>Ga0070699_100002516_pt1 | contig 16458 bp, 15 predicted proteins | sample KBSK1503metaG_FD_65473 | JGI IMG/M metagenome (GOLD analysis project Ga0070699, IMG submission 65473) | Corn, switchgrass and miscanthus rhizosphere microbial communities from Kellogg Biological Station, Michigan, USA - KBS K1-50-3 metaG | ecosystem: Host-associated > Plants > Roots >...
GGTGGGCGGCAAGCGGCCCATCGTGGTGCAGTCCATGACCAACACCGACACCGCGGACGTGGCCGGCACGGTGGCGCAGGTCAACGCGCTCCACGCCGCGGGCAGCGAGCTGGTGCGCGTGACCGTGAACACCGAGGCGGCGGCCCGCGCGGTGCCGGAGATCGTGAACCAGGTCACGGTCCCGGTGATCGGCGACTTCCACTACAACGGCCACGTCCTGCTCACCAAGTACCCGGCGTGCGCGAAGGCGCTCGCCAAGTACCGCATCAACCCCGGCAACGTGGGCGGCAAGCACCACGACGACAACTTCCGCGCCATCGTCCAGGTCGCGGTCGACAACGGCAAGCCGGTGCGCATCGGCGTCAACTGGGGGAGCCTCGACCAGAACCTGCTGACCCAGATGATGGACGCCAACGCCAAGAGCGAGGATCCGCTCACTGCGCGCGACGTGACGATGAACGCGATGGTGGAGAGCGCGATCCAGTCCGCCGAGCTGGCCGAGCAGACCGGCCTCGGCCACGACCGGATCATCCTCTCCGCCAAGGTCTCGGGCGTGCAGGACCTGGTCGACGTCTACCGCAAGCTCGCGCCGCGCTCGGACTACCCGCTCCACTTGGGCCTCACCGAGGCGGGGATGGGGGCCAAGGGCATCGTGGCGAGCACCGCCGGGCTCGCGATCCTGCTGCAGGAAGGCATCGGCGACACGATCCGCGTCTCGCTCACCCCGAAGCCCAACGGCGATCGCACCGAGGAGGTGCAGGTCGCCCAGCTCATCCTCCAATCGCTCGGGCTCCGGAGCTTCCTGCCGCTGGTGACCGCCTGCCCCGGCTGCGGCCGGACCACCTCGACCTTCTTCCAGGAGATGGCCGAGCAGATCCAGACCTACATCCGCGAGCAGATGCCGGTGTGGAAGGGCCGCTACACGGGAGTGGAGGAGCTGAAGGTCGCGGTGATGGGCTGCGTGGTCAACGGGCCCGGCGAATCCAAGCACGCCGACATCGGCATCTCGCTGCCCGGCACCTTCGAGGAGCCCAAGGCTCCGGTCTTCGTCGACGGCGCGCTCAAGCTCACGCTCAAGGGCGACACCATCGTGGCCGACTTCCTGAAGATCCTCGACGACTACGTCGAGAAGCGCTACGCCTCAAGCCGCACCTAGCGGCTTGGCCATCTCCGACTACCTCCACGACCTCCGGGCCAAGATCGGCCACGATCTCCTGCTGACTCCGGGGGTCGCCGCGGTCATCCTGAACGACGCGGGCCACGTGCTGCTCCAGCGCCGCAGCGACGACGGCGAGTGGGGGCTCCCCGGCGGGGCGATGGAGCCGGGCGAGGAGCCGGCCGAGAGCCTGGTGCGGGAGGTGCGCGAGGAGACCTCGCTCGAGATCGTTCCGGAGCGCATCGTGGGCGTCTACAGCGGGCCCGACTTCCGGGTGAGCTACGCCAACGGCGACCAGGCCATGATCGTCAGCATCACCTTCGCGTGCCGCTCGCTGGGCGGCGAGCCGCAGATCAACGACGACGAGTCGCTCGAGCTGCGCTACTTCCCGCCCGACGCGCTGCCGGTGATGGAGTCGCGCCACCGCATGCGCATCGAGGACGCCCTCCGCAACGACCCGCGCGCCCGCTTCCGCCGCTAGGCGGCATCCCCGCGGGCTCAGCCCTTCAGCAGTTCCTCGGCGACGCGCTTGACGTCGCCCGCGTCCACCTGGCCCTTGTGGGTCTTCATGATGTCGCCGACCAGGCGGCCGGCCTGCTTGGGATCGGCGATGCCGAGCGCGGCGATGCGCTCTCGCACGAGCGCGCGCACCGCCGCCTCGTCCATGGTCTTGGGCAGGTAGCGCTCGCAGAACTCGATCTCGAAGCGCAGCACCGCGGCCTGGGCCGCCCCACGCTCGCCCACCTTGTCGAACTCGGCCACCGCCTTCTGTAGCTGCCTGCGGTAGGCGCCGATCACGTCGAGCACGAGCGCGTCGTCGACCTGGCCGGAGGAGCCCTTGGCGGTGCGGCGCTCCTGGATCTTGGTCTTGATCATGCGCACCACGTCGGCGGTCCGGGCGTCCTTGGCCTTGATGGCCTGGGTGAGGGTGTCGGTGAGAGCCTGCTCGAGTGCCATCGGTCTCCCTCTAGGCGAGCCAGTCGGCCAGCTCGGTCAACGAATGGAGCTCGCGATCCGGCCGCGGCTCCCCGCGCACCAGACCCTTGCGGTTGATCCAGGCCGACGGGATGAGGTGACGCCGCGCCGGGGTCACGTCGTGGAAGTGGCTCTGGGCGGCGTGCAGCCAGCGCGCGCTCCCGATGCGCTCGCGCCCGGCCACGAAATGGCCGTCGGCCGGCTTGTAGGAGCCGACCTGCTGGGCGGTGACGATGGGATCGAATGGGACCGTGAAGTGCTTGCGGGTGCCCGCGAGCAGATCGTCGTCCACGTTCGAGAGGATACCGAGGCGATAGCCGGACTTGAAGAGCCGCTCGAGCGCGGCATTGGTGTCGGGGAACGGGATCCAGCGCGGCAGGCTCTCGGCCAGGAAGCCCGCCTTCGCCTCCGGCAGCCCCCAGCCGAGCCGCCGGGCCACCCGCCGCGTGCTCTCGGTGAGCACCTCGCGGTAGCTCCGGTAGCGCTCCGCCTCCACCTCGGCCTCGATCTCCTCGTAGACGTCCAGGACCCGGCGCGGATCGAGCCCGCCCCCGCTCTCCGCGACCGCGCGGGCGAACGCGGCCTCGATGCCGCCGTCCCAGTCGATCAGGGTGCCGTAGCAGTCGAAGGTGATGACGTCGTACGGTCGGCCGCTCATCGCTCAGCCGAGCGCGGGGCGCTTCGCCGCCCAGGGCCGCGCCTCCTCGAACGCCGCGGAGGCCTGCAGCACCTGGAGGTCGGCGAGCCGGCGGCCGACGATCTGCAAGCCCACCGGCATGCCCGCGGCGGTGAAGCCGGCCGGGACGGTGGCGGCGGGCTGACCCGTGAAGTTGAACGGGTAGCTGAAGCCCGCCCACGGGAACCAGTCCCACTCGTGCTGCGGGAAGTGCGCGGGATTCAGGCGCCCGACCTCGAACGCGGCCACCGACACGGTGGGCGTGAGCAGCAGGTCGTAGGTGTCGAAGAGCTCGCGCATCGCGTCGCAGTAGGCGTGCTTGCGCCCGCGCATGTCCACGTAGGCCTCCGCGGTGTACCGGCGGCCGTCCTCGACCGCCGCGACCAGCCCGGGGTCCATCCGGGTGCGGAACTTCTCCAGGAAGGGAGCAAAGTTGCCCGCGTAGTGCGCGTTCCACATCAGGTGGATCATCTCGCGGGTGTCGGGCAGGCTCACCTTCGCGTCCTCCACCGTGGCGCCCAGCTCCTGGAAGGCCTCCGCCGCGCGCCGCGCCACCTGGCCGATCTCGGGATCGACGCGGCAGCAGCCGAGGTCGAGGCTCCACCCCACGCGCAGACCGCGGACGCCCTCGCGCAGCCGGCCCACGTAGTCGGCGGGCGGCGCGTCGAGCGACTGGCGGTCCCAGTCGTCGGGCCCCGCCATCACCGCGAGCATCAGCGCGGCGTCGGCCACCGTGCGGGTCATCGGCCCCGTGTGCGAGACGCTGTCGGTGTTGGACACCGGCCACATCGGGACGCGGCCGAAGGTCGGCTTGAGGCCGTAGATGCCGCAGAACGCCGAGGGCACCCGCACCGACCCCGCTCCGTCCGAGCCCTGGTGGAGCGGGCCGAGCCCGGCCGCCGTCGCGGCGCCCGCCCCCGCGCTCGAGCCACCCGAGGTCATCGCGGTGTTCCACGGATTGCGGGTGATGCCGGTCAGCGGGCTGTCCCCGAGGGCCTTCCAGCCGAACTCGGGCGTGGTGGTCTTGCCGGTCAGGATGGCCCCCGCCTCCCGCAGCCGGCGGACGTACGGGGCGTCGACCTCCCCGATGCGCTGCTCGAACACGTACGAGCCGAACTTGGCGGGCACGCCCTTCACGAGGGCCAGGTCCTTGATCGAGACCGGGATGCCGTGGAGCGCCCCGAGCCGCTCGCCCTTCATCACCGCCGCCTCCGCGGCCCGCGCGGCGCCGAGCGCCGCGTCGGCGGTGACGGTGCAGAACGCGTTGATCTTCGGGTCCACCTGCTCGATGCGCTCCAGCACCGCGCGCGTCACCTCCACCGGGGAGAGCGCCTTCGAGCGGATGCGCGGGATGAGTTCGGTGGCGGGGGTGTAGGCGAGATCGGTCGCGTTCATGAGCCTCTCCGGGGCGAGATGGTCGGATTCCGCGGGAATGGTAGCACGGTCAGCCGTGCGCGGGCGGCAGCGCGACCGGCACCCCGCTGACCTGCGCGAACCGCGCGGCGAGGCGCGCGCCGAACGACGAGGTGTCGAGCGGATTGGTGGCGCCGGCCACCCGCGCCTCCGCGGCCCGGACGAGGCCGCGCATGCACGCAGCGGCCTCGTAGTAGGCGAGGCGCGCCCGATCGAGCGCGCGGGCGCGCCGGTAGCGCGCGAGGTAGCGCCCAGCCATGAGCGGGCGCAGGGCTGCCACCAGCAGGCGCAGCGCGGCGGGGACCGGCAGCACCTCGACCGGGGTGATCTGCAAGATTACCAGTGTGGCCGCCACGTCGCACTCCGCCTCGGCCACCAGCGCGTTCGGCCAGTCGAGCACCGCGGTCACGCGCCCGTCCTGGGCGAGGAGGTTCTGGGGGTGGAAGTCGCCGTGGCAGATCACGAGCGGCCCGGCCGCCGGCCGTCGCTCGCGCAGCCACCGCACCCCCGCGGCCAGGCCGCCCAGCCCGGCCTGCCCGACGCGTCGGTCGAGCGCGGCGAGATGGCTCTCGTAGTCGATCGCGCGCCGGTCGAAGGCGTGATTCGCCGCGCGGCCCTCGTCGTCCAGCGCGCGCCGCAGCGGCTCCGCGTCGAGCGCGTGCAGCCGGGCCTGCGCGTCGGCCAGCCTCGCGCTCACCCCGAGGATGCGATCGTCGAGCAGCGGCCGGCCCGCCGCGCGCTCCATCACGAGGAAGCCGGCGCCGAGCGGCGCGCGATCGGCGCTGGCCGTGAGGACGCGCGGGACCGGGTAGCCCTGCGCGGCCAGCGTGTTCTGGATCGCGCGCTCCCGGAGGGCGCGGAGCGGATCGTGGGTCGGGCTCATCACGCGCAGGATCAGCGGCTCCGCCCACGGCGCGGGGGCGCCGGTCAGCCGGAAGCCGAAGATGCCGGTGTCGAAGCCGCCGCTGATCGCGGTGGGGGTGTCGGCGAAGGCGAGGTCGGGCGCGTGGAGCTCGGCCCGGAGGTGGGCGAGGAGAGCGGGGGCCGGGTCGGGCGAGGCGGCGATGACTCCGACCCCCTCACCGCGCCCGCTCCCCCGCGGGGGGAGCGGGAAGCGGGCCGGTCAGGAACGGGGCGAGCCGGGACAGGATGAAGGCGTAGTCGAAGGCGATCTCGCGCAGGTAGTCGTAGCGGCCCGACGACCCGCCGTGGCCGGCCTCCATGTTGATCTTGAAGAGCGGAGTCACGCGCGGCCCCCCGAGGGCGCGCAGCCGCGCCACCCACTTCGCGGGCTCCCAGTACATCACCTGGCTGTCGTGGAGCGAGGTCTTCACCAGCAGGGCGGGATAGCGGCGCGCGTCGAGGTTCGTGTAGGGGCAGTAGCTCTTCATGTACTCGTACTGCTCGCGGATCTTGGGATTGCCCCACTCCTCGAACTCGCCCACCGTCAGCGGAAGCGACTCGTCGAGCATGGTGTTGATCACGTCCACGAAGGGCACCCGCAGCACCGCGGCCGCCGCGCAGTCCGGCCGCATGTTCAGCACCGCGCCCATGAGGAGCCCGCCCGCGCTGCCGCCCTCGATCACGAGGCGGTCGACCGCGGTGTAGCCGTCCTTCACGAGGTGATCGGCCACCGCGATGAAGTCGGTGAAGGTGTTGCGCTTGGCCATCATGCGGCCCTCGTCGTGCCAGCGCTTGCCCAGCTCGCCGCCGCCGCGGATGTGGGCGATGGCCACGCTCACCCCACGCTCGAGCAGGCTCAGCCGGTTCGACGAGAAGCCGGCCGGGTACGGGTAGCCGTAGGCGCCGTAGCCGGCGAGCAGCATGGGGGCGGAGCCGTCGCGCGCGGCATCGGCACGGTACACCAGCGAGATCGGGACGCGGGTGCCGTCGCCCGCGAGGGCGTGGATGCGCTCGGAGCGATAGCGGCCCGGGTCGTAGCCGCCCAGCACCTCGGCCTGCTTCAGGAGCCGCAGGCGCCGCCCCGCGATGTCGTAGTCGAAGACCGAGGCGGGGGTGATCAGCGACTGGTAGCGAAGCCGGTAGGCGTCGGTCTCGAACTCGGCGTTGGCGTCGGCGTCGAGATCGTAGGTCGGCTCGGGGAACTGCACGTGGTGGTGCGCGCCGGACGCGGCGTCGGTGACGCGCAGGCGGATCAGGCCGTCCTCGCGCTCGTGGACGACGTAGTGACGGGCGAAGACCTCCACGTCCTCCAGCATCACGTCGTCGCGATGGGGCAGGAGCTCGCTCCAGCGCGCCGGGTCCGGATCGTCCACCGGCGCGGTGACGAGCCGGAAGTTGCGCCGACCGCCGCCGTTGGTGCGGATGTAGAAGAGATCGCCGGAGGGCCCGCGGCCGTGATCGACCTGGTACTCGTGATCCTTCTCCCGCGGCAGGATCATCCGCCACGCCCCGGTCGGATCGGCGGCGGGACAGACCCGCGTCTCGGTGCTGGTGAAGCTCCCCGAGATCAGGAACAGGTAGGCGAGGCTGCGCGAGCGGCCGACGTGCAGGCGGAAGAGGGCGTCGGTCTCCTCGTAGAGCAGGTCGGCCACCGCGGCGCCGAGGCGCTGGCGGTGGAGGCGGTACGGCCGCTTGGCCTCGTCCTCGGTGACGTAGAAGAGGGTCTGGCCGTCCGCACCCCACGTGACCGCGCCCACCTTCTCGACCCGCTCCGGCAGCAGCGCCCCGGTCTCGAGGTCCTTCACGTGGAGCGTGTAGTCGCGGAAGCCGGTGAGGTCGGTGGTGTAGGCGAGCAGGCGGCCGTCATCGCTCACGCTGGCCGCGCCCAGGGCCAGGAACGGGTGGCCCACCGCGAGCGCGTTCAGGTCGAGCATCACCTGCTCCGGCGCCTCCAGGCCGCCCGCCTTGCGGCAGTAGATCGGGTACTGCTTGCCCTTCTCGGTGCGCGAGTAGTAGAAGAAGCCGCGCCGCCGATAGGGGACGGTCTGGTCGTCCTCCTTGATGCGCGCCAGCATCTCGGCGTAGAGGCTCTCCTGGAAGCCCTCGGTGGGCTTCATCACCGCGTCGGTGTGGGCGTTTTCCGCGGTGAGGTAGGCGGTGACGTCGGGGTCGTCCCGGTCCCGCATCCAGAAGTAGTCGTCGACGCGCACGTCGCCGTGGACGACGTCGGTCTTGGGCACGCGCTTGGCCACCGGGGGAGTCGCGGACATGCCCCGCACCGTACCACAGGGCCGACGCTTGCGCGGCCGGCGGCTCGGTCCCTAAACTGGCTTCCCGATGCCCGAGCTGCCCGACGTGACCGTGTACCTGGAGGCCCTCGACGCGCGCATCCGGGGCGCCCGCCTGGACGGTCTGCGCTTCGCCAACCCGTTCGTGCTCCGCTCGGTCGACCCGGCGCCCGCCGAGGTCGTCGGGCGCGTGGTCACCGGATTCCGCCGGCTCGGCAAGCGCATCGTGATCGAGCTCGAGGGCAAGCGCTTCGTGCTGATCCACCTCATGATCGCGGGCCGCCTGCACTGGAAGGAGGCCGGCGCGAAGCTGCCCGGCAAGATCGGGCTCGCCGCGCTCGATTTCTCGACCGGCACCGTGACCCTGACCGAGGCGGGCTCGAAGCGCCGCGCCGCCATCCACCTGGTGCGGGGCGAGGCCGCGCTGGCCACGCACGACCCGGGCGGGCTCGAGCTGTTCGAGGCGGACCTCGCCACCTTCCGGGCCGCGCTTACCCGGGAGTCGCACACCCTGAAGCGCTCGCTCACCGATCCGCGCATCCTGAGCGGGGTGGGCAACGCCTACTCGGACGAGATCCTGCACCGGGCGCGGCTCTCGCCGGTGCGCATGACGCGGCAGCTCTCCGACGAGGAGACCGCGCGGCTCTTCGAGGCCGCCCGCGCAACGCTGGCGGACTGGGTCGGGCGCCTGCGGCACGACGCGGCGGGCGGATTCCCGGAGGGCGTGACCGCGTTCCGGCCCGACATGGCGGTCCACGGCCGCTACGGCAAGCCCTGCCCCGACTGCGGCGCGCCGGTGCAGCGCATCGTCCACGCGGACAACGAGACCAACTACTGCGCGCGCTGCCAGACCGCGGGACGGCTACTGGCCGACCGCGCGCTCTCGCGGCTCCTGCGACAGGACTGGCCGCGCACGCTCGAGGAGATGGAGGAGCGGCGGCCCACCGCCCCGGTCGAGGCGGCGCGCCCCGCTCGACGCCGCCGCTGAGCGCGGCGGACTTGACTCAACGGGCTCAGCGGGCCGGCGGGCTCCCCGCGGGCTCGCCCACCAGGATGTCGGCGGAGTCGATACCCTGCAGCTTCACCCGCACCCGCCACGGGCTCGAGCCGGCCGGGGCGAGCGGGAACGAGGCGATGGTGGTCGGCCCCACCGCGGAGGCGGAGCTCCCGCCGCCTACCATGGTCCCGGTGGAGACTCCGACTCCGGTGCCGACCCCGCCGCCCATGCTGCCGAAGCTGCCGATGCCGAACCCGATGCCGACCGGGCTCCCCCCGCCGCCCACCGGCGGCGTGTACTCGATGGTCTGGGCCTCGAGCAGCGAGCCGTCGGGCCGCACGATCTGCGCCCGCTCGAGCCGCCGGCCATCGGTGGCGATCTCGACCCGCACCCGATCGGCGATGATGGTGTAGGCCGCCGAGAGGGTGGCGCCGCTCGGCTGGATCTCGGGCTTGTAGGGCAGGTTCAGCGAGGAGGAGGCGCAGGCACCGAGGGTGAGTGCGAGGATCACGGCCGCGACCCGAGCCCGCATGATCCGGTATTATCGCACGCGGCACAGGAGGCCGTACATGAGCGTGGATGGCGACGAGGATCGGGTTCCCCCGGGGGCGGATCTCGAGCGATACGTGCGGGAGCTCGCCGAGTTCGTGGGGCTCAGCGACGCCGACGCGGCGGCGATCCGGGCGAGCGCGCCGGCGGTGCTCAAGCACGAGGCGGCGCTGACCAGCGCGCTCTACGAGCACTTCCTCCGCTTCCCGGCCACCGCGCGCTTCTTCCTGGCCCCCGACGGCACGCCGGACCGGACGCGCATCGAGCGCCGCAAGCACAGCCTCGCCCGCTGGCTCAAGCAGACCGCGGAGGCCGCGCTCACCCACGACTTCGCTTACTACCTGCTCGCGGTCGGGCTCTCGCACAGCCACCGCGATCACGGTCCGGGCGGCAAGATCCCGCCCCAGTTCATGATCGCGGCGATGAGCCTCACCCAGACCGCGCTGGCCGGCATCCTCCGCGACGAGCTGGGCGACGCGGAGCGGGCCCTCGCAGCCGCGGTGGCGTGGAACAAGCTGCTCCTCCTGCATCTGAACGTGCTCATGATCGGCTACCTGCTGCCGCCCCGGGCCGCGAGTCACTAGTCGTCGCCGCGGGCGCGCCCCGCGCGATTGACAGCGGCCACCGGTCGCCGCATAGTGAGCCCACGACAGCGAAGGGAGCCCTCATGGCGAAACCGACCTCGATCCGGGAGCTGCGCGACAGCGGGTACACCTCCAGGTCCGTCAAGCAGGAGCTGCGCGAGAACCTCATCGCGCGCCTGCGGAAGGGCGAGGGGCTCTTCTCGGGCATCGTCGGCTACGAGCAGACGGTGGTACCCCAGATCGAGAACGCGGTCCTGAGCGGACAGGACATCGTGTTCCTCGGCGAGCGCGGTCAGGCCAAGACCCGGATGGCGCGCCTGCTCGTCGGCCTCCTCGACGAGGAGATGCCCGCGCTCGCCGGCTGCGAGATCAGCGACGACCCGTTCGCCCCGATCTGCACCGCGTGCCGGCAACGGGTGGCCGAGCAGGGCGACCGAGCGGCGATCGCGTGGATCCCGCGCGACCGGCGCTACGGCGAGAAGCTCGCCACCCCCGACATCACCATCGCCGACCTCATCGGCGAGGTCGATCCGATCAAGGTGGCGGAGGGCCGCTATCTATCCGACGAGCTGACGATCCACTACGGCCTCCTGCCCCGCACCAACCGCGGCATCTTTGCGCTGAACGAGCTACCGGATTTGGCCGAGCGGATCCAGGTGGGCCTGCTCAACATCATGGAAGAGCGCGACGTGCAGATCCGCGGCTACAAGGTGCGGCTGCCGATCGACCTCTACGTGGTGGCGAGCGCGAACCCGGAGGACTACACCAACCGCGGCCGCATCATCACCCCGCTGAAGGACCGCTTCGGCTCCCAGATCCGCACCCACTACCCGCGGCGGGTCGAGGACGAGATCGCGATCATGGAGTCGGAGCGCACCGCCTACGTCGACGCGGGCCTCGAGACCAAGAGCCCCGACTTCATGAAGCAGCTGGTGGCCGAGGTCACCCACCTGGCCCGGCGCTCGCCCGAGATCAGCCAGCGCTCCGGGGTCTCGGTGCGCGTCACCATCTGCAACTACGAGAACCTGCTCTCGAACGCGCTCAAGCGGGCGATCCGGCTCGGGGAGGCGGTGGCCGCTCCGCGGGTGAGCGATCTCGGCGCGATCGCCGCGTCCACCGGGGGCAAGATCGAGATGGAGAGCCTGGGCGACACGAGCGAGGACAAGGTGCTGAGCAAGATCATGCAGCGCGCGGTCCTCAACGTGTTCAACCGCACCTTCATCTCCGGCGAGCTCGACGACGTGGTGGGCGCCTTCCAGGACGGCCTCAAGATCGAGGTCTCGGACGCGATGCCCGCCGAGCTCTACCTGCGCCACCTCGGCCAGGTGCGCCCGCTGCAGGCCGCGGTGCGCAAGCTCGGGGCCCAGGATCCGGCCAGCGTGGCCGCCGCGGTGGAGTTCGTGCTGGAGGGCCTGCACCTGAGCAAGAAGCTGAACAAGGACGTGCAGGCCGGCCAGTCGCGGTACCGGGGAGCGTGAGACGCGGATGTCCCCGCTGAGCTGGTACTCGCGCTGGGACGGCAGCCAGCGCCTCGACGACCTCGACGCGGATCAGCTCCTCGACGCGATGTCCGACGACCTCCTGTCGGACGGCGATCCGTGGAGCGCGCTCCGCCGGCTCTTCCAGCGCGGGGCGAAGAATCCGGACGGGGCCAACCTGCCCGGGCTTCAGGATCTGCTGAACCGGCTGCGCCGGCAGCGCCAGCAGCAGCTCGACCGCTACGATCTCTCCTCGGTGCTCGACGACATCAAGCAGAAGCTCGACGCCATCATGAAGACCGAGCGTGAGGGCATCGAGCGGCGGGTGGCCGACGCCAAGGAGCGCGCCCAGAAGGGTGAGGCCCCCGAGTCGTTCAAGCAGGCGATGGAGCAGGCCGCCGCCGAGCACCGGAAGACCCTCGACGAGATGCCGGAGTCGCCCGCCGGGCGCATCCAGGGACTGCAGAACTACGAGTTCATGGATCCGGACGCCCACCGCCTGTTCTGGGAGCTGATGAAGGGGCTCCAGCAGCAGATGCTGCAGCCGTTCCTGTCGAACATGCAGAAGGCGCTCGGCAACATGAGTCCCCAAGACTTGGAGCGCATGCGCGAGATGCTGCGCGATCTCAACCGCATGCTCCAGGACCGCGCGGAGGGCCGCGAGCCGGAATTCGACGCCTTCAAGCAGAAGTGGGGCGACCACTTTCCGGGGGCGGAGAACCTGGACCAGCTCTTGGAGCAGATCGCCCAGCAGAGCGGTCAGATGCAGTCGCTGCTCTCGAGCATGTCGCCCGGCCAGCGCCGCCAGCTCCAGGACATGATGCAATCGCTCTTCATGCAGGACGAGCGGCTCGAGGCCGAGCTACGTCAACTCGGCATGAACCTCTCCCAGCTCATGCCGCCGCCCGACGGGCGCCGCTACAACTTCCGCGGCGACGACGACCTCACCATGAAGCAGGCGATGGAGCTGATGGACGAGCTGCGGCAGCTCGACGAGCTGGAGCGGCAGATCCAGAAGGTGCGCGATCCCAACGACCTCGAGAAGATCGACCCCCAGCAGATCGAGGAGCTCCTGGGCGAGGAGGCCAAGCGCGACCTCGAGCGCCTCCGCGAGATGACCAAGAAGCTGGAAGAGGCCGGCTACCTCGAGCGCAAGGGCGATCGGCTCGAGCTGACCGCGCGGGCCATCCGCAAGATCGGCGACAAGGCCCTGCGCGACATCTTCGGCCATCTCAAGCGCGACCGCTTCGGCGGCCATGCGCTGGAGCGGCGCGGCGCGGGCGGCGACCGCACCGACCAGTCCAAGCCCTACGAGTTCGGCGACCCGTTCCTGCTCGAGCTGCGCGAGACCCTCATGAACGCGGTCGAGCGCAACGGGGCGGGGGTGCCGGTGCGCCTCGCCCCCGCCGACTTCGAGGTGGCCCGCACCGAGACCCAGACCCACGCGGCCACCGTGCTCATGCTCGACATGAGCCGCTCGATGATCTTCAACGGCTGCTTCCTGCCCGCCAAGAAGGTCGCGCTCGCCCTGAACGCCCTGATCCGCGGCCAGTTCCCGCGCGACAGCCTCTACATCGTGGGCTTCTCGCTCTACGCGCGCGAGTTCAGTGCGGCCCAGCTCCCCCACCTGGCCCCCGGCGAGTGGAGCGTGGGCACCAACATGCACGCGGGCTTCCTCCTCGCCCGCCAGCTCCTGGCCCGCCACAAGGGCGGCAACAAGCAGGTGATCATGATCACCGACGGCGAGCCCACCGCCCACATGGAGGGTAGCGAGCCCGAGTTCGCCTATCCGCCCACCCGTCGGACCCTGCAGGAGACGCTCAAGGAAGTGCAGCGCTGCACGCGGGAAGACATCACCATCAACACCTTCATGCTGGAGCAGAGCCACGCCCTGACCGCCTTCGTCGAGCAGATGACGCGCATCAACCGCGGACGCGCCTTCTTCGCGACGTCCGACCGCCTCGGCGAGTACGTCCTCGTCGACTTCGTCCGCTCCAAGCGGCGGGCCGTCTCCTAGCCACCCGCCGGGATGCCGGACGCCGCGTCGGTCGTGCTGCTCGTGCGCCACGGGCTGACGCCCACCACCGGGATCAAGCTGCCCGGCCGTGCGCCAGGTCTCCACCTCTCCGAGGAGGGGCGACGCCAGGCGGTGGCGGCGGCCGAGCGCATCGGCAAGATTCCCCGGATCGGCGCGGTGTACTGCTCGCCGATCACCCGCGCCCGCGAGACCGCCCGCCCGATCGGGGCGGCGGTGAAGCGGGCGCTCCGCATCGAGCGCGACCTCGCCGACCTCGACATCGGGGAGTGGACCGGGATGAGCCTCAAGCAGGCGGCCCGCCGGCCGGAGTGGGAGACCGTGCAGCGCAACCCGAGCAGCTTCCGCTTCCCCGGCGGCGAGTCGTTCCCGGAGATGCAGACCCGCATGACCTCCGCGCTCGGCCGCATCGTGGCCCGCCACCCCGGGCAGATCGTGGTGGCGGTCTCGCACGCGGACCCCATCAAGGCCGCGGTGGCCCAGGCCCTCGGCACCCCGCTCGACCTCTTCCAGCGCATCATGATCGCGCCCTCGTCGATCACGGTGGTGGCGTACCGGCGCGGGGGGCCGAGCGTACTGACCGTCAACTCGCTCTCCGGCGACCTGGCCTGGCTCGCGGGCGGCAAGACGTGAGCGACAACCCGTCCTTCGACGTCGACGCGCCGGACCACTTCACCGCCGGCGCCGTCGGCCCGCCCGGCCAGCGCGTGTTCTACCTCCAGTCGCGTGAGGCCGGGCGCGTCCTCACCCTGAAGGTGGAGAAGGAGCACGTCCGCGCCCTCGGCGAGTACCTGGCCGGTCTGCTCGCCCGCGTGAAGGGAGCGCCCGCTCCCACCCGCGGCGGCGTCGAGCTGCTCGAGCCGCTGCAGCCGGCGTGGGACGTGGGGGCGATCGCGGTCGGCTACGACGAGCGCAAGGACCGCGTGGTGGTCGAGGCGAGCGAGCTCCTGGAGGAGGCGCCCGAGGAGGGCGCGGAGGAGAGCGGCCCGCAGCCGGCGATGGCCCGCTTCCGCATCACCCGCGCTCAGGCCGCTGCCTTCGTGGAGCGCGCCAACGAGCTCATGAAAGGCGGGCGGCCGAGCTGCCCGATCTGCAGCCGGCCGATGGACCCGGAGGGCCACGTCTGCCCCCGGTCCAACGGTCACGTGACCCACTAGGGATGCCTGGGGGCGCGGACCCGAGCCTCGCGCTCGACCTGCTGACGCTCGGCGAGGTCACCGTGAAGGGGCGCCTGCCCCGCAGCAGCAACGCGACCTTCCTGGTCGAGTGCTGCCTCGACGGCCAGACCACGCTGGCGGTCTACAAGCCGGAGCGCGGGGAGCGCCCCCTGTGGGACTTCCCGGCCGGGCTCTTCCGCCGTGAGATCGCGGCCTACCTGCTCTCGGAGACGCTCGGCTGGGGCCTGGTCCCTCTCACCACTCGACGAGAAGGACCCCTGGGCGACGGCTCGCTCCAGCTCTTCGTGCCGGCCGACTTCCGTCACCACTACTTCACGCTGCTCGAGCAGGGGGAGCACCGGGCGGCGCTCCAGCGGATCTGCGTCTTCGACCTGATCGCCAACAACGCGGACCGAAAGAGCGGGCACTGCCTCTGGGTGCCGGATGACCGGGTCTACGCGATCGACAACGGCCTCACCTTCCACGCCGAGTCGAAGCTACGCACCGTGATCTGGGATTTTGGGGAGGAGCCGATCGCGGCGGCGCTGCTGGAGGACCTCCGCCGCCTGGTCGACGCGGGCCTGCCCGACGCGCTGGCCGAGCTGCTCGACCCCGAGGAGCGGCGCGCGCTCAAGCGCCGCGCGCGCGGCGTGCTCCGGTCGGGGCACTTCCCGGTCGACGAGAGCGGCCTGCGCTACCCCTGGCCGCTGGTCTAGCCGTGCCGGCCGCGGCGCGTCGACGCGCCGTGGATCACGTCGCACCAGCGGCGATTCTCGTCGCCTCCCGCCTCCGCGCTCCCGGTCAGCATCGCGTCCGACATGACCCGGGCGTCGTCCACCCCTTCGCGCAGCGGCATGTGGATCGCGCACCACTGCACCTCGAGAATTTCGAGCAGGGTGTCGGCGTCGGGCTCGCAGGCGGGGCAGTATGCGCGCGCAATACGGGGGGTTTCGGCCGGTATGTCACTCAAGGCAGGGCACCACGGTGGGGAACTGCGGGACTTCCTCGCGAGTGTCGAGCGATGGCAACCTCCTGTCCGGAACTCCGAACCGGGCTCGAGCCTCACGTCCATTCTACACAGGGGGGTATTTCGCTCCTAATTCTAGCGGGACCGACCGGATCCGCCCCGACCCCAAGCGGGGGCGAGGCTCTCGCGGCTGCTGCCTACAGAAAGGTCTGGTCGGGCTCGAGGCCCAGGAGGTAGCGGCCGACCGTCTCGAGGTGGGCCTGGCGACCCTGGAGCTGCTGGGTCACGGTGTGGATGTCTCGAAAGCGGCGCTCGAAGGCGCTGCTCGTGAAGATGGCGCTCGAGCCGGCCGCGTGGTGCACGGTGTCCACCACCTGCTTGGCCTGATGGATCCCGTAGGTGGAGGCGAGCCGGATCTGCACCCGCTGCTCCAGGCCGAACGGGCTGCCCGACCGGCTCACGTCGGCCCAGATGCGGGCCAGCGCGTCGTGCAGGAAGACCCGCGCCGCGCCCAGCTTCGCCTCGGCCTCGGCCACCTGGAACTGGATGACCCCGCTGTCGCGCAGCTGCCGTTTGGACGAGCGCGGCTCCTTGTCACGGGCCAGCTCGACGAAGGCGTCGAGGCTGCTCCGGGCGATGCCCATCGCCACGCCGGAGAAGCCGGCCGCGTAGAGGCTGCCAGAGGGGAAGCAGTAGAGCGGGCCGGGATGCCAGCGCTCGGCCGGATCGTCGCGGGAGACGGTGTGCTCGTCCGGCACGAAGAGATCGCGGACCGTGAACGCATCGCTCCCGGTGCCGCGCAGGCCGGTCACGTGCCACACGTCGACGATGGTCGCCTGCCCGGCCGGGAAGAGCATGGTGCGCCCGTCCGGCGTGGCGTCTGGGCGACGGCGCGTCTTGCCGTCGGGCCCCTGGATCGGGCAGTAGCCGCCGAGCCAGGTGGCGTGCCGGCAGCCGCTGCCGAAATTCCACGTGCCGTCGATCCGGTAGCCGCCGTCGACCGCCACCGCTCGGGCGTCGTTGCTCGGCCCCCAGGCTAGCACCGCGCGCCGGTCGCCGAAGATCTCGCGCCCGACCTCGGTCGGCAGGTAGGCCGCGGTCATCGAGCAGCCGGAGGCCTGGCAGAGACACCACGCCGCGCTGGCGTCGTGCTTGGCGACCTCCTCGATCACCTGGACGAAGGTGAGCGGGTCGGTCTCGCCGCCGTCCAGGAAGGCGGGCAGGAGGAGGCGGAAGAGGGAGGCGTCGTGGAGCGCCCGCAGCACCGGCTCGGGGAGTCG
>Ga0070699_100002517_pt1 | contig 16454 bp, 14 predicted proteins | sample KBSK1503metaG_FD_65473 | JGI IMG/M metagenome (GOLD analysis project Ga0070699, IMG submission 65473) | Corn, switchgrass and miscanthus rhizosphere microbial communities from Kellogg Biological Station, Michigan, USA - KBS K1-50-3 metaG | ecosystem: Host-associated > Plants > Roots >...
GGAGACGCTCGACACCGCGCTCAAGGCGGCCGACACCGGCCACCTGGTGTTTTCCACGCTGCACACGACCGACGCGACGCAGTCAATCAGCCGGATCCTCTCGTTCTACCCGCCGCATCAGCAGGCCGAGATCCGCTCGCTGCTCTCGACCGCGCTCCACGCCATCGTCAGCCTCCGCCTGGTGCCACGGGCCGACGGCCGCGGGCGGGTTCCCGCGTGCGAAGTGCTGATCAATACCGCCGCTGTGGCGGAGAACATCCGGAGCATCGAAAAGTCGCTCAACATCCCCGATCTCATCGCCGACGGCGCGATCTCCTATCGGATGCAATCGTTCGACCAGTCCCTGATGACCTGGTTCAAGTCCGGGATCATCAGCTACGACGGGGCACTGCACTACGCCACCAATCCGAGCGAGTTCGCGCTGCGCGCGGCCGGTGTTACGGCCGCCTCCGACCGCACGTTCACGGCGCAGGAAGAGGAGTCGACGGGAACGCCCCAGGGTTTGATGCGGGACGTGATGCCCTAGATGTTCAATAAGGTCCTCATCGCAAATCGCGGAGAGATCGCGCTTCGGGTCATCCGCGCCTGCCGGGAGCTCGGAGTTCAGACGGTCGCGGTGTACAGCGAGGCGGATCGCGAGTCGCTGCACGTGCGCTTTGCCGATGATGACGTCTGCATCGGGCCGGCCCCGAGCCGGCAGTCCTACCTCAACATCCCTCGCATCATCGCCGCGGCGGAGATCACCGGGGCCGACGCGATCCATCCCGGCTACGGGTTCCTGGCCGAGAACGCCGAGTTCGCCCAGATCTGCAAGGCCTCGAACATCACGTTCATCGGTCCCAGCGCGGAACAGATCCAGGCCATGGGTGACAAGGCGTCGGCCCGCCGCCTCGCGACCGAGGCGGGCGTGCCGACGGTGCCGGGGTCGGAGGGCGTCCTCGAGAATCCCGATGATGCGCTGACCGTCGCGGAAGGGATCGGGTTTCCCGTCATCATCAAGGCGACCGCGGGCGGCGGCGGCAAGGGCATGCGAATCGCGCATGACGCCGAGCAATTCGGGCAGTTGTTCTCCCTGGCCCAGAATGAAGCGCTGGCGGCATTCGGGAACGGCGACGTGTACGTGGAGCGGTACCTCGAGCGCCCGCGCCACGTCGAGTTTCAGGTGATGGGCGACACCCTCGGCCGGGTCGTCCATCTCGGCGAGCGGGATTGCTCGGTGCAGCGCCGCCATCAAAAGCTGATCGAGGAAAGCCCGAGCCCCGCGCTCACCCAGCCCTTGCGCGCCAAAATGGGCGAATCGGCAGTCGCCCTGGCGGCGGCCATCGGCTATTCGGGGGCTGGAACCATCGAATTCCTGCTCGACGCCGACGGCAGCTTCTACTTCATGGAGATGAATACCCGCATCCAGGTGGAGCATCCAGTCACCGAGATGGTGACCGGGTTCGACCTGGTGAAGGAGCAGATCCGGGTGGCGGCGGGCGACCCGCTCAGCTTTCCGGCGGAGCTCAACGGGCTGCGGGGCCACGCGATCGAGTGCCGGGTCAACGCGGAAGACCCCTACCGGAATTTCCAGCCCTGTCCCGGCCACATCAACGCCTATCACCCGCCGGGCGGCCCCGGGGTCCGGGTCGATACCCATGTCTACGCCGGGTATAACGTCCCGACCCACTACGATTCGCTGCTGGCCAAGGTGATCGTGCATGGCCGCGACCGCGCTGAAGCGCTGGCCCGGATGGGCCAGGCGCTGGACAGCTTCATCCTCGAGGGTGTCACCACCACGATTCCATTCCTGTCCCGAGTCATCCGGTCCCCCGCCTTCGTGTCCGGCCAAGTCGATACCAAGTTCCTGGAACGGGAGAGCCACCTCCTTCGTCTCGACTCATGAAGCTCGACGTCTTCTTCTCGCCCGCCGGCCTCGCGCCACAGGAGGTGGCGGGGCGCCCAGTGTTCGTGGTGGACGTCCTGCGTGCCACGACGGTGATCTGCGCTGCGCTCGCCGCCGGGGCACGGGGCATCGTTCCGGTGGCGAGCGTGGAAGAGGCGAGCCGGCTGGCGCAGACGCTGGGCCCCGGTGACGTGATCCTCATGGGCGAGCGCAACTGCCAGCCGATCGAAGGCTTCCCGCTCGGGAACAGCCCCCTGGAGATGAGCGAAACGGCGGTGCGGGGGAAGACGCTGGTCATGACCACGACGAATGGGACCCGCGCGCTGCTCGCGACGCAGGGTGCTTCGGAAGTGTACGTCGCCGCGGCGGGCAACCTGACGCTTGCCGGCGTCCGGGCGCGCGAGGTCCTGCAAACCAGAAGGGATCTGGTCATCGTGTGCGCCGGCAAGGAGGGGCAGTTCGCGCTCGACGATGCCTATGCCGCGGGGCGGCTCGCGCTGGAGGCGATCGAGGGCCGCAGGCGCCGCAAGGGCCTCAACGACGCAGCACTGGTCGCCGTGGACCTGGCCCGACGGTTCGGTAAAACCTGGGAGCGGCCGCTCACGCTTTCCGCATCCGGTCGCCAGCTGGTGAAGCTGGGCATGGGTGCCGACGTGGCCGACGCGGCGCGGGAAGACGCCTATCCGGTCCTGCCGGTCTTTCACGATCGGCGAATCACCGCCGTCGCGCCCGCATGAGACCGGAGGACCGCCGCCGCTTCTCCGCCGTCGCGGCGCTGGTGGCCGGGGTCTTCCTGGGCCTGACGCTGCTGTCCCAGGTTCCGACCGGTCCGCTGGGCCGCTGGCTGGGAGAAACACTGTGGCGATACCTCGGCGCGGGCGCCGTCGGGCTGCCTCTGCTCGGATTCGGACTCGCGCTCGCGGGCTTCGATCGTCTCCCCCGGCTCGATATGAAGCGTGCGGCCATGCTCCTGGGTGGCCTGGTCATCCTGGTGCCGTTCACCATCGGGGTGATCTCCAAGGTGCCCGTGATGGAGCTGGATCCGCCCCTGTCCGAATGGGGACTTCGCGCTCGGCTCACCGGCATTGTCCCCGGCCTGTTCGCCCGGGCTGTGGTGCAGACCATCGGCCAGCCCGGAGGCCTCCTGCTGGCCTTCCTGGTGCTGACCGCCCTCACGCTGGCGACGCTCGCGTGGCATCCGTTGCATCGACTGGAGAAAAGGACGGACGGACGGTCAGACGGTCAGACGGTCGGAAGCACAGAGGGGCGGGCGGAGGTGCGGACAGGCGGACACGCCGACGCCGCCGACGAGGAAGACGAAGATGACCTCGCCGTTCTTTCTACGGCCACGGCCAGATCCGGGAAGCAGCGGGAGCGGAAGCAGAGAACCGACCGCCCGACCGCCCGACCGCCCGTCCGTCCGCCGGACGACGACCTGCTTCCGCCGATCACCCTGCTGAAGCCCCCGCCGCCACAGGACATTGCGGCAGACAGCGCCCAGCTCGATCGGCTGGGACAGGCGTTGCTGGACACGCTCAAGACCTTCAAGGTCGAAGGCACCCTCGCGGGGCGGACCAGCGGGCCGGTCGTGACCCAGTTCGAGATCGTCCCTGCGCCCGGGGTCAAATCGGGCCGACTGGTGGCCCTGGCGGACGATCTGGCGATCACTATGCGGGCGATGAGCATTCGGGTGGCCCCGATACCCGGCCGCGGGGCGGTCGGGGTCGAGGTGCCGAACCCGACCGCCCGATTGGTGACCCTGCGCGAGCTGCTCGAATCACCGGAATGGGAGCGGGCCCGCGGCCGTGCGATCATGCCCATGGCCCTGGGGAGGGACCTCGAAGGCAAGCCGGTGGTCACCGATCTGGCCAAGATGCCGCACCTGCTGATCGCAGGGGCGACCGGCTCCGGAAAATCCGTCGCCATCAATACCATCATCACCGGACTGGTATATCGCTACACTCCGGCCGACCTCCGCCTGCTGATGATCGATCCGAAGATGGTGGAGCTCTCGATGTACAACGCCCTGCCGCACCTGCGGCACAGCGTGGTCACCAACAATCACGATGCGGCGCGGGTCCTCAAGTGGGCGGTGCACGAGATGGGGAGGCGCTACGAGCTGCTGCACGCCAACGGGGCCCGGAACCTCGCGGATTTCAACCGCAAGGTCGAGGAAGGCAAGCCGCTCAGGCATCCGGTCAAGCCGGCGTCAACTCTGGCCTCGATCAGCGCCGAGGCGGAGACGACGCCGCCCGAAGCGCGGGAAGAGGTGTATGAGGAAGGGCGGCTCCCGCACCTCGTGATCGTCGTCGACGAGCTGGCCGATCTGATGATGACCGTGCAGAGCGAAGTGGAAACGCCGCTGGCGATGCTGGCGCAAAAGGCACGGGCCATCGGACTCCACCTCATTCTGGCCACGCAGCGCCCGTCCGTGAACGTCATCACCGGTCTCATCAAGGCCAACTTCCCGAGCCGGATCGCGTTTCGCGTCGCCTCGAAGGTCGATAGCCGGACTATCCTGGACCAGAACGGTGCCGAAGCCTTGCTGGGCAACGGCGACATGCTGTTTCTGCCGCCAGGCAAGAGCGAACCGATGCGGCTGCAAGGGGCGTTCATCGGCACGGAAGAGACCGAATCGCTGATGGACTGGTTCAGGGCTCGGAAGGAAGCCCTCGCGGCCCAGGCGCGGGCCGAGGAGGACATCCTGGCCTTCATGCGGGCGCAGGAAGTAGAGGAGGAGGGCGGGCCCGACGACTCGGCCGAAGGGGAGCGGGATTCCCTGTTCCGCGAGGCCGCCGAGGCCTGCATTCAGAATCAGGGCGGCTCGACCTCGCTGCTGCAGCGGAAACTCAGGATCGGCTACGGCCGGGCGGCGCGGGTCATCGACCAGCTGCACGCGGCCGGGATTCTCGGACCGCCCGACGGCAGCAAACCGCGGGAGGTGTTGATCGGGTTCGCGCAGCTGGACGAGTACTGTCGGTAGGAGGCTAAGAGGGTAAGAGGCTAAGAGGCTAAGAGGTCCATCGCGTCGGATGGTGCCAGCGTCGCACACAATTGGTTCCAGTGATCCACCTCGGCCGCGTTATCGTCGGCCATGCCCGCCGCACGCCCCCGCAAGCCCGTCACCGAATGGACCGATGCGCGCCACCGGCGCGGGTATGCCGGCGAAAAGGCGGCCATCTCCCACCTCCTCAGACTCGGCTGGCGGATCGAGGCCCACCGGTTCCGGCTGGGGCACCACGATCTGGACGTCGTGGCGCGGATGGGAAGTCTCGTGGCCTTCATCGAGGTCAAGACTCGTCGGTCTTCCCGATTCGGACAGGCGGTGGAGGCGGTCGGGGCCCGCAAGCAGGCCGTCATGGCCCGCCTGGCGGAGCTGTGGCGGGTCAGATTTGGGCTGCCTGGGGATCGCTACCGATTCGACGTCATCGCAGTTGAAGAGTCTTCCACGTCTCCACAGCTCACCCACATCGAGGATGCGTGGCGTGGTGTGGGAAAGTGAAAAAGTGCCCACTTGTTTCGGCTAATGTTCGGCATTAGCTTAGTTGGTAGTGTAATTGTGTAGCAAATTCAGTCACAATCTTATGAACGAGGATCCCATGGCCGTCCCAGACGTCAAGGACGTCAAACTCGACACCGAGCGTCGGAAGGCGCTCAACCTCGCCATTTCCCAGATCGAAAAGCAGCTGGGCAAGGGCTCGATCATGCGCATGGGGTCCGAGCACCCGCGGGAGCGGGTCCAAGCGATCTCCACCGGGGCAATTAATCTCGATGCCGCCATCGGGATCGGAGGCATTCCTCGGGGTCGGATTACCGAGATCTACGGCCCCGAGTCATCCGGTAAAACCACGCTCACCCTGCATCTCGCCGCCAACGTGCAGCGCGCGGGCGGTGTGGCGGCCTACGTGGACGCCGAGCACGCCCTCGACGTCGAGTATGCCCGCAAGCTCGGCGTGGACGTCGACAACCTGCTGGTCTCCCAGCCCGATACCGGAGAGCAGGCGCTCGAAATCGTCGAGATCCTGGTCCGATCCGGCGCGGTGGATATCGTGGTCATCGACTCGGTGGCGGCCCTGGTGCCGAAGCAGGAAATCGAAGGAGAAATGGGCGACAGCCACATGGGGCTTCAGGCCCGGCTCATGAGCCAGGCGCTCCGGAAGCTGGCCGGCGCCATCAACCGCTCCAACTGTGCCGTGGTCTTCATCAACCAGCTTCGCGAAAAAATCGGGGTCATGTTCGGCAACCCCGAGACCACCACCGGCGGCAAGGCGCTCAAGTTCTACGCGTCGGTGCGGCTCGACATCCGCCGAATCGGCCCGGTCAAGGAGCGGGAAGTGATCATCGGCAATCATGTCCGGGTCAAAGTGGTCAAGAACAAGGTAGCGCCGCCGTTCAAGCAGGCAGAATTCGACGTGATGTTCGACGAGGGCATCAGTCACTGCGGGCTGGTGGTGGATATCGCCGCCGAGGCCAACATCATCCAGAAGTCCGGAGCCTGGTACTCCTATGGAGATCAGCGGATCGGACAGGGCCGGGAGAATGCCAAGCTCTTCCTGAAGGACAACCCCACGCTGATGGCCGAGGTCGAAGGCCGGGTCAAGGAATTCCTCGGCATGCGCCCGGGAGCCGTGGTAGCGGCCGATGGCGATGACGGCGACGCTGACTGAGGCGCCGCCAGTCCCGGTGGTCGGGGCCATCGTCCCCGACCCCCGCCGGGGCGGCAGCGTGCGCGTGATGGTGCAGGGGCGTCCGCTCCTCACCATCCCGCGCGAAGTGGCGGAGCGGGAACGCCTGGATGCGGGATCGGAGCTGGGCGAGGCGCTCTTTGCCAGGCTCTGCCGCGCCGCTGATGAGGAGGCCGCCTTCCGCACGAGTCTTCGATTCCTGGAACGCCGGCCGTTCGCCGCCAGGGATCTGGCCCGCCGCCTGGTGTTGAAGGGACACCCACCCGAAGCGGCGGAGGCGGCCCGGGTCCGGGCGGAGCGGCTGGGCCTGCTCGATGATGCCCGATTCACCCTTCACTACGTGCAGACCCGGGCTGCGCGGGGGCGTGGGCCACTGCGTCTCCGTCGGGATCTTGCAGCGCTCGGGGTCGAACGAAAACTGGTGGACGGGGCCATCGCCGAAGCGTTCGGCGCGGACGGGTCCGAGGGCCCCCAAGCCGATGCCTTGGCGCGCCGCCGTCTGTTACAGCTCCGGGGCCTGCCGAGGGCGGTGCAGAGGCGCCGTCTGCTGGCTTTCCTGGCACGCCGAGGATTTGCGGGGCACGCGGTGACCCGGATGGTCAACCAGTTGCTAGGGCAGAACTGAGGCGAGCCGGCTCCCTCGGCTACTGCCGAAGCACTGCAGCAGCCCGCTCGAAATAACGGGAAACGTCTCGGAGCGTGGGATCCAGCCGGGCGAGCATGCTGAAATACCCTTCGTCGCCGGACGTCGCGGCGGCCAGTTCGAGCAAAAGGACCCGCGTCAGCCAGGTGTCGGCGTCCTCGCCGGTGGGCAGTTCGAGTGACGCGGCCGTCGCGAAGGATCGAAAACTCCGAAGGGCGGTTTCAGGCAGAGCGGGCCGTGCGAGCCCGGTGTCGGGCGTACTCATGCCGCCGCCGATCTCGGTGCGATAGCCACCGGCCCACCGGAAGGGCAACTCTGCTTCCAGGACCCGTTCCAACCACCTCGGAAGCTCGGCTGGCTCGGGGAGAATCAGGTCCGGGTAAACCCCGCCTCCTCCATAAACCGTTCGCCCTCCGACAGTCCGGCAATTCGGCCGGCCCGTGGTATCCTGTTCGGCCCCGGCGAGCCGGTAGTAGTCCCGCACGGTCATTCCCCGATATTCGCGCTGAATGACCCTCCCGCAGGGCGTTCGCACCCGGCCGACGACCAGCATGATGACGGAGCCATCGGTCAGGGGCAGACCCTGCATCAGGAGGGACTTCCCGAAGGTCGGACGGCCGACCAGCAGTGCCCGATCGTGGTCCTGAAGTGCTCCGGCCACGAGCTCGGCGGCGCTGGCAGTACCCTCGTTTATCAGGACGACCACCGGATACCGGTCCTCGCGCTTCCAAAACGAGCGCTTGACCGTGACCGTATCGGGCTTGGGCTCCTTCCGGCGCTCGGAAATATGGACGGTGGCTCCGCGGGGAAGGAACTCCCCTGCGACCTCGGCGGCTTGGTCGACGATTCCGCCGCCATTGCCACGCAGATCGAGCACCAGCTGCTTCATGCCCCGGCCCTTGAGGCGCTCGATCGCCTGGTGCACCTGGTCGGCCACTTTGGGATTCGCGAAGGTAATGACCCGCACATAGCCCGTGGCCGGATCGAGCATGGTCGCGACCGGGACGCTGTTCTCATCCCCAACACGCTCCCGGCGCACGGTGCGCTCGAGTCGGAGGCGGCTCCCGTCGCTGCGCCGGCGCTCGAAAGCCAGCACGACGGACGAGTTCTTCTCTCCCGCCAGGACGATCTCGAGCTCTTCGCTGCTATTCGCCCGGACCGGTTGGCCCCCGATGGCCGCGAGCTCGTCCCCGCGCATGATGCCGAGACGGGAGGCTCTGGTCCCCGAGGCGATCCCATCCACCGTCGCGACGCCATTCAGGAATCGGAAGGTCAACGGCACCGGGAACAGCTGGCCATTCTCGAAGGCGCGGGCCTTCTCGGCGGAAAGCCGCGCAACGGGCAGCACGTACGAATGGGGATCCGCCGCGCGAATCATCCCCTCGATCGCGGCCATGATGAGGGCGTGCTGATCCACCGAATCCGGATGGTTGACCCGGATCTGGTTGAGCACCTGGCTGAACATCTGCAGGTCTTCGTACAGGGTGGCCTTGCGGATCGGACTCGCTGGAGCAACCTGGGCGGGAGCCAGGGAAGCAGCCGACGCGAAAATCAGCGCGGTCACCGCTGCGCGACAGGTCCATTCCGGCAATACCGGGAGGCGCCCCCCAATCCGCAGCCGCGGTCTCATCGCACCGCGACGGGAGTACCGCCCAATGCCCGGATCCGCGCGATCGCCGTGCCGCGGTTCCTGTCATCTCCGGTAGTCTTCACGAGAAACGCGTTGTACTGCACGATCGCCCCGGCGGTGTCGCGCTTGGCTTCCAGCGCGCGGCCGAGGTTGAAGAAGGGCTCCGCGAAGTACGGTTCGATCGTCGTCAGCTTCGTCAGCGACTCGATGGCGGCATCATAGCGGCCGGCGGAGAGGAGCGCGCTAGCGCGGGTAAGATGCGGCGTGGCCTCTTCGGGCTGGAGCTCAACCGCCGTCTGGTATTCCCGGAACGCAATCGCGGTGTCGCCCGAGGTCATGGCCATATGGGCCAGGATCAAATGCGCGGGGTAGAACGAGAGGTCCTCCTCGAGCGCCTTGCCGAAGGCATCCTTTGCCGCCTCCAGGTCGCCCTTCCTAGTCAGCGCCACGCCGAGCTTGTGCTGAAGCAGGGCCTTGGGCCGGTAGAGAATCACCGTTTCCTTCTCCTCCTTCTTGCCTCGCTCTTCGATGGCGAGCTGGAGCTCGACAGCGGCCCTTGCAAAGTCCTGGGCCAGGAACAGCGCCGTACCCAGATCTTCCCGGACTGATGGGTCCTTCGTCTTCTTGGCGAGAAGCTTGCCATAGAGGACAATGGCGTCCTGGAACCTGCCATCCGAGAAGGCCTCCCACGCCAAGTACGATACGCCACCCTCGGAGCCCATAGTCTTACGAATTTCCTCCTCGATCAGGAATTGTACGTCCGGGTCCCGGCTGTTACCGCCCGAGCGGCTGACCTGTTCGCTGTAGAAGGCGACGAAGTAGTGCCGCAGCAGACTGCGGTCGAGGTCGGTGTGTAGAAACGGGTCCGCCAGCAGGGCACGAAGGTAGAGCGAGTCGACCGGGGCGAAGGCGCGAATCGTGTTCCGATCTCCCCTGAGGTATCTGATAAGGCGGCGGTCGTCGGCTCGCAGCGTCGCGACCCGCTGAGCGTACAGCGCAGCAGCCCACCCCGGGTTGAGCCGGTTGGCCCAATAGAGGGCCTCGCTCGCCATCTTCGGATCTGCTTCGAGCGTCGAGCGACCGAAACGATAGTACGCGAGGGCGCTATTGGTGTCGGCCAGGCCCGGAAGCTTGGGGCGGCGTGGGGCTTTCTGTTGCGCGGCGGCTGGGACAGCCAACGCCCAGAGGGAGAGCAAAACGGCTAGAAAAACACGCATCAGAACTCCATCGATGGGAACGGTGACGGCCCGGGCTGCTCCCGGTGCGTTCCCCCACTGCGCGCAAGATACTCGCCGGGTTACGTCCAGTCACCGGTCCGGTTTTAGGCCCGGCCCGATTCTCAAGAAAGCGCCCAAGCTCGCCTGGAGACTATATTTTTGTCATGCGCTCAGACGCCATCCGACGGTTGTTCCTGGAATACTTCACGGCCCGGGGGCATACTGAAGTCCCCTCGTCCCTTATCGAGCCGAAGGACGATCCAACCCTCCTCTTTACCAACTCCGGGATGGTGCAATTCAAGCGCACCTTTCTGGGACAGGAGCCGCGCGCCTACAGCCGCGCGGTGAGCTGCCAGAAGTGCGTGCGGGCCGGGGGCAAGCACAACGATCTGGAGCAGGTCGGCCTTACCCGGCGCCACCTGACCTTCTTCGAGATGCTGGGCAACTTCTCCTTCGGGGACTACTTCCAGAGAGAGGCCATCACGTACGCCTGGGAGTTCGTCACCTCCAAGGACTACCTGGGGATCCCTCCCGATAGCATCCAAGTCAGCGTCCACGAGAAGGACACGGAGGCCCGATTCCTCTGGGGGGAAATCGCCAAGCTCCCCCACAGCCGGATCCATGGGCTCGGTGACAAGGACAATTTCTGGCAGATGGCCGACACCGGACCGTGCGGGCCGAACTCCGAGATGTTCGTGGATCTCGAGTGGAAGCCCGGCATGGGCCCCGCCACGGTCTCCACCGCTGAGTTCGAAGCGCTGGCGGAATCGGGGCGGTTCGTGGAAATCTGGAACCTGGTCTTCATGCAATTCGATCGGGCCGCCAATGGCGCCTTGTCCCCTTTGCCTAGGCCCTCGGTGGATACCGGTGCCGGACTCGAACGGATTTCCGCGGTGCTGCAGGGCGAGGACGACACATTCCACACCGATTTGTTTCTGCCGCTGCTCGATCGGGTCGGGGAGCTGGTGGGCAAGCCTTACCCGCGCAGCATGAGCGGGACGGGTGCTTCCTACCGCGTGCTCGCCGACCACGCCCGCGCCGTGACGTTTCTGTTGGCCGACGGCGTGTTCCCCAGCAACGAGGGGCGCGGCTATGTGGTGCGCCGGATCCTTCGGCGCGCGGTGCGGCACGCCTGGCTGCTGGGCCGCCGCGAGCCCACGCTCGCGCCGCTCACCGACGTGGTCGTGGAGCAGATGGGAGGGGTGTACCCTGCGCTGGTGTCGAGCCGCTCCGAAATCCGGAAATGGACCGAGGCCGAGGAGCAGCGCTTCCTCGAGACCATCGCCGGAGGGCTGGAGCGCCTGGAACAGATGTTCGCCGCGGGAGACACCGAGATCCCCGGCGAGGAAGTGTTCCGGCTCTATGACACGTTCGGCTTCCCGGTGGACCTGACCCAGCTGATCGCCGCGGAGCGGGGGGTGGGCGTGGACCTTCCCGGGTTCGAGGTCGCGCTCGAAGCGCAACGGAATCGTTCGCGTACCGCCCGGGGCACCGGGAAGCACGCCAAGGGCCCGAGCGTGAGCACTGGCAGGAAGCCCAAGTGGCAGGTGCTGAAGCGGGGCCGGCAGAAGTTCGTCGGGTACGAGGCCACCAGCGCTGAGACCGAACCGCTGGCCTTCCGGCAGGAGGGCGAACGAGTCGAGCTGCTGCTGCATCACAATCCGTTCTACGCCGAGTCGGGTGGACAGGTCAGTGACGTCGGCGCGGTCAAGGGGGAGGGCTGGACGCTGGCGGTCGAAGAAGTGAACCGGGTCGATCGCGGCACAGTGGTGTGCGGACCCTTCCCGATCACCTTCCAGCCCACGCCGGTGGTGGCACAGGTGGACGAGGTTCGCCGGCGCAACATCGAGCGCAATCACAGCGCGACGCATCTCGTCCACGCCGCGCTCCGGCATCATCTCGGTCCGCACGTGCGGCAGCAGGGCTCCCTGGTCGACCCGGACCGGCTCCGCTTCGATTTTTCGCACCACGGGCCGATCGACCCGGCCTCGCTCGAGCTGATCGAACGAGAGGTCAACGCGGCCATCTGGGCCAACTCGGCCGTGCTGACCCGCGAGATGCCCTACCCGGAGGCGCTGGCGCTGGGCGCGATGGCGTTCTTCGCCGACAAGTACGGTGATGTGGTCCGCGTGGTCCAGATGGGCGACTCGATCGAGCTGTGCGGGGGCACCCACGTCGCCACAACCGGCGCGCTCGGTCTGTTCCGGTTCGTTTCCCAGAGCGGCATCGCCGCCGGGGTCCGGCGGATCGAGGCCGTCACCGGTCCCGGGGCGTACGCGGCACTCGACGAAATCGAGGGGCGGCTCAGGCAGGCGGGCGAGCTCCTCAAAACCCAGCCGGAGCACCTGGCGCGGCGCATCGAGCAGCTCCTGGCCGACAAGGAAAAGCTCGAATCCCGAATCCGTGAGATGGTCGAGCGCGGTGGCGCGTCCGGCGCGGGCGAGGAGATCGCCGTCAATGGCGTGGCCGTGACGCTCTCGGACACGACGGCCGAGGATCGGGAAGAAGTCGGCCAGGCGGCGGACCGGTTCCGCGCCGGGAAAAAGAACGCGGTGCTCGTCCTGTTCGGGACGGGTGGCCGCGGAGCCATCCACGTGGCGCTCACCGACGATCTGGTGCAGCAGGGCCGGAAGGCGGGTGACCTGGTGAACCGGATCGCCGCGATGAGCGGCGGCAAGGGTGGGGGCCGTCCCGCCTTCGCGTCGGCGAGTGCGGGCGACCTGGCTCGGCTGCCGTCGGCGAGGGAAGCCACGCCGCGCATCGTCGAGGAATGGCTGGCGGCCGGATAGTGGACTCGTCGCGGTGGTTTGCCGAGCAGAGCGCGGGCGCCCCCCCGGCGCTGAGCGCCCGGGCTGCTCAGTATCTCGCGGCCCAGCCCGCCGGCTCGGATTCGGCGCGCGCGCTGGCGTCCGCTGCCCGCGAGGCCCTGGGCGCCTCGCTGGCATATGCCGGAGACCGGGCCGCGGCGCTCGACCTTCTGGCGGCTGACGCGCTGGTTACCCTGGCGCTCAAGGCCCGCGCGGTCTCCGATCCTGCCGGGCTGGGCGCCTTTGCCGCGGAGCTCTCCCATATGGGCGCGGAGCGCCGGTGATCGATCTCCACTCGCACTTGTTGCCGGGAGTGGACGACGGATCGAAGAGCGTCAAGCAGTCCCTCCAGGTGCTGGACGCGATGCGCGAGGCCGGGGTCACGGCGATATGCCTTACGCCGCACCACAGCGTCGGTCGGCTTGCCGGCGGGATCCCCGCCTCGCACGAGGCGGCTTTCGTGGCGCTTTCGGCGGCGGCGCCGAAGGAAATCGTTCTACATCGCGGCGTCGAGCTGATGCTGGACCGGCCGGTTCCCCCGGACATCCGGGACTTGCCGGGACTCACGCTTGGGGGTTCACGTCACATCCTGGTGGAGTTCACCAGCCAGGTGGCCATTCCCGCGGCGGCCAATGCGCTCCACCAGATCGTGCAGGCCGGTCTCATCCCGGTCCTCGCGCATCCAGAGCGCTATCGCGCCGCCTCGCCGCAGGCGGTAGCGCAGTGGAAGGCCGTGGGCGCTCTGATGCAGGTGGATGCGAACACCTTGCTCACCGGGCGCGGACGCGGGCAGCGGGCGCGAGAGCTGCTGGCCTACGGCCTGGCTGATATCATCGCGGCGGACAATCACGGCGACAGCCGGCTGATCGGGACCGGCTATCGGTTTCTCTGCGAGGCCGGCGGCCCGTCTCAGGCGGACCTGCTGGCGCGGAAGAACCCGGCCGCGATTCTGGCCGATGAACCGATCACTCCGGTTCCTCCACTCGCCATCAAGACCGGGCTCATGGACAAACTGAAGCAGATTCTGGGGCAGGAGGAATGACCACCAGCGACGGCATTCGCAAGGGGCTGGAGGCGCTGGCCCGCGCCGCCACGGCTACCACCGCGCTCGCGCCAGAGGTGGCCGCGCTGGCGGAGCGGTACACCGCGACGCTCCGGGCCGGCGGGGTGCTGTACTTCGCCGGGAACGGCGGCAGTGCCGCGGACGCACAGCACCTGGCCACCGAATACATGGTCCGGTTCCGCGCGGCGCGGCGGCCGTTCGCGGCGCTGGCGCTGACCACGGACTCCTCGCTGATCACGGCGGCGGGGAACGACCTGGGATTCGAACAGATCTTCGCGCGGCAGGTGGAGGCGCTGTGCCGCCCGGGCGACCTGCTGATTCTGCACAGCACCAGCGGCACCAGCGCCAATCTTCTCGCCGCGGCGCGGACGGCACGCTCCAAGGGCGTGGCGGTCGTGGCGTTCCTGGGCCGGGACGGGGGATCGCTCAAGGAGCTGGCCGATGTGGCCATCGTGGTTCCCTCCGAGGACACCAGCCGCATTCAGGAGCTCCACCTTGCCCTCGAGCATCTGATCGTGGAAGCGGTAGAGGAGGACCTGGGGCGATGATCTCCCTTTCCGGGCAGCGGGCGCTGATTACCGGCGGGTCGCGGGGAATCGGCCGCGCGGCCGCGCTGCTGTTCGCGCGGGCAGGCGCCGACGTCGGCATCACCTATCACACCCGGATCTCGGAGGCCGAAGCGGTGGCCAAGGAGATCCGTGGCATGGGACGCCGCGCGTTCTTTGCCGGGGGCGACCTGGCCGATCCGCGCGTGGTCGACAAGGTGTTTCGGGAGTGCAAGGCTGCGCTGGGCGGGCTGGACTGCTTCGTGGCCAACGCCGGCATCTGGCCGTCGGACGACGTCCCGCTGGGCCGGATGACCGACGCCCGGTGGCGCTCCACCATGTCGCAGAACCTCGACGCGGTGTTTCTCACCACGCGAGCCGCGCTCGCGCTGATGGGGAAGGGCGGTCGGGTGGTGCTGGTGTCGAGCACGGCCGGGCAGCGGGGCGAAGCGTTTCATGCCGACTACGCCGCCACCAAGGGCGCGCTCATCTCCATGACCAAGTCGCTGGCGGTCGAGTATGCCCCGGATATCACGGTCAACTGCGTGGCTCCGGGCTGGGTGGACACCGAGATGAGTGCCGGCCCTTATGCCGATGGCGGGCGGGAGCGCATCGCGGCGACCATCCCGCTCAAGCGGATCCCGCCGGCGGAGGACATCGCGGGGCCGATCCTGTTCCTGGTGAGCCCGCTGGCGCGGCATGTCACGGGAGAGGTGCTCAACGTGAACGGGGGGAGCGTGTTATGTGGGTGAGCGAGACGGTGAGCGGTGAGCGGTAAGTGGTGAGCGGGACCAACCCCACCGGGAGACGATCCGTGCGCTGGCACTGTGCTCACCGCTCACCGCTCACCGCTCACCGCTTACCGCAGTGATCCACCTCCTCGCCACCGGCGGCACCATCGCCATGCAACGGGACACCGCCGCCGGCGGGAATGTCCCCACGCTCGGCGGCCAGGCGATGCTGGACCTGGTCGGCAGCCTGGGCACGGAGCACCAGGTCAAGGTGGAAGACTGGGAGCGCCTGCCGGGCGTCCACCGCGGTCCGGTCGAGCTCTGGGCCATGCGGGAGCGGGTGGCGGCCATCGTGTCGGCACCCGACCCTCCGGCCGGCGTGGTGATCACCCACGGCACCGATACCCTCGAGGAAACCGCCTACCTCATCGCGCGCACCGTTGCTCCTCAGGTGCCCGTGGTAGTGACCGGCTCGATGCGGACCTCAAGCGATCCTCATTGGGACGGCCCCCGGAACCTGCGCGACGCCGTCGCCGTGGCGAGCCACCCAGACGCCCGCGGCCGCGGCGCCATGGTGGTGTTTGCCGGTGGGATCGTCGACGGCCGCGACGTGACCAAGCTCGACGCCTTCGCGACCGATGCCTTCGGCTCGCCCCACGCTCCGCTGCTGGGCGCCGTCGAATCCGGCATTCCGCGCTTCTTCCGCGCCGCCGATCCCGACCGCCCGCTGCTTCCCGCCACGGACCTCGCCCGCCGCGTCGCCGTCGTCACCCTCATCCTGGGCGACGATGGTGGTCTGGTTGACTGCGCGCGTGAGCGCTTCGACGGCCTGGTCATCGAGGGATTCGGGCGCGGGAATGTGCCGCCCGGCGCGGTTCCCAGCATCCGGCGCTGGCTCGACGCGGGCAAACCGGTCGTGCTGGCGAGTCGGTGCCCCTATGGTGAGGTCGGCGGCGAGTACGCGTTCGAGGGCGGCGGCGGACAGCTGCTCCGGCTCGGCGTGGTTCCGGCCGCGCGGTACCCGACTTCGCTCGCGCGCCTGGAGCTCGCGCTGTGTCTTTCCGCGGGGGTGCGTTACGGGGGATCGCCGGCGTGACCGGCTCCGCGCCCAGCCGAGTGATGCCGCTTCCCGAGGCGGTGGTGGACATCGCCCGGATGCTCGAGGATGCCGGGTTCGAGACCTGGTGCGTGGGCGGCGCCGTGCGCGACTGGCTCACCGGTGAGTCGGATCAGGACGTGGACCTGGCG
>Ga0070699_100002518_pt1 | contig 16450 bp, 14 predicted proteins | sample KBSK1503metaG_FD_65473 | JGI IMG/M metagenome (GOLD analysis project Ga0070699, IMG submission 65473) | Corn, switchgrass and miscanthus rhizosphere microbial communities from Kellogg Biological Station, Michigan, USA - KBS K1-50-3 metaG | ecosystem: Host-associated > Plants > Roots >...
CCCCGCCAGTCCCACCTGAGCACACAACAACGAGTCTTCTCCGACGGTACACGAATGTCCGATCTGGACGAGGTTGTCGATCTTTGATCCGCGTCCAATGCGACTCTCGCCGACTGACGCGCGATCGATGGTCGTGCCGGCGCCGATCTCCACGTCGTCTTCGATCACGACGCGTCCTGCCTGCGGAGTCTTCAACCAGTGCTTCTGTTCGTCTTTGGCATAACCAAAACCATCGCAACCGATGACGGTGTTGTTGTGAATGATTACTCGTTCGCCGATCACGGTGCGTTCGCGTATAGCGACGCCGGAGTGTATGACTGAGCCGCGGCCGATCGTAACGTCGTTGTAAACCGTCACGTTCGGATGAATCCAAACGTCGTCGCCGATGAACGCGTTGCGACCGATCACGGCGCACGCGCCGATCGCCACGCGCGCGGCGAGGCGCGCGGTCGGATCGATCACGGCGGAAGGATGAACAAACGGCTCGAGCTCCGCTTCGGGATGAAAGATTCGCAATGCGCGAGTGAAGGCGAGGTATGGATCTTTAACGCGCAGTATCGCGATCTGTTTGTCGGTCGTTGCGTCTTCACTGAGATAGATCGCCGCTGCGCGCGTGTTGCTGACTCGCGACGTGTAGCGGGGGTTCGAGAGAAAAGTAATATGACCTTCGCCGGCCTCGTCCAACCCCGCGGCGGCAGTAATCTCCACGTCATCCATAGCGCCTTCAACGCGCGCGCCAGTCAGCTCAGCAAGTTCCGAAAGTTTCATACCCACACCTCACATAATCGATACCGGATCGATCTCCAGGTTAATCGTTCGCAAATTCATTCCGCCATCGGCCACCGCTTTGAGCGCCGCATCCGCAATCTCGCGCAGGTGCTTGCGACTGCGCGACTTTATCAACAGTTGAAAACGATGCTCACCTTTGAGTCGCGCGAACGGTGCGGGCGCCGGACCGAGCACGCGACACTTTCGTTCCGCGTTCGCTGCATCCAGTTGTTTGCGCAGCTCCAGACTGTCAGAACGCACGCGCCCGAGATCCGGTCCATGGACCAGCAGACTCGCGAGTGCGACAAACGGCGGATACGAATGATTCTGGCGATAACGCAACTCTTCTTCGTAGAACGTTTCGTAGTCCTGTGCACATGCGTGACGCAATGCGTAGTGATAAGGATGATACGTTTGAATCAAGACTCGTCCCGGTCGATCGCCGCGCCCGGCGCGTCCCGCAACCTGCGTGATTAGTTGAAACGTTCTTTCCGCCGCGCGAAAGTCAGGCAAGGCGAGTCCGACGTCGACCGACACCACGCCGACCAGCGTGACGTTGGGAAAGTCGTGGCCCTTGGCCAGCATCTGTGTTCCGACGAGGGCGTCGATCCGGCCGGCGCTGAAATCAGTCAACGTCTGCTCAAACACTTTGCGCCGCGTCGTGGTGTCGCGATCGATGCGTGCTACGCGCAGGGCAGGGAACAGCAGCCGCAGCATCTCCTCGAGCTGCTCGGTGCCTTCGCCAACGTAGTAGATGTACTTCTTGCCACACGACGGGCAGACGTGCGGCACCGCTTCGCGGTGGTTGCAGTAGTGACAGACGATCACGCGTTCGCTGCGATGATAGGTGAGCGTCACATCGCAATTCGGACATTGCACTGTCTCGCCGCACGAGCGGCAGAGGATGAAGCTGGAGTAACCGCGCCGGTTGAGCAGGATGATCGACTGTTCGCCGCGTTCGCGTGTGTCGCGAATGGCTTCGAGCAGCTCGTCTGAAAAGACACGCGGTTTGCCATGACGCGCGAAGACGCCACGCATGTCGATGATCTTCGCGGTGGCCATCGGCCGCGCGCCGATGCGCTCAGGTAAGTTGACGAGCGTGTACTTGCCTTTGCTCGCGTTGTGAAACGATTCGAGCGAAGGCGTCGCCGACCCGAGCACTACCGTAGCCGACTCTTTTTGCGCGCGTACGATCGCGACGTCGCGCGCGTTGTAATAAGGCGATTCCTGTTGCCGGTACGACGACTCGTGCTCTTCATCGACAACGATCAGTCCGAGGTTTTTGACTGGAGCAAAGACTGCGGAGCGCGTGCCGATAACGACGCGAGCGTCGCCGTTTTTGACGCGCGTCCACTCGTCGAATCGTTCACCTTTCTGAAGTGACGAATGGAAGATCGCGACCTGGTCGCCGAAACGTGCGCGTAATCGTCGCGAAAACACTGGCGTGAGCGCGATTTCGGGAACGAGCATCATCGAGGAACGCCCAAGACTGAGTGCTTTGCTCATCGCGCGCATGTAGATTTCGGTCTTGCCGCTGCCGGTGACGCCATGCAGCAGGAAGGCTGCGTAGTCGCCGGAGTTCATCTGTTGCTCGATTTGCGTGAGCACTGATGCTTGCGGCGCGGTCAGTGTATGAGTTTCCGACTTGATGCCGAGCCCGTCGCTCAGCGGATCGCGGCGCACCGCCTCAGTTGTGACTTCGACCAGCGCTTTCTTTTCGAGAGTCGTGATTGTAGCCGCGCTGACGCCGGCGGTTTTGAGCAACAACTGCAACGGCATTGGACCGCTCTTGAGCGTAGCGAGCGCGCGTCGCTGTGCGTCGCCGAGTTTTTCATCGTCGGAGTTGAGTGGTTGTCGTATGCGAACAAAGCGACGCAGCTTTGGTTTTGCGAAAACAGCGCCGCGACTCTTGGGCGACATTCCCGGAGGCAGGGCGGCTTTGATTACTTCACCAAGCGGACAAGCGTAGTAATCGGCAACCCAGCGCGCCAGCTCGAGGATCTCGGGATTACAAACCGGATCGGAATCGACGAGAGTTTGCGCTTCTTTGATATCTGTTTCGGTGAGAGTTTGCGGCAGCTCGTCCTGGAGACCGACGATGTAGGCTGTAACCTCGGTTCGTCCCAGCGGGACCACTACACGCGCGCCCACCTTTGCTTTCATGCTTTGTTCAGCACTCAAGCGATAAGTAAAGGTTTGAAAAACGTGCAGCGGAACTGCGACTTCAGCGTATGAGGTTTTAGCCACGGATTGCACAGATTAACACACCGATCATGGTTCTGATCGTCTGTGGCTATCGAGATAATCTCGGACTTTCTTCAAGTCTTCCCACGTCTCGCGTTTCTTTGAAGGATCGCGCAGCAGGTAAGCGGGATGGAAGGTCGGCATCACCTTGATGCCCTGGTAATCCTGAAACTGTCCGCGCAGCCTCGTGATGCCTTCGCGCGTGTCGAGCAGGTTCTTCATCGCGGTATTGCCGAGCACGACGATCACCTCGGGTTGGACCACCGCGATTTCTCGTAGCAGGTACGGCTTGCACGTCATGGCTTCTTCGGTCGTCGGCGCCCGGTTGCCGGGTGGACGGCAGCGATTGACGTTGCCGATCAGGATTTCTTCGCGTTTCATGCCGATCGCTTCGATGATCTTAGTCAGCAATTGACCAGCGCGGCCGACGAACGGACGCGCCTGAATGTCTTCGTCTGCGCCCGGTGCTTCGCCGACAAACATGAGGCGCGCTTTGCGGTTACCTTCGGTGTGGACGACGTGCGTGCGTTGTTGGTGTAGCGGGCAGCGAGTGCAGTCGCCGATCTCCGCGTGGATCTGTTCGACAGTTTCGGTTGATTTTGTGAGTTTCACCGGCGCGGGCGCAATATCGCCGAATAATGAGGTCAGCGGCTCACTCGGTGTTGGTTGAACTGTGACCGCAGGCGCCGCGGCAGTCGCGATTTGTATCCCCTCAACACCCAAAGCCCGTAAGTGCTCCAGTTGCTTCTTCGTCTCCGTTACAAGATTGATGAGTTCTTCAGACGCCATAGCAAAACGACTTCAGGTTCGTAATCGGACTATAACATCGAGAATGCGATCCGCGGCTTCGCGTTTCGAGAGCAGCGGTAATTCAAGTGGGTTCTTCTGATCGCGAGTGAGGATCGTAATCGCATTCGTAGTCGAATCAAACCCTGAATCTGCGCGCGTCACATCATTCGCAACGATTGCATCCAACTTCTTCCGTTGCAATTTCTCTCTCGCATTCTCAACCACATTCTCGGTTTCGGCCGCAAACCCCACGACCAGCATCCCATTCATATGCGATGCCGCCACTTGCGACAGCACATCAGGCGTCCGCTCGAGCGTCAGTGTAATCTGCTTGTCTGACTTTTTGATCTTTTGACCAGCGCGTTGCACCGGGCGGTAATCCGCAATCGCGGCCGTACCAATGAAAACGGAGTGCTTTGCCATCTCCTGCGCGACTGCCTGCGACATATCTTCCGCCGACACTGCTGACACGACGCGCGCACCCGCGGGCGGATTCACACTCGTAATCCCCGCCACCAATGTAACCTCAGCGCCACGTTTCAACGCCGCTTCGGCAAGCGCGAATCCCATTCGCCCTGACGATCGATTCGAGATAAATCGCACCGGATCGATCTCTTCGCGTGTCGCACCAACCGTAATCAGCAGTCGTTCACCCGCCAAATCCTTCGTGCGCGAGTCGCCGAGGATCTTCAATGCCGCCGCCACGATCTGTTCCGGCTCACTCAAGCGTCCCGGACCGATGGTTCCGCAAGCCATTTCGCCGGCGTCAGGCTCGACGATGTGTACTCCGTCCGCTCGCAGTTGCTGCAAGTTGCGTTGTGTTGCCGGATGTTCCAGCATCGTTGTATTCATCGCGGGCGCGATCAATACCGGTGCGGTACACGCCAGATAAGTTGAGCTCAGAAAATCGTCGGCCACGCCGTTCGCAAACTTGGCGATCATATTGGCCGTCGCGGGAGCCACGATCAGTAAATCAGTGGTTTGCGAGAACGTAATGTGCGCAATCGGATCCGGATTGTCGGGCGCGTAGTCGTCAACTACTACATGACTCCCCGAAAGCGCACGAAAAGTCAGCGGCTGCACAAACTCGCACGCGCGTTTTGTCATCGCCACTCTTACCACACACCCGGCACGCTGCAATCCACGCAACACTTCGACGGCTTTGTAAGCGGCGATACCGCCACAGACGCCGAGTGCAATGTTCTTTATGGACGAGGGAGTTTGAAGATCTGAAGAAGACATGCCGCTTAACGGAAAACGAAGATCAATGTAACATTGCTGAAAGACGCGTGCAATTTAGTCAAAGCAAGTGCTGGTATAATTCGTGGGCCACAATAGAAAAATAGGATTACCTCGCGCCAGGAGCAAGGCCATGGCAACTATCAGGGGAAGATTCTTCGCTGTTCTGTTGGTCGCTTTCTGCACGCTCACGTCTATTCACGCCAAACCCAGTCCACAACGCTCGGATGATGAATTTGGACCAGTAGTTCGCGCTTACCTCGGATATCTGAAAAACGAGCAGGAGGTAGTTGACGACCGGGTGAGCAGGAGAGAGGTCAGTGCGACCTATTATCGCCGCAATTCCAATCGCATCCGTGCCTTGCGGCAAATGGCCATACGCCTGGCCCGCGAGAGTCACAATGACTACCTGCCGGAACTGGAAGCGGTTTCCGGAAACGAGATGAACCTCCTGTTTGGCTCGGACCCACCCCAGGTCGCCCGGCTGAAAACCGGTGAAATAGTGCGGAATACCTTCAGATTTCTTGGAGTTGTACGTTCGGGTGAGACCTTCTACCTCTTTGCCCGGCTGGATCCGTACGAACAGGCCGAGCTCAATGAGAAAGCCTCGGCCGTTCGCCGTCCTTAAGAGGTTTTCACGCAAAGGCGCAAAGGTTACGCAAAGGCGCAAAGAAGAGTGCCAGGAATGCCTGGGTCTTCCTTTGCGCCTTCGTGTGAACTTTGCGCCTTTGCGTGAAATAAGAAGGGTGTGTCTTTTTGGCCTCAGGTTGGACCATCGACGACCCTCTATGGCTGACACAGTTTTGTGGCAAAGTTAAGCCAAATGATTGTTGACAGAGGGCTTTTATTAGTGTAATAAATCCAAGTGTTAGTGGCCTGTAGGCCATAAACTACAAGTAATAATGGCTTTGCAATCGGGTAGCTAACCATCAGCAGTTTTTCCCACGACTGTTTGGCCGTCGCGGTACGCAATTAAGACCTTTGTGTTTCACATTACGGGAGGAAAGTTAATGATCAGCAAATCTTGGAGCCGCAAGTCCATCGCGACTGCTGTGGCGGTTGCCGTTTTGAGTGTTTACTCAATGGTGGTGTTGGCTGCGCCAGGCGCCAAGGCGTCGGGCGAGCTGTCGGTTACCGGACAAGTCACGGTCAACGGCCAGAAGATGATTTCCGGTGGCACGATTTTTACGGATTCCACGATCAGCACCGCGGCTCAAAGCAGCGCGTCAGTGAATATAAGCAAGGTTGGTCGAGTTGAGCTCGCACCCAACAGCAATCTGCGCCTCAGCTTCACGGGGAACAGCATCGTCGCTATGCTCGAGACTGGCAGCGCGCAGGTATCAACGTTGGCCGGCAGCACGGTTAACCTGACCACCAAGGACGGTACGGTTGTGGTTGATGGCAGCCAGGCGACCTCGTTCACCGTCAGTGCTTCGCGTGGACGCACCTCAATGTCAACCTTGTCAGGTGTGGCCCAGTTCAAGACCGGTGGAAACGTCAAGCAAGTTGCCGCTGGTGAAAGTGCAACTGCCGGAACGCCAAATCCTCAGGGCGACGACGATGACGATGGTTTGAGCGGCGGCGCGTTGGCCGTGTTGCTGCTGGCTGTCGGTGGTGCGGTGGCAGGTGTTCTTTATGCCGCGTTCCATAACAACGACCTTAACTTCGGCGGCAGCGTTACCGTAGTCAGCCCGACCAAGTAAGTCGTAGAGTTCGTTGGAGCTTTGAGTAAAAATACTGTGGCACTGGTAACCAGCGCTACGGTCAGCTAAATTGACCTTGCGGGTCACGCGATTCACGCGCGTGGCCCGCAAGGTTTTGATTGCCCGGAAGTTTCATGTTAGAACGCCTCAAAGTTAGTTCGGAAAGTCGCTAATGCATATTGCTGTTATTGGTACCGGTTACGTAGGACTTGTAACTGGCGCATGCTTTGCCGAGTTTGGTGTTGACGTCACTTGCGTGGACGTTGATGAAGATAAGATCGAGCGACTGCTCAACGGCGTGATGCCGATTTACGAGCCCGGCCTCGAGCAGCTTGTCTTGAAGAACACACAGGCCGGCCGTCTCAGATTCACGACTGACGTTCGCCAGGCCGTCGAACAGGCGTTGGTTATCTTTCTCGCCGTTGGAACCCCGCCCCAGCCTGACGGATCTCCAGATCTCAGTTTCGTCGACCAGGCAGCCTCGTCAGTGGCCGAGTACATGAACGGCTACAAAGTGGTCGTTACCAAATCGACCGTGCCCATCGGTACCGGCGAACGAATCCGCAAATTGATCAGTGAGCGGAAGAAAACTCGCGCGAACTTTGGCGTCGTTTCGAATCCGGAGTTTCTAAGAGAAGGCGCCGCGATTAACGACTTCATGCGTCCCGATCGTGTCGTTATCGGAAGCGCCGACGAAGAAGCGATCGCGATCATGAAAGATCTTTATCGCCCGCTCTACCTGATCGAAGCGCCGTTTGTAATCACTTCACTCGAAGCCGCCGAACTGACGAAGTACGCTGCCAATGCGTTCCTCGCAACCAAAGTTTCTTTCATTAACGAGATTGCGAACCTTTGCGACAAGATTGGTTGCGACGTGCACGATGTCTCGCGCGCGATCGGTATGGACAAACGCATCGGGAGTAAGTTCCTGCATCCTGGCCCGGGCTTCGGTGGTTCGTGTTTTCCCAAAGACACACGGGCGCTGGCGTCAGTCGCGAAGCAGTTCGACTGCGATTCACTCATCGTCAATGCCGTAATCGAAGTGAATCAACGGCAAGGGCGCGAGATGCTGACCAAAATTCGAAAGCTGGTTGGTCCACTAAAGGGAAAGACGATTGCCGTCCTTGGGCTCGCTTTTAAACCCGAAACGGACGACATGCGCGAAGCCCCGGCAGTGGGAATCATTCGCAGTCTGCTCGACGATGGCGCCACGGTGCACGCTTACGATCCAGTTGCAAAACACGAAGCGCAGAAGTTGTTGCCCGAGATCGTTTATGCTGACGACGAGTACGCGGCGGTAAAAGGCGCGGACGCGCTTGTGTTCGTGACCGAGTGGAACCAGTTTCGCGCGCTCGACTTGTTGCGCATTCGCGACTTGATGACCACGCCGAAAGTTGCTGATTTGAGAAACATCTACGAACCGGAAGATATGCGAGAGATGGGCTTTGAATACGTCGGGGTAGGCAGGTAAAGCGGATGCCACTCTCTGGAATAGCACTCGTTACGGGCGGCGCCGGCTTCATCGGCTCACATATCGCGTCGGCCCTGATCGCCGGCGGCGCGCGCGTTCGCATTCTCGATGACTTATCTACCGGACATCGTGAGAACCTTGATGAGCTTGGCGGCGACGTCGATTTCATTGAAGGCAGCGTTGCGGACGAAGCACTCCTGAATAAGGCGCTCGACAGTGTCGAACTGGTTTTTCACGAAGCCGCGATCCCTTCCGTGCCGCGTTCGGTTGAAGCTCCACGTCAAACCCATATCGCCTCGGTGGACGGCACTTTTTCGTTACTCGTAGCAGCGCGAGATCACAAGGTAAGACGGGTGGTCTATGCGGCGTCGAGTTCTGCGTACGGTGATCAGCCGACCTTGCCGAAGTCTGAACAGATGCTTCCCGATCCGTTATCGCCATATGCGGTGGCGAAGTTAGTGGGCGAGTATTACTGCCAGGTGTTCACGCGAGTTTACGGGTTGGAAACTGTTTCGCTGCGTTACTTCAACGTGTTTGGACCGCGGCAGGATCCGGGTTCACAGTACTCAGGCGTGGTTTCGCGGTTCATCAGCGCGCTGCTCTCGGATGAGCGTCCGGTGATCTACGGAGACGGTGAACAGTCGCGCGATTTCACCTACATCGAGAATGTGGTCTTTGCGAATTTGAGTGCCGCCGAAGCGCAAGACGCGGCGGGTAAGGTGATCAACGTCGCAAATGGTGAGCGAATCACGTTGAATCAACTGCTGGATGAGTTAAAGGAACTTACCGGTAAACAGGACGTTGCCGTTGAGTATCTGGAACCGCGCGTCGGCGACGTGCGCCACAGTCTTGCGGACATCTCGATGGCGCGCGAACTACTCGCATACGAATCGAAAGTCGATCTGCGCGAAGGCCTCAAACGGACGATCGACTGGTGGACCGCCAGTAGATTTAGCCGCCGCTGACACGGATAAAATCCGGATTTCAATCCGTATTATCTGTGGCCAATTTCTTCAGACTTTCAATATATGGGGGTCTCGCCACGCCCTTATCCGTAATTATCGCAGTAATAAATTGATGCGGGGTGACGTCGAAAGCCGGATTGTGGACGTTGATGCCGTCCGGCGCGAGTTGCTGATTGCGGATGTGGGTTATTTCCATCGGGTCGCGTTCCTCGATCGGGATGTCGTCGCCTGATGTGGCCGACAAATCAATCGTAGTTAACGGCGCCGCGACGTAAAACGGCACGCCGTGTTCACGAGCGAGCACCGCAACCATGTACGTGCCGATCTTGTTCGCCGTGTCGCCATTCGCCGCGATCCGATCCGCGCCTACGACGACAGCATCAACCTTTCCGCTCTTCATCACGTGACCGGACATGTTATCGGTGATCACGGTTACGGGAATGTCATCCTTTGCCAACTCCCACGCCGTCAGTCGCAGGCCTTGAAGAAACGGCCGCGTCTCGTCCGCGATCACCGCCACCTTTTTTCCCGCATCACGTGCGCCGCGAATGACGCCGAGCGCAGTGCCGTAATCGCCCGCGGTTGCGAGCGCCCCGGCGTTACAGTGTGTGAGAACGGTAGCACCATCCGGGATCAGTGGTTCTCCATGGCGTCCGATCGCGCGGTTTGCGGCGATGTCTTCCTTAAAGATCGCGAGCGCTTCGGCGACTAACACTTTCTTGATCTCTTCGACGTCGTTCAGATGTTTGTTCTTCTGGAACGTTGCGCGCATGCGTTCGATGGCCCAGAAAAGATTGACCGCAGTCGGGCGAGTCTTGCTCATCACCTCGCAGATGTATTGCAGGTCGTCGTCGAGATCCGCGACCGAAGTGCCGACTGACTGGCTTGCGCCGAGTGCGATTCCCATTGCGGCCGCGACACCGATCGCGGGTGCGCCGCGAATTACCATCTTGCGAATCGCTTCCGCTACTTCATCGTAAGAACGCAGCATCAGATATGTCTCCTCACCCGGCAGGAGACGTTGGTCCAACATGGAAACGCCGTCTTTTGTCCACTCAACTGTTTTAATCATCGCTCGAATCTTATCAATAGCCACAAAAAGGCACAAAAGGCACAAAAATAAGAACCAGTTTATTGACCAGCCAATTAGGATTTATTCTGTGCCTTTTGTGCCTTTTTGTGGCTACTGTTATTCTCTTGTGCTGCTTGCTGGCGTGATTCGACGAAACTTACAAACTGCGATCTGTGCTTTGCTGCTCGCGGCGACGTTTGCCTGCACTGCCACCAACCACTCACCGCCTGATGGTCCAGTAACGCGAATACTAACCGACGACCTTGGCCGCACGGTTTCGTTGCCGGTGAAAGTCGACCGCGTCATCTCGCTGGCACCCAACCTGACGGAGATCGTTTTTGCCGTCGGGGGTGGTTCTCAATTGGTTGGCCGGACGAGCTATTGCGACTTTCCGCCGGAAGTAAAGTCAGTCGCCGAAGTGGGTGACACGATACATCCGAGTCTCGAGAAAATGATCTCGCTGAAGCCGCAGGTGGTTTTGGTTTCAACGGCGTCGCAGCTCGAGGTCTTCACGCAACAGCTGCAAAACCAGAATATCGCCGTCTTCGTCACGGATCCGCACGATCTCGAAGGTGTATTCCGAACGATTCAGCAAATCGGCAACATGCTGGGAAGGAGAGAGCAGGCTGCTATATTGGAGCAGACGTTGCGCTACCGAACCAATGCAATCGAGCAAGCTTTGAAGCAGAAACAGCCAGTCCGCGTCTTTTACCAGTTGTCTGCCGAGCCGCTGTACACTGCCGGCCACGATGCTTTCGTCACGGATCTTATGCGTCGCGCAGGCGCGATCTCCGTTACCGCGGAGGTACCGGGCGCATGGCCCAAATACAGCAGCGAGTCTGCACTCGCAGCCAAACCGGAAGCGATCATTTTACCCACCGGCGGATCGATGGGCGCCGCTAACGCCACGGTCACCGAAGCACTCCGCCAATCACCAGCGGTACTGCAAGGCCGCGTCTATAAGATCAACGACGATCATCTTGTGCGACCTGGACCACGAGCCATCGACGGGCTCGAAGAGATGGCGCACGCACTTCATCCGGACGCGTTCCAGTAATCATGAAGACAGGCACCGAGATAGCCATGCCCGCCGCGGTGCGACAAAATCGTGTCACCTTGCGGAAGACCGTTGTCTCGTGTGCGATGCTGGCCGCGGCGTTGCTACTCGCGATCGTCTTCATGTCGCTGGTCGGAAGTGAATCACTGCCGGTGCGCGCTTCATTGTGCGCGCTTGCATCATTTGGCAACTCAACGTGCGGTCTGACGCCTGATCAATTCGACATATTGTTTCAGATTCGCTTCCCGCGAATTTTGCTGGCGGCCGCAGTCGGCGGTTCGCTGGCAACTGCCGGCGCCGGCTATCAAGCAATCCTGCGAAATCCGCTCGCTGAGCCTTATCTGCTCGGTATTTCAAACGGCGCCGCCGTCGGTACGATGATCGCGCTGGTCTTCTTTGGTGCGAATGAATGGATACGCCCGTTGCTCGCGTTCGCGGGAGCGTTGCTGGCGACCTTCGCTGTCTACCGCCTCGCCCGCGGGCGGGCCGGCGCGACGCCGGATCGTTTGATACTTGCGGGGGTGATCGTCACGACGTTTCTGTCGTCGGTAATCATCTTCGTCACGACTTTAATGGATGCCACCCGCATTCGTTCTTTCACTTTCTGGCTCCTCGGTGATCTATCAGGGATGAGTAGAGGAATACTGCCGGTGACAATCGTGATCGCGGTCGCAGGTGCACTCGCACTCACGCTCCACGCGCGATCGTTGAATCTGTTGATGCTTGGTGAGCGCGATGCATTTGATCTCGGAGTCGAAGTCAGTCGGGTGAGAGTGGTGGTATTCGTAGTGGCGAGTCTATTGGTTGGGAGTTCCGTGGCGGCGAGTGGATCGGTGGGGTATGTGGGGCTGGTTGTGCCGCACCTGGCGCGGCTTTCACTTGGGAGTGACAACCGCATCAGCATTCCGGCGGCGGCACTTGGTGGCGCGGTATTCGTGATCGTGGCGGATACACTCGCGCGCACGGTCATCGCGCCGAGAGAGTTGCCGGTCGGAGCGATCACCGCGCTGATTGGAGCGCCGTTGTTTATTTATCTTTTGAAGAGGGCGTGAAGCGAGGAAAGATGTTTCACACAAAGGCGCAAAGGGAAGACGCGAAGCCGCAAAGAATTCTTATTAGCGCCTTAGCGTCTTACTTTGCGCCTCTGCGTGAAACTGCCTTGGTCTTATGTTAGACGCACGCGACTTAACCATCAGTTACGACCATCGCATCGCGGTGTCTAATATCACGTTGTCTCTCAAACCACGTGAGATAACCGCGATCATCGGTCCGAACGGCGCCGGCAAATCAACGCTGCTGCGCGCTTTAAATGGCCAGGTGCGCCCCTCATCGGGAACGATCCTTTTAGACGGACAGCCGTTGGAGCGATTGGGCCGTCGCACCATCTCGAGACGCATTGCCGTCGTAGCGCAGGAAGCAGAGCTTCGTTTCCCGGTCACTGTGTTGGAGTTTATCCTCGGTGGCCGCTTCGCGTGGGCCACCAACACCGGCTGGGGCTGGGAAACCGAGCGTGACCTCGAGATTGCCGATGCAGTGTTACGCGAGACTGAGTTGAGTGACTTGAGCGGTCGCCTGATGAATGAACTCTCCGGCGGCGAGCGTCAAAGAGCTCTGATGGCCCGAGCGCTGGCAACTGAAGCGCCAATCCTTTTGCTCGACGAGCCCACAGCCAACCTCGATCTCTCACACCAGGCCACCTTGCTGGCGCTGGTGCGAAGTCGTTGTGATCGCCACGAGACTGCCGCCCTCGTCGTGACGCACGACATTAACCTGGCGGCGCAGTTTGCCGACAATCTGTTGTTGATGAAACAAGGGCGGGCCGTTCATTCAGGAACGCCGGCGGAAGTGCTCCAACCGCAAATTCTGCAGGATGTGTTTGAAGTGAGAGTGTTAGTTGACGCGCATCCGGTGACGGGTGGACCACGTGTCACGCCCGTACACGAGACACCGCGTTCATCAGGATAGTCGAAGACTCAGGCTGCAAGGGGTTGGAGATCGAGGACGCAAGTGCGCCACTTACGGAACTCTCCCTTGCAACCTGAAAACGAGACTACGAGACGTTTTTGGTAAACAATCCGCCTGCCAGAAAAACTACTCCCAGCAGAACGTGAATGAAATGATCGACCTGGCCGAAATGTAACGGGCCAAGCATCCACATCCGCTCCGCGCCTGCGCCTAGTGCCAGTCCCAGCACACCAAGCGCGAGATAGACCACGCCAAACACAAGACAAAAAGTTTTCGCGGCTGATAGAGTTCCCGCAAAGCCGAGGTAAAGGGCGATGGCTCCGGAGACAATATGTACCACGTTGTGTGCTGCGCTCAGGTGAGCACCCAACAGATTCGGGGCGGCAAACCCGCACACACCCACGAGTAAAAATACGACTCCCAAAAGCTTACAAACCGTCTTTGCCATTACTCACTCGCTCCTGGTTTAAGTGTTTGGAACCGAGCGGCGCTGCGTCAGGGCTGTGCCCGGACGTCCGCGTTTCAATGATCAACCGAGGTTCGTTTGGTGCGCCGCATGTATACCAGAGAGGAAGGCCGGTTGCAAAGATTTTTTCATCGGCTTTGCCGTATACTATGGCCAAACGCTTTAGAAATACGAGGTATGAGCCATGGGTGTAAGTAGAATTCTCTTTGCCGCGCTGTTTCTGTTTCTCACAGTGACTGTAGTTGATGCCTACACGGTCGTCATGCGTGACGGGCGCCGGGTCGAAATTCCGAACGAGTTCACCGTCACCAATTCGACCTTGACCTACGACGTCGGTAACGGCATGCAGATAACAATCCAACTCAACGCTGTAGATATCGACGCAACTGAGCACGCGAACGGCGAAGCTCAAGGGGCGTTGCTGATGAAAGCAACTGCGCCGAAGACTCCGGTTGAGAATGTTTCCCAGACGCGTGCGAGTGTGCAGCGCTCGATTACGAATGCGGATCTCGAGAAATTCCGACGCGCGCGTGTCGAGAGTGAAAAAGAGTATGAAATCCAGCGTCAGCAGTTGGGCCTGCCTTCGATGGAGGACCGGCGGCGCGAGGTCGAGGAAATCCAGGACCGAACCCTCGAGCAGGTGCGCAGCATGCGTGCGCAGGAAGAGGCTTACTGGCGCACCCGCGCAGAGGCGTGGCGCGCTCAGATGTCTGCCAACGAAGCGCAACTCGGGCGTCAAGTTCCGGATCAGGTACCGTTCGGATATTCGTTTGGTTCGGTTTCGGGGTTTTCGCCCTTTGACGGTTTCGGTTTTGGCGTAACGGCTGGTCCATTTGGCCGGTTCGGAAGATTTCGGCCATCGCCGTTTGACGGATTTCTGGCGACGCCAATTACTCCTTTTCCGAGATTTCCGTTTACGAACCGCAGGCCGGTATTCGTGGCCCCGGGAGTTCGTATTAATTCTCGGCCCAATCACATAAGACACGGATCCCGTAGATGACCTGGGAAACAGTTATCGGCCTCGAGATCCATGCGCAACTGAGCACGGAGTCGAAGATCTTCTGCGGTTGCGCCACGCGTTTTGGCGACGAGCCCAACGCGAACACTTGTCCGACCTGCCTGGGACTGCCCGGCGCGCTGCCGGTTTTGAATCGACGCGCGGTAGAACTCGGCGCGCGCGCGGCGCTGGCCCTCGGCTTACACATCAATCAACAGTCGATCTTCGCGCGCAAGAATTATTTCTATCCCGACTTGCCGAAGGGTTATCAGATCTCGCAATACGACCAACCGTTTTCTGCTGACGGTGAGCTCGAGATTATGACTGCTGAGCGCGACGAAGCCGGTCATCCGATCGAGTGGCGCCCGAAGAAGATTCGCATCACGCGACTGCACCTCGAAGAAGATGCCGGAAAGAACGTCCACGAAGGTCTGCCGGACGTCGATCGTTATTCGTATATCGATCTGAATCGCGCCGGCGTGCCGCTTGCAGAGATCGTCACTGAGCCCGACTTTCGTTCGTCATGGGAAGCCTACGACTATGTCAATCACGTGCGGCGCACGTTGCTGTGGGTGGGTGCATCGGAAGCCGACATGGAGAAGGGCAACCTCCGTTGCGAGGCAAACGTTTCCGTGCGGCGTACGGGCGATGAGAAGTTTGGGACGAAAGTCGAATTGAAAAATCTTAACTCGGTTCGTTTTATGCAACGCGCGATCGAGTTTGAAGTCGCCAGACACATCAAGGTGCTGGAGTCGGGCGGACGCCTGACTCAGGAAACGCGTCTCTGGGACGATCGTGCGCTCGAAACGCGGGTGATGCGTTCAAAGGAAGAAGCGCACGACTATCGCTACTTTCCCGAGCCGGATCTGCCGCCGTTGATCGTATCGGAGCAGTTTGTGGAAGAAGTGCGGCGAGAGCTGCCGGAACTCCCCGAGAACCGGCGCAAGCGATTCAGCGAGCAGTATGAGTTGAGTTACGCCGATGCTTCGCAGCTTGTTTCCGAACGTTCGCTTGCCGATTACTACGAAAAGGCTGTCGAGGCATCGGGCAATGCGCGTGCGACGGCAAACTGGATCAGATCCGAATTGCTACGCGAACTGGAGGCCAATGGGCTGCCGGCCTCTGATTCGCCAGTGGCGGCCGCGGAGTTGGGTGCGCTAGTGCGTATGATCGATGAAGCGAAGATCAGTGGTAAGCAGGGCAAAGACGTACTGGTGGAGATGTTCAAGACCGGGAAGCCGGCGGCCGCGATCGTTGCGGAACAAGGGCTGGTCCAGGTGAGTGATACCGGCGAGATCGATTCGCTGATCGACGGCGTGATAGCGGCGAATCCCGATCAGCTTGCGAGTTATCGGGCGGGTAAGGAAACGTTGATGGGTTTCTTTGTGGGCCAGGTGATCAAGGCTTCGAAAGGGAAGGCGAATCCTAAGGTTGTCAACGAGAGATTGAAAGAGAAGTTGCGAGGGTGAAGAGAAGGTTTCACGCAAAGGCGCAAAGGAGGACGCAAAGGCGCAAAGGATAAGTGGATCTAACTGGTAAGACTGCGATCGTTACGGGTGGGACGCGTGGAATCGGGCACGCGATTGCGAAAGCGCTTGTCAAAGCGGGAGCAAGGGTTGCGATTACTGCGCGCACCGAGTCGAAAATCGAGAGTGTCATCTCCAGACTGAACGTTGCGGGTCCGGCAGGTACTGCTACGGGCTATGTTTGTGAC
>Ga0070699_100002519_pt1 | contig 16450 bp, 14 predicted proteins | sample KBSK1503metaG_FD_65473 | JGI IMG/M metagenome (GOLD analysis project Ga0070699, IMG submission 65473) | Corn, switchgrass and miscanthus rhizosphere microbial communities from Kellogg Biological Station, Michigan, USA - KBS K1-50-3 metaG | ecosystem: Host-associated > Plants > Roots >...
GGTGAGGCCGGAAAAGTCACCCTGGACGAACAGGCCTGCACCGACGTGCGCGGTGTTTCCCCGCACCACCGTCCGCGTGAGCGTGACCGATGCGGGCGGACGCACGAAGCCGGGCGTGTTCACGGACCCGGCCCAGAGCCCCCCGCCGAAGCCGCCTAGCTGATCCGGCACGATCGCGTTGCCCTGGTTGTTCTCGATCACCGAGTCGACGATCTCGTACTCGGCTCGGTACGTGCTGAGCCCGCCGCCCGAGTTCGCGACGTTCCCGGCCACCCGGACCCGATCGAGCACCGCGCGCACGTTGTCCTCGATGTGCATGCCGCCGCCCTGCGCCTCGGTGCCGGGGCCCGCGGGCACGACGACGTTGTCGGTGATGCTCGTGTCGCGCATCGTGACGACGGAGAGCGGCGCCGTCCCGTGGCCCATGACGGCGATCCCGCCTGCCGCGAAGTGCGCGCGGTTTGCATGGACGGAGCAGCCGATCAGGAAGGGCGAGGAGTCCGTCACGTACAGCCCCCCACCCCAGCCGTTTGTCAGGTCGTGAAGGCCGGCCTCGTTGTCGGTGAACGTGACGCGCTCGAAGATCGGCGTCCCGCCGATCACGTGGACGCCGCCGCCGAATCGCGCCGCGCCGTTCGACTGGAAGGTGCAATCCTCGAAGATGGGACTCGAGGTCAGCACGAAGGCGCCCCCGCCGTCGATGTCGGCCTGGTTCCCGCTGAAGACGCAGTGCCGGAAGACGGCAGTCGCGTCGGCCACGAAGAGCCCGCCGCCGTAGCCGCCGTTGCCTCCGCGTCCGCCGGTGATGGTGACGCCGTCGATCGTCACATTCGTGCCGCAGTCCCGCATCCGGACCGTATCCCCGGCGCCATCGCCGTCGACGATCACGGACGCCGGGTTGGTGGGGTCTCCGCGGAGCGTGATCGTCCGGCGGATCGAGGTGAGGTTGAGGCGCTCGTGATAGTGCCCGGGCTGAATCTGGATCACGGATCCGGACGGCGCCCCGTCGATCGCGGCCTGGATGGTCGCGTCGCTGCCGGGCACGGTGACGGTATCGCCCCCGGCGTTCGTCGCGCCGAGCAGCACAACGTACACCACCGCCGCGAAGACTGACCAGGATGCCGACATACGGCCGGCCCAGGCAGCAACCAACATGCCAGCGTCAACCGCGCGTCTGCCTCGCCATCTGGAGTCGGGGCCGTTTCACCGACGCCCCACCGGTCACGGATTCGTCGCTCGGACGATGCAGCGGCGTGCAAGCACTCATCTGCCATGCGAGCACGTGCCATGCAGATTGCCGCGCGGATCGCTACGACGTCTTTCGGGACCTCGGGCTCAACCTCCGCGCCGGAGGCGATCGACGTCCGCCCGCACCATCATCTCGACGAGCTGGGCGAAGCTCACCCGTGGCGCCCAGCCGAGCAGCTGTCGCGCGCGGGTCGCATCGCCCCTTAACTGATCCACCTCCGCCGGGCGGACCAGCGCCGGGTCCTGCACGACGTGGGCTCGCGAGCTCATGCCGGCGCACTCGAAGGCGATGTCGACCAGCTCCTGCACCGAGTGCGCCTCGCCCGTCGCCACCACGAAGTCGCTCGGCGTGTCCTGCTGCAGCATCCGCCACATCGCCTCGACGTAGTCACCCGCGAAGCCCCAGTCGCGCTTGGCCTGGAGGTTGCCCAGCCGAAGCTCGCTGGCGAGACCGAGCTTGATGCGCGCCACCCCATCGGAAACCTTCCGGGTCACGAACTCGCGTCCGCGGCGCGGGCTCTCGTGGTTGAAGAGAATCCCCGAGCACGCGAAGAGGTCGTAGCTCTCCCGGTAGTTGACCGTGATGAAGTGCGCGTACACCTTCGCCACACCGTACGGGCTGCGCGGGTGGAACGGCGTGCTCTCGCGCTGCGGCGTCTCGCGCACCTTCCCGAACATCTCGCTCGAGCTCGCCTGGTAGAAGCGGGCGTCCGGCTTCGCGATGCGGATCGCCGCCAGCAGACGAGTCACGCCGACGGCGTCGAACTCAGCGGTGAGCACCGGCTGCTGCCACGAGGTCGGCACGAAGGACTGTGCGGCCAGGTTGTAGACCTCGTCGGGCCGCACCTCGCGCAGCAGCGCGATGAGCGAGAGCTGGTCGAGGAGGTCGGCCTGGCGAAGCTCGAGCCGATCCTGCAGGTGGGCGATGCGCTCGAAGTTCTCGGTGCTCGCGCGCCGCACCATGCCGACGACGCGGTAGCCCTTGTCGAGGAGGAACTCCGCCAGGTACGAGCCGTCCTGGCCGGTGACGCCCGTGATGAGCGCCGTGTGGGGAGGAGGCACCGCCTCGCGGTAGCAAAAGCCACGAGGTCGCGCAACGCGCGCGGCGGGGAGTTGGTCCGCCGTGACCGTTTGTGCGAGAGTCCGGAGCCGCGATGCCGGCCGGAGAGCTCCCGACCTGACCATGGCTCGTGATCCGTCGGTCTTCGTCCACGAGAAGGGGCTTTGCGAGAGCGACGACGTGGGGGCGCGCACACGGGTGTGGGCCTTCGCGCACGTCATGCGAGGCGCGACCGTCGGCGCCGACTGCAACATCGGCGACCACGCCTTCATCGAGAGCGGGGCGCGGATCGGCAACCGCGTGACGGTGAAGAACGCCGTGCTCGTCTGGGACGGGGTGACGGTCGAGGACGAGGTGTTCCTCGGCCCGAACATGGTGTTCACCAACGTCCGCGACCTCCGGGCGGCGCTCCGTCCGAGGCCCGAGCAGTTTCTCCCGACGCTCGTTCGCTGCGGCGCATCGGTCGGCGCCAACGCTACCATCGTCTGCGGGGTGACGGTCGGGGAGCGTGCGCTGGTGGCTGCTGGGAGCGTCGTCACCGCCGACGTGCCCGCCTACGCTCTCGTCGCCGGCAACCCGGCCCACTTCGTGCGCTGGGTATGCACCTGCGGCGAGCCGCTGCCCGAGGACCTCGGCTGCCGCTGTGGACGCCGGTACCGGTTGCTCGACGTCCGGACGGGCCTCGCCCCGACCGCTTGATGCCCTCGCCCTCCAGCGGCCGACCCGCTAGGCGCTGATCCGGCTCCTGCCCGCGTCGGCCTCGCCGGCGCCGGGTTGAACGCCCGCGCTCCGCGCGGTGAAGGCGGCTACCACCTCGGCCGCGGGTCCATCCATCGCCACGCACCCATTGTCGATCCACACGGCGCGCTCGCAGAGGTTGGTGACGGTGGGGAGGGAGTGGGAGACGAGCACGAATGTCACCCCCTGCTCGCGGAAGCGGTTCATGCGATCGACGCACTTCTGCTGAAACTCGATGTCGCCCACCGAGAGCACCTCGTCGATGAGGAGGACGTCGGGCTCCACGTCGGTGGCGACCGAGAACCCGAGTCGCGCCACCATGCCGGTCGAGTACGTGCGAAGCGGCGCGTCGATGAACTCCTCGAGACCGGCGAACGCGATGATGTCGTCGAAACGGCGGGCCATGTAGCGCCGGGAATGGCCGAGCATGGCGCCGTTCAGGAAGATGTTCTCGCGCCCCGAGAGCTCCGGGTCGAACCCCGCTCCGAGCTCCAGCAGCGGGACGACCCGGCCGGTCGTCGACACGGTGCCCGCGCCGGGACGGAGAACGCGCGCGATCACCTTGAGCAGGGTCGTCTTGCCGGCGCCGTTGCGCCCGATGATGCCCACCGACTCTCCGCGCCTCACCGCGAGGCTGACGTTCGACAGGGCCTCGAACTGCTTCCACACCACCCGGCCTCGCAGCCACTTGATGGCGAACTCCTTGAGCGTGGGGATGCGCTCATGCGGGATGATGTAGCGCACCGACACGTTGCGCACGTCGATGACCAGCTCCGAGGTCACAATCACACCAGGTACGCGATCCGATCCGAGCGTCGCTCGAAAACCCACCATCCCGAGATCAGGGCGGCGAGCGCCCACACGGCCGCCCGCAGAACCGTCATGCTGTCCGGCAGCACACCGGCGTAGATCGGCGCGCGGAAGGTCTCCACCAAGGGGTAGAGGGGGTTCGCAACGATCAGCCACCGGTACCGCTCGGGCACGACGTCGAGCGGATAGACGATCGGGGTGAGATACATCCATGCGAGCAGCAGCGCCTGGTAGATCTGGACCACGTCGTTGAACTCGATACAGATGCCCGCCAGAAACAGCGACAGACCCAGCGCGAACACCGTGGCGAGCAGGATCGATAAGGGCAGGAACAGCACGCTCGCGTGGATGGGATGGCGCACCACGGCCATGATCATGGCGAGCGGGATGAGGGAGATGAGCAGGTTCACGAGTCCCGAGAGCACGGTGGCGAGGATGAAGATCGCCTTGGGGACGTAGATCTTCCGGATCAGCGGCGCGTAGCCGAGCAAACAGGCGGTCGACCATGAGGTGGTCTGCGACACGAAGTTCCAGAGAATAAACGCGGACAGAAAATAGATCGTGAAGTGCTCGAACGTGAACCGGAACACCTTGGCGAAGACGACGCTGAACACGATCATCATGAGCAGCGGGTTGAGCATCGTCCACAGCACACCGAGGACGGACCGCTTGTAGCGCACCTTCAGATCGCGTGAGACCAGGGTTGCGAGAAGAGTGCGATACTTGAGGATTTCCCGCGCCGATCGCACCATCTGAAGCATCACAGCGTCCGCCCGCCGACGAATTGCGAGTGGGTACCAGATGCGACCGGACCGAGCAACCTCCGCCTACCGCCAGACGGACAGAAGCTCCTTCACGTAGCCGACGTCACGCAGCATCTCGCACTTGCGGTGGAAACGCCCCGGGTCCTGGGTGGGGCGCAACAGGTTCACCCAGCTCCGCACGTCGCGCAGGTGCGCGCGCGCGTGGCGGCAGGCCGATCCGATCCGATCGCGCCGCGACTGGCGCCGCTCGCAGAGTGCGAGCACGGCGTCGGAGACTCCCTGCCAGTAGTAACGGCGGACGAAATAGCGCTGCACGAGGCGTGTGGCCGGCACGTGGTGACCGACCGCGGCCGCGGGATGGTAGTAGCAGCTGTAGCCGCGACGGCGCAGCTCGTTCTCGAGCAGGATCTCCTCGTTGGAGGTGAGGCGCGCTCCCTCCCGTCCGAGGCCGGCCCGAAAGCCACCCAGCTCCTCGAGCAGGCGCCTGGGAAACGCCATGTTCGTGCCGACCAGGAACCGCCCGTCGTCGAGAGTGACCGGGGTGGCCGACCAGTCGACCACCGAGAGGTAGGCGAGCATGCCGTCGGCGAGCCAGCGCGGCCGTGCCGCCTCCCAGAGCGGGTCGACCTTTCCACCGACGCATCCGGGCGTCGGGTGGACCGTCTCGAACACCTCCACGATCTTCGCGAGCCACGACGGCCCTGCCACGGCGTCGTCGTCCAGGTAGGCGACGTAGGCGCCCGTCGCCTGGCGGAAGCCCGCGTTGCGCGCGTGCGCGAGCCCGCGGGCGGGCTCGACGACGCGGGTGAGGTTCGGGACCCTCGAGAACTCCTCCTCGATCATCTGCGGCGTCCCGTCGGACGAGCCGTTGTCGACGACCACGATCTCGTACTGCGAGGTGGGCAACGACTGGTCGACGAGGCTCCGGATCGCCCTCCGGAGATAAGGCGCGCGGTTGTAGGTGCACACCACCGCGCTCGCCCGGACGCTCATCCGTGCGCCCCGTACCACGCCGCCAGCGCGCGGAGCACGAGCCTCCAGTGCGCGCGGCCGAGCGGCGTTCCGCGGAGCGACGCGAGCGCGTGCCTGAGCGCCAGCGCGGGCTGCCGCGCGTCGATGGCGTGCCCGCCTTTGCGGAGGTGATACGCCGACTCGACGGCGCGCTGCGACGAGCCGGTCTGCTCGGCGTAGAACGCGAGCACGCGCGAGACCTCGCTCCACTCCCTCCCGTCGCGCGCCGAGCGCTCGCGCGCCGTCGCCGGATGCCAGCGCCAGCGGTTGAGCGGCATGGCGACGAAGCCGACGTCGGAGACGAGCAGCATCTTCATCCAGAGGAGCCAGTCGCCGGCGAGCCGCATGCTCTCGTCGGCGCCACCCACCCGCCGGTAGACGTCCCGGCGGAGGAGCACGCCGCTGGCGTTGGAGATGACGTTCCAGCAGCCGAGGAACCTGAGTTCCTCGCGGCCCGGGCCGACGAAGTCGCGGGTCCAGCGCACGGGATCGAGCTCGCCCCACCAGAGGTCCGACAGGTCGGTCTGCTCGCCGCGCTCGTCCACGCGCAGGAACTGGCAGTGCACGAGCCCGACAGAGGGGTTCCGGTCGAGCACCGGCACGAGCTTCTCGAGGAAGCGCGGGTCGGCGGAGTCGTCGGCTTCGGCGATCCACACGTAGGCCGCGCGCGCGAGGCCCACGCCCTCGTTCCAGGGCGAGAACGCCGTGCCGCTGTTCGTCGTGCGGTAGACGGCGCGGATGCGCGGATCGCCCGAGAGCTCGCGGACCACCTCGCGGCTCTGGTCGGTCGACGCGTCGTCGACGTAGATGACCTCGTAGTCCTGCTCGGTCTGGTCGAGGATGCTCCGGAAACGCTCGCGGAGGAAACGACCCTGGTTGTAGTTGGGGACGACGACCGATACGCGCGGCACCATCGACGCGCGCCTCACGCGTCCGGATGGGCCGGCTGCCCGGCCGGACGGCACGCGTCGAGCAGGCGGTCGACGAGCGGCCCGAAGGCACCGTCGGGCGAGAACCGCCGGCCAGCACGCACCGCCTGCTCCACCATCGCGCTCCACAGACCGCCGTCCTCGAGCAGCCGGCGGACGGCGGCGCCGAAGCCGGGCGCGTCGTCGACGACCAGCACCCCCTCCGCCTCGACTCCCGCGGCGCCCGCGGACACCACGGGCCGCCCATGGGAGAGCGCTTCGGCCACCTTCACCTTGAGACCCGTGCCCGCCCGCACGGGGTTGATCACGACGCGAGCCGCCGCGTACTCGGCGGCGAGCGACGGCACGAAGCCCCGGAGGGTCACGCCCGGCGGCACCACCCGGATCTTCTCGCTGATCGTCCCGCAGACCACGAGCTCGACTGCCGGAACGGCGGCCCTCAGCGCGGGCCAGACCGCGCGGAGGAACCAGCCGAGTCCCGCGACGTTGAGGTCGTTGTGCGACGCGACGAAGAGCAGCCGCGCGCCGGGTGGCCGTGCGAGCGAGGCCTCGACGCGGCGGCCGTGCGACACGGTCAGCACGAGGCCGTCGGGAAGCATCCGCGCAAAGATGCGCGCGTCCTCCTCCTGGATCGCCAGCACGACGTCGGCGCGCGCGAGCCCCCGCCGCTCTTCCTCGTAGCCGGTGTGAAACCACTGCGGCGCCATGCCGGCCTCGGCGTAGGCGGCGCGCCGGAGGTGCATCACGTCGTGCGCGTCGATCACGGTGACCGGCGCCGAGCCATCGGCGCGGCGGAGGTCGGCGAGGCAGGCGGAGAGAAACACGTACTCCACCATGACGACGTCCGGAGCCCACTCGCGCACCAGCTCTGCCGCGCGCGCCCGGAACCACGGCGGACACCAGTCGTCGACGCCGACCGGCGCCCCGGCGGCGGGGCTCTCCCGGTCGCGAAGTCGCCTGAGGGCCCGCCGGAGCCACGAGCCGTCGTGGCTCGGCGGGGGCGCCGCCAGCTCGAGGCAGGCGAGCCGGGCGCGCATCCCCGCCTGATCCCACTCCGCCAGGTCGACGTCCGGCAGCAGCAGCATGCCGACGTCCCAACCCCGCGCCGCGAAGTAGTCGAGCATCTGCCCGATGCGTTCGCGGTTGCCTGCCGAGGGCGGCAGGAAAGGTGTGTTGGAAAGGACGAGAAGACGCATCCGGCCCGTTGTGCCTTTGCCTCTCCCCCGTCGTTCGGTCAAGCATGTGCGCCACCGGGTTTGCCGGGACGGAGGCCCTTCGCTATCGTCGGCGCGCTCCATGCGCCGGCTCCGGTTGCTCTGGGTCACGCCGAACCTTCCCCGTCCCGGCGTCGCCGCGGCACGCGAACGATGGTGGGCGCTGCTCGCCCGGCTGACCATCCGGCACGACGTGACGCTCCTCGCCTTCGTCGACCCGGAGGACGTCGGCCGCGAGGCGGACCTGCCGCCCGGCCTCGCGGCCGTGCACCAGGTGCTGAAGGGTCCGGCCGAGCCGGACGACCCGCTCGCGCTGCTGCCGCGCACCGTGCGCTGGGGCTTCGCGCAGCCGGCGCTCCGCGCCGCCGTCGCCGCACGGCTCGCCGCCGAGCGTTTCGACCTCGTGCAGTACGAGTACGTCGAGATGGGCCAGGTGATGGCCGAGCCCGCGCGACCGACGATCCTGACCGTCCATCAGCTCGGCTTCGCGGCGGCGCGCGCCGAATGGCGGGCGGGGGGACGTGGTGTGCGGCGCGCCGCGCTCGCGCTCTACCGCCATCTGCGCGACCTCGACTTCGAGCTCCGTGCGGCGAGCCGTGCCCACTACGTGATCACCATGTCCAGCGAGGACGCCGCGCGGCTCCGCCGCTTCCTCCCCGGTCTCGCGGTGTCGGTGAGCCCCGTGGGTGTCGACACCCGCCACTTCCGGCCGCCCCCGTTGCCCGAGCCGCCGGAGTGCGACGTCCTCTTCGTGGGCCACTTCGAGCATCCTCCCAACCGAGACGCGGCCCGCTTCCTGGTCGACGAGGTCGTCCCGCGGCTCGGCCGCGCCGCGCGCGTCCGGATCGTCGGCCGTGGCGTGACGCCGGACGTGGCCGCGCTGGCCCGGCCGGGCGCCGTCGAGGTCACCGGCGCCGTCCCCGACGTGCGACCCCACCTCGCCCGCGCGCGCGCCGTCGTGGCACCGGTTCGCTTCGGGACCGGCATGCGCGGGAAGGTGCTGGAGGCGCTCGCGATGGCTCGGCCGGTGGTCACCACCGCGCTCGGGGCGGAAGGCCTCGGCGCTTCCCCGGAGCGCCACCTCCTGGTCGCCGACGGAGCCGATCGCTTCGCCGCTGCGCTCGCCCGGGTCCTCGACGACCCGGCGCTCGGCGCGCGCCTCGGGGCGGAGGGCCGCGCGCTCGTCGAGGCACGCTTCGACTGGGACACGATCGCGGCGGAGCACGAGTCGATCTACGAGGCGGTGCTGCACCACGCCGGACCGTCCCCGGTCGGTCTGCCGGACCACGCGCCCGCGGTCGCGCACGCCGTCCGCCGGCTCGGCCGGCTGCCCGCCGTCGCTGCGGGAGCGATGCTGCTCGGCGTGCGCGGCGCGCGCTGGTACCTGGCGCCGTCGCGGGTGCCGCTCTTCGCGACGCCCCGTCCGGCTCCCGCCCGGGGAGCGCCCGAGCCGGTCGCGTGATGCGCGCGACCGTCGCCATCTGCACCCACAACCGGGCCGGCGTGTTCGAACGCGCCGTCGAGCGCGCGCTCAGGGAGGCGCAGGCATGCGACGCCGAGGTGCTGGTGGTCGACAACGCATCGACCGACGCCACTCCGGCGGTGCTCGCGCGGCTCCAGCGCGAGACCCCGGCGCTTCGCCTCGTTCACGAGCCCCAGCTCGGTCTCTCCGCCGCGCGCAACCGGGCCCTGGCCGAGGCGCGCGGGGAGGTGGTCGCATTCCTCGACGACGACGCCGTCCCCAGGCCCGGCTGGCTCGCGGCGCACCTCGCACCGTACGACACGCCCGAAGTGATCTCGGTCGGGGGGCGCATCCGGCTCGCGTTCTCCGCACCGCCGCCCGCCTGGCTCGCCCCGTCCCTCCACTGCGCCTTCGGCGCCTTCGACCTCGGCGACGCGCCGCGCCGGGTCCGCTATCGCCCCGGCGACGAGTACCCGTACGGCGGAAACATCTCGTTCCGCCGGACGACGGCCCAGGCCTTCGGAGGGTTCTCCACCCGCATGGGGCTCCGGGGCTCCGTACAGCTGCAGCACGAGGAGACGGATCTCTGCTACCGCATCGACCACGCCGGCGGCGAGATCCGCTACGCCCCGGGGGCGGTCGTCGACCACGCGGTGCTGGCGGAGCGGCTGACGCCCGCGTGGCTGATCGCCCGCCACTGGCATCGCGGTCAGTCCGACGCGCTCTTCCAGCTGACGAACCGCGGCCTGCGTCACGCCCTCGGCCGCGTGCGGTGGTATTACGGCGCCCACCTGGCCGTCCTGCCCTACGTGCCGCGGGAGCCGATCGACGGGGCGCGTCTGGTCGGCGAATGCCGGCGTCGCGAGGCGCTCGGCTATCTGGTCGGGCTGGGTCGTGGATTCCTCCAGCTCGGTGCGCTGCGCGCGTCTTCGCCGCGGCCGCCGCTTGCGGCGGCCGCTCTGTCAAACCGATGACGACGGACGGCCGCGGCCCGCGCGTCTCGGTCATCATTCCGGTCTTCAACGCGGGCGCGTACCTCGCCGAGGCGCTCGCCAGCGTCGCGGCGCAGACCTACCGAGACTACGAGGTCGTCGTCGTCGACGACGGCTCGACCGACGCCCGGACGCTCGCGATCCTCGAGCGGGCGCGGAGCGAGCCCGGGCTGACCGTCATCCGGACCGAGAACCGCGGCCCCGCCGCCGCCCGCAACCTCGCCATCGAGCGGGCCCGCGGCACCTACGTGCTGCCGCTCGACGCCGACGACTACCTGGCGCCCGCGTTCCTCGCGCGGACCGTGCCGGTACTCGACGCGGAGCCCGGAATCGGCGTGGTCTACACGTGGGTCGGCCTCGTCGGCTCACATCACGGCGTCTGGCGCACCGGCGGCTTCACGCTGCACGAGCTCCTCACGCGCTGCACGATCCACGTCGCCTCGCTCTACCGGCGGGAGATCTGGAGCGACGTCGGCGGCTACGACGGGCGCTTCGTCGAGAGCTGCGAGGACTGGGACTTCTGGCTCGGCGCGGTGGCGCACGGCTGGACCGGGCGCGGCGTGCCGGAGGTGCTGGCGTACTACCGCCGCACCCCGGCGAGCCGCGAGCTCAACGCGCGCGCCCCCGGGGTGAGCGCACGCCTGATGCGCAGCATGGTCGAGAAGCACCGCGGCCTCTACGAGGCGAACCTCGAGGAAGCGCTGTCCGGAATGTACGAGCGCATGTCGTCGGCCGGCATCATGCTCGAGCGGATCTACGACCACCCCGCGGTGCGGGCGCTGCTCCGCCTGCGCGCGCTCGTGCGGCGGGCGCCCGCGGCATGACTCCCGCGGTCTCGGTGGTGATCCGCTGCCGCGACGAGGCAGCCCACCTGGGACCCGTGCTCGAGGCGGTGCTCGGCCAGGCCGGAGCGCCGCCCTTCGAGGTGCTCGCGCTCGACTCCGGGTCGCGCGACGGCACGCTCGACGTCCTCGCGCACCATCCGGTTCGCGTCGAGCGCCTGCCGCCGGAATCCTTCAGCTTCGGCCGGGCGCTCAACCACGGCGCGGCGGTTGCCGGCGGCGAGGTGCTCGTCCACCTCTCCGCGCATTGCCGGCCGCTCACCCCCGGCTGGCTCGCCGCACTCACCGCACCGTTCGCCGACCCGGGAGTGGTGGCGACGTTCGGCCGCCAGGTGCCGGTGCCCGGCGTCAACCCGATCGAGGCGATCGCGATGGAGCGGAACTTCCCGCCGGCCCCTCCGGCGCGCGTGACGTTCTCGAACGCGAACGGCGCGCTCCGCCGGGCGGCGGTCCTCGCGCGTCCCTTCGACGAGGACATTCCCGCCGCCGAGGACCACCTCTGGGCGTGCGGCGTGGGACCGACCGAGCGCATCGCCTACGTCCCGGCCGCGGCCGTCGCCCACAGCCACCCGATGACGTTCCGCGAGTGGCGGTTCCGCTTCTACGTCAACGGGCTCGCGGCGGAGTACGCCCGCCGCCGCGGGGTCGAGCTCCCGTGGGGTGGCGACACGGTCGGCCGCGTGCTCTTCGGGCGGGTCGGCGCCTTCGTGCGCCTGGCCGGCACGCTGGCGCGCGCCGGCGCGCTCCCCGCCCTCGCTCGCCTCCCGAGCTACGCCGTCGCCCGGACCTTCTGGTACGCGCGCGGCCTGCGCGAGGGGGCGCGGCGGTACGGCGGCGCGCGGTGACCGCAAGCCCACGCCTGGCGCGTGCGGCCGTGACGATCGTGCTCGCGGCGGCCGCGTGCCGTCCGAACTGTGCGCCCCGCACGGGTCCGGCGAGGCAGAACGTCGTGCTCGTCACCATCGACACGCTCCGCGCCGACCACCTCGGCTGCTACGGCAACCCGACGGTGCGCACGCCCGAGCTGGATCGACTGGCGGCGGAGGGCGCCCTCTTCGAGCGCTGCTACGCGCAGGCCCACCTGACCATCCCGTCGCACCTGACCATCCTCACCTCGCTGCCACCCGCCGAACATGGCGTGCTCGACAACGGCTGGACGCTCCACCGCCACGTCGACGTGCTCCCCGACGTCTTCGCGCGCGCCGGATACCGGACGGCGGCGTTCGTCGGCGCGAAGCACGTGGGGCCCGAGGGGTCCCTCGGGCCGGCGCTGACCGGCCTCGAGGTCTACCGGGCCCCCCGGCGCGCCTCGGTCCCGTTCCGCGCCGAGGAGACGAACCGGAACGTCTTTCGCTGGCTCCGCGGCGCCTGCCGGGATCCGTTCTTCGTCTGGGTCCACTACTGGGACCCCCACATGCCGTACACGCCGCCACGGCCCTTCGACCGCACGTACTACCAGGACGACCCCTACGATCCGCGCCAGACGTCGATGAGCAGCGTGACCCTCAACTGGTTCTTCTACGAGACCTCGGGCGTGCGGCGCCGCCTCGGGGAGCGCGCATCCGAGATGCGCGATCTCAAACGGCAGCTCGGGCTCAGCAGCCGGACGGTCCGCGCGCTGATCCTCGACCCGGTGGACCTCGCGCGCTACGGCGACGGAGAGACCCTCGGCCCCCGCCTGCGGAAGCTCCGCGGCTTCGTGCTGCGCGGCCTTCCGTTCAAGCGGCACCTGACCGACTGGCTGACCGGCGTCCGCGACCTTCGCTACCCGCTGGCGGAGTATGCGGGGGAGGTGTCGTACGTCGACCGCGAGGTCGGCCGGCTCCGCGACGGCCTTCGCGATCTCGGCCTGGCCGACCGGACGGTGCTGGTGGTCACCGCCGACCATGGCGAGTCGCTCGGCGAGCACGGCATCTACTTCGACCACTTCGGCCTCCACGAGCCGAACCTGCACGTGCCGCTCGTCGTCTGGGCGCCCGGCCGCGTGCCGCCACACCGGTACCCCGAGCCGGTCCGCAGCCTCGACATCGCGCCGACGGTGCTCCGCCTGGCCGGCCTCGCGCCAGCCCCGGCCATGGAGGGTCGCGACCTTTTCGACGGCGAGACGTCGGGACCCCCGGTGGTCGCCGAGGCGGCGCGCGGCCTGCAGATCATGATGCTCAGCGACCAGTGGAAGCTCATCCGGTCGTTGCAGAGCTTCTATTACAACGACGCCTTCTCGCGGCAGACCGGCACCACCGAGCTCTACGATCTCGGCGCCGATCCCGGCGAGGCCGACAACGTGATCGGGTCGCATGCGGAGGTCGCCGCGGCGCTCGGCGGTGGGCTCGACGCCTGGGTGGCGGCGCGCCGGCAGGACGGCGTGGCCGTCGCGCGCCCGGCGCCGATCCCGCGCGAGCGGCTGGAGCAGCTCCGGGCGCTCGGCTACGTCGAATGAGCGCGACCGCGAGCAGGATCCGCCGGCTGCTCGGGCTCCGGCCGACGGTCCCCGAGCGATACCGTGCGCTCATCGCGCACCACGCTCCGGGCCGGACCTTCATCGACGTCGGCTGCATGTGGAACGTGCACGGGGCGTACGCCTTTCACGCGCTCGAGGCCGGCGCGAGCGCGGTGACGGGCGTCGACCTGATGTCGCCGAGCCCGGAGTTCGTGACGCGGAACCTCGCGTCAGGCGGGGGTGTGCGCTTCGTCCAGGGCGACATCAACGACCCCTCGACGACGGCGGCGCTCGGCGCCGCGGACGTCGTCTTCTGCGCCGGCGTGCTCTATCACGTGCCGAATCCGCTCCTGACCCTCCAGCACCTGCGTCGGATCTGCGGCCAGACGCTCCTCCTCGGCTCGGCGACGATCCCGGAGCAGCGGCAGCCCCAGACGGCCGTCTTCCTGCCGTACCTCGACGCGCGCCGGCGACGGGCGCTCACCTACCGGAGCGCCGACGTGAAGATCGGGCTCGACACCGAGTTCGTCCGCGATCAGGGCTACGCGAACTGGTTCTGGGGACTCACGCCGAGCGCCGTGGAGGCGATGCTGCGGGCGGCGGGGTTCGAGGTCCGCGAGCGGTATCTCCATCGGCGGTCGGTCTGCCTCGTCTGCGTGTAAGGTCCGACCCGAGACTTCGTCTCGGGTCGGGGAGGGACGGCGAGAGTGCCACCCGGTGGGAAGGGGCCGACGTCATGCCGCGGCCGGCGAAGCCGGCGCGGCAAAACTTGTCGAGCGTGAATGCGCGCGTCGCGACCGCGACTCCGTCGCGGGTCGCCACCCGAGAACGAGCGACGTTTTGCTCGCGTCCGATCCCGACCCGAGACGCAGTCTCGGGTCGGGGCGTAGTTGCCCGCCGCGCAGGCGTCGTGTAACAGGGTCGCCGCGTGCCGGTCATCCTTCCGTACGGCGTGCGCACACGACTTCTCCGCGTGCGGTCCGGAATCGAAGGCCGCGCCCGGCACCTGCTGTACGGCTCCGAGCCCACGTGGAGACGCCGGCCGAACCTGGTGCCCTGGTTCGACCGGCCCGACGCGCTCGAGCAACTGAACGGCAGCGCTCGAGACCGCGAGCTCCTCGAGCACTGGGTCCGGGACGGCTACGTCGTGGTCGACGACTGCGTCGACCTCGCGGACGTCGACGAGATGATCGCCGTGCTGGACGGCCTGTGGGACGCCGCCCGGCCCATCCCGAACCTGGTCCTGCTCGGCCTGCGCGACACGCCCGACGCCGAGCCACGGAACGTTCCGCACGCGGAGCTCCTCCGGCTCGAGCCCGCCCGCCGCCGGCGCATGCGTGAGGCGTCGGACTGGCGCATCCACGGCTTTCACTACGTGAACGACCGGGCGAAGCGGCTCTACTGGGAGCCGCGGCTCCGATCCCTCGCGAGCCGCATCTTCGGCCGGCGCGCGCGACCGATCGCCGCCATCAACTTCATGGCCGGCAGCCAGCAGACGCTCCACCAGGACATGGGGGTGTTTCACATCTACCCGCACAACTACCTGGTCGGCGCGTGGATCGCGTGCGAGGACATCACGGCGGAGAGCGGCCCGCTCGTCTTCTACCCGGGCTCGCACCGGGCACCGTTCTTTCCCGGCTTCACCGACTACCCGCAGACCAACCTGCGGACGGCAGACGGCGCGACGGCCCGCGCCTATCAGGACTACGTCGACGCGACCGCCGGGCGCTTCGAGCGCCGGGAGTTCCACGCCTGCAAGGGTCAGGTCCTCTTCTGGCACGGGATGCTCATCCACGGAGGGGCACCGGTCGCCCGGCGCGGCATCTCGCGGAAGTCGATGGTCATCCATTACTCGGTGCGCGGGGCCGACAGGGCGCGCGAGGTCCGGGGTCCCTTCAACTGGTAGATGACGTCGCGCGGCCGTCGCTGGAGCGCCGCCGCGGGGATTCTCGCCGTCGCCGCGGGAGGACTCGGGTGGTGGTGGGTCCGGACCGCCGAGTTCCGGCTCCCGGCGCGGCTGCGCGCGGAGCAGGTGGTCGCCGACCTCTCGGCGGCGTTCGACCGCGGGACGGTGGCGGCGGAGGCGCCCGCGGACCCCGTCCGGCCCGGCGTCGTTCAGCCCGGCGAGCCGCTGCGGGGCGCGGGCCCGCGGGCCGTCATCCTGGCACCGCCGGGGGCGCGTCTCCGGTTTCGCGTGACGGTGCCGCCGGGCGGAGCACTGCGCTTCGGCGCCGGCGTCGACGGCACGGGGGAGCATTCTCGCAGCACGAGCGACGTGCGCTTCTCGGCGACGGTGGACGGACGGGAGGTGTATCGCCGGCGCGTGAATCCGGCGGCCCATCATCGCGACCGGCGCTGGTTCGACGAGCGCGTCGACCTCGGCGTCGACGCCGAGCGGCCGGTCGAGATCGTGCTCGAGACGGCGGCGGCGAGCGCAGACCTGCCGCCTGCCGGGACGCCCGGCTGGAGCCGCATCCGGGTCGTCCGCGACACCACGCACGAGCGCCAGCCGGCCCGCCCGTCGACGCCGAACGTGCTCGTCCTGCTCGTCGACACGCTGCGCGCCGACCGGGTGGGCTGCTACGGTGCCCGTCCGAGCCCGAGCCCGACGCTCGACCGCCTGGCCGCGGAGGGGCTGGTGTTCGAGAACGCGATCGCACAGTCGAGCTGGACCCTGGCGTCGGTGGCGTCCATCCTGAGCGGCCTCCACCCGCGGAGCCACGGCGCGATCAGCGGCAATCCGGTCGGCGGGGAGGAGCACGCGCACGGGGAGCTGCTGCCCGATGCCGTCGTCACGTGGGCCGAGCGCGCCGCCGAGGCCGGCATCACGACCGTCGGCGTGTCCAGCAACCCGCTCGTCTCCCGCGCCACGAACCTCGCCCAGGGCTTCGAGACCTTCGCCGAGTTCACCTGGGATCCGCGCGGCCGGAACTGGATCTCGGC
>Ga0070699_100002520_pt1 | contig 16442 bp, 17 predicted proteins | sample KBSK1503metaG_FD_65473 | JGI IMG/M metagenome (GOLD analysis project Ga0070699, IMG submission 65473) | Corn, switchgrass and miscanthus rhizosphere microbial communities from Kellogg Biological Station, Michigan, USA - KBS K1-50-3 metaG | ecosystem: Host-associated > Plants > Roots >...
TCGCCGAGCCGCGCGACGTCGTCGCGGCTCGGCAGGTTGAGCGTGGCGAGCTGCGTGTTCATCGCGTCGCGCGCGCCCTTTTGGAACGCGAGAAACGTTTCGAGCATCCGTCCTTGCATCTCAGCAAAGGCTTCGCTCGAGGTGGTCTCCTGGGCGGCCTTCGTCCAGGCCGTTTCGTTCGCTTCGTAGAACTTGCGCCACATCTCGAATGGATCGGGCGGAGGCATTGTCTCCGCCTCCTGCTTCTTGGCTTTCTGTTTCGTCATCCGCGTCGCTCCTTCCGTTTTGCCGCGCCGCCGTACGTGCCGAAGAACGAGTCGATCGCGTTCCGGTACTGCTCGAGGTAGCTCGCGCCGGTGTCGAGCAGGGTCCGCCCCGCGTCGGTAAGCGTGTACACGCGGCGCGCCGGTCCGCCGGCTTGAGCCTCCCACGCGGATCGGACGAGTCCGTCCTTCTCGAGCTGGCGCAGCATTCGGTAGAGGGTCGTCATCTCGACCTGCGCGAGCCCAAGGCTGCGCAGGTACTGCTCGATGAAGTAGCCGTGCGCCTTCTGCGTGGAGATCGCGAGAAGCACGTACGGGGTCAAAAGATCGCGCCCGCTCCATCCGGGCTCGCTCTTCGATGCCCGGTTTGCGCGTGCACCCCTCCCTGGCGGTCGCGCCTTCTTGGGCCCCGTTGTGTCCTGCCTACGCCCTGTTGACATCATTTGCACCTATATGCATACTGCAGATATCAGCGCTCTGCAACAGAGCGATTCTAGGAGGCCCAAGTGGCTACTGCACCCGAGCAGATCAACAAGAGGCGTGCCCGCACCGAGGAGCCCGACACCGAGGCGATCCAGTCCTTCTTCGAAGCTTCAGCCGAGGCCGCCCGCGAGTACCTCGCGGTGACCAACGCTGCCGCTCTCGACGGCCTGCGCAAGGCGTTCGCCGCGCAGAACGAGGGCCTCAAGGCGTGGACCCAGGCGGTCCAGGCCGGCCAGACTGCGGCGACGAAGATCGCAGTCGCGAGCGCGAAGTTCGTCGAGGACTCGCAACAGCCCAAGTAGCTGTCCCCGCTTCGCAGAGAAACCGAGGCCTCGGCCCAGCGCACGGAACCCGCGCTAAGGGCCGAGGCCCTTGGATCTCGCGAGACGAATGAGGTCGGCAAGCGTCGGCCATAGTCCCCGACGGAACGCGAGCACGATCACGACAAAGATCGCGCCGGTCACCACCCCCGACGCCTCCGGCGCGTTCGTGAGGGTGTCGCGGACGAGCAGCACCACGGCCGCGCCCACGAGGCTTCCCCAGAGCGTCCCGATTCCGCCGAGGATCGTCATCAAGACAGCCGTGCCCGAAGTCGTCCAGTGCAGCAGGTCGAGCGAAGCGAAACCATGGCCGAGGGCGAAGAGCGCGCCGGCCAGACCGGCGAGACCGCCCGACAACGCAAACGCGAGGAGCTTGTAGCGCCAGGTCGGATAGCCCAGGGCCTGGGCACGAGCCTCGTTGTCCCTGATCGCGACGAGCACATGACCGAATGGCGAGTGGACGATCCGGAGCGCGAGCAGAAAGCCGACGATCACGAGCGGCAGCGCGGCGTAATAGAAGTCCATCGAGCGCCCGACGCTGAGCCCCGGCAGGATCCGCGGCACGCCCTGCAATCCGTTCTCGCCACCGGTGAGATCGCGCCATTCGTTGGCGACGTAGAAGAGCATCTGCGCGAACGCGAGAGTCACCATGGCGAAGTAGATGCCGCGACGACGGATCGCGAGATACCCAAACGGCACGGCGAGCGTCGCTGCCAAGATAGCGCCCACCACAGCGGCGACCGGGAAGGGGACTCCGAGTGCCTTGGCGGTGATCCCCGCCGCGTAGCCGCCCAATCCCCAGAACGCCGAATGACCGAACGAGAGCAGGCCACCGAAGCCAAGGAGCAGATCGACCGAAACCGCGAAGAGGCCCCACAGCAGGATGTCCAGCGCAAGGACCGGGTACAGGAAGCGGGGTAGCGCGAGCGCGACGACGAGACCGACCGCATACGGCAATAGCCCCACGAGCCGTCTCATGTGCGGTCCACGGAGCCAAAGAGGCCGGCGGGACGAACGAGCAGTACGACCGCCATGAGCGCGAAGGCGAGGACGTTCTCGAGCGCGGGGTTGAACACCGCGGCGAGGCTCGCGAGGATGCCGACGAGGAATCCTGCGACAACGGCGCCGACGATCGATCCCATGCCGCCGATCACTACGACGGCGAAGGCGAAGATGATCAGCTCGCTTCCCATGAGCGGGGACACATTGCGCATGGGCGCGGCCAGTACTCCGCCGAGCGCGGCGAGCGCGACGCCAAATCCGAAGACCGGCGTGACCCAGCGGTCAACATTGATGCCGAGTGCGCGCGTGAGCTCGGGCCGCTCCGTCGACGCGCGGACCACCATGCCGACCCGCGTGCGCTCGATCACGTACCAGACCAGAACGCACACGGCGAGGGAGAACACGATGACGAAGAGCCGGTAAGTCGGGTAGCCGACCGGGCCCAGCGAGAACGAACCGGTGAGCTCGGCGGGCGCGGGATACGGCTGGCCCTGCAGCCCGAAGCGCAGGCGCATCCCGTCCTGGATGATCAGCGTGAGTCCGAACGTCAGCAGGAAGTTGTAGAGCGGATCGAGTCCATAGAGGCGCCGGATGAGCAGTCGCTCGAGCCCCATCGCGGCGACGCCGATCGCGAGCGGGGCGATCACCAGCGCGGGCCAGAACCCGACGCCGAAGTCTTGGAGCAGGAGATACGCCGCGAACGCTCCGAGCATGTAAAGGGCGCCATGAGCGAAGTTGACGACTCGGAGCACTCCGAAGATGACGGCGAGCCCGAGCGAGAGCAGCGCGTAGAAGCTGCCGTTCGCGAGTCCGTTGAAGAGTTGAAGAGCGACGTAGTCCATCGGCACACGAAGGGGCGGGACTTAGTCCCGCCCCTTCACTTCGTCTCCTGCGCTATTTCGGCATCTTGCAGCCGCCGTCGGCAAGTGGCCGCGAGGCCTTCTCCGCCGAGAGGGTGCCGACGACTTTGGAGTAGTCGAACGGCTCCTTGGCCTCCGACTTTGGCTTGACCTGCGCGATGAGCGCGTCGTGCATGACCCAGTGGTCCTCGGGGCGCACGACGCCGTTGCGAATGAAGAAGTCGCTGAACTTGTAGCCCTCGAGCTGCTTGACCACCGCGTCCGCGTCGTCCGTGCCGCCGCGCCGCACCGCCTCCATGTACTGCCACGCCGCCGAGTAGTTGCCCGCATGAGCGAACGTCGGCCGGATGCCGGTGCGCTTGAGGAACTTGTCCGCGAACTGCTTGGACTGGTCGTCCATGCTCCACACCCACGGGGTCGTGTAGAGCGTGCCCGCGAAGGCGTCCTGGCCGAGCGCCGTGATGTCGGTGTCGAACAAGAGCCCGATCGCGAGCTTGATGTTCTGGTCCTTGAGCTTGAACTCGTTGTACTGCTTCACGACGTTGACGAGGTCACCGCCCGCCTGCATGGCGCCAAGGACCTGAGGCTTGAGCTGGCCGGCCTTCAACAGAAGTGAAGAGAAGTCGCCGGTCGTGTTCGGGAAGGGTGAGCCGTCGGACTGGATGACGTTGCCGCCCGCGCTGATGACCGCCGCGCGGAAGGACTTCTCCATGTCCTGACCGAACGCGTAGTTCGGATAGATGATGTACCAGCTCTTCCCGCCCTGTTGGGTCACCGTGATGCCCGTGCCCTGCGCCAGCATGTAAGTGTCGTATGCGTAGTGGAACGTGTACTTGTTGCAGCTCGCCGCAGCGGTGAGGTCGGTCGAAGCCGCGGTCACGTTGATGTAGAGCTTCTTCTGGTCGTTCGCGACCTTTGCGATCGCAAGCGCCGCCGACGACGTCGGCACGTCGAGGATGATGTCGGCCCCGTTGCGCTCGTAGAACTCCTGGGCTTTCGCTGAAGCGACATCGGCCTTGTTCTGGTGGTCAGCAGTGATGACCTCGATGGTTCCGCCCAGGACGTTGTCGCCGTACTTGGCCTTGAAGTCTTCGACGGCCATCTTTACCGCCTCGACCGCGTTCTTTCCGGACAGGTCCGCATAGACCCCGGACTGATCGTTGATGACTCCGATCACGAGTTTGCCGTCGTTGAGCTTGACGGCGGTCGCGCTCGCACCTGGACCGCCGCTCGTGCCCCCGCACGCCGCGGCGACGAGCAGCGTTGCTCCTAGGATCGCGATGAGTCTTCGCATGCCGTTCCTCCCTCCGGTCGAGCCGGATCTAAACGCCGAGATGGTGTAAGAGCTCGGATTCGCGGGCGATCACCTCCCCGTTGTCCAGCGATTCGACGATTTGACCGTTCGCGATGAGGTAGTGACGGTCGGCGACGGTCGTGGCGAAGCGGAGGTTCTGCTCGACGAGCAGCATCGTCGTCCCCTCGCGCTTCGCTTCGAGAAGCATCGACGCAATGCGCTGCACGAGAACTGGGGCGAGGCCCTCGGTCGGCTCGTCAAGCAACAAGACTTGGGCGCCCGTACGTAGCGCGCGCGCGATCGCGAGCATCTGTTGCTCCCCGCCCGACAGCTTCGTGGCTGGGTGACGGCGGCGCTCGTGCAGAACAGGAAACGCCTCGTACACGCGATCGAGCGGCCAGCGCGTGTGGCCGACAATCGGCGGCAGGATGAGGTTCTCGGCGACCGACAGGCTCGCGTAGATGCCGCGGTCGTCGGGCACATATGCGAGACCCGCGCGAGCGCGCTCGTGCGGAGCTCGATCGGACAGATCCGTGTCGCCGAGGTGTACCGAGCCCTGGCGCTGCCGGTGAAGCCCCATGACGCAGCGCAGGACCGTGGTTTTGCCAGCCCCGTTGCGGCCGACGAGCGTCACCAGCTCGCCTCCACCCACGCGGAACGAGACGCCCCGTATGGCCTGCGCCTCGCCGTACCAGGCGGAGAGATCCGCCACGACAAGAGCCGGACTAGGCATGAGCCTGTCCGAGGTAGGCCGTCACGACCGCGGGGTCTTCACGGACGGCCGCATACGCGCCCTGCGCGATGACGCGGCCTTGCTGCAACACGATCACCTGATCGGCGAGCTCGGCGACGACGCCCATGTTGTGCTCCACGAGCACGACGGTGCGGTCCCGACGCAGCCGCCGAATGAGCTCGATCGTTCGCTGGACATCCTCGAGACCCATCCCCGCTGTCGGCTCGTCGAGCAGGAGGAGGCGCGGGTCGAGCGCGATTGCCAGAGCGAGCTCGAGAGCGCGCTTCTGTCCATACGGCAGGCTTCCCGCGGGCCGCGTGGCGAGATCGGCGAGGCCGACCTCCGCAAGCAGGCTGCGCGCCCGGTCATGGAAACGGCTGAGGGCGCGTTCGGTCGTCCAAAAACGAAAGCCGAGCGTCGACGCTGCCTGCAGGGCCAGCGCCGTGTGCTCGAGCGCGGTGAGGCGATCGAAGAGGCTGGTGATCTGGAACGAGCGTGCGACTCCGCGCCGCGCGATCTTTTCCGGTGGGAGCCCGGTCGCCTCCTGACCGAAGAGCACGATGCTGCCCGAAGTGGGTCGGAGGAAACCGGTGAGGAGGTTGAAGAGACTCGTTTTCCCGGCGCCGTTCGGACCCACCAGAGCGTGCACGCGCCCGGCGTCAAGCCGCAGATCGACCGAGTCGACCGCGCGGAATCCGGCGAACTCTTTGACGAGCGCGCGCGTCTCGACCGCGTAGGGGACCGTGTCGATTGTCATCAGATCCGCGTCTTGCGGCCGGCCCAATAGGGCTCGCGCATGACCCGCTTCAACGTCTTGCCGGCGGCGCTCCGCGGGAACTCGTCCATGATCACGACGTCCTGCACCTGTTGAAAACGCGCCTCGACTCGTTTGTTGATCCAGGTCCGAAGCTCTTCGCCACTGACGCTGCCTTTCTCGCGCAGGATGACCGCTGCGAGCGGCGTTTCTCCCCACTTGTCGCTCGGGATCCCGAAGACCGCCGCCTCGCGCACCGCAGGGTGCTGAACGATGACTTCCTCGATATCGCGGGGGTACACGTTCACGCCGCCGGAGATCAGCATGTCCTTCTGACGGTCGACGAGGTAGAGGAAGCCGTCCTCATCCACGTAACCCATGTCGCCGCTGTGCAGCCAGCCATCGACGATGACTTCGCGTGTGAGATCCGGCCGCTTGTAGTAGCCCGACATGAGGAGCGGCGAGCGGCCGACGATCTCGCCGGTCTGGCCCGGCACGACGTCGTGCCCGTCGTCGTCGAGTATGCGCAGGTCGAAGAAGGGCGGCGGGACGCCAACGGATGTCGGTTTCCTCGCGTACTCCGTCTTGTCGAGGATCGTCATGAATCCTTCGGTCAGCCCGTACAGCTCGTGGAAGACTCCCGGGACGCGCCGCGCGAGCTCCTCGCGGTGCTGCTTGTGGAAGGGAGCGCCCACCGCGCCGAGCATCTCGAGCGAGGGCACGTTCGCGGCCGTGAACCGGGGCGAGTTGAGGAGCGCCACGATCTGCGACGGCACCATGAACATGTGCGTGACGTGCTCGCGCGCGATCGTGTCGATGACCGCCTCAGGATCGAAATGACGATGAAGAACGAAGGTGCCGCCGAGCACGAAGGCCGGCATCAGGGTGAGAAAGGCGCCGTTGAAGCACAGCGATCCGGAGTGCAGGACCACACTTTCAGGGCTCATCCGCCACGCGGTGCCGAAGAGCGTGCCGTAGAGCGCACGAACCTCGTGGCTCAATACGATGCCTTTGGGCTGCCCGGTGGTGCCGCTGCTGTAGAGGATGTTGTACGGATCGTCGCCATCGATCGCCACCCGGGGCGGCTCCGCATCGCTCGCCCGCGCGACGAGCGCGCGGTAGTCGCGGTAGCCGTCCCGCGTGCCGCCCCCATCCGTCAGGAGGTAGCGGTCCGCGGCGATCGACAGATCCGATCGGACCTCATCGAGGAACTTCGCGTGCGCCGACTCGGTGACGATGAGCGCGACGTCGGCGTCGTTGATCAAGGTCGCGAGACCACGACCGCGCAGCAATGAGCTCAGTGGGACGACGACGGCCCCGATCTTCGCCGCGGCCCAGTACACGTCGAGCAGCTCCAGCGAGTTTGTGAGAAGCGTCGCGACCTTCTCGCCCTTGCCGACGCCGAGCTCGCGGAAGGTGTTCGCCGCGCGGTTGACGCGCCGGTCGAACTCTCGATAGGTAAGGCGCTCCTTCTCGAAGACGACCGCGAGGTGATCCGGCCGGTACCGGGCGTGCTTCGCGAGGACTCCCTGGATATCCACTTCGTTCAGGACCGTCCCAGGTACGCGGCCTGGACGTGCGGGTTCGCGAGGATCTCGGCCCCGGTGCCCGCGAGCACGACGCGGCCGAGCTCGATCACGTATGCGCGCTCGGCGAGGCGGAGGCTGAGCGGGACGTTCTGCTCGACCAGCAGGATCGTCGTTCCCGCCGCGTGGATCTCGCGGAGCGCTCGGAACACCGTCTGAACGAGGACGGGCGACAGGCCGGCCGATGGCTCATCGACGAGAAGGACCGCAGGACGCGCCATGAGCGCGCGACCGATCGCCACCTGTTGCTGCTCGCCCCCGCTCATCGTCCCCGCCGGCTGCGTCAGGCGCTCGCCAACGCGCGGAAACAGGGCGATGACCCGCTCGATCATCGCCGCTCGGCCGGTCCACGCGTCGGCCGACGCCATCGCGCCAAGCTCGAGATTTTCGAGCACGCTCATCTCCGGAAAGAGCTGGCGTCCTTCCGCGACCTGGATGACGCCCGCAGCAGCGATCTCGTGCGAGGGCAGCCCAATGAGCTCGCGCCCGGCGAGCTTGATCGACCCTGATTTCGCCGGGATGATGCCGCTGATCGTGCGGAGAAGCGTCGTCTTGCCCGCCGCATTCGCGCCGACGAGCGCGACGGCTTCGTGCTCGTCAACTTGAAGCGAGAGGTCGCGCAGGACCGACACCGCCCCATAGCCAGCGACGAGGTTCGAGATCTCGAGCAGCGCCATCAGGCCTCCGTGTCCGTTCCGAGGTACGCCTCGATGACCTTCGGATCGTGCGCGACCTCTTCGTAGCTGCCCTCGGCGAGCTTCTTCCCGTAATCCATCACCAGCACATGGTCGGAGAGATCGCGCACGGTGCTCATGACGTGCTCGATGAGGAGGAGCGTGACGCCCTCCGCGCGCACGTCGCTGAGCAAACGGACCGCGTCGCGTTCCTCGGTCGGGGTCAGGCCCTCCATGACCTCGTCGAGCATCAGGAGGACGGGTTTCGTCGCGAGGGCCCGCGCGAGCTCGAGCCGTTTGCGGTCGGCGAGCGTGAGGGCCGACACACCGGAAAAACGCTTGTCGCCGAGGCCGACGAGCTCGATCAGCCGGTTGGCGTCCGCACGTGCGGCCCCGAGGCTGGCGGACGCGCCGAACAGCGCACCGACGATGACGTTGTCCATCACGTTCAGGTCCACGAATGGCTGCACGACCTGGAACGTGCGCCCGATGCCGGCCCGCGTCCGCGAATGCGCCGGTGACCGCGTCACGTCCGCGCCTCGGAAGCGGATCGTCCCTCCATCGACGCCCAGCAGACCGGACACCAAATTGAAGGTCGTCGACTTTCCCGCCCCGTTCGGTCCGATGATCGCGACGGTCTGACCCTCGGCCACCCTAAACGACAGTCGGTCGACCGCGGCGAGCCCACGGAAGCGACGCACGAGCCCGCTCACCTCGAGAAGCGCCATGCCCACCTCCGATCGGGACGCTTGAGGCGGAGGTCTTGGACGAGTCCCAGAAGACCGCGCGGCATGAAGAGGACCGCGACGACGATGACGAGGCCGTAGACCACCTGGTAGCCCTCTTTCCACGGCGGGGTCACACGCAGGTATTCCTCGAGCGAACGCATGAGGATCGTGCCGATCACCGGCCCGGCCGTCGTATACAGGCCGCCGAAGATCGGGAACACGAGCGATGCCACGGACCGGCCGATATCGAACGCGTCGTTGGGATCGGTGTGCGTGATGAACGGCATGTAGAAGGCGCCCGCGAGGCCGGCCAACGTCGCCGACGCGACGAACAGAACGACCTTCACGCGCACGACGTCGATCCCCATGACCTGCGCGACCGTCTCGTTCGCGCGGATCGCGGTGACTGCGTAGTGCAAACGTGTCCACCGGACGGCGAGTGAGGTAGCGAGCGCGAGGACGAAGATCGCCCCGATCAAGTAATAGGAGAGGACGCGATCGCCGTCGAACAGAGGCGGCATCGCGATCCCGACCGTGCCGCCGGTGAAGTCTGGGAACTGCAAGGCGACGGTGCGGAGTACCTCCGCGAAGGCGAGCGTCGCGATCGCGAAATAGATGCCCCGGAGGCGCAGCGTCACCACGCCGAGCGCGAGAGCGACCGTGGCGACAGCACACGCGGCGATAACGATTCCGACCAACGGGTGGAGCGCCCAGGTCCGATGGGCGATTGCGACCCCGTATGCGCCCAGGCCGAAGAACGCGCCGTGCGCGAGCGAGAGTTGTCCGGTGCGTGCGACGACGTCCCATGAAAGCGCGAGCGTCATGAACATGAGCATCACGTTCGCGAGCAGCATCAGATAACGGTCGTTGCTGACGCCGAGCCATGGCAGCACGGCGACGGCCGCGATGAAGACCGCCCATGCGATGAGGTTGCGTCTCATCGGCGCAGACCGCTCGGCTTGACGATGAGGACCAGGAAGATGATCACGAAGAAGAGGCCGTCGCGCAGCGCGGCGCCGCCGGGCACGTACTGCGACACGAGCTGCTCCGCGAGGCCGAGCAGCAGGCTCGCCCAGATCACGCCAGCGAGGTTTCCGAGGCCCGCGAGCACGACGATGGAGAACGACTTCAGGAGCGTGCCCAGTCCGAGGAAGGGCGAGACCTGTGTCTGGAAGATGAGCATCACTCCGGCGGCCGCCGCGAGGGCCGCCGAGAGACCGAATGCGAACTCGTACACGCGATCGATCGGGATCCCGACGATCTGTGCACCGAGGCGGTTCTGCGCGACCGCGCGCATCTGCTTGCCGAGCTTCGTACGCGCGAGGAGGAGATACGTTGCACCGACGAGGACCGCCGACACGACGAACGCTGCGATGCGCGCGAACGTCACGTTCACGAAGTCCAGCTCGAGGAGATCGAACCGCCACGCGAGGTTTGCGTCCTTCGCCTGCGGCGACAGGACGATCGACGTGGCGTTCACCGCGAGGATCGAGAGCCCGAAGGTGAGGAGCATCTGGTTGAGCTCGGGCTGTCGGAGGACGGGCCTCAGGGTGAACCGATAGACCCCCGCCGCGATCGCGTACAGCACGATCGCCGAGAGCGGGAGGCCGATCACGATTACAAGCGGACTCACCGCTGGGCCAAGCCCGGAGACTCCCGAGAGCGTCAGGTAGAGCCAGAAGCCGATGAACGCGCCGAGCATCACGAACTCGCCGTGCGCGAAGTTGACCACGCCGATAACGCCGAGCGAAATCGCGAGCCCGAGCGCCGTCAGCGCGTAGAGGCCCGACCGCAGAATCCCGAAGAGCAGGGTCTGGGGTAGGGCTTCCATTTAGGCCCGCGCGCCCCGCAGGGGCGCGGCGGTGCGCAACTGCGCGTGGAACTCGCGGTCGAACTCCTTTGGCTTCTCGATGTACGGGGTGTGGCCGCAGTTCTCCAGAACCACCTCGCGAGACATCTCGCCAACCGGGTCGTAGCGCTTCAGCACCGCGCGCATCTGCGACACCATCGGCTGCGGCGGGAACACATCGTCCCCCGGCCAGCCGGCGATCGCCCCCATTCTCCCGAGGGTGCCGAGATCGAAGAGCGAGGCGTCGGACACGATCTGGTCGTCGGCACCACGGATCCAACGAATGTTCGGCTTGCGCTCGCGCGGCAGCGAGACGAACCGCTCCACCGTGTCGCCGACGTACTTGGGAGAGAGTGCGTTCGCGGGGCCGAAGAGGCCCGGCGCGACGTTCGGCCAGTTGGGGGAGGGGGTGAAGTCGCCGGGGTAGGCGCGCGGCCCAACGCGCTCGCTCAGAACCGATGAGAGAAGATCCTCCTCGCGCTTCGCGCGAAAGGGTGGCTTCCAGAAGAAGCTGTTCATCACGAAACGCGGCGCGGAGAGGCCGTCACTCGATCGGTCCTGCGCCGCCATGCGCGCCGTGAACTCCGCGTTCACGATGCCGCCGCCGGTACCGGCGAAATCGTCGTAGGACGGCGTTCCGTCCAAGCCCTTCGATCCCGAGAATCCATAGGGCGATCCGGGTGCGACAAGGGTCGCGGACAGGATCCGTCGCTCCGGCGCGCGCGCGATCAAGGCGAAGGCGACCGAGCCTCCAAGCGAATGGCCGACGAGATGGAAGAAGTCGAGCTCCATCGCCTCGGCGAGCGCGATGAGGTCGTCGACCCAGTCACCCATGCCTCTCGTCGCGTCGACGATCTTGTCCTCAGTCTTGCCGTAGCCCCGTAGGTCGGGTGCGATGCCGCGGTACTCACGCGGGAGCCGGAGCATGGTCTCTTCCCAGAACGTCGCCGAGCTGGCGTTCCCGTGCACGAAGAGCACGGGTGTCCCGTCGTCGGGGCCGCTCGTGAGCACGTGCGTCGAGATGCGCGAGGTATCGACCTGTCGTTCGGTGATCCCCGGCAGCGTCGGTATGCGTCCCATACGTGTCTCCCCCGAAATGAAAGCGGCGGGGCGCCTCGCGGCGCCCCGCCCTGCGTCGCTTACTTCAGTGGCGCGGTCTTGAGGTTGTCCGGGAACACGATCTCCTGCTTCCCTGACTGGAACTGGAAGCTGATGAGACCGGTGAACCCCTGGTGCTTGATCGTGTTGCTCGGTGTGAACTTGAGCGTCGGTCCGACCGGCGAGTCGTAGCTCGTCTCTTCCATTGCCTTGATCCACCCGGCCTTGTTGCCGGGGCCGGACTTCGCGAGAGCGTTCGAGACGGTCACGAGGTTCGTGTACGCGAGTGCCGACCAGTAGCTGACCGGCAGCTTGTTGTATTTCTTCTGGAAGTCGGCGACGAATTTCTTCGATGCCGGTGCGGGAATGTCAGCGGTCCACAACGTTGCGCCGGCCACGCCCTCGGCCACCGGCGACTTCGCGAAGTCGGGCGGGAACGACGGCGGCGATGCGTAGATGAGCTTGGGCTTGTAGCCGATCTCGCGCATCTGGGTGAGGAACGGGATCATGTCGCCGGCGAACGGCACCATGATGAGTCCTTCGGCGCCCGACGCCTTCACACGATTGATGAGCGCGGTGAAGTCGGTCGAGCCGGTCTTGAACGCTTCGCCGATCGTGAGCTCCTGCCCCTGCGCGGGCAGCGTCGTCTTGAATCCGTTGTAGGCGCCCGTTCCGAAGAGACCGTCCTCGTAGACGACGGCCCACTTCTTCACCGGCGACGTCTTGAGGAACGCGAGGGTCGATTGCGCGTTCTGGTACTCCCAGGGGTGGTAGTGGAAGAACCAGTCCTGGTCCTTGAAACCGGTTTCCACCGCGGTCGCGGCGGCGCCGGTCCACGCCATCGGGATCTGCGCCTTCTTCGCGGGCTCGATGAGCGCGGCGCTGATCGTGCTCGCGAGGCCGCCCATCATGACCTCGACCTTGTCGCTCGAGACGAGCTTTTCCCACGACGCGACGGCCGTCGCGGGGTCGTTCTTGTCGTCCTCGTAGATGACATCGATCGGGGCGCCGTTGGCGCCACCGGCTGCGTTGATCTGCTCGCGCGCGAGCTCGTAGCCGTCTTTCATGTCCTGACCCGTCGCTGCCGATGGGCCGGTGAGCGGGAGGATCGCGCCGAGCTTGATGGCGGCCTTCGTGACAGCCGTCGACGCGGTGGCGGTCGGCGAAGTAGCGGGCGTGCCACCGCCGCAGGCTGCGACGACGAGACCGGCGAGCGTGATGATCGAAATGAGTGTCTTGCGCACGTTCGGTGCTCCTTTCACATATGTGCGGCGGCAGGGGAGGCGCTCTACTTCACTCACCACCTCCGAATTTCGTTCTGAGCTCGCGCTTCAGGACCTTGCCCGCGGCGTTGCGTGGCAGCGCGTCGATGAAGGCGAATCCCTTGGGCGTCTTGTATTTGGCAAGGCGGGTGCGGCAGTGCTCGCCGAGCTCTTCCGCTGTGATTCGTGCGCCGGGTCGGGCGACGACGACGGCGAACACCGATTCGCCCCACTTGGGATCGGGTAGACCGATCACCGCGGCCTCGGCGACCTTCGGGTGCGCGAAGAGCACTTCCTCGACCTCGGCCGAGTACACGTTCTCGCCGCCGCTGATGACCATGTCTTTCTTGCGATCGACGAGGGTCAGGAAGCCTTCGTCGTCGAGACGGCCGAGGTCACCGGTGCGGAACCACCCGTCCGCTGTGAACGCCTGGGCGGTGGCATCGGGTCGTTGCCAGTACCCGGCGAAGACGTTCGGGCCGCGGAACTGGACCTCGCCGATCTCACCTGGCGCGCGCGGCGCGCCGCTTTCGTCGACGACGCGCAGGTCGACATGAAGGAACGGCTTTCCAGCGGTCGCGAGTTTGCGCCGCCAATCGTCGACTGGCATGAGCGTCCCCCCGGGCGAGGTCTCCGTAAGGCCGTACCCCTGGAGGAATCCGAATCCGCGTGCGGCCACGGCCTCCATCACCGAAAGCGGATGTGGCGCGCCGCCCGAGATGCAGTATTCGACCGACGGGTAGTGCTCTCGATCGAACGCGGGATCCTTGAGCAGCTCGAGCCAGATCGCGGGGACGCCGAAGATCACGCGCACCGAGTGGCGCCGCACGGTGTCGAGCAGCACGCGCGGCTCGAACGTGCGCATGATCGCGACGCGGCCGCCCGCGTGGAGCGTCGGGACAAGATAGAGGCCGATCCCTCCCGAATGGAAGAAGGGAAGCAGCGAGATCGTCGTGTCGGCGGGGCCGAGGCCGATCGGCGAACCGACGTTCACGCTGTTCCAGAAGACGTTCGCGTGCGTGAGGACGGCGCCTTTGGGGTGCCCGGTGGTGCCGGCCGTGTAGAGGATGAGATGCGGATCCTCGAAACGCGCCTGCTCCTCCCGCGGCGGCGCGATCGGTGAGCTCGAGCCAAGGAGCGCCTCGTACGCGGCGCCGAAATCGACCCGCCGCTCAGCCGGCATCGCGACGGTGAGCTTTCCCGCCAGCTCGCGATGCTCCGGCCCGACGATGAGCGCGGTGGCTCCAGAGTCCCGAAGCTGATAGTCGAGCTCCGGCGCGGCGAGCCGCCAGTTGAGCGGCGCGAGCAGCGCACCGATACGAGCTGTGGCGAAGAAAAGCTCGACGAACTCGACGCAGTTCACGGTGAGCGTCCCGACGCGGTCACCGCGACGCACGCCGAGCGTGCGCAGAGCATTCGCCAGACGGTTCACACGATCGTCGAGCTCGCGGTACGTGAAACGGCGATCGCCCTCGACAAGCGCCTCACGCGCACCGTGCAGCCACGCCCGGCGCTCGAGCCACGACGCCGAGCCGTACTCCGGCGTGACCAGGGACGTCCGCAGACCCGGGGTCGGTTTCGTGAGCGTCATGCCCGTCCCCACCGGACGGCCGTGGCCGCCCACGTGTAGCCGGTGCCTGCGGCGAGCAGCACGACGAGGGCGCCCTCAAGCAGCTTCCCCTGCTCGCGTGCGCGATGGAGCCCGAAGATCGGATCGCACGCCGACATGTGCCCGTGATCGGACAGGTAGATCCCGCGGTCTTCGGTGAGGCCGAGGCCCGCGAGGACCCGCAGGTAGAGCGAACGCTTCGTGTGGATCGTGCAGAGGAGGTCGATCTCCCGGGCGGTGTGACCGGATCGCTCGACGGCCTCGCGCGCTACGCGGATGAAGTTCTCTGCCGAGATCGGATCGAGGCGCGCTTTCATCTCGGCGGGATCGCGGACATCGAGGTAGTGCCGGCGATCGCGGACGGTCTCCTCGCTCGCCGGCTCGCGCGACCCGCCCGCCGGGACCATGACCTCGTCCGCGAACGAACTGTCGGTGAACGCCGCGGTGGCGAGGAGATGGTTCCGGTCGTGGTCGCGGCGGAGCAGTGCTGCGGCGCCTCCGGCGCCGAAATTGAACATGAAGCGCGACCGCGTGTTCGAATAGTCGATGAGGTCGTGTTCGCGTGACCCGCCGACGAGGAGGACCTGGTCGATGCCAGCGTCGGTCGCGATGAGCCCGGCTCCCACCTGGAGCGCGATCGGTGCTCCGGCGGACGAGCACTGCACGTCGAACGCGCGTGCTCCGGCGACACGCTCGCCGAGCAGCGCCTGCACCCTGGGGGCCGTCGTCCACACCGCGAAGTCGCGATGCGGGCTTCCCATGTAGATGACGGCGCCGATCGGACCGTCGTTCCGCATGAGGACCGGCGCGGCGGCCTTCGCTGCGAGGTCGGAGACGTGCTCGTCCGGCGCCGCGATGTGCTTTCCGGTGAGACCGAACTTGTCGCGGAGCACGTCGACCGGGATCCCGGCGAATTGTCCGATCTCCTCCGCGGTCTGCACGCACTGAGGCGAATAGGCCCCGACGTCGACGATGCCGACGGTCGTCATCTGCGCGCCTTCGCGGGACGAAGCGCTCGCTCGAGGATGGTGTGGAGCGACCTTCGCTGCGCGGCCTTGGGAACCTTCTGGTCCCAGAGGACCCAGCGCATGCCGAGTGCCTCGGCCATGCCCATCAGCGAGTACGCGGTCGTGACCGGATCGAGATCCGGCGCGATCTGCCCTTTCGCTTGCGCGTCTCGAAGTCCGCGCACGTAACCACGCGCGAGCGTTTCGTAGTGCCACTGGTAGAGATCTGGAGCGACGGCCTGGGCCTGCGCCATCGTCAGGTAGAGGTTCCGGTGCCGCTCGACAAAGCGGAAGAACGTCTCGAAGCCCGCGACCTCTTGATCGACACGGTCTTCGATGTCGACGACCGCGGTCTGGATCTCTCTCCGAAGCGTGTGGTTCAACGTGCGGACGAGATCCGCGAAGACGGCGTGCTTGTCAGGAAAGTAGAGATAGAAGGTCCCCAGCGCGACGTCGGCGCGTTGCGTGATCTCCGCGATCCCGGCTTGGTGATAGCCGCGCTCGCCGAAGACCTCCTCGGCCGCGTCGAGAATGCGCTGTCGCGTGCGCTGACCACGCGCAGTGACTGGCAGCGGACGTGTCGCGAAGGCAGAAGCTCGAGCCATCGTCTCTCCCCAAGGCCGCAAACCTGAAAACTGATTCAGGTCTCAGGTTAGGACTCTAGGCCGCTCGGCGGGGCCTGTCCAGCGGAGTGGTTTACATGCCCGAGTCTTCGGGCTCTTCCTCCCACCCCTCGTCGGATTGCAGCTCGTTCTCGTAGATCTCCGGCTCGAGTCCGAGCCCCTCGATGACGGCCACCAGGCCATTGCGCTGCTCCGGCGGCGTCGTGTGGATCCATCCGCGGATCACGTCGTCGACGCTCACGCTCGCGGCGCCGCGCTCACCCGCGACTGACTCGGCCTCGTCGTGCGCCGCGGCCT
>Ga0070699_100002521_pt1 | contig 16441 bp, 13 predicted proteins | sample KBSK1503metaG_FD_65473 | JGI IMG/M metagenome (GOLD analysis project Ga0070699, IMG submission 65473) | Corn, switchgrass and miscanthus rhizosphere microbial communities from Kellogg Biological Station, Michigan, USA - KBS K1-50-3 metaG | ecosystem: Host-associated > Plants > Roots >...
TCCGCCTCCACCCCGCCTGCCCCGAGCAGCTCGTCCGCGATCACCCAGAAGTGGCCCGGCAGGCAGAACACGCGCCGGCGGTGTTTGAGCGCGGGTGTCCGGTGCGCGAATCCGTCGTGCGTGCCGGAGAAATAGAGCAGCCCGTCGCGCATGATCCAGCGGACGTCGCTCACCTCCGGCCAGCGGCGATCGTCGACGTCGTCGACGGCGACCGTGTTGTGCGCGCGCGTGCTCCGGAAGTAGTCGCCCCACTGCCCCGGCTCCTCACCGCCCACCCCGGCGTCGACGATGAGCCGCATGCCGCCCACCGACAGCTCGTAGCCGAAGAGATTCGGATCGCCACCGGGTGGGGGTGTGCCGCCGTCGAGCAGCATGACGTCGCCCGTCCCCCCGGGCAGCACGTAGAAGCCCGTCCGCCGCAGGGCTCGCGGCTCGGCCGCCCCGCGGCGGCGGGGCAGGTTCGCATGCGCGCGGCGGCCCGCGTCGCCGAGCACGAGCAGCGGCCACACGCCGGGCAGCTCGCCGTCGGACGCGAGCGCCGGCTCGTGAAACAGCGCAGCCGCCGTGGCGAGCAGCTCGCGCGCTGGACGGGAGACGCCGAGGGCGGCGTCGTGGAACAGCGGGAGCTCGCCGTCGGGATGCAGGAGACGAGCAAGGAAGTCAGCCATGCTCTTGACGGCCTTGCATGCCCAGGGGGGCGCGTCGTCATTCGACGCACGCAGGAAGGCGAGGATCTCGAGGTAGTCGGCGAGCACGAGCGCGTGGGCGACGGGGTTCCGTCCGTGGTGCCCGCCGTCCTCGTGGATCTGCCCGCGGAGCTGGCTCCAGAGGAGCGCCGTACCCGCGTCGAGCCAGGCGCGAGCCTCCATCCCGTCGAAGAAGCGCCCCGCCATGAACAGCGCGCGGCCCGCCGCCACGAGCCAGTGATCGGCGGGCTGCTCGCCCGCCGCCGCGGCGAGCGCGGCGGCCTGCGTGCACAGGCTCTCGCGGAGCGTCCGCCGCGCGCCGGGGTCGTCTCGTAGCTCGCGCACGAAGAAGACCTGCAGGTAGATCAGGTTCGGGATTCGCCGGCTGAGCGCGGGCACCTCCCACGCCACGCCGGCATGGGGCGGCGCGTCCACGAGCCATTCGCGCGCGAGCCCCATCGCCACCTCGTACCAGCCCGCCCGCACCTCGCGCGTCGGCGCGAGCGCGGCCGCCACGCCCGCCGCGAAGAGATCGTCGAGGCTGTTGAGGGCGATCACCCAGGGCCCCGGCAGCCCGCGCGGCTCCCAGTCTATCCGCCCCGGAAAACCGACCGTCCGGCCGTAGAACTGGAAGCGTCTGCCACGGAGCGCTTCCGCGCGCTCGAGTAGCACGCGCGCCTCGCCGACGTGCTGGCGCCCGAGCGCCGGGAGGCCGGGCAGAAACGGCTCGCCATAGCGCGTGCGCGGCTCGAGGCGCCTGCCCCAGCCCGGCGCCGAGAAGAGCGACCGCAACCGGGCCTGAAGACCCGCCCGCTCAGGCCGTCGCCCAACGTGCAACGGCAGAAGGTCCGCCACGCCGCCTCCTCCCCACGCGTTCACTTTAGCGGACGGCGGCGCGCCCGTCGAGTGCAGAGGGGGTCGCCTGGAACGGTTCGCGTCGACGCCGGCCAGCGTTCGCGCCCTCTCGGGCTTTCGGCCTTTCTTTTCTTCTCCAGTCGAAGCAGGCAAGGCGGCGAGACCTTGCGGCGGGGCGCGCCGTCATCTACAAGCCGGACCGCGCCATGCTCGCCTTCCGACAGGCGCTCCGCGAGCTCAGGCGCCGTCGGGTCCGGAGTGCGCTCACGACGGGCGGCATCGCCATCGGCGTCGCCGCCCTCGTCCTGCTCGGCGCGCTCTCGGAGAAGATGAGCCGGCTGGTCGCGGGCGGGCGGGATTTCGCCACCGGGCAGGTCACGGTGAGCGGCGCCGGCACCGGCGCGCTCACCGGGATGACCCGCGGCGGTCTCCTCACCGCGGAGCAGCTGCACGCACTCGAGACGATCGACGGCGTGGCCGCGACGGCTCCGATCGTGATGTTCCCCGCCGCGGACGCACCGGCAGCCCTGCCCTTGACGCTGGCGCCCCTGGTGTTCGGGGTCGACGTCGAGAAGCTGGTGCTCAACCGTCGCTCGCCGCCGCCCCAGGTCAGCGCCGGCCGTCTCGTCCTGGCCCCGGCCTCCGACGAGGTCGTCCTCGGCAGCCAGGTGGCGCGCTTCTACGACGCCCGGGTGGGCGACTCGATCACGGTCCGCGGCAAGCACTTCCGGGTCGTCGGCACTCTCGAGCCGACGCTCACCGGCCCCGACAGCTTCGTCTTCATGTCGTTCCCGACCGCCCAGCGCCTCCTCATCGACAGCGAGCCGCTCCTGCGGCGCCTGCTGCTGACCCCGGGCGCGAGCCTGCTGCCGATCGCCACCGCCGCGGCGGTGTTCTGGGCAAGCGGTGAGGATCCCGAAGCCGTCGCGGAACGCATTCGCGAGCGGCTGCCAGGGCTCTCGGTGGTCTCACCGCGCGACGCGATCGTCCAGCTCGACCGCGCCGCGGCGTTCCTGAACGCCCTCATCATGGGCAGCGGGCTCGTCGCGCTTCTCGTCGCCTCGCTCGCGGTGACCAACACCATGTTCATGGCCGTCGTCGAGCGGCGCCGCGAGATCGGGCTCCGCCGCGTGGTCGGCGCCACGCGGCGGCAGGTGATCGGTCAGCTGCTGGTCGAGGCGACGGCGCTCGGCGTCGTCGGCAGCACGCTCGGCCTCGGTGCCGGTGCGCTCGGCGTGGGCGGGCTCAACACGCTGACAGAGCGGCTCGGCGCGGCGATCTTCCTCCTGACGCCGCGTCTCGCAGCCGCGGCCGCCCTGCTGCCCGCAGCCCTCGCCGCCGTGGCCGGTCTCTGGCCGGCGTGGCGAGCCGCGCGGCTGCCGCCCACGGACGCGATCCGCTACGCCTGACCGCTCGGCGACGGAGACCCGGGGGCCGCGTCGGGACGTGGCCCATGCCGGCGGCGCCGGCGCCGGCGGCGGCGCCGGTGGGGCGCGGGCGCCGAGCGGCGCTCCGTGGACCCGGCAACGTCCGGCACGCTCTCGCCCGCGCCGGCGGCAACCGGCGGCAGCGGCGGCGCGCCGAGATCGGCCGCGAGGTCGTCGGCGGCGGGGTCGAGCACCGGTAACGCTGGCGCGGCCGGCGCGGCGGCGACCTGCGGCCGGTCACGCCGCTCCGGAGGCGCGGACTCGGGCCGCCGCCCCCGGTGCCGGCGCCGGCGGCGCCGATCGAAGCCGTCCCTGGTCTCCGCCGCCTGCATCCCCTCGCCCGGCACCTGCGCCGACGGCTGCTGCCACGGGTGACGCCGATGGTGGCGATGGCGATGCGAACGGTGCGCGCCCATGGGCGGCGCGATGCCTTGCCGGCGACAGAGGTCGCAGCGGCCGCACGGGGTCGAGTCGGTGTCGCCGAAGTAGCGGCGTAGCGCGACACTCCGGCAGCCCTGCTCGTTCGCGTACTCGACCACCGCCCGTAGCCGCCGCGCGTCCTCGCGGCGAAGGATCTCGAAGCGGGAGCGCAGCGCCTCGACGCGCTCGACCAGGGTCTCGAGCGGGACGGTGGGATGCACGCGCCCACCGCTCACCCGTTCGCAGATGCCCGCCTCGACGAGCACGGTCACCAGCGAAGTCGCCGCACGCTGCGAGATGCCGGCGGACAGCGCGAGCTCCTCGATGTTGGCGTCGCGCTCCTCCCCCGCCCACGCGGCGAGTGCCCGGCCGAACTTGCCGAGCAGCGCCGGGGAGAGACGCGAGAGTGCCAGGAGGTGCTCCTGGATCTCCAGGTCCGCCTCGTCGAAGAGCAGGATGCACTGCGCGCCGTGGCCGTCGCGCCCGGCGCGTCCCGCCTCCTGGAGGTAGCGCTCGAGCGACGCCGGCGCCTGGTAGTGGATGATGTAGCGGATGTCGGGCTTGTCGATGCCGAGGCCAAACGCGCTGGTCGCGACCATGACGATGCGCTTGCCCTTCCGCATGAACCGCGCCTGGTGCTCGGCGCGGTCCTTGTCGGTCATCTTCCCGTGGTAGCGGGCGCACGGCACCTTGATCAGCCGGAGACCGAGCCAGACGTCCTCCACCGTCTTGGTGGTGGAGCAGTAGATGATACCGGGGCGCGGTAGCCGGCGCGCCAGCTTGGCGAGCTGACGGAGCTTCTCGTCGCCGGCGGCGCGACGGACGGAGAAGAAGAGGTTGTGGCGGTGTGGCGACGAGACGATGACCTCGGGCTCGCGCAGCCCGAGGTAGCGGACGATGTCCTCGCGTACCGGCGGCGTCGCCGTCGCGGTGAGCGCCAGGATGTGGCCCGCCTTGAGGCCGACCAGGCGCTGGCCGAGGGCCAGGTAGGCGGGCCGGAAGTCGTGGCCCCACTCGGACACGCAGTGCGCCTCGTCGACCGCGACGAGCCCGGGCGGGGTCTTCTCGAGCAACGTACCGAGCTCGTCGCCGGCGAGCGTCTCGGGCGTGGTGAGGACGAGAAGCGAGCCCCCCGCCGCGATGCGTGCCAGTGCAGCGCGTCGATCCGCAGCGCCGACCGTGCTGTCGAGCCGGACGGTCGGCACGCCGAGCTGCTGCATCTTGAGATACTGGTCCTCGAGGAGGGCGAGCAGCGGCGACACCACCACCGTCGGTCGCGTCAGGAGGAGCGAAGGAAGCTGGTAGCAGAGCGACTTGCCGCCGCCCGTCGGTACCACGAGCAGCACGTCGCGTTCCTGCAGCACGGCCCGGATCGCGCGCTCCTGCTCCCGGTACAGGCGGGAGAGGCCAAACCGCTTCTGGGCGATCTGCCGGACGTCGTCCGTGGGGCGCGGCGCGGATTCTGCGGTCGGAACTACGGTTTCGAGATTCTCCACCGTTCCAGCTTCGCCCACGATGGGCGGTATCCCTGCTGTCGCCGGCTTCTCGAGGCGTCGCGGTACCTCGACGCCGCACGCAGCCCGGTCACGAGGCGCCGGGGGTACCCGCGTACGGGGGTTGAGCCAGGGGCGGCGGCGACGGCGCCTACCTGACTCGGTAGCTCGTTTAACTCATCACGCCGGGAAAATCCACACCCCGACGGAGGGCTCAGATCAGCAACAGGGTGGCAACCGTAAAGCCGAGCGACACGCCGAGGGCGACGACCCCGACGGCCACCTTGGCCGCGTTCTTCAGCCCCCGCCGAACGGGCCCGTTGCTCTCCGCGGCGATGCGCTGCATCTGGGCGGGGTCGAGCTGCTCGACGTGCTGCACGGCGCCGGTCTCCACGGGCTCGACCCGCTGCTCGACCCCCGGGACGACGGGCGTCACGGTCTGCTCGGGAGGCGCAGCCGCGACGGCTCCGAGCGCCAGCCCGAGGACGAGAACCAGCGACAGCCGAGCCGAGCGCACCCTCGCACAATAGGCCAGGCCCAACCCAGATGCGAGCCTTCAGCCGAAAAGGGCACACCGTCGCGCCGGGCCGGCCGTACGGGTTTTCCCGAGCCGGGCCGCGGGGTTTGCCGGGGCGCCGGGACCGGGCTAGGAAGAGGCCGGATGACGATTCACCGGCTGGGGGAGCTCGAGAACGTCATCGGGCAGGTGGCGGCCAGCTACGAGGCCGGTCGGCTGATCGACGGCCTCAGCACCGCGCAGCTCCCCAACAAGCGCCAGGTCATCGAGTCGCTCGGCCACCTGAAGGCCGTCATGTACCTCGGCTACTACTCCACCGGCACGCTCGACGAGTCGAAGCTCCGCTTCGCGATCGCCTCGCACCTCTATCCGGCGTACGAGATCCTGGTCGAGCAGATCCGACGCGCCGCGAGCTACGAGGGCTTCCGCAGCGCCGCCCCGCGCGAGCCCGACTGGCCCGAGACCGTGACGCTCGCCCTGCTCCGGAAGATCCCCGCGCTGCGGGCCCTGCTCTCGAAGGACGTGCTCGCGGCGTTCCAGGGCGACCCCGCGGCCAACAGCGTCGAGGAGGTGATCTTCAGCTACCCGTCGATCGAGGCGATCACCACGCACCGCATCGCGCACGAGCTCTATCGCGAGGGCGTCCCGATGCTGCCTCGCATCATGTCGGAGCACGCGCACGCGGTGACCGGCATCGACATCCATCCTGGAGCGTCGGTCGGCGAGTCGTTCTTCATCGACCACGGCACGGGCGTCGTGATCGGCGAGACGTGCGTGATCGGGAACGAGGTGAAGGTCTACCAGGGCGTCACCCTCGGCGCGCTGAGCCTCGACCGCGGGGTCTCGGACGCGGGCACCAAGCGGCACCCGACCATCGAGGACAACGTCACGATCTACGCCGGCGCCACCATCCTCGGCGGCAACACCGTGATCGGTCGCGGCTCGATCATCGGCGGCAACGCGTGGCTGGTCGAGTCGGTGTCGCCGAACAGCCGCATCAGCTACGAGCCGCCGCGAACGCGCTGAGCGGTCGGCGTGCCTCTCGCGCCGGCGACTCGCCCGGCCTTCCGCCGCTCGGCCGTCATCGTGCTCGCGCTCGTCGCGCTCGTGGCCGTGGTGTACGGGCAGGTCGGCCGCTTCGGGTTCGTCAACTTCGACGACGGGCGCTACGTCTACCAGAACCCGCACGTCCGGGCGGGCCTCACCTGGGACGGCGTTCGCTGGGCGTTCACGGCCCTCGACGCCTCCAACTGGCACCCGCTGACGTGGCTCTCCCACATGCTCGACGTCCAGCTGTTCGGCGTGGAGCCGGGCCGGCACCACCTCGTGAACGTCCTGCTCCACGCCGTCGACACGGTGCTGCTGTTCGTCCTGCTGCAAACGGCGACCTGCAGGCCCGGGCGGAGCGCCGTCGTGGCGGCGCTCTTCGCGGCCCACCCGCTCCACGTCGAATCGGTCGCCTGGATCGCCGAACGCAAGGACGTGCTCAGCACCGCGTTCGGGTTGCTCGCGATCCTCGCCTACGTGCGCTGGACACGGCGTCGGAGCACCGGCGGCTACCTGTTGATCGCGGCGGCGTTCGTCTCGAGCCTGCTGAGCAAGCCCATGCTGGTGACGCTGCCGCTCCTCCTCCTGTTGCTCGACGTCTGGCCCCTGCGTCGTCTCTCGTTGCAGTCGACGTCGACCGCGGCGGTCGGCCCCCTTGTGAACGAGAAGGTCCCGCTCCTGGCCATCTCGATCGCGGCGAGCGTGGTGACCTACATGGCCCAGGCAGGCGGCGGTGCCGTCTCCTCGACGGCGGCCCTGCCGGTCGGGACGCGCGTCGAGAACGCGCTCATCTCGTACGTGCGGTACCTCGCGATGATGATCTGGCCCGCCGGCCTCGCCGTGGGTTATCCGCACCCGGGGTGGAGTCCGGACGGCATCGTCGGCTGGAAGGTCGCGGCCGCCGCGTCGCTGCTGGCAGTGGTGACCGCGGCCGTCGTCGTGCAAGCCGGACGTCGCCCGTACCTGCTGGTCGGCTGGCTCTGGTACCTGGTGACGCTCGCGCCGGTCATCGGCGTCGTCCAGATCGGACTCCAGGGGCTCGCGGACCGCTACACCTACGTGCCCCTCGTCGGGATATTCCTGGCGCTCACCTGGACGGTCGCCGACCTTGCCGGGTCTTCACGGGGGGCCCGATACGCGCTCGGCGGTGCGGCGATCCTGTCGATCGCGATCTCGGGCGCGCTCGCCCGGCGGCAGGCGAGCTTCTGGCGCGACAGCGTCACGCTCTTCCAGCACGCGGTGGACGTCGAGCCCGACGACGCCCTCGCCTGGCGAAACCTCGGCGTCGCCTACCACGACCTCAAGCAGGACCAACGGGCGGTCGCGGCGTTGAAGCAGTCGGTCCGGCTGATGCCCTACGACGTGCACGCGTGGACGGACCTTGCCGTTGCCTTCAGCGCGGTGGGACAGCCGGCGGATGCGGCCGAGTGCTTCGGAAAGGCGCTCGAGATGAACCCGGACGACCCGTACTTGCTGTACGACGTCGCGCTCTCGTATGCGGCGCAAGGTCAATGGGCGCGTGTCGAGGAGGCGCGCGAGCGCCTGCGTCGCATCCGGCCGGAGCTCGCCGAGCAGCTCGCGGTGCGTCTGCGCCCGCCGGGCGGCGCGCGTTGACGCGGCCGCACGTCTCAGCGCGCCGGCCTGCTCGAATGCCAGACGGCGCGCTTGCCGCGCCGGCGCTGGCGGACGAGGCTCGGCTCGGCGATGAGCTTCCGAATCTCTCCCGGTGGATCGGCGGAGGCCGCCTTCGCGACGTCGCCCCCCTCGTGCCACGCGATCTCTGCCAGCAAGCGGCCGGAGGCCGCCGAGCGCGGCTCCGTGGTGGTGATGACGTCCGTCGACACCGCACCGTCGCGGTGCTTGATGAGAAGCCAGCCCGGTCCGGTGCCGCCCGGTGCCGACCGCGTCCGCACCAGGACCCAGGAGCCGGCGAGCTTCTCGCCCTGGAGCGTGAACTTCAGCTCGCCCTTCTGGAGCGCAGCATCGACGTCGGGGACCTCCGGGGTCCACGTCCCACGGTCCCAGACCATCACCGTCCCGCCCCCGTACTCGCCCGCCGGAATGACGCCCTCGAAGCTCGCGTACTCGAGCGGGTGATCCTCCACTGCCACGGCGAGCCGCTTGACCGCGGGGTCGAGCGACGGTCCCTTCGGGACGGCCCACGACAGCAGCACGCCCTTCCACTCGAGGCGGAAGTCGTAGTGCAGGCGCGATGCCCGGTGCTTCTGAACCACGTACAGGAGCGACCGCGCGCGACGCCGTTTCTTCCCGCCCGCAGGCTCCGGCGTCACCGCGAAGCGGCGCTTCTTCCGGTACTCGGCGAGTCCCATCTCGCTGCCGGTGTACCTCGCGCCGCTCGCCCGTGGAAGCGCGCTCCGGTGGGGAGCATACCGCACTGCCGCGCATGCCCGTCACGGATAAATTGCTTGTGGGTTAACCTGTTGCCGTGATCATCTAGCAGATTCACGCCCCACCCTCCGTTGACAACGCGCGCCGAGGCTGCCTACAGGGCAGCAGGTGCGCGCTGCCCTTCATGCCGCGAAGGTGATCCTCCTCTGCGGCGCGCTTCTGACCGTCGGCGCGCCGGCGCATGCATCCGGGCAGTTCGTCGTCGGCGCGTCGGCGGTCGACATCACGCCGCCGCTCGCCGCTTCGGCGGCGTCGAACCCGGCCGACTGCGACGTGACCGGAACGTTCGACGGCCCGCACCTCTTCTCTCTGGAGGAGCCCTACAAGGACCTCAACGGCAACGGCCGCTACGACGCCAACCAGGCGGACGGCGGGCCCGAGCCGTTCGTCGACTGTCCGACGCCGACTGCCAACGGCGGCCTGCGGCCACCCGACGGGCGCTGGGACGGCATCTACCTGGACGGCGGCAGCGGCCACAACCGCATTCCCACCACCGTGCTCGACCCGATCTGGGCGCGGACCATCGTCGTCGGCGACGGGGTCCGAAAGATCTCCATCACGGTCGCCGACCAGGAGGGCGTGTTCAAGGAGATCTGGGATCTCGTGCGGCAGAAGGTGCAGAGCGACGGCGGCTTCGGGCTGGACGAGATGTTCATGAGCTCGACGCACGACGAGTCGGCGCCCGACACGATCGGCATCGGCGGGCCGAGCGACACGACCTCCGGCGTCGACCCCTTCTACGTGGAGTTCATGATCGCCGAGACCGCGCGCAGCATCGAGGAGGCGGCGCAGAACACACGCCCGGCGACCATCCGCTTCGGCCAGATCCACCCCGACGACCTGATCCCGTGCTGGTCCTCCTACCCGTTCGTCGCCGACGAGGCGGTCGGCGTCATGCAGGCGCGGGACCACGGCGGCACGGTCATCGCGACGCTCGTCAACTACGGCATCCACGCCGAGGAGCTCGGCTTCTCGAACGACGACCAGGACCGGCTTCACCTCTCTTCGGACTGGCATAACTTCACGCGCCGCGCGCTCGAGCAGCGCTACGGCGGCGTCGCCCTGGGCATGGCGGGCGCCGTCGGCTCGGTCGAGATGCCGAAGGTCTTCGACGCGACCCGCTCGTTCGTGCCGGTCGACACGCACAGCGAGCCGGGCAACGGCGGTTGCCGCACGGTCTACGACACGTCCGGCACCTATGCCCCCTACGGCTATCTCCTCTCGAACGAGGCACGCGGCGAGCGGATCGCGCTCTGGGCCGAGCGCGCGCTCGATGCGGGCGCCGACTCGCGCACCAACACGATCGCCTTCGCGCGCCAGAGCCTCTTCGTGCACATCGACAACGTGCTGTTCGCCGCCGCGGGATCGGCAGGGGTCTTCACCTACAAGAAGGTCTACGTGGGCGGCGTCGAGCAGCCGCAGGCCCCGAACGGGAGCGAGACCGGGGAGGACGCGAAGACCGACATCGGCTGGTTCACGATCGGCGACGGGCAGTTCGTCACCACGCCGGGCGAGCTCTTCCCGTTCACCTACGCGCACGGCTTCCAGGGGCCCGACGACCTGCCGCACCCCGAGTTCGGCGGGGTGCACGGCTGGGTGATGGCCGCGATGAACGGCAAGTGGCGGTTCATCGAGGGCCTCGGGGAGGACATGCTCGGCTACATCTTCCCGCACGCCAACGCCGTCGGCGTGCCGACGACGAGCAACCCGAGCCCGGACGACACTGACCGCTTCGGCTGCGGCCACTCGGACGACGGCGAAGCTGCGAACGAATCCGCCGGCGACATCCTGAACGACGCGCTCCTGCCCATGCTTCCGCCGACGCGCCCGGCGCGCCTCCAGCAGACCCAGGTCGGGCGCTACGTCTGGTCGGACGGCACGCTGCACCGGAATCCCGTGGGCGACGGCCGCTCCGGTTGCGACGCCGCCTCGCGCGTCTTCACGCCGGCGCCCGACGGGGGCGCGGTCGGCATCTGGGTCCTGCCGCCCGGCGTGACCGAGTTCCGCGCGGGCGTGGGACGGGTCTATCGCCTGCGGACGAGCGCCTTCGGGCCCGGGCGGCGGAGCCTCCGGTGGATGGACGTCCGCGGCCGACCGCAGGGCGTCGCCGGGGACGCGCCGACGACGCAGACGCGCGGCATCATGCTCGGCGTCCGCCGCCGCCTCTGGGTGGATGTCTTCCCGGAGACGACCGGGCCCGCACGGCTTCCCTGACGGTGACGACCGGGCCTACGGGCGCAAGGCGGAGAAGACGAAGTCGTTCGCCTTCTGCTGCTGGTGACAGCCGAAGCACTGCGCCACGGCGTCGGTCACGGTGCGCTCGGTGCGGCTGTCGCCCTTGAAGGCCTCGAAGCCCCAGCCGCCCGTGAGCTTGTACCGCTGGCGGTCCTTCAGCATGACGCCAACGAGCTTGCGACTCCCTTCGACATAGGCGCCGTTCTCTTCTCGCGCCTCGAGCAAGTCGAAGACGAGCACGCTCCCATCCGGGAAGCTTCCACCCTTGGTCATGGCGGGCAGACCCTTCGGGTTCACGTACACGCTGTGGAACCCTCCGAACTGTGCGAAGAGCGGATGCTTGTCCGAATAGATGACCATGGACTTGACGTGCGCCCACTGACGAAAGCCGGCCGGGTATTCCAGCTCCATCGGACCGGCGGCGTACCCGACCCGGCCGAGAGCGAGGGCGGTGAGGAGCGAGAGCAGTCGTCGATTCATGCTAGCCTCCTTGCAGTCCGGGCGGCGTCGCATAGCACGACCCGGCCAACCGGTGCACCCCCGGACGTACTCGAGCCTCCCCCCCTCTCACCCGATGTCTTCGTGGATCTCACATGTTCAGGCGATGCGCCGCCCGGCGACACGTGCTACGTGGACTGCTCGTCCGTACAACCCGGAGCCTCGAAGAACTCCAGCGAAAGGTGGAGATGCAGGGGTACGCAGAGCCACGGCTTCGACGCCTCGTGGCCGACCATCTCGGCGTCAGCCCGGAGGACCTCCGCCCGGAGGTTTCCCTCACGGACGATCTCGCCGTCGACTCGCTCGAGCTCGTCGAGCTGGCCCTGGCGCTGGAGGTCGAGCTCGGGATCGACATCCCCGAACGGACCATCGACGAGATCCGGACCTACGGCGACCTGGTGCGCGCGGCGCTCGCCCTCGCGTGGGGCCGTCAGGCCATGGAGGCGGCCGTCCAGAGCGGACCCGCCACCGTCCAGTCCCGCGTCGTTTCGGGCGACACGAAGCGGCCCGCTCCCGCCCTCGAACGCGCGGGGGCGCTGACACCGTATCTCGTCGAGGAGATCGCGGCCGACGCCCTGGCGGCCGGCCATGCTGCCCGGCTGGAGTTGACGGTGCCCGTCGACACGGACGAGGCCGGAATCGCCTGGCTCGCGGAGCAGTTCACGCGGGTCGGCGCGCGGGGCGTCGAGGTGATCGTCCGTCGCAACGGGCCGACGTCACCCGCGCAGCCGCATCCTCACGCGGCCTGACACGGAGGCCGCCGGGGCGATCCCTGCGTGGCGGCGACGGCGGAGGTGCCGTAACGCAGCCAGGAGAGTACGCGCCGCCACCAGGACGGAGCGGGCGCGTGGGCGGGGCGCGGGAAGAGTAGGATCACCCGCGCCCCGCCACCCGCCTGCCGACGGCGCTGGAGACGAGCCTGCCTCGCCTGGGGGTTCGCGCCGTCGACGTCTTCACCTTCCCACGCATGGCCCTGCTGCCCATTTCCGAGAAGCAAGATGTCCGCCAGCGGGTCGCGCCAGCATGTCGCAGGCCTTTGGGCCGCGGCGCTCCCAGGCTGCTCGAACCTTGTGCAGACACCGTGCACGCTCACCAGGCGCCAACAGTTTTGATCGCGCTTGGTACGCGCGTGAACGCGAACGACCGGGAATCGCCGCGAGAGACAGTCCGCCGAAGAACTCCATGCTACCGGCAATACGTGAGACTTCGCATGGATCTTACGTGAGTCGGCACTTCTCGGACGGGGAGTCTGGCCTCACGGCGCCGGGGAGAGATACCGGCGGATCGCTCAGCTGCCCGGTTTCCTTGGATTTACGCGTCGCCCGACGGCCGAGGCCGGCTCGTGCCTCTCCGGCAACAGGCACGGTCCCTGCTCCTCGCCACGCGCAGGAGGGAATGTTCATGTATCAGCCTGGCGACTGCGTATACCCTGCGGATCTTCCCCGGCGGTTTCTCTGTCGGGTGGCCGGTGCGGAGAACTTCAGCACCGGCGCTGGCATCTCGCAGATTCTGAGACTGCAGCCTCTCGAAGGGCCCTGGCCGGAGGGAACCATCCTCATCCGGCTCGACGGCACCGTCGTCGCGGCGCAAACCCGGCAGCTCTGGCAGACACACCGTCCGAAGCGACGCTCGGCGAGCCGCCATCCCATGGCACGCGTCACCCCACTCGCTCACACCCGGCGCGCAACCGCGTGATGAGCACCGGCTACGCGGCGTTCGAACCGCGCGTGCGACGGGCGGTGGCCGAGAACCTCGGTGTCGGGCTCGACGAGCTCACGCCGGAGGTCTCGCTCACCGACGATCTGGCCGCCGACTCGCTGGATGTTCTGGAGCTCGCGCTGGCGCTCGAAAGCGAGTTCGCCATCAACATCCCCGAGCGTGTCCTCGAGGAGGTCCGCACGTATGGCGAACTCGTCCGGGCCACCCTGGCACTCGTCGACGAGCGCCGCGCCGCCGACGCCGAGCCCGTGTTGTTCCGCGCGCGTGTCGTCCCGGCAGGCAGCCGGTCGGGTGCCTTCGAACGCGCCGGCTGGCTCACGCCCTACGCCGCAGAGATGATCGTCGAGGATGCCCTCCACGCGGGGCGAGGTGCGCAGCTCTCCGTGACGATCGCCGCGAACGCCGACTCCGCAGAGGTGGCGCAGGTGAAGACCCGCCTCGAACGGCTTCGCGGGCGCGGGATCGCGGTGAGCGTCTCGCGCGCTGGTCATTCGAAACGCGCGCGCGTCTCCCCGGGACGCGCCGCCTGATCGACCCGCGCGGTCGGCGGATCCTGGCCGCCGTCCACGAGCGCCGCTACGCGGCTTCGCGCTCCTCTCGCGAGGTCGACCAGACCTCGCGCGGCCGGGTCAGGTGGCGCGCGACCTCGCGCAGCACGGCCGGGTGGTAGAGGAGCCCGAGATGGCCCGTGTCGCGTACGACGCGGATGCGGCCGGTCAGGCCATCCGGCGGCGACGCGACCAGAGGATCGTGTTCGCCGAAGATCGCCAGCTCCTGGCGAGGAAAGCCGTTCGCGTAGTACGGCGATCCGAGCGTCACGAGCCGGCGCACGAACCGACGGCCTCGGGATTCCGTCAGGTAGCGTGCCACGAGGCCGCCCAGGCTGTGCCCGACCACGTCCACCTGCCGGGACCCCGTCGCGCGGCAGACGCCCTCGATCATGTCTCCGAGCTCGGCGGCGAGGCGCTGGTAGTCGACACGCGGTCCGTACGAGAAGCTGGCAAAGTTGCGCACGCCGCGGGCAGCGAGGTGTGCCCGTATCGCGAGGAAGTTGGTCGGGTCCCCGAGAAGGCCGTGCACGAAGACGACGGGCGTCGGGTAGCGTGCCCCGGGGTCGAACTCGCGCTCGACGACGAGCCAGCGAAGCGGGAAGGTCAAGGCAGCCGTGCCGAACGCGGCGAGCTCCCTGCCAACCGCCTGCCAAGTAATGTTTGCGATCCCGCGCACGGAAGGGAAGACAGCAAGTGCCGTGCCGACGATCGGCGCCCGTGCGCCCGTGCCTGCGGCGCCGCGTCGCTGTGAACGGCCGTTCCTGGGCGGAACCGCGGTTCAGCGCAGCATCCACCAGAGGGCTGCGATCACGACCACGCCGGCCGCCCGTGCGGCGCTCAGGTAGAAACGTTTCGGCGACGGGGATGCGGGCGCGTTGCGTGCCCGCCGGCGCTCCTCCGCGAGCCGACGGAAGCGCACCGGCCACATCGGCAGAAAGTTCTCCGCGATGAAGTTGCCGCTCCGGACGGTCGAGAGACCCATGTCACGCATCAGCTCGTCGAGGTGGGGGGCGACGTACGGGCCCACGAAGAACCCCCGACTCCTCGCCGGCATCACCTCGGCGGTCCAGCGCCGAACCCGCTCGATCTCCCGGTCCATCTCCTCGATGCTCGGCAGGCGAAGCCGGCCGAGGAAGCAGTCGGATAGCCAGTGCGCCGCCACCTCCGACGTCAGCTGGCAGGCGGTCGACGAGTTGTAGCCGACGAATCCGAGCCGTGGGACGCCTGGCGGCACGATGAAGCGGTAGAGGTGAAAGCCGTCCGCGCGCTCGACCTGGCGACGGACGGAGTCTTCGAAGAAGGGCACCGCCTGCTTGAAACCGGTGGCGAAGATCACGACGTCGGCCTCGAGCACTTCGCCGTCGTCGAGCTCGACGGTCTTGCCGCCGCGGAATCGCCGGATGGCGCCCTTCTTCGGCCTGATGCGCCCGCTCCGGACGAGCCCGTAGGTCTCGGTCCCGATCCCGATGCTCTCGATGTTCCGCGGCAGACGGGCCTCCGGGACGAGCGGCCCGCTGAGGCCGGTCTGCGCGCGCAAGAGGTGCGTGACGCTCGACCACACGAGACGCAGGAGCGGAGCTCCGGCTCCATGAAGCCAGGCCTCCGCGCGGCCGAGCCGATGATAGCGGAGCGCGCTCGCCGTCAGGCGGGAGAACATGAGCCACTGGACGTTGAGCACGCCGCCCAGGTAGCGGGGCCACATCCAGTAGGCCTGGCGAAAGACGAGCGTGCACGCGCGTCCCTCGCGCGCCGCCCAGCCGGCGCAGTCGAGCGCCGACTTGCCTCCGCCCACCACGAGCACGCGCTTGCCTCGCACAAGCTCGGGATCGCCGACGCTCGTCGAGTGCGCGATGCGACCCGTGAAGTCCTGCATGCCGTCCACGGCGGGAATCGACGGCACCGAGAAGACGCCGTTGCACACCACCACGAAGTCGAAGTCCAGCGTTTCCTCGCGCTCGCCCGCGCGGACCGTGACCTTCCAGCCGACACCGTCCTGCGCCACGTTCACCACCTCGGTGCCGACCCGGAGGTGCGAGAGGAGCCCGAACCGTTCCGCGTACGACTGCAGGTAGGCCCGCATCTCCGCCGCCGACGGGAAGTCGCTGGCGGTGCGCGGGAAGGGATGATCGGAGAAGGCGTACGTGTCCCGCGGATTGTTCGTGCGGAGCCCCGGATACGTGCGTGACGCGGCCCACACGCCCCCGAGCGTCGGCTCCTTCTCGAACGCCACGACGTCGAAGCCGTCGCCCGCCAGCACCTTGGCGGTGACCAGCCCCGATATCCCCGCGCCGATCACGCAGACGTGTCGCCGCCGGGCATCCCGCACGATCGACCGGCCCTCCATGGCACCGTCGACCCGGTAGTACGAGCGAGGATCAGGAAACGTTCATCGCCGCACGCGTCGCGTGTCACTCCCCCGCGACGATGGCGACGGTGCTGACGAGGTGGCCGTTGGCGTCCTTGTCCTGCGTGCAGTTGATCGCCTCCTGCACGGTGCTGGTCGGGTAGTAGGCGCCGAACAGGATGCAGTGCTCCTGGGTGGACGCGTCGGGGCCGTAGGTGAAGGTCTTGTCGGTGTTGTTCT
>Ga0070699_100002522_pt1 | contig 16441 bp, 13 predicted proteins | sample KBSK1503metaG_FD_65473 | JGI IMG/M metagenome (GOLD analysis project Ga0070699, IMG submission 65473) | Corn, switchgrass and miscanthus rhizosphere microbial communities from Kellogg Biological Station, Michigan, USA - KBS K1-50-3 metaG | ecosystem: Host-associated > Plants > Roots >...
CACGAGATGTTCTGGTTGCCGAACCCGTCGATCTGGCTGGCCCCCATCATCACGTGCCGCCGGCCGTTGGCCAGCAGGTCGAACACCCGGCCGAACGGCAGCCAGCCCTCGACCGGCGCGACAGTGCTGGCCCGGGCGGGCGACACCCCGGAACCCCCCGCGTTCGGCGGCGCGGCCGCGTCGGCCAGCAGGTACGCCTCGCCGTCGGTCAGCAGCAGGTCGGGCGCTGTGGTCAGCCGCGCCAGCCGGGCGCCGAGCGCGGGGATCAGCCCCGTCGGGCTGGCCAGGATCTCCCCGTCGCCGGCCCACGCGTCCGCGCACGCGGTCACGCAGACCTCGGCGCGCGTAACGGCGCGCTGTGTTTCCCTGCTCGCCTCTGGGTCGCCTTTGAGGCGCCCCTCTGGCTCGCTCACTGCCCTGCCCCCGCGAGCGCGTCCACCTGGGCCAGGTACCCGGCCTCGTCCCCGTCGAGGAACCGGCCGCGGAACTCGGACCACGCCTGGTCGGACGCGGCACTTTTGACGTAACGTCGCTGGAAGAGCTCGTCCCGTCCGTAGTCAGGTACGCAGCTGGTGAAATGCGCCCCGCGCGGGGTCTCGACGACGCCGTCGACCATGACCCGGTTCAGCAGCAGGCTCTGCACCGGTCCGCCGGCGACCAGCTCCGCAGTGGGCACGATCCGCTCGCAGGAGACCAGCCTGCGCCGCGCGGCCAGGCAGAACAGGTCGTCGAAGTACGGGTCGGGCCCCAGGTACTGCGCGTTACCGCCGGCGTCGGCGCGGTTCATGTGCACCAGGGCCACGTCCAGGGTCAGGGCCGGCATGGCCACGAGCTCCTCGCCGTCGCCGTAGGGCGAGGTGACGCACCGCAGCTCGGGGTTGACCCGCAGCACGTCCGAGGCCAGCCCGGCCCGGATCGGCAGGAACGGGAGCCGCTGCGCTGCGGCCTGCAGCCCGGCCCGGAACATCCCCTCGTCCAGCTCGGTCAGCTGGACCAGGCCGTCGCGGCGGGCCCGGCGGAAATGCGGCTCCAGCGGGATCGAGTCGAGCGTGACGAAGCCGCACACCACGCGCTTGACCTTGCCCGCCGCGACCAGCAGGCCCACGTCAGGGCCGCCGTAAGAAACGAGGGTCAGCTCCCGCAGGTCCGAGCGCGCGATCGCCCGGACAAGCGCCATCGGCTTGCGCCGCGAGCCCCACCCGCCGATGCCGACCGTCATGCCGTCGCTGATCTGCGCCACGGCCTCGCCGATCGTCATGGACTTATCCACTGTGCCTCCCGCTCGCCTCCGGGCGCCTTGGCCCTTCTGCTCGCTCGCTTCACCACTTCCGTTATGAATCAATGTCCGTATAACGCCTGGTGATGAACGCGTCCCTAGCATGATCAGAAACGCCGCTGAGGTTGAGCTCGAACGTGAAGCCCTGCTCGAACCGGTAGCTCCGCTTGACGTCGACCGGGTCGATGCCGTTCAGCGACTCCTTGGCCAGGCGGATGATGTGCGGGTCCTTGGCCGCGATGTCGGCGGCCACGGAACGGGCGGCCGCGTGCAGTTCCCCGGCGGGCACCACCTGGTAGACCGAGCCGTGCCGGAGCAGCTCGCGGGCGGGCACCGGCTGGCAGGTGTAGACCATGTGCCGCATGAGCTGGGCGGGCACCAGCCGCGACAGGTGCGTGGCGGCCCCGAGCGCCCCCCGGTCGACCTCCGGCAGCCCGAACGTCGCCGCCTCGTCGGCGATCACGAGGTCGGCGTTCCCGGCCAGCCCGACCCCGCCGCCGAGGCAGTACCCGTTGACCGCCGCGATGACCGGGACCTCGCAGTCGTAGACCGCCGCGAACGCGGCGGCGCAGCCGCGGTTGCAGCCGATGACCGCCTCGTGGCCCTCGCGCTGCAGCTCCTTGATGTCCACCCCGGCGCAGAAGCCCCGCCCGGCGGCCAGCAGGATCACGGCCGCGTTCTGCGGGTCACGGCCGGCCGCGGTGACCGCGTCGGCCAGGTCGAACCAGTCCCGCACGGTCAGCGCGTTCACCGGCGGCGAGTCGATGAGGACCTCGGCAACGCCGCCCGCTGCTGTCATAGTGATGGCCACGACGACTCCTTCGGAGAAACGATGACTAATGACGAGGTTCGCGACGCCACGGTGCTCATCACCGGCGGCACGAGGGGCATCGGCGCGGGGATCGCCCGCCGGTTCCTGCTCGCGGGCGCGAACGTGGTCGTGTGCGCGCGCAGGGAGCCGCCGGCTCCGGTGGCCGCCGGCGGTCGCGCGGCGACGTTCGTCGCCGCTGACGTCCGGGACCCGGCCGAGGTGGACCGGCTCATCTCGGCCGCTGTCGAGGCCACCGGCCGCCTCGACGTCGTCGTGAACAACGCGGGGGGCACCCCGCACACCGAAGCGACCACCACGTCACCCGACCTCCACCAGAAGATTGTGCTGCTGAACCTCATCGCCCCGCTGCACGTGTCGCAGCGCGCCAACCAGGTCATGCAGGCCCAGGGCGCCGGCTCTATCATCATGATCGGCAGCGTGAGCGGTGTGCGGCCCTCGCCAGGGACCGCCGCGTACGGGGCGGCGAAGGCGGGGCTGCACCACCTGGCCGTTAGCCTCGCCGTGGAGTGGGCGCCCAGGGTGCGGGTCAACACCGTCGTGGTCGGTCTGGCCGAGACCGAGAGCTCGCACCTGCACTACGGCGACGCGGCGGGCGTGGCGGCGGTGGCCGCGACCGTCCCGATGGGCCGGATGGCCACCCCCGACGACGTGGCCGACGCCTGCCTGTTCCTGTCGTCGCGACGCAGTGGCTACATGTCCGGCGCGTCGCTGCTGCTCCACGGCGGCGGCGAGCTCCCGCGGTTCCTGGCCGCGTCCAACGTCCAGCACCACGGGGCGAGCCCGGCTGGCCCGGCGACCGGATCACGGGACTAGCTGAGCCGCGGTGCGCTCGGTGCTCTGTTGCATGAAGTCCCTCCGGCCTGGGCTCGCGAGCCGCCCTCATCCTCTCAGGTGACACCGTGCAGCGGGCAAGCTCGCTGACTGGCGGCCGGTGCCCTGTACGGGGCTGGCATCGGCGCATGCGGGCAGCGGTTTCGGCACCAGCGCGCTGGGCGCGAACAGGACGCTGGCGATCCCGGCTATCGCCGCGGCGGGCGATTACACCGGCTCGCTGACCGTGACAGCGGTCACAGCGCTGCCCTAGCGCAGGCTGACTGGCGCCGGTTCACAGCTTGACCTGGCTAGTGACGCAGGTGATCGTCAGGATGGCGTTGTAGGGGCCCGCCCGGGCGCTGGCCGGGACGGCCAGCAGCAGCCTGGCGCTGAGCATGTTCGTCCCGAAACCCGAACCGCCGGCCGCCCGGGCCAGCACGGCCGGGCTGGATCCCAGGCCAGGGCTGGCCGGCTCAACCGGCGAGCCGAGCGTCGCGCCGCCCGTGACGGTGCCTGACGGGGTCCAGCCGAGCTGGTTGCCCGAGATGACAGAGCCGATCGCGGTGCCGCTGCCGGTGAAGTCGGACACCTGAGCCGAGACCGACCAGCCGGGGGAGGAACTCCGGGTATCGGTCACCGTGATATCCGGCAGGTTCCCGCCAAGGACCAGCGGACTGGCCGATCCGGTCGAGGGCACTGTGCTGCCGGTCACCGTCACGGTAAAGCTGCCTGGCGGCGGCGCGGTTGAGCTGCCCGGCGGCGGCGCGGTTGAGCTGCCGGGCGGCGGCGCGGTTGAGCTGCCCGGCAGCGGCGCGGTAGAGCTGCGGGGCTGCGGCACGGTCACCGAGATCGGCACGATCTGGGTGACCGGGTCGCACGTGCCTGCAGAGCAATCGTCAGTGGAAGTGAAGCCTTGCCGGAGGTACGACGCCGTCATCGCTTGCCCGCCCGCGGCCGAGAACCCAGCCTCCGCGCCGCTCACCGCCAGCGCGGACGCCGCGGTCAGCACGGCTGCCCCCGCGCTCACGCCGACCAGTCCTGCCAATACCGCCGCGCGGCGCAGACAGTACACAACGACCTGAGTCACTGGCATAGCTGGACACAGTACGGCGCGGCCTTCAACTCGCGGGATACTGCGGGTGAGCAATACCAGAACGACGCGATGCGGCCGGCGGACTTCCCGGCGGGCCTCCCGTGCGATATCACATCATCTCCTCGGTGAACGGCAGGAGGACGGTCTTGAGCTCGGTGTAGGCCTGACGTTCGACCCCCGTGCGTTCGCCGAGCATCTCGACGCGCAGCCGGATCTGGGCACCAAGTGGCGCCCGGGGTTCGTGCGGATCGTCGAGCAGGTCCCGACCGCCGGCAACAACAAGACCACGAAGACCGGCTTGCGCCGCGAGGCGTGGCTGACGCCGGATCCCGTGTACTGGCGCCCGGGCCCGCGGTCGGGCTGCCGTCGGCTGCTCATGGCGGAACAGGAGGCACTGGCCGGGGAGTTCGCCCGGCACGGCCGCACCGCGCTGCTGCCCGCTGCCACAGCCTCGACCAGCGGCAGGGAACCAAGGCCAGCGGCGAGCAGGCCGGCCAGTTGTTCCATTCAACGACCTCCAGCCGCAAACTGACGACCCCGCACGCTCAGTCGCCCCCAGCGCAGCCTGGCCTCCATAGAGTCCATACCAGCTGCCGGTTCCCGATGCGCTGTATTCGGTGTTTGCGGGCAAGCGGGGCAATGTTCATCTCCGCGAAGAAAATGCGCGGCTGCCTGTAATCTTTCGACTGCTAGGGAATGGGGAGACAACTCCGGCCTGCGGCGTAAAAGGATCGTGTCGTGCTCCGAGCGGGGAAATTGGCGCGCCTGGCGGTAGGTATCGTCGGCCTCGCGGTGTGTTTCACGGCACTGGCACCGGGTGTGGCGAGGGCGGACGGCGGGCCGGCCGGCTTCGCCAGCGTGCTGGCCCCGCCGAAGACCTTCACCGCCCAGTACTCCTGCGACCTCTCGGCTTACGGCAGCGGGATCTCGCCGGTCACTGTCAGCGCGACGGTCACGGTCCCCGGGAAGGCGCAAACCCTCGTCCCGGTGCCCATCACGCTGAAAACCACCAGCGTCGCACTGCCCCCGTCGGTGCTCAGCCAGTTGAGCGGCGTCGTGTCCTTCGATCTCACGGCGACCATGACGGCGAAGCAGAACCAGGTAACTTTCTCCTTCCCGCTCAGCGGCCAGAACCCGGTGTCAGGCACGCTCACGGGGCTGCCTGCGGCCACCGCAAAGAGCTCCGACACCAACCCTGCCCAGGCCCTTGTATTTACGGTGCCTGGAACCGGAAAGGTGGAGGTACCCGCGCGGACCCTGACGTTCACCCCGCATACGAGCGCGGCGGCGCTGCCGGTCATCACTTGTACGACGACAGTCACGAAGCGCGACATCCCCGTCAGCGTGACCGACGTAGTAATCGGGACGAAGGGTCCGCTGTACAAGTGCGTTGTCACTGCAGAACACATAGATATCGAGGAGTTTCTGGCTCACATCCCGATGACGGTCACCGTGTCGGGCAACCGGACCACGGGCACGACGGTCGCGGTGAAGCTCGTGGCCCGAACCGGGGACCTGCTCGGGGCGCTGGCTCTCTCGGGGGCCACGTCGGTCATGTTCTCCGCAGACCTGCCGGTGACTGGAGCGCAGCCGGGGAAAATCGCCTTGTCCGAGTCGATCACGGACCTCACTGCTACCGCGACCAGGGCTTCCGGCAAGCTGCGCCTGACCAGGGCAGGGACCGACCGGATCCTGATACCCGAGAAGTTCACGTTCACCTTCACGGCGCCGGTGCAGGGGGTCCAAGTCCCGTTCGCGTTTTCCTTCACGATCAAGACGAGCCCCGTCCCGGTCGGCCTCACGCTCAAGGTCGCGAAGGGGCACGCCCACCCGCAGCCGAGCAGCCCGACGCCTACGGGCAGCGGGGGCCAGCCGCAGGGAAGCGGGACACCGTCCGGGGCACCGGGCACCGGCGGCGGCACCGGCCCGGGCGGTGACACTGCGGTGGCGGCCGGCGGTCTGGCCATAGTGCTCTCCGGCGGGGGACTTGTGATTCTTGCCAGACGCCGCCGCCGCAACGGATGGTAAGTCAGCCGACACACCCGAGGGAACTGGGGAGAAGAAGCCTTGCTACGGTCACGGAAGGTCACCCGCCTGGGCGCCGTGTTTACCCTGCTGACCTCGGCCGCGCTGGTCTCCGCGGGCGTGGCGCCGGCAGGGTCGGCGGCCACTGCGGCACCGGCCGGCGCGCTGAGCGCCGCGTCCGCTACGAGTAGCCCGACGTATACGCCGACGAGCACTCCGACCGCGACCCCGACCAGCACTCCGACCGCGACCCCGACCAGCACTCCGAGCGTGACCCCGACCAGCACTCCGACCGCGACTCCCACGGCGACCGCCACGGCCACCCCCACCGGGCCGGCGGGGACGGGCGGGGGCACGGGACCGGGAAGCAACCTTGGACTTGCGGTGGCGGGAGCCATCGTCGTGGTCGCCGGCGGCGGGCTTGTCCTGGTGGCCGCGCGGCAGCGCCGTCGTCAGCGACCCGGCTAAGCCGCGCCGATCCGGTGCGGGAGTGACGTAACCGCATGGCATACGGGAGGTACCGCGGCTGGGACGAGGCACCGCAGGGTATAAGCGGTAAGACGATCCTCGTTGTTGGCCTGATCATGCTCGCCATCGGCGGTGCCGTTGTGCTGCGCGCGGCGACCGCCCGGGTAAGCCAGCCGCCGGCGAGCGCACAGGAGATCCCCGCCACGGTGGGCACGGCCGTGCCCTTCCCCGTGGACCCCTCGGCGGTGGCACATGCGCTGCCGCCGTCAGCACCGGTCCAGATCGAGATACCCGTACTCGGGGTGAAGGCGCCCGTCATGCGGCTCGGCCAAAACAGCGACGGGACCGTCCAGGTGCCTCCGCTCGGCGACCACAACCTGGCCGGCTGGTACGGGGGGAGCGTCACGCCCGGGGCGGGCGGCTCGTCCGTCATCCTGGGCCACGTCGACAACTACACCGGCCCGTCCGTCTTCTTCTCCATCAAGAAGCTGCTCGCGGGCGACAATGTGGACGTCGTCCGGGCCGACGGCTCGGTAGCGGCATTCGCGGTCGACGGCGTGCAGAAGGTCGCCAAGGCGCAGTTCCCCACAAGCGATGTCTACGGCAACGTCCCGTACCCCAGCCTTCGCCTGGTCACCTGCGGCGGCCCATTCGACGCCGCGAGCGGGCAGTACGCGGACAACATCGTCGTCTATGCCCACCTGACCGGCGTCCAGGCGGGCTGAGGCCCGCCATCCGCCTCGCGACGCCTGAGGCGCCGCAACCACCGGCCGCGCGCCCTCGCCTGGGCGCGCAACCGACTCACTCGTCGCCGCGCTGGGCGATCAGGGTGTTCAGCAGGCCTGCGACTTGCTGAATCCCGGCGGCGGTACCGTCGAGCTTGCCACGCATCTCGGCGAACCCGTCATCGACACGCGCGAACCCGTCATCGACGCGGGACCGCAGGTCGGTCAGGTCATCGCGCATCGCGTTCAGCACCCGCGTGTTCTGTTCACGGAACTCGCGGATCTCACCGCGCATCTCGGCCACGTCGCGATCCGCGCCGCCTGCCAGCACCCGGGCGGCGGCCGCATCCTGCTCGCTGTGCCGGACACGCTCGGCGAGCTCACGGACCTGCGCCTCGAGCGCCGTCACGCGGGCCTCCAGATCGGGCGGCTGACTCACAAGCGGCAGCCTACCGCTCGCGCCGTCCCTCTGGGCCCGACGAGTGTGCCGCGTCCGGCCGCCGCCCGTCAACTGTGGGATCGATCACTGCCCGGACCTGAACCACGACAATCCGGACGCGGAGTCGCGATACCCCGGGCTTCTGGTGAACGCTACATGCAGATTCGTTTACGAGGTGGGTTCGTATACCGGAACGGCTGGCGCCACCTGGATCAATGAATCTCGTCGTTCACATTCCCCTCGGCGAATGAGAAGTGAATCTGGCCGACGGGAAAGGGACGACGTCCTATTAACCGATTCCCGATTTTCTACACTATCGGAGTCCGCCCTTCCGGAGCCCAGGTTGTGCCGGAATGATAATCGGTCCGCACCCCGCCTCGTGGCAGAGGAAAGTTCGCCCTCGAGGCGTCGCGTGCCTGGTCCAGTAGATCGTTGAACTGGAGCAGGCCATGCTGGGCCGCCGGGCCGCGGCGCCCACGCGTGTGTCCTCGCGCAGCACGGCGAGCAGCCGCCGCATGTAGGTCAGCGCGGCTCGCGCCGTGCCGCCGATCTCCGGCAGCCGCTGCGGCCCCAGGCCGTGGAGCGTTGCTGGCCGACGTGTTGCCGCTCAGGCTGCGCGACCGTCATCCGCCCGTCGAGCGCTAAAGCCGTCGCCGGATCGTGGGGCGGCTCAAAAAACACCGACCGGCATCCCGGAACCCCGCAGGCGATCATCCGATGGCCGCTCCCGCGGGGCTGCGCGGCGCGAGCCGGCGCGCACTGGCACGGCCGCCAGGATACGCGCACCCGGCCCGGTCCCCACGGATGGTCGTTCGCGCACTTGCTCGGATAGGTCCACCAGCGCGGTCTCTGCACGTTCATCAGGTAATTAGAACACGCAAGCGAGTATACCGCCAGGCCGCCCCCACCTCACGCGCCCCAGCAGTCACAGCGCAGTCGTCCGCGAGAACCGAGCATGTGACGAGGCGGGTGGCGCCGATGGCTGGACGGTTCAGCCGAAGCGTCCGTGGACGTAGTCGGCGGTGCGCGGGTCCTGGGGTTCGTCGAACATCGCCTCGGTCGGGCCGTGCTCCACGATGTAGCCGGGGCCGCCCTGCTCGGCGAGGAAGAACGCGCACTGGCTGGACACGCGCTGCGCCTGCTGCATGTTGTGCGTGACGATCACGATGGTTACCTCACGGACCAGATCGGCCATCGTCTCCTCGATGACCCTGGTGGAGGTCGGGTCCAGCGCCGAGCATGGCTCGTCCATCAGCAGCACCCGGGGACGGATCGCCAGGGAGCGGGCTATGCACAGCCGTTGCTGCTGCCCGCCGGACAGCGCGCCGCCCGGCTGGCGCAGCCGGTCGTAGACCTCACGCCACAGACCCGCCTTGGTCAGGCACTCCTGCACCAGGTTGTCCCTGGTTTCGCGCGTCACCTTGACGCCGGTCAGCCTCAGCCCGGCCACCACGTTGTCGTAGATGCTCATGGCCGGGAACGGGTTGGGCTTCTGGAACACCATGCCGATCTGGCGGCGGGCGTCGGTGAGCCGCTGTGACGGGTCGTAGATGTCGGTCCCGTCGAGCAGCACCTCCCCGGCCATCGCGGCCCCGGGGACCGCAGCGTGCACCAGATCACCGAGTCCGGGCGGGACCAGCTCACCGAGTGGCTGGGCGAGCCGGTCCGGCGCAGTGCCGGCTTCCGCGACGAATTCGTGCAGAAGGTGCTGGCGGCGAGCCTGCGCGGCGGTGACGAGGTACGGTACTTCTGCCGGCTGCAGCGCCAGGCACTGCTCGCCGAGTCCAGGACGCTGCAGACGCTGCGGCGGGAGCGCGACAGTGATCCGGGCGCGGCCTTCACGATCGAGGTGGCGATCCTGCGCACCAACGCCGAACTCGAATGCGTGGAGGCGGCCGAGGCGCGTGCCGGTCAGCGACTCGTAGACCTGCCCGGCGCTAGCGAGCCCGCATCGGCGGCGCGGCGCGGCGCCCGGCGCAGTGGCTGACCGACCCTGGCGCCACCGGTCGCCGCGTTAACGCTGCCCGCTGGCCCCGCCACGGCATCACCCGGGCGGCGGGACGGTGCACCCCAGGCAGGCAGGCAGGCCGCGGAAATAGGCGGGGATCGACGGCGAGTCGGTGGGCGGATTGGTGGGCAGCAGCACGGGCGGGCGCGGTCGCTGGCTGAAGTCGAAGTCCGCCGCGAGGTTACCGAGGATCGGCTGGTCCTCGCGGACGTCGGGCCGGGGGTCGGGGCGATTGTCGGTCCGGGAGTCGAGCCGCGCGCCGTAAAGGAAATCATCCTCGATGAACTTCAGGTAGGCATCGCTGCTGAGCACCTGGTGGTCGATGAAGCCCCTCCGGGCGTAGGGGGAGATCGTGATCGCTGGCACGCGCAGGCCGTAGCCGTTCTGGTCGGCGGTCGGCGGCACCACGTGGTCGTAGAAGCCGCCCCAGTCGTCCCAGGCCAGGAAGATCGCGGTGGACTTCCAGTCAGGGCTCTTCATGGCGGCGTTGATGACCGCGGTGACATAGGCCTGGCCCTGATGCACGCTGGCCGGCGGATGCTCGCTGTCCGGCGCCGACGGGGTGACCCAGCTCACCGCCGGCAGCCTCCCTGCCCGGGCCGCGGCGAAGTAGGAATCAAGGGACTGGATATTGCGGAGCTGGCGGTCCTGCCGCACATCGGCGAACAGCGGCAGCGGGTTCCAGATGCCCAGGGTCTGGACGTTCTGCGTGACCGCGGCGCAGGTCTCCGCCGCGTCGTGGGCGCAGTCCGGCTGGGTACCGGCCTGCACGTAGTACGCCCAGCTCACGTGGTTGAGATACAGCAGCCAGGTGATGTCGGTCCAGGCCAGGCGGATCGAGGCCGTGCCGCTGGCCAGCTCGCCGCTGACCGCGTTGTCGAACGCCGCGACCCCATAGGGCCCGCCGATGTCGCTGGCGCAGCTCACCGGCGAGCTGGTCCGGCACCTGGCCGACCACCCGGAGACCAGATAGAGGCGCTCCGGCAGCGACCACGATTTCACCGGCTCGAACATGTGGTCATCGAGCGCGAAGCCCCTGGCGTAGGTCCAGTAGTTGGGTATCTCCGCGCCGGTGTGGTACCCCATCACATCGGGTGTCGGTGTGGACGCGCAGGCCGGGTCCGCGAGGACCCGGCAGGATGCCCGGGCCCCGTCGCGTTCCCTGATGAACCCGTCCATCCGGCCGCCCGCCACGTCGGCAATCGCGTTGGCCTCGGCGTGCGGGCCGCCGCCGTTCACATCAGCGGTGTCGTGGTAGGGCACGGTGCAGCCGCGGCTCAGGTCTGGCACGCACACCGCAGGCACCTTGTTGTGCATCGGGATGCCGTCGGCGCCCCGGAAGGTCCCGAAGTAGCTGTCGAACGACCGGTTCTCCTGCATGACGATGATCACGTGCTTGATCTTGTGGATGCCCGGCGGCACCACGTACATGCCGAGCGGGCCCCCGACGGCCAGCAGCGGCTCGACCGGGTCGCCGGACGCCGCGCACGCGGCCAGTGAACCGGCCACGAGCAGGCCAGCGGCCACACCACCGGCCGCCCGGGCGCGAACGCGCCTCGCTCCCATTCCACCAGCCTTCCCGCGCGGACAACGGCGGACCGGAACGGGCCCGCATGCCGACCTGGCCCTGACCGCGGGGCGCCCAGGCCGTTAGATGCGGCCCAGGCTAACCTGCCGCCCGACTCCCGCCCTGCGGAGCTGCTGGGTCCCGCGCGCTGTCAGGTCGACCGCGGGCAGCGTGGTGATGGCCCAGGCCATCGCGTCCTCTTCGGCCATGGCGAAGACCGGCCGCTCGGCCTCGGCGGTGAGGCGAGAGGCAGCGGACGTGATCGTCCGTGCCGATATGCCCAGCGATCCGCCAATGGCCGCGATCGTGGTCCAGACCCTGGCGGCCCCGCCCAGGTTGTTCACGGCGAGGTAGATGATGAAGCCCAGGGCAGCGGCGACGATGAGCAGCTCGGCCGCGTAGCGGCGGATCAGCTGGCGGACGATCGCGGCCGAGCGGTGCAGCGCCAGCTCGCCCGCGGCTACGTAGGCCTCGGGGCTGAGCAGCCCGGAGGTTGAGCGCGCGCCGGTCAGGAGCATGAGCCAGAGATCGCCCTGCGGGAGCAGGTAGTCGCACATCGTCGGGGCGACGTCGGCGCCCTTGCCCTTCTTCAGCCGGGGCTTGCTGGCCTGCACGGTCACCGCGGCGAACTCGCTCCAGCGCCCGAGAGATGCGGCGACAATGGCCGCCGTGTGCCGAGGGAACTGGGTCGACAGGGTGGCGAGCCATTCCTGCAGCTTGGCGACCCGGCCGCGGCCAAGCTGCCTGGCCAGCGCGGGAGCATGCGGCGCCTCGTGCTCTGGCGGCGGGTTTGCCGTGTCGCGAAGCGACCTGCCCAGCTCGTAGGCCAGCTCCAGCTCCGGCCGGGTGACCGCCAGGGCCTCGAGAATCGTCAGGTTGAGCGCCGGGAGCGTCTCGCGGAGCGCCGCTATGTCTGTGTCCCCGGCGGGCACGTCGGTCGGCAGGCCCGACCCCTCGATTCCCGGCTGGATGGCCAGCTGCGCTAGCAGGTGGCGCAGGCGCTTCAGCTCCAGTACGCGGCGTTGGTCCGGTTGCAGTTCGTGCGTCGTGGGCAGCTGGGTAACGTCGTCGGCGGGCGGGGCCTGGATCCTCCCGTAGAGCAGCGCCATGGTCCACCCCGCGTAGAGGGCCAGCTGCACGTCCGTCATGGGCGGAGGCGGCTGCGGCACGGGTTGCGCTGCCATCGCCAGCACGTCCGCGGCGGTGACGGCGTCCGTTACCGATGCTCCCGCCGATTGCCCCGCGGCCGGCGAATCCGCCACGGCAGGGCCTGCAGAGCGCAGATCGTGCGCATCTGCCGAGTCCGGTACTTCTGGCATTCGGGATCTCCTTTCGAAGCACCCCGCGTGTATCTGGTGAGCCACGCATCAACGGCCGGCCCTCGCCCGGCCGGCGGCCATAGGCCGGTATAGCACGAAAGCCGCCGGAACCGAAGCCGTCCCGGCGAGAACGACGGGCGGCGCTTGTTCCGGGCGCTTATCCCCGCCATTGCCGGGCCGGCTGCGGCAAGGACGGCGGCGTGAGGAAGCGGGGCGGGCTCTGCAGGTCCAGTGCGTCCAGCGGGTCGATCGCTGCCGCGTCGCGCCTGGTGAGCGGGGGCAGGTTCCACTTGCGCTCGATGAGCTTGAGTACGGACGTGTGGTCGTAGACCTTGCTGGTCACGTACCCGGGCCTGGCGTACGGGGAGACGATCACCGCAGGTACCCGGAAGCCGAGCCGGTCGTAGGTCGACGGGCCGGCGTCTGCGGCCAGGATCTTCTTGGCGTAGCTGGTAAAACGAAGGAGCCGTAGCAGGAAGGAGCGCTGCAGCGGGTCCTGGCCGGGCACGTCATCGGGCTCGACGGCCGCGGGCGGCTCGACATGGTCGTAGTAGCCGCCGTGCTCGTCATACAGCCAGATCAGCAGCGTACTGGGCCAGCCCTTCCCGTTCATGACGGCATTGATGACCTTGGCCGCGAAACCTTCGCCGACTTGGATATCCTGCGGGTTCTCCTCCGAGCAGCTGCCGAAGTCGGGATCGACGATGCTCACCGCAGGCAGCGTGCCCGCCCTCGCTGCCTGCCAGAACTGGCTGATGGGCTGCAGGTGGTTGACCGACCGCAAGAATCCCAGCGGGTACAGGTCGGCCGTGGCCTGCAGCTTGCTCTGCACGGCCGGGATCAGCTGCGGGAAGATAGCCGCGATCAGGCCGCCGAGGACGCGGAAGAAATTCAGCCCCCGCGCATGTGACAGCCGACGCCAGTTGACGCGGATAGGCGAGATGTGATGGTAGTTCGCCCAGCTGATGCCGTGAGCGTCCAGCAGGTCGAAAATCGTTCCCGTGGCCGGGTAGTCCGCCATGCCGAATGGCAGGTCATCGATGAGCCCGTGGGCGGTTCCGGCGATGAGGAAGCGCCGGTTGGGGAACGTCGGGCCGAGGCAGGAGCAAAACCACCGTGTGGCCAGCGGGAAGGTTCTCGCCAGACCATGGTAGAACGGCAGGTCGTCCTGATCCCAGTACGTCATGGCCACCGAGGCATCCCGGCCGGGCAAGGTCTGCTCAATGCTCCGCACAAACCCGGTGCAGGCGCCGCCGTCCCACTGCATATGGCTGGCATTCCAGCTCTGGGTCGGCACAGAGCCCTTCTGCCGGGTGCCGGCGAACCGTCGCATCCTGACCACGGTCCCGTCACTCGCCACGTTCTGCGGTGCGGGCATGCCGTGATCATCAAGCGGCAATCCATCGCCCCGCCCCGTCATCATGCCCAGATAGTTGTCATACGAGTGGTTTTCCATCATCAAGATCACGATGTGCTCGATCTGAGGAAGACAGTCGGAACCCGTCACCATCGCGGGCTCCGGCCGCGTGCCCGGACCCACGCCGCGCCGCGATAGTCGCCGCCGGGCAGCGGCCGCCTCGATCCGGTCCAGCATCGTCCGATCCTCTCAGATCGGACCCGTCCGGGGCGTGGTTCTATCGCGAAAGTCGCGGGATGCCGCGTGGCTAACTGCTCGGCCGCGGCGCCGTGCAATTGATGTCGGGGTTTACGCCTACGTAATTGAGAGGGCCGGCGAGAATCGTCACCGCAATTGTGCCGGCCCTGCTGCAGCTGCCGATGAACCTTTCGTAATCGCCGCGCTGCCCGGCAGCCAGGCCGCCGATAACCAGCCACCAGGAATCTGGGAGCAGGCCAGGCCAGCGACGATGTGAACCGCTGGCGGACGCGCCCGTCCTGCGGCTACCTCACAGGCGCTCGATGATCGTGACGTTGGCCTGGCCGCCGCCCTCGCACATCGTCTGCAGGCCGTACCGCCCGCCGGTGGCTTCCAGCGCATAGAGCAGGGTCGTCATCAGCCGGGCGCCGGTCGCGCCGAGCGGGTGGCCCAGCGCGATCGCGCCGCCGTGCACGTTGACCCGGTCAAGGTCCGCCCCGGTCTCCCGCTGCCACGCCAGGACCACGCTGGCGAAGGCCTCGTTGATCTCCACCAGGTCGATCTGGTCCAGGGTCATCCCCGCCCGGGCCAGCGCGTGCGCGGTCGCCGGGATCGGCGCGGTGAGCATCAGCACCGGGTCGTCGCCGCGCGCGCTGATGTGGCGGATCCGGGCGCGCGGGCGAAGCCCGTGCTCCCGCACCGCCCGGGCCGACGCCACGAGCAGCGCGGCCGACGCGTCCGCGATCTGGCTGGACAGCGCGGCGGTGATCAGGCCTTCCTCGCGCAGCGGCTGCAGCGCGGCCATCTTCGCCGCCGAGGTGTCCGGCCGCGGGCACTCGTCGGTCGCCACGTCGCCGTACGGCACGATCTCAGCCTCGAACGCCCCGTCCCCGATGGCGCCGAGCGCGCGCTGGTGGCTGGTCAGGGCGTAGCTCTCCATCTCATCGCGGCCGATCCCCCACTTGGCCGCGATCATGTCCGCGGCGCGGAACTGGGAGATCTCCTCGGTGCCGTACCTGGCGCGCCAGCCGAGGGACCCGCGCAGCGGGTCGTCGACGCCGAACGCCTGCCCGGCCAGCATGGCCGCCGCGATCGGGATCTGACTCATGTTCTGCACCCCACCCGCGATCACCAGGTCCGCGGTCTCGCTCAGCACGGCCTGCGCGGCGAAGTGCACCGCCTGCTGGGACGAGCCGCACTGGCGGTCGACGGTCACGCCGGGCACGGCCTCCGGCAGGCCCGCCGCGAGCCATGCGGTGCGCGCGATGTCACCCGCCTGCGGGCCGATCGTGTCCACGCAGCCGAACACGACGTCGTCGACCGCCAGGGGATCCAGGTCCGCGCGGGTCAGCAGCGCCCGGATCACGTGCCCGCCCAGGTCGGCGGGGTGCGCGCCGGCCAGGCCGCCGCCGCGGCGGCCCACTGGGGTACGGACCGCGTCGACCAGGAACGCCTCGGCCATATCAGTTCTCCTCGGCTGCGGTTCCTAGAACACGTTCTATTGTAGGCGGCTTAGCTTGCCGGGCGGAGGCGTCCCTTTCGCCTCGGCTACACTCCTAGAACACGTTCTATCTACGCGGCAGTGGAGCGGGATGGGGAGGTGGGTGGGGGATGCACCTGGCCTACACGCCCGAACAGGAGCAGCTCCGGCGGGAGCTGCGCGCCTACTTCGCCGACCTGATGACCCCGGAGCTCCGGGCCGGCCTGGCCGACCAGGGCGGCGAGTACGGCGCCGGGCAGGCCTACCGCCAGGTCGTCCGCCAGATGGGCCGCGACGGCTGGCTGGCCCTCGGCTGGCCCGCGGAGTACGGCGGGCGCGGCGGCTCCATGCTCGACCAGCTGATCTTCACCGACGAGGCGGCGATCGCCCAGGTGCCGGTGCCGTTCCTGACCATCAACAGCGTAGGCCCGACGATCATGAAGTTCGGCACCCCCGAGCAGAAGGCGCAGTACCTGCCCCAGATCGCGGCCGGCGAGATCCACTTCTCGATCGGCTACTCCGAGCCCGGCGCGGGCACCGACCTGGCCGCGCTGCGCACCCGCGCCGTGCGCGACGGTGACGAGTACGTGGTCAACGGCCAGAAGATGTGGACCAGCCTGATCGCGTACGCAGACTACGTGTGGCTGGCCTGCCGGACCGACCCCGAGGCGCCACGGCACAAGGGCCTGTCGATCCTGATCGTGCCCACCAGCGTTCCGGGATTCTCCTGGACGCCGGTGCACACGATGGCCGGCGCCACCACCAGCGCCACCTACTACTCCGACGTGCGCGTGCCCGCCTC
>Ga0070699_100002523_pt1 | contig 16441 bp, 17 predicted proteins | sample KBSK1503metaG_FD_65473 | JGI IMG/M metagenome (GOLD analysis project Ga0070699, IMG submission 65473) | Corn, switchgrass and miscanthus rhizosphere microbial communities from Kellogg Biological Station, Michigan, USA - KBS K1-50-3 metaG | ecosystem: Host-associated > Plants > Roots >...
GGCTGGACTGGCGACGCCGCCACCAGGCCCGCTCACGCTGGTTCCACCAGCGCGCACGGCTCACCAGAAACATCGAAATTGCCCTGGTCAGCTAGCGATTGGCGGCTGCCTTACTAGGCCGATTGATGCCTCGTCCGCCGGCGGGCGTACGCGACAGAGATCGCCGGCCAGCCAATGCAGGTGCGCGGGCCCAGGACGTGATGCCCGGCCCGTTCGGGATAATCGAAATTTCGATTCCAGTAGATGCCCGCCTGGTGGGCGCCGTACTGTCGTGGGCCGGGGGAGCCAGCGTCTCCGCAATGGCTGAAAGGCAGCAGACTGGTCAACTTCCGGAGAGTGCGCCTGTTTCAGCTCGGACATCCTGGGTTTCGTTGGTGAACCCGCCCCATTTTCGCCGATTACGGGTACATTCGTCCCCGTGCGGTCCGCAGCGGTAAATCGAGAGAGCCGGATATAAAGATCCCGCCAATTTCGCCTTTCAGCTCCGCTATCTCTTTGGTCCCGGCGGTCGCTCAGAAGTGATAAGAATATTGCTTACATTTCTCGACGGCCCGCTCGATGCGGCAAGGATCTCAGACGAAGCCGGGTTCGCTAAGAGGAACGTCAGTGACACCCTCGCTGGCCTTGCCGCTTCCAGGGTCATTAAAGCTATGGGTGTACTGGATTTGAACCAGTGACCTCTTCCGTGTCAGGGAGACGAGAGCTGACCGAGGAGAGATAACGACGCACAAGGTGGGCAGATCAGGAAGCGGATTCGAACTAAGAAGCATCGCCGGGCAGGTGCGGGCACGACAAGGCCCCCGCCTGCGGAGCCGCGAGTGGGGGCTTTTCCTGTGGGCCGTACTGGATTTGAACCAGTGACCTTCTCCGTGTCAGGGAGACGCGCTCCCGCTGCGCCAACGGCCCGGGATGACGAGAGCCTACCAGACTCCGGGTCAGGCGGCGCGGCACCTCCGCAGCCACCCGGCTCCACAACCCCGCCAGCTCAGGCGAGCATCCGCGGCATCCCGAACCGTGCCATGTTGCTGTTGTCGACGAACCGCGTGACAGCGGAAATGCGGTCGCCCGACAGCGTCAGCACGATCATCCCGTGCGCGCGGAACACCTCCGCCTGGTCGTCCTGCAGGTAGCAGCCGAACGCGGGCTGGCCATTCGCCCGGGTCGGGACCAGCCGGTAGCGCCTGGGACCGCGCCAGCCCGAGATGTCCCGCAGGAAGCCGGCGATCGCCTCGGGGCCCTGGAACTCCAGCGTAACCGGCGGCATGGTGAACCAGGCGTCGTCGGTCAGCAGCGCGACCACTCCGTCGATGTCGTTGCCGGCGAAGGCGGTCGCGAACCGCGACGCGATGTCCCGCTCGCGGGCCGAACGAGGCAGCGGCGCACGCTCCCGGTCCGGCCCTGGGAGCCGGTCGGACATGGTCGCCCTGGCCCGCTGCAGTGCGCTGTTCACCGAGGCCTCGCTGCTGTCCAGCATGTCCGCCACCTCGGCTGACCGGAACCCCAGCACGTCCCTGAGCACGAGCACCGCCCGCTGCCGCGGCGGCAGGTGCTGCACCGCGGTCACGAAGGCCAGCGCGATCGCCTCCTTGGCCTCGTACCGCGCCTCCGGACCCGCGTCCGCGTCGGGCAGCCCGTCGAGCAGCACGTCCGGGTAGGGCTCCAGCCACAGCGGCTCCCCCCGCCGGGTCGGCTCAACACTGAGGAAAGAAGGCCCGGCCGGCTCGGGCCGCGGCCGGCGGCCGCTGGCGCGCAGCGCGTTCAGGCACCGGTTGGTCGCGATCCGGTACAGCCAGGTGCGCAGCGACGCCCGTCCCTCGTACTGGCCGAGCCCCCGCCAGGCGGCCAGCAGGGTCTCCTGCAGGATGTCCTCGGCGTCCTGCACTGAACCGAGGATCCGGTAGCAGTGCAGCTGAAGCTCGCTGCGATACGGGTCGGTCAGCTCGCCGAACGCCCGGTCGTCCCCGTCCCGCGCCCGCTCCAGCGTCGCCTCTGTCACCACGGCAAACCTCCTTTCCCGTACGGACACCACGGCCGCCGGAAAATCATCGATCAGCTAGCGCCGGGGCCGGTGTCAGAACCAGTGACGGACCACGAGGAGGAGACGTGAGTACAAACGGTACGCGCCTGACCCGCGCCCAAGCCTGGGTGCTGGCGCTGACCTCGGCGGCGTCGCTGATGGTGTCGCTCGACACGCAGGTCGTCGCGACGGCCCTGCCGGTGATCCGGCTGCACCTGCACGCGTCGCTGGCCGCCCTGGAGTGGACGGTGAACGCCTACACGCTGAGCTTCGCGGTACTGCTGCTGACCGGCGCCGCGCTGGGGGAGAGGCTGGGCCGGCGCCGGATGCTGGCCGCCGGGGTCGGCCTGTTCACCGCGGCCTCGGCCGCGTGCGCGCTGGCGCCGGAGGCGGGGGCGCTGGTCGCGGCCCGGGCCGTGCAGGGCGCGGGGGCGGCGCTGATGCTCCCGATCGCGCTCGCCCTGTTGTCCGCGGCGTTCCCGCCGCACCGCCGGGCCTGGGCGCTCGGAATATTCAGCAGCGTGACCGGGATCGCGGTGCTGGCCGGGCCGGTCGTCGGCGGCGCCGTCGCCCAGGGTCTGGACTGGCCGTGGATTTTCTGGCTGAACGTCCCGATCGGGCTGGTCATGATCCCGCTGATCCTGGTCAGGATCCCGGCGGCCGAACGGTCTCGCGCCAGCCTCGACCCGGCCGGACTGCTGCTGGCCGCCGCCGGCGCCCTCGGTATCGTCTGGGCGCTGATCAGGGCCAATAGCCTCGGCTGGACCAGCCCGGAGGTCGCCGCCACGCTCGCGGCGGGGATCGTGCTCGGCGTCGCCTTCGTCGCCTGGGAACTGCGGGCCGCCGACCCCATGGTGCCGCTGCGCCTATTCCGCTCGCGGCCCATCGCGGCGGGCAACGCCGCCACCTTCAGCGTGTTCGCCCTGCTGATGGCCATGGTGTTCTTCATGGCGCAGTTCCTGGAGACCGGCCTTGGCTACGGGCCGCTCGGCGCCGGACTGCGGCTGCTGCCCGGCTGGGCCACCCTGACCGTGATCGCGCCGTTCGCCGGGACGCTCATCAACCGGGTGGGAGAGCGCCCGCTGATCGTAGGGGGCCTGACCGCGACCGCGGGCGCCATGGCCTGGATCGCGGCCATCGCCCGGGTCGGCGTGCCCTACTGGCACCTAGTCCCGCCGCTGCTGCTGGCGGGGTGCGGAGTGTCGGTGGCGATACCCGCCACGATGAGCGCGGTGATGACCGCCGTGCCGCCCGCCGCCATCGGCCAGGCCTCGGGCACCCTCAACATGCTCCGCCAGCTCGGCGGGGTATTCGGCGTCGCGATCTGCGCCGCCGTCTTCGCCGCCCGCGGGCACTACGCGTCGCCCGCCACGTTCGTGGCCGGGTTCGGCCCGGCCATGGCCGCCTGCGCCGGTCTGGCCCTGCTCGGCGCGGCGGCCGGGCTGGTCATCCCCGGCCGGGGACAAGCCCGCGTACCGACCGTTCCAGTCCAGGATCACGCACCGAAAATCCAGATCAGGAGCTAGCCATGCCGCAGAGCATCATCCGCTACCGGACCAAGCCCGACCAGGCCGACGCCAACGCCGAACTGGTCCGCGCCGTCTACGCCGAACTGCACCGGACTCGGCCCGACGGCTTCCGGTACACCACTCTCAGGCTGGACGACCAGGTGACCTTCGTCCACATCACGCAGTCCGAACGCGATCCGAGCCCGATCCTCCAGGTCAAGGCGTTCGGCGAGTTCCAGGCCGGCATCAGGGACCGGTGTGACGAGCCCCCCGTCGCGCAGGCCTTCACCGAGGTGGGTTCCTACCGCTTCTTCACCGGCTAGCGGGACGGACCGTCTCGGCGATGATCTCCTCCCACGGCGTCGGCTTCAGGCCGAAGGCGGCCTGAGCGGCCGTGGAGTCCATGACGAAGTCGTCGCGGAATTGGTACTCGGTCTCTCGCAGCTCCCGCATGAGCGGCGAGAGGAGTCCCATCCCGCGCAGGACGGCCGAGGGGATCTCGCCGACGCGGACCTGACCGACCCCGGCGGCCCGGGCGAGGTCGTCGATGACCTGACGCTGGCTGCGCGGCTCGTTCGACGGTACGTGCCAGGCGCGTCCCCAGGCCCGGGGGTCGGATCCCGCCGTGACCAGCATCCCGGCCACGTCGCCGGTGAACGACCAGGTGTGCGGCCGGTCGGCCCGGCCGAGCACGGAGACGCCCTTGCCCAGCCTGACCCGCCGGACGACCCGCTCGCCCAGCGCGCTCTGCGCGCCGGGTCCGACGAAGTCGGCGGCGCGGACCTCGGCCACCCGGACCCTCCCGGCCTGGTGCGCGGCCAGTGCGTCCTGCCAGACGCGAGCCCGGACCCGCCCCTTGCGACCCGTCGCGGCCAGCGCCGTGGCCTCGGTCATCGGATGCGCCTCGTCGTAGCCGGAGACAGCGCCGCCGGAGACAGCGGGGCCATAGCCGTACAGGTTGGACAGCGTGACCAGTACCGCGCCGCTGCGTTCCGCCGCGGCGAGCACGCTGGCCGCGATCGGCGGCCAGTCGGCCGGCCAGCGGTGATAGGGCGGGTTGACGCAGTTGTAGATGACCGAGGCACCCTCGGCCAGGCGGGCCATCGCGCCGGCGTCCGCCGCGTCCGCAGCCACGCCTGCGGGCCCGGAACCCCGGCGGCTGACGACGCTGACCCGGTCTCCGCGCTTGGCGAGCATGCCGGCCACCTCACTGCCGATCACACCAGCCCCGATAACCAGCGACAACTCACCCATCGGAACCTCCTTGCAACTACTGCTCTCGTTGGTGAGCAGTGCTCTCGTTTTATGATACACGGTGAACGGCGTAATGCAAGAGCAGCGCTCTCGATTGTTGTCATCGATCTCGTTTCTATGCGATCATCGGCGGATGACCGATGCGAAAGACGCGCACGCGGGAGACGAAGTCGGTGGTGAACGGCGCCCGTCAGCGCCGCGCACGGCCCGGGAACGGGCCCGGGCGGAGATCACCGCGGAGATCCTGGATGCGGCCCGCGGCTACCTGGCCACCGACGGCGCCGCGGCGCTCAGCCTGCGCGCCATCGCCCGGGACCTCGGCATGGCCTCGTCTGCCCTGTACCGCTACTTCTCCGGCCGCGACCAGCTGCTGACCAGGCTGATCATCGACGCATACGACTCGCTAGGGGCGGCCGCCGAGGCCGCCGAGGCCACCGTCCAGCGAGGTGACCTGGCCGGACGCTTCACCGCGACCTGCGCCGCGGTCCGGGCCTGGGCGCTGGCCCACCCGAACGAGTACGCGCTGATCTACGGCTCACCGGTGCCTGGCTACGTCGCCCCGGCCGACACCGTGCGACCCGCCAGCCGGGTCACCGCGCTGCTGCTCCGGATCATCGTCGAGGCGGCGGCCGCGGGCCGGGTCCCGGACGCTGACATCAGGGACGCGGAGGCCCAGCCGGTGGCGGCCGCCCTCGCCCCGATCCGCCTCCACCTGCCCCGGGGTGTCCCCGCCCCCGTGGTCCAGCGCGCACTGATGGTGTGGACGAACCTGTTCGGCCTCATCTCGTTCGAGCTCTTCGGCCAGCTGCACAACGTGGTCGGCGAAACCCCCGCCGACCGCGAGACGTTCTTCGCCGAGTCCATCCGCCGCTGGACCGCCTTCACCGGCATCACCTGACCATCCGCCCCGCGCGGACTAGGCTGTGCCCGCTGGTCACCCGTTGGTTCCGGCTCGAGGAGTACCAGGAGGCATGCCATGACCAGGAAACTCGACGCCGAGATCGCGGTCCCGGCCCAGTGCGAGCTGGCCGAGGGACCGGTCTGGGACGCGGCACGCGGGCTACTCCGCTGGGTAGACATCCTGCGCGGCCAGGTGCACGCGCTCGACGTGATCAGCGGCGTACACAGCTCGTTCGGCACTGGAGAAGAACTGGGTACCGCCGGCCTGACCCGCGACGGCGGCCTTGTCCTCGCGCTGTCCGACCGGTTCGCCCTGTGTGACCACGACGGCCAGAACCTGCGGCGGCTGGACGGCTTCACGGTCGACGGTTCGGTGTTCCGGTTCAACGACGGCAAGCCCGACCCCCGGGGGAGCCTGTGGGCAGGCACCTGCACGCTCGCGGAGCAGGGTCCGCCGTGCACCTTGTACCAGCTCAGCCCGGACGGCACGGTCACCGAGCTGTTCGGGGACATCGGCCTGTCCAACGGCCTGGACTGGTCCGACGACCGGACGGAGTTCTACTTCGCGGACAGTTACGGCGGGGGAGTGGACGTGTTCGGCACCGACCCGGACACCGGCGCGCTCGGTGCCCGCCGCCGCTTCGCGGAGGTGTCCGACGGCCTGCCCGACGGCCTGACGCTCGACGCTGAAGGCGGCCTCTGGCTCGCCGTCTGGGGTTCGGGCGAACTGCGGCGGTACACGCCGGACGGCCGCGTCGACACGGTGGTCAGCCTGCCGGTCACGCAGGTCACCTCGGCCGCGTTCGGCGGCCAGGACCTGAGCACCCTGTACATCACCACCGCCCGGGAGAACTTCACCCCCGCCGACCTGGCTGCCCAGCCGCATGCCGGCGACATCTTCGCCTGCACCCCCGGCGTCACCGGCCGCCTGCCGTTCCTATTCGGGGGAAAACCCCAGGACGCGAACGGGGGCTAATCGTATTCCGCCTGCTGGCCGGGGTCCGTACTGTTTCCGCAGGGGCTGACGGAACATTCGGAGGGCATGATGGCCGCAGATCGCCAGGATGAGATCGCCGCCTCGGTGGCCGCCCTGCAAGACCTTGGCCCCGGCTATGACCAGGCCCTGGCCGAGGGTCTCGTGGAACGGATCGGCGCGGAGATCGACAAGCGGATCGCGGCTGAGATTGACAACCGGGTCACGGCGGAGGTGGACAGCCGCATCCTGACCCAGCTGGACCGGTACGCGGGGTGCAGGCACCAGCGGCGCCGGGCCAGACGCATCAGCCGGGCCGAACGGCGCATGATCCGGGCCGAACGAGCCGACCGCTCCGGCCTGCAGTCCATCATGCTCGCCCTCGGGTCCATGCTGGTCGCCCTGTTGGTGACCGCAATCGTGCTCAAGGGGTCCCCGGGAGGGGCCGCCATCATGCTCATGGCGCTGGTCTGGATCATCGTCGGGATCATCAATGTGGCCTACGCCACGCGCAAGCACCCGCAGCAGTAGCCGCCCGTCCGTTACCATCGCCTCTCGTGGAACCTGGCTCCGCGAGGCCCGCGCTGGTCGCGCTGATCGATCGTTACCAGCCGGAGGGCGACGCCGAGACGGCCGACATCCGGCGGGTACGGGCCCTCCTGGAGACCGCCGGCGACCCGTACCGGCGCGATCTTCCGCTGCACGTCACCGCGTCCGCGCTGATCGTGCACCCGCCCACCGGCCGGGTACTGCTGCGCTGGCACCAGCGCCAGCAAGCCTGGCTGCAGGTCGGCGGGCACGGCGACCCGGGGGAGACCGACCCGCTGGTCATCGTCGCCCGGGAGGCAGAGGAGGAGACCGGCCTGACCGACCTGGTGCCGTGGCCGGACGCCGCGATCAGGCACGTGGTCATCGTCAGCGTCCCGCCGGGCAAGGGAGAGCCCGCACACGAGCACGCCGACGTCAGGTTCTTCATGGCCACCGGCACCCCCGACGCGATCCGCGCCGAGAGCCCCCAGGCCCAGCTGCGCTGGCTGACCCTGCGCGCCGCCCGCGACACCACGTCCGAGCCCAACTTGAGGGAAACCCTGGCCCGGATCGAGCCGCTGCTGACAGCCACGGATTTATCATCAGGGCCATGACAGGAATCCGGCTCGCAGACCGCATGGCCAGGCTCGGCACCGAATCCGCCTTCGAGGTCCTCGCCCGCGCCCGGGCCATCGAGGACGCCGGCGGGAAGATCATCCATCTGGAGATCGGCGAACCGGACTTCCCGACGGCCCCGCACATCGTGGAGGCTGCGGTCGAGGCGCTGCACGCGGGCGCGACCCACTACGTGCCCGCGCCCGGCATCCCGCCGCTGCGCCAGGCCGTGGCCGCGTTCCTGGAGAGCACCGGCCGGATGCGGGTCTCGCCGGACCGCGTCATCATCACGCCGGGGGCCAAGCCGATCATGTTCTTCAGCATCCTTGCCCTGGCCAACGAGGGCGACGAGGTGCTCTATCCCGATCCCGGGTTCCCGATGTACGAGTCGATCACCTCGTTCACCGGGGCGGTGCCGGTGCCGGTTCCGCTGCGCGAGCGCAACGGCTTCCGCATCGACACCGATGAGCTCGAGCGGCTGATCACCGAGCGGAGCAAGCTGCTGATCATCAACTCGCCGCACAACCCCTGCGGCAGCGCGCTGACCAGCGAGGACTGCGAGGCGATCGCCGCCATCGCGCTGCGCCACGACCTGACCGTGCTGTCCGACGAGGTGTACTGGGCCATCCGGTACGGGCACCGCAGTGCCAGCCCGGGGGGACGCTCTGCTCCTCCGGGGACACCCCGGGCCCCATGGCCCGGAACCCCCCGCCATGCCAGCGTGCTCGACGTCGACGGGATGGCCGACCGGACGATCCTGCTCGACGGGTGGTCGAAGACGTTCGCGATGACCGGCTGGCGGCTCGGGTTCGGCGTGTTCCCGCCCGCCCTGGTCGAACCGGTCACCCGGCTGGCGATCAACTCGGTGTCATGCACGTCCGCGTTCAGCCAGTACGCCGCGATCGCCGCCCTGGAGGGGCCCTGGGATCCGGTCGATCAGATGGTGGCCGAGTTCCGCCGCCGCCGGGACATCATCGTGGCCGGCCTCAACGACATCCCCGGCATCACCTGCCTCGAGCCGCAGGGCGCGTTCTATGCGTTCCCGAACATCACCGGGACCGGTCAGGCATCGGCGGATCTGGAGGCCAGGCTGCTGGCGGACGCGGGGGTGGCGGCCTTGTCCGGCACCGCGTTCGGCCCGTGCGGCGAGGGTTTCCTGCGGTTCTCGTACGCTAACTCGGTCGAGAACATCAAGCTGGCGCTCGAGGCCATCAGGGCGCAGCTGACCTGAGTAACGGCACCTCGCCGGGGAGCCTGGCTAGACCGGCTCGCCCTCGTCCTCGTCGTCGGGCAACTTGAGGAACTCCTCCGCGGTCGCGAGCATGGAAATATCGCCGGGCTGGAGCCCTACGGCGGAGCCAGGCGGGCTCCCCGGGTTGATCTTGATGAAGGGCGGCAGCTGCGGCTCGGACCACACGACCTTCTTGCGCTTGCCCATGACCCAGCGCCTAATCTTGACCATGCCCTGTACCTACCCACGGCTCCGTCACTAACCGCGGTGCGCCGCCTTACCTGGAGCCATTTCCGGATCCGCCCGGGCGCTGGCGGGACGAACCGAAGGCTGAATGTCGCGACGGGTGATGGCTAGGTAACCGACGAGGATCGCGACGGCGACCGCCACGATCACCGCGACCCGTCCGGAGCCGAAGCCGGCCCCGCTGAGCGAGCGCGCCCGGCCGAAGTAGTCGGCGAACGACGCGCCCAGCGGACGGGTCACCACGTAAGCGAACCAGAAGGCGGCGACCGCGTCGAGCCCCAGCCGCCACCAGAACACCGCGGGAATCATGATGATGCCGACGAACATGATCGCCGACGCGAGATAACCCAGGCCCAGAACGCTGGCGGTAAAGTCGCCTAGGGCGGTGCCGAGCGCGAAGGTCGCGAACACCACGGCCCAGTAGTAGGTTTCGCGCCGGCGGGTGACGATGCTGTGGATCGACAGCGTGCCCTCGCTGCGGTACCAGAGCCAGAACACCAGCGCCAGCACGACCGCCCACAGCAGCGTGGTGCCTGCGTACGGGATGCCGACGAACAGGTGCAGGGCATCGGAGACCCCGGTGCCGAAGATCGCGATCGCGTAGGCCAGGGACCAGTAGGCGGCCGCGACGTAGCGGCGGGTCCTGAACTGCCACACCAGGGCGATGACCAGCAGGCCCGTCTCCACGACCGCGCCGATCTGCCTGTTGCCGAGCGCCAGGTAGTCCGATACCGCCTCACCGCCGCAGGTCGTGAGGATCTTGACGACCCAGAACAGGAAGGTGATCTCCGGCACCTTCGCAGCGAGCGGCTCCGGGAAGAGCCGGGCGCGGCGGGTTCCTGAACTCACCCGCCGCGTCCCGTGCCGAGCACCGCGACCGCGCACCCCGGCTGGCCCAGGTCCACATCCGACCAAGGTGGCGGCACAGCGGGCAAGTCCCCTCCATCTCCAGACGGCGTGAGGCAACGCTATGCCGCGGCCCGCCGCCGACGGGACCGTCCGGAGGACGAATTGCGGCCCACCCGTCTCATCCTCAGGTCGGAGACGCATCCCGCCTACCGGCTCCTACCAGCGACGATGGCGCACATCCCGTGGCTGGCCGGACAGCATGCGGGTACGCTGCCGATAGGCCACCACGAAGGACGCACATTGGGCATCATGACCAGGCTCCCTGCCCCGCCCCTGGCTCCCGTGCCGGCGTACAGGCCAGAGCAGCCACCCGACGAGATCACCCGCGGGCTGTTCGGCCTGGGGCGCCGGCTGACGCGCACCTATCCGCTGGCCTGCGACGCGCTGCTGGCCGCCGTCATGCTCGGCCTGTGCTCGGCGTGGCTGTCCTGGTCCAGCTTCGCCAGCTATCGCGCGGCCATCGTCCAGACCGTGCTGATCGCGGTGCTCGTCGTCCGCCGCCTCCACCCGTCCGCGGTCTTCCTGGCCACCAGCGCCATCGCGTTCGCCCAGTGGCTGCTCGGCTTCCCGCTGCTCGGGGACGCCGCGCTGCTGGTCGCGCTGTACACGGTGGCGGCCCACGAGTCACGAATCCGCGCCCTTCTCGCCACCGCGCTGCTCGAAGCGGGCGCGGTCATGGCGGCGGTCAAGTGGCAGCTGGCCGGCACGGTGCCGCGCTCGCTGCTGTTCCTGTCCGCCATGGTGGTGGCCGCGCTGTTCGCCGGGCTGACGGCGGCCTCGGGAAGCAGGTACCTCACCTGGATGGACGAGCGCGCCCGCCGGCTTGAGACCGAGCGGGACCAGCAGGCGGCGATCGCGGCTGCCGCCGAGCGGACCAGGATCGCCAGGGAACTGCACGACATCGTCTCGCACAGCCTGTCCGTGGTGATCACCCTGGCCGACGCGGCGGCCGTGGTCGGCCGGTCCGATCCCGCCCGCGGCGTCGAGGCGATGACCGAATCCTCCGAGGTTGCCCGCCGCGCCCTGACCGACATGCGCGCGATGCTCGGCGTGCTGCGTACCGACGAGCCGGCCGCCGGGCTGGCGCCGCAGCCCGGCATCGACGACCTCGGTGCGCTCGTCGAGCGGATCCGGGCGATCGGGCTGCCGGTGGACCTGTCCGTCGAGGGCACCCCGTTCCCGCTTGGCGCCGCGACCGAGCTGACCGTGTACCGCATCGTCCAGGAGGCGCTGACCAACACCTTGCGCCACGCCGTGGCCGGTCACGCGACGGTCACCATCGCCTACGATCAGCCCCAGCTCCGGGTGCGGATCGCCGACGACGGCATCGCCAGGGCGCCGGGCCTGCGGCGCGGCCACGGCATCGAGGGCATGCGCGAACGGGCCGCGCTGCACGACGGTACGCTGCGCGCCGGGCCCAACCCGGATGCCCCCGCAGGCTGGCTGGTCGAGGCCACACTGGTTGAGGCCACACTGGGCAGACCCTGATGAGCGTCTCCATCTTGCTGGCGGACGACCAGCCGCTGCTGCGCCGCGGCTTCCGGATGATCCTCGAAGCCGAGAACGACCTGACGGTGGTGGGCGAGGCGGGCAACGGGGAGGAAGCCGTCGAGCTCGCCCGGCGGCACACGCCGCACGTGGCGCTGATGGACATCCGGATGCCGGGCATGGACGGCATCGAGGCGACCCAGCGGATCACCGCCGCCGGGCCGCTGCCCAAGGTTCTGATCCTGACCACCTTCGACCTGGACGAGTACGCCTTCGGCGCGCTGCGGGCCGGTGCCAGCGGCTTCCTGCTCAAGGACGTGCGCCCCGGCGAGCTCGTCGCGGCCATCAGGACGGTCGCGGCCGGGGACGCGGTCGTCTCGCCGCGAGTGACGCGCCGCCTGCTCGAGGAGTACGCCCAGGTACTACCGCTGGCACCGGGCCAGCGGGAGCAGCAGTACCCGCAGCTCGCCACGCTGACCGAGCGAGAGCGCGAGGTGCTCATCGCGATGGCCAGGGGCCTGTCCAACACCGAGATCGCGGCCTCGCTGTTCGTCTCCGAGGCCACCGTAAAGTCCCATGTCGGGCGGATCTTGTCCAAGCTCGCCCTGCGCGACCGGGTCCAGGTCGTGGTGCTGGCCTACGAAGCCGGCCTCATCCAGCCCGGCGTCCGTTAGGAAATCGGGCCGAACGGGCCACCTGATACGCCATCCCGCCGGGTGTCCAGTTCCGCCCACACCGCTTTGCCCGTCGTTGTCTCACGCACACCCCACTTAGCAGCCAGCGCGTCCACCAGGACAAACCCGAAGCCCGACTCCTCGAACCCGCCCGGGATGCGCGGTCGCGGCCAGTGCCGGTCGGAGTCTTGAATCTCGATCCGCAGACAGGTTCGCGTGGCATGCAGGTCCACGTCTACGACATCGGTTCCCCTGGCGTGACGGACGGCGTTGGTGACCAGCTCGGACACGATCAGGACGGCGGTCTCTTCCATGTATGCCAGCCGCCAGGCGCCCAGTACCACATGGGCGGCGTGCCGGGCTAGCCGCACCGAGTGATCCTCGGCCGGCAGCGTCATAAGCAGTCTCCGCGAGGGGCCGGCCGTCCCGTCGGGATTGGTTCGGGCGTCGTAGGGTTCGCCTCTTTCGCACGTCATCACGTCAATTCCTCAACCTCGATATCCGCCGGGATGCCCGGCACAGCTCACGGCGGATCGGCAGCGGGCTCGCGGCCCGGAAGTAGCTGCCCGGTAATCGGGGCGCCACGACGTGCGTTCCCCCGTGCTTCTGTCTCGTCTCAGAATCACGCCCCGAGGTACGCCGGAACTCAAGGAAGGCTGACCGTTGGCGCTAAATTTACTGAGCAGTAGCTAGTTATCTGCTGACTATAAGCTGATAGCCGCGTGCGCGGGGCCGTGCAGTCCGCGCCGTGCAGTCGGCGCTGCAGACGCCGGGACTCAGCTGGCGGGGCGGTCGCTCTTCTTGGCGGTGAAGGCCGTCCCGCTGAGGAGTTCCTCGATGGGCAACGTGGCGGCACCGAGGGCGACGGCGTCCGGTCCCAGGCGGCCGAGCTCGATCGAGGTCTGGGCGAACGGATAGCGCAGGGAATGCTCGCCAGCCGCGGCCCGGATCGCGGGCAGCAGCCGCTCGCCGAGGAGCAGCCCGGCCCAGCCTCCGATGATGATCCGCTCGGGGTTGAACAGGTTGATCAGGTCGCCCATGCTGACGCCCAGGTAGAGCGCGGCCTCGTCAAGGACCTCGGCCGCGCGCGGCGACGTCGCGGCCAGGCCGATCAGCGCGGTGAGCGCGGACTCCTGGTCGGCGCCGGGCATCGGGCTGCCGTACCGGTCGAGGATCGCCTCCCCGCCGGCGTAGGCCTCCAGGCAGCCGCGCGCCCCGCACCGGCAGGTGCGGCCGCCCACCATGACCGTGGTGTGCCCCCACTCGACCGCGCTGGACGTCGATCCCCGATGGGCGGATCCGTGCGCGATGATGCTCGCGCCCACCCCGGAGCCGATCAGGCAGACGACCGCATGCTGGGTTCCCCGCCCCGCACCGAACCACAGTTCCGCCTGACCCATCGTCTTGGCGCCGTTGTCGATGTGCAGCGGCAGGCTGGTACCGGAGCGCAGCAGCCGCTCCAGCGGGACCGCGTCCCAGCCGTAGCCCTGCGCGTGCACGAGCGCGTCGGGCCCGTTCTCCACGATGCCGGGAACCCCGATCCCGACACCCAGGACGGCAGCCGGGCGGACGCCGCTGCGGGCCAGCACCTCCGCCAGCCCGGCCAGGATCGCCTCCACGATCACGCCGACGTCATGCTGCCGGGGATCCAGCGGATAGTCGACCTTGGCGCGCTCGGTCATGGTCAGGTCGAACAGCTCGACGCGGACCCGGATCTCGCCCACGTCGACCCCGATGACGTATCCGTAGTCCGGGTTGACCTGCAGCAGCACGCGCGGGCGGCCGCCGTCGGAGTCCACGGACCCGGCCTCGACCACGATGCCCTCGTCGATCAGCTCCCGCACCACGTTGCTGACTGAGGCCGGGCTGAGCCCGGTCTCCTCGCTGAGCTCCGGCCGGCTCCTCGGCTGGTCGAAGAACAGCGACGTCAGCAGCACCGAACGGTTGTCGCGGCGCAGGTCACGAACGGTCCATCGCCGTCGCTCACGCATGCTCCCCCCAAAGAGGCCGCCGTCTGGTCAGACCTTATAACAAGGCTTTCACGAAGGCCTTCCAGATCCAGACCTCCACCAATAACTCGACGTGGACGACGATCTACTCCACCACCACCGGCACCGGCGGAACCCAGAACCTCAGCGTCACCGGCACCGGCCGGTACATCCGCATGTACGGCACCGCCCGCGGCACCCAGTACGGCTACTCCCTGTGGGAATTCCAGGTCTACAGCCCCGCATCAGGAGGCGGAGGCACCGGCTGCACCGGGCAATCCAACACGCCGAACTTCGGCCCGAACGTGTACGTCTTCGACCCGAGCATGTCCAGCTCGAGCATCCAGACCACGCTCAACAACGTCTTCAACACGCAGAAGCTCAACCAGTTCGGCACCCAGCGGTACGCACTGCTGTTCAAGCCGGGCACCTACAGCGCCGAGGCCAACATCGGCTACTACACCTCGATCCAGGGCCTGGGGCAGAACCCGGATGACGTCACCATCAACGGCGACGTGACGGTCGACTCGTTCGACGGCACCGGCAACGCCACGCAGAACTTCTGGCGGTCGGCGGAGAACCTGGCCATCAACCCCTCCGCCGGGAACGACCGGTGGGCGGTGGCCCAGGCCGGCCCGTTCCGCCGGGTCGACGTGCACGGCGGGCTGGAGCTCTACCCGGCCAGCTACGGCTACGCCAGCGGCGGCTATATCGCGGACACCAAGGTCTCCGGCCAGGTGTCAAGCGTGTCGCAGCAGCAGTGGTACTCCGCCGACAGCAACTTCGGCAGCTGGAGCGGCTCGGTGTGGAACATGGTGTTCTCCGGCGTGACCGGCGCGCCAGCCCAGAGCTTCCCCAGCCCGCCGATGACAACGCTGGCGACCACGCCGGTCGCGCGGGACGTGCCGTACCTGTACGTCGACTCCGCTGGCAACTACCACGTGTTCCTGCCCAGCTTGCGGACCAGCGCGTCCGGCGCCAGCTGGGCCAGCGGCTCCACCCCAGGCACGTCGCTGCCGATGAGCCAGTTCTTCGTGGCCACCCCGTCCAACACCGCGGCGCAGATCAACGCGGCCCTGGCGCAGGGCTGCAACCTGTTCTTCACCCCGGGTGTCTACAACATCAACCAGACGATCAACGTCACCAACCCGAACACGGTGGTGCTCGGCGTCGGCTTCCCCACGCTGATACCGCAGGGCGGCGTGAACACCATGCAGGTCGCGGACGTGGACGGGGTCCGGATCGACGGCCTGTTGTTCGACGCGGGCACGACCAACTCCAGTGCCCTGCTGACCGTCGGCACCCAGGGCTCGACCGCGAGCCATGCGGGCAACCCGATCTCAGTGCAGGACACCTTCTTCCGCATTGGCGGTGACATCCCCGGCAAGGCCACCAACAGCCTGGTCGTCAACGCCGATAACACCCTGGCCGACGACATCTGGGCCTGGCGGGCCGACCACGGCAACTCGGGCACGGTCGGCTGGACCGTCAACACCGCCGCCCATGGCCTGGTCGTCAACGGCGCCAACGTGCTGGCGACCGGCCTGTTCGTCGAGCATTACTAGAACTACGACGTGCAGTGGAACGGCAACGGCGGCGAGACCATCTTCTTCCAGAACGAGATGCCCTACGACCCGCCGAACCAGGCTGCCTGGATGAACGGCTCATCCAGGGGATACGCCGCCTACGAGGTGGCCCCGGGCGTCACTAGCCACCAGGCGTACGGGATGGGCAGCTACTGCTACTTCAACGTCAACCCGGCGGTGGTGGCGGATCGCGCCTTCGAGGCACCGACTGGATCAGGCATCCACTTCCACGACCTGCTCACCGTGTCCCTGGGCGGAGTCGGCGTGATCGAGCACGTCATCAACACCACCGGAGGGGCGACGCCCTCCAACACCACCCCGGTGGACGTCACCAGTTATCCCTGACCGGTAAAAGCTGAGCGGCACGGCCTGACCAGGCCGTGCCGCTCGGTGTCCGGGAATCGTGGAGAGGTCTTCACGTTTAGGGCTGAGCTGGGCAAACGGGGTCTGGCTGGAGGGCCGCCCACAGGTTAAGCGGCGGGTGCCCACGTTTGTCTTGGCTGTCTAGCGTTCCCAGCGGGGGT
>Ga0070699_100002524_pt1 | contig 16440 bp, 15 predicted proteins | sample KBSK1503metaG_FD_65473 | JGI IMG/M metagenome (GOLD analysis project Ga0070699, IMG submission 65473) | Corn, switchgrass and miscanthus rhizosphere microbial communities from Kellogg Biological Station, Michigan, USA - KBS K1-50-3 metaG | ecosystem: Host-associated > Plants > Roots >...
CGGGCCACGAGCCCGGAGACCGCCGGCGCGACGAGGATCATCGGGATCGGCACCGCCCAGCCGAAGCTCGCCCGATCGAACGGACCGATGTACAGCAGGACGTCGGAGACCTTCAGCAGGGCGATCCCGCCAACCACCAGCAGCGGGGCGATGAGCAACGGCCAGATGGGTGGTGGCCCAGCTCGCTCGAGGTCCATGATCGGAGGGTAGCCGGGGCGGCCGGGTCGTCAACCTGGCCCGGACGTGACGACGCCCCGGAGCGAGTCCGGGGCGCTCGATCTGTGGGTCGGAGGTCTAGCCCTTCGCGGCGGGCTTCCGGGCGGGTGCCTTCCGGGCGGTGGTCGCCTTGGTCGCCTTCGACGCGGTGGCCTTCGACGCGGTGGCCTTCGACGCGTTGGCCTTCGACGTCGCCTTGGCGGCCGTCTTCGGCGCCGGCTTCGAGCGGGCGGTCGCCTTCGTCGTCGACTCGGTCGGGTCCGCAGTTGCTGCAGCTGCGGTCTCGGTTCGGGTCGTCTTCGACACCGCCGCGCGGGCCTTGCCGGCGGCGGTCTGGGCGCCCTTCGCCTTGTTCGCCTTGCCGAGCGCGATCCGCGTCTTGGCCGCTTTCTGGGCCTGGGCCTTCGACGTGGTCTTCGTGACGCGGCCACCTGATTGGACCGCGGCGCCGCCGGTCGCGGCGTTGAACTTCAGCGTCAGGCGCGATTTGCGGCGCGCGGCCGCGTTCGGGTGGATCGCGCCGACCTTCGCCGCGCGGTCGAGGGCGGCGTGCGCCTCGGCGAGGGCGCGGGCCGCGGCCTCGGGATCGGCGTCATGGGTCGCGACGCTGAGGGCGGCACTGACGAACGTCTTCGCGGCGCTCCGCCGCGGCTGAAGGATGTCGCGCCGGCGCTCGGCCTGACGGACGCGCTTCAAGCCCGACGGCGTTCGGGCGCCCGTCCAGGTGCGGGGCGTCTTGGCCAAGGGGTCGAACCTCTCTGATCGGTATCTGGGGCAGGCTGGCGCGGCGGGTGGGTGCCGGGCCGAACGCGGATGGTAGCAGGTGAGCGGCGACCGGACCAATCGCGGCCCGGCCCCGTCCGTCAGACTTCGCGATCGTGTTGGCGATCCTCGGCGGCCTCGGAGCCGCGCTCTGCTGGGCGTTGTCCTCGCTGGCGTCCGCGCGGAGCGCACGCCGGATCGGCGCCTGGTCGACCGTTGCCTGGGTGATGCTGATCGGATCGGCCATCGCCATCCCGGTCACGTTCGTCGCCGGCGGCCGCCCGACGCTGAGTGGTACAGCGGTGGTCCTGCTTGTGGCTTCCGGGCTGAGCAATGTCGTCGGGCTGGTCCTGATCTACTCGGCGTTTCGGATCGGCAAGGTGGCGGTCCTTGCGCCGATCGCCTCGACCGAGGGCGCGATGGGTGCGGTGATCGCCGTTCTCCTCGGCGAGCAGGTCACGCCGCTGGTCGGCGCGATCCTGGCGGCGATCGCGATCGGGATCGTGCTCGCGACCGCGGAACGAGAGGCCGACGCGACAGTCGAGCCCGGCGGCCTCGCCGCGATCGATCCGGAGATCGCCGGCGGGACGACCCGCGGCCTACCGGCTCGCGCGGTCGTCCTCGGGCTTGTCTCGGCCTTCCTGTTCGGCATCAACCTCTACGCGAGCGCGCGGATCGGAGCCGAGCTTCCGGTTATCTGGTCGATCCTGCCGGCTCGTGTCGCCGGCACGATCGGCCTCGCGATCCCCCTCCTGCTGCTCGGCCGCCTCCGCCTGAGCCGCGAGGCACTGCCGTTCGTCCTGATTGTCGCCGTCTGCGAGATCGTCGGGACCGCGGTCTACGCGCTCGGGGCGCAGGACGGGATCGCGGTCGCCGCCGTCACGTCGTCGCAGTTCGGCGCGATCGCGGCGATCGCGTCCGTTGCCTTGTTCGGTGAGCGGCTGCGACGGATCCAGCTCGCCGGCGTGGTCGTGATCGCAGCCGGAGTGGCGGCGCTAGCCGCGCTCCAGGCAGGCTGATCGTCAGGCGACGCCCTAGAGGTCGAACCCGGGCGGCCTCGCGACATCGGGATGCGCGGCCTTGAACGCGCTGGCCACCTCGACGGTCCGCAGCCACTCGTAGTAGACGCCCTTCGCGTGCTGGATCTCGACGCCTGCACCACGCATCCGATCGAGGCCGTGCCCGTGCATCGCGCCCGGTGAGAACGTCGCGTCGCTCACGACGGCGACGCGGAAGCCACGGTCGCGGAGACCGATCGCGGACTGAGCGACGCAGACGTCGGTCTCGGCGCCGGCGAGGATCGCCGTCCGTCGGCCGGTCGACTCGACGACGGCGAGGATCTCGGGCACGCCGGCGAGGCCGAACACCGCCTTGTCGAAGATCGGCGTCTCCGGTGGCAGATGAGTCGTGATCGACGGATCGGTCGGCCCGTTCTTCGCCGGATCCTCTTCGGTCACGACGATCGGGATCCCGAGCCCCGCCGCGACCCGGACCAGCCACGCCGCAACCGCACGGGACTGGGTGGCAGCCTCCCTTGCCTCATCGTTGGTGCCGGAGAACCCGGGCTGGGCATCGACGACGATCAGGACGCAATCGGCGAGCTCGAGCAACGGCATGTCGATCCGGATCGTAGGCGCCCGGATGAGTCGGCGGCGGCCCGTATGATTCTCCCGATGGACGGACCCACGGCGACGTCGCTTCTTGCCTTCGCTGAGGCGGCCCACCCCGCGATAAGGGGCGCCGAGGCGAAGAGCACCCTTGCCGAGGTCGACGCGCGTTATCGCGATCTTCGCGCTGCGATCGATTGGTTCGTCGAGAGCAACGCGACTGACGAGGCCCTGAGACTCGTGAATGCGCTCTTCCCGTTCTGGATCGAGAAGCAGCGCTTCGACGAAGGCTGGGACGCGTATGGGCGAGCCCTCGGCGGAGCCAGTGCCGACTCGACGCTGCGCGCCGCGGCCTGGATCAATGCCGGTTTCATGCCGTTCTGGAGCGGCGACGACGACCGCGCGTCCGACGCGTTCAGTCGCGGCCTCGTCATGAGTCGGGAGCTTGGCGACCCATCGTTGGAGGCACGCGCGCTTGGCGGCCTCGTCCGAGTGGCCATGAGAGCCGACGTCGAAGAGGGGCGACGGCTCGCGCACGAGCAGCTGGCTCTCAGCGACGCCGCAGGGAACCTTGCCGGACGGTCGGATGCGCTGCACCTCCTGGGCGTCGGGGCCCAGATCGCCGGTGACCTCGCCGAGGCACGGAGCTGGATGGGCCAGCGACTGGCCCTCGTTCGCGAGCAGAACAACGAAACGTTGATCGCGTCGGAGGTCGGCAACCTGAGCATGGTCGAACGGCAGCTGGGCAACCTTGCCGAGGCCGAGGCGTTGGTCCGCGAGGCGCTCGAGATCGCCGAGCGCCGCGGCGACGAGTTCATGAAGCCCTTCGCGCTGAGCGGGTTCGCGGCGATCGCGACGGAGCGCGGAGAGTACGTTCGGGCGGCGACGCTGGTCGGCGCGGCCGAGACGATCATGGCCGCCCAGAATATGGCCTGGCCCCCGGACGAGAAGCCCCACTACGAGCGGATGCTCGAGATCCTCCCCGAGCAGATGGGCGCAGCCGAATTCGAGGGGGCGCGCGCCGCCGGGCGTTCGATGGCGACAACGGACGCGGTCATCTTCGCGCTCGGCGCCCCAGCTTTCGGGTCCGCCCCGACTTGACCAGCGCGATCCCGCAGGAGCGACTGCGCAACTTCTCGATCATCGCCCACATCGACCACGGCAAGTCGACCCTCGCCGATCGGCTCCTCGAGCTGACCCACACGATCGAGGGGCGCCAGATGATGAGCCAGGTCCTCGACTCGATGGACCTCGAGCGCGAGAAGGGGATCACGATCAAGGCCCGGGCCGTCCGCGTCGAGTACACGGCCCGTGACGGGCTCACCTACGGCCTGAACCTGATCGACACGCCTGGCCATGTCGACTTCGCCTACGAGGTCAGCCACAGCCTCCAGGCCTGCGAGGGCGCGATCCTCGTCGTCGACGCGACCCAGGGGATCGAGGCCCAGACGCTGGCCAACGTCCATCTCGCGCTCCGCGAGGGGCTGACCCTGATCCCCGTCCTGAACAAGATCGACCTGCCGTCGGCCGACCCCGACACCATCATCGACGAGCTCGAGAACGTCCTCGCGATCCCCCGCGAGGAGGTGATCCTCGCCAGCGCCAAGGACGGGACCGGGGTGCCGGACGTCCTCGAGGCGATCGTCGCGCGCATCCCGGCCCCGAAGGGCGACCCGACCAAGCCGGTCCAGGGCCTGATCTTCGACAGCCACTACGACGCCTACAAGGGCGTCGTCGTCTACGTTCGGCTCGCCCAGGGCACGCTCCATCTCCACGACGACGTCCGGCTGATGGGCTCCGGCGCGACCGCCGAACCGCTCGAGCTCGGCGTCTTCCGGCCGCAGCTCGTCCCCGTGAGGCAGCTCTCCGCGGGCGAGGTCGGTTACGTGGCGACCGGGCTGAAGAGCGTCCGCGATGCCCAGGTCGGCGACACTGTGACGACGGTCGCCAATCCGGCGCCGCAGCCGCTCCCCGGTTATCAGCCCGCGAAAAGCCTTGTGTTCGCCGGGATCTACCCCGTGTCGGGCGAGGACTACCCGCTTCTCCGCGACGCGCTCGAGAAGCTCCACCTCAACGACGCGAGCTTCACCTACGAGCCCGAGAGCTCGGTCGCGCTGGGGTTCGGCTTCCGCTGCGGCTTCCTCGGACTGCTCCACATGGAGATCGTTCAGGAGCGCCTCGAGCGCGAGTTCGACCTCGACCTGATCGCCTCAGCCCCGTCGGTCGAGTACCACGTCCGGCTGATGCACGGCCGCGGCGCGGTCGCGGTCGACAACCCGGCCAACCTCCCCGATCCGTCGGACATCGAGAGCCTGGAAGAGCCGTGGGTCAAGCTCAGCGTCGTCACGCCGTCGCAGTACATCGGACCGCTGATGGAGCTGACGACGAACCGCCGTGGGGACTTCGAGAACATGGAATACCTCGATCCGACCCGCGTCGTGCTCCATTTCGAGATGCCGCTCGCCGAGCTGATCGTGGACTACTTCGACCAGCTGAAGAGCCGCAGCCAGGGCTACGCGTCCATGGACTACGAGGAGCTCGGCTATCGGCCGGCGAACCTGGCCAAGGTCGACATCCTTGTCAACGGCGAGCCGGTCGACGCCCTCTCGCTCATCGTCCATCGCGACAAGGCGCAGCCGGTCGGCCGGGCCCTCGCCGAGCGGCTCAAGCAGCTCATCCCCCGCCAGATGTTCGAGATCCCGATCCAGGCGGCGATCGGAAGTAACGTCATTGCCCGAGAAACGGTCCGCGCGATGCGCAAGAACGTCCTGGCCAAGTGCTACGGTGGCGACATCACCCGCAAGCGCAAGCTGCTCGAGAAGCAGAAAGAGGGAAAGCAGCGGATGAAGCGGGTCGGCTCGGTGGAGATCCCCCAGGAGGCCTTCCTGGCGATGCTGCGCATGGACGAGGGCTGAGGCTCCGCCGTGGAAGAGTGGGTCCCGACGCTCCGAACCCTGATCGCGGCCGGCCTCGCCATGCTGCTGATCATGCTCCGGCTCGAGGCCGTCCGGTTCAGCGCCGCCGAGTACGACGACACGTTCGACGGCCAGGCACCCTCCATCCGGCGGCGGGTGGCGTGGTACGCGATCGGCCTCGTCCTCGTCGCCGTCATCTTCGTCGTCCACCCGTCGCCGCAGAGCGACTTCGCGCTCGGCGCCGGCGATCGCCCGAAGACGATCTTCTACGGCTTCCTCTACGCCGCGATCGGGACGGCGATCGCGCTCGGGATCGCCTTCTATCGCTATCGACGGCTGCGGTTCCCGGATGTCTGGTCGTACCCGGGGGCGCTGCTCAACGCGGTGGTCACCGCGATCATCGACGAGGTCGCCTTCCGCGGTGCGGTCCTCGGGATCCTGCTGCTGACCGGGCTGAACCCGACTGCCGCGAACGTGATCCAGGCCCTTCTCTACGCCCTCGCCACGCGGCTCGGGGCGCCCGGCCGCAACCGCTGGCTGCTGGTGATGGCGGTCATGATCGGGCTCGCGGGCGGCTGGGTCACCGCCGTGACCGGCGGGATCGCGGCCGCGTTCCTGGGTCACGCCGTCACCCGGTTCGCGGTCTTCGTCTCCACCGGCCACGCCGGCCAGTTCCTGCCGCGCGGCCGCGAGGTCGAGGAGATCGAGGCGAAGCGGCGGCCGCCACAGGGCTGGCGGGTCATCGGACCGCGGGAGCCGGCGTCGCGGGATCGGTGAGCTCGCGGGCGCGGGATCGGTGAGCTCGGCCGTCGCGATTCGCGAGGCCGTCGGCGCCATGTCGGACGTCCGTGCCCGGCCACCGGCCGGGCTGTACGTCCACGTCCCGTTCTGCGTCTCGCTCTGCCCCTACTGCGACTTCGTCGTGTTCGCCGGCTCGGCCGCCCGCGTGCCGGCGAACCGGATCGCGGCATTCGCGGCCGCGGTCGAGACGGAGCTCGAGCTGCGGGCAGACGCCCTCGACGAGGCCTTCGGAGCGCCGGGGTCCGCCGCCCGACCGCCGCTCGATACCGTTTACCTCGGCGGCGGCACGCCGAGCCTACTGCCAACGGACCTGGTCGCGCGCCTGCTCGAGACGATCCGCCGCCGGTTCGTCGTCGCGTCCGACGCCGAGATCACGATCGAGGCCAACCCTGGCCCGGACGAGCGAGGCGACCCGGCGGCGTTCGTCGTGAGCGGCGTCACGAGGATCTCGTTCGGGGCGCAGAGCTTCGATCGCGGCGAGCTCCGCCGTCTGGGTCGACGCCACCGTCCCGAGGACGTCGCGGATGCGCTCGCCGAGGCGCGCTCGGCCGGCGTCGAGTCGATCAACCTGGACCTGCTCTACGACATCCCCGACGGATCGCTCGCGACCTGGATCAGGACCCTCGACGCCGCACTGGCCCTGGAGCCGGACCATCTCTCGCTCTATGCCCTGACGCTCGACGACCCCGACGCCGAGGGCCTCACTGGTCCGGACGGCGACCATGTTCCGACGACGCCCGGGGCCCGCCGCTGGCGCGACCGGGCACGACCCGCGCAGGACGACGACCGGGCCGCCGCCCAGTACCAGCACGCGGTCGATCGCCTCGCGGCGGAGGCCTGGCGCGGATACGAGATCAGCAACTGGGCCTGGCCAGGGCACGAGAGCCGCCACAACCTTGCCTATTGGAATCGGCGACCGTACGAGGCGGTCGGACCGGGGGCGCACGCGTTCGACGGGGCGACGCGGCGCTGGAACGCCGCGAATCTCGGGAGGTACGTGGAAGCGCTCGCGCCGGAGCGAGCATCCGGACTCACGCCACGGCTGCCGCCGGGCGGGTACGAGCGGATCGACCCGGCGACCGCGGCCGCGGAGACGGCGATCCTCGGCCTTCGGACCGACCGCGGGCTGCCTCGCGCGGCCGCCGAGCTCCCGCCCCTGGCCGACGCCTTCGGCTGGGCGGTCGCCGCCGAGCTCGTGACGGTCGACGCGTCGGATCGGATCGTGCTGACGACGCGTGGCCGCCTCCTGTCGAACGAGCTGTTCGCTCGGCTCCTGTGATGGCGGCCTCACTTCCGCTCGACACCCGCCAGGCTCGGATCGCCCGTCGGCTCCTCGAGACTCTCGGCCCCGCGAGCGTGGACGACCTCGCGACCGAGCTGAAGCTGACCGATCGGATGGTCCGCTACAACCTCGCCTCGATCGAGGGCGTCCTCCAGGGACACGGTCTCCGGCTCGCTCGCCGACGCGGCGTCGGGATCTGGATCGAGGGCACGCCGAAGGCGCGGGCCGAGCTGCTGGCCGATCTCGCCGGGGCGCCGGGACCGTCGGTCCTCGACCCGACCGACCGCCGCAGCCGGATCCTCCTCGGGCTCCTGATCGCGTCGCCGGAGCCGGTTCGGTCGGAGGCGTTCGAGGAGGCTCTCGAGGTCTCCCGCCCGACCATCCGCCGTGACATGCGCGAGGTGGAAGGCTGGCTCGAAGGCCACCGCCTGCATCTCCGCCGGATCCCGGGGCGAGGGATCGCGGTCGCCGGTGGCGAGGTCGAGCTCCGCGGCGGGCTGCTCGCCCTGGTGCTCGAGGTGGCGCAACCGACCGCGCTCGGCCCGCCGACGGCTGGGGCTGCCCAGCCGACCGGCCGGCGCCCGGTCGTGTCCCGGGCCCCATCGTCGGCCGTCGAGACCGATCTCGACCGCTACCTCGACCGCCTCGAGCTGTCGACCTTCCGGTCGATCCTCGCCCAGGAGCTGCGCGATCTCGACGAGGACGACCCGACCGTCACCGCGGCGGCTCTGTACCTCGCGATCGTCGCCGACCGGATCCGGGATGGCCGACTCGCGCGCCTCGGCGGCGGCCGGCTCCGCTCGCTCCTGGATCATCCCGCCTCGGCCAGCGCGGCCCGGATCGCATCGGCCGTCGAGCTCGCGATCGGAGTGCCGCTCGGCCGGATGGACGTCGCCGCGATCACGGAGTCGCTCCTCGGCCTGACCCAGCTCGTGACAGTCGACGCTCAGCCTGAGGCCATCGACGTCCGCTACATCGACCGGATCATCGCCGCCGCGGCGGCTCGCATCCACCCGTCCCTGGGCGCCGATGAGCAGCTCCGGACGAGCCTCTCCGAGCACGTCCGCCGTCTCCACGTTCGCCTCCGCTTCGGGCTTCCGATCAGCAACCCGCTCCAGCAGGAGGTGCGCCGTCGCTATCCCGACGTGTACCGCGCGGCGGCGGAGATCCTCGCCGAGGTCGGCCCGCTGATCGGCGCCGAGACGCCGGTCGAGGAGATCGGCCTGCTGACGATGTACTTCGCGGGGTCGCTCGAGCGCCACCGCCTCCGGCCGAAGGTCCGCGTCACGGTCGTCTGCCCGGCCGGCATGGCGACGGCCTGGATCCTCGTCTCGCGACTCGTCGCGGAGTTCCCCGAGATCGAGGTGATCCGCGTCGTTTCGAAGGCCAGCTTCGAGACCGAGCCCGGCGAGGAACCGGACCTGGTGGTGAGCACGATCCCGCTGGAGGAGCCGTCGGACGCCCCGACCTCGATCGTGGTCAGCCCCCTCCTGCGCGAGGCCGACGTCCGCCGCCTCGGGCGGGTCCTGGCGTCGCTCGGTCCCGCCTCGAACGGCTCGGCCTGACGGAGAGGCGGCGATCGCCCGCGTCACAATTGTCACAAGTCGCACCACGACAGATTGGCACTTGTTTGCGGTTCGGTCGCGCTTCGATGATCCCTCCCTACCGTCTTGGAGTGGAGGAGACACGGTGCAGGAACGGGTTCAACGCTACGGCGGCTACCTGGCCGCAATGGTCCTACCCAACATCGGCGCGATCCTCGCCTGGGGGTTGATCACGGCGTTCGTCATCCCGACCGGCTGGACTCCCAACGAGCACGTTGCGACCGTCGTCGGGCCGATGATCAACTTCATGATCCCGCTGCTGATCGGCTACACGGGCGGCAAGCTCGTCTACGGCCATCGCGGCGGCGTCGTCGGCGCGGTCGCGACCTTCGGGGTCGCCGTCGGTGCCGGCATCCCGATGTTCCTCGGGGCGATGGTCATGGGGCCCGTCGGCGCCTTCCTGATCAAGCTCTTCGACGACAACTTCGCCGATCGGATCCGGTCCGGCTTCGAGATGCTGGTGAACAACTTCTCGGCCGGCATCCTCGGGGCGATCCTCGCCACGCTGGGCGTGCTCTTCCTCGGACCGTGGTTCGCGGCACTGTCCGGCGCGCTCGGTGACGGCGTCAGCGCGATCATCAAGGCCGGCCTGCTGCCGATCGCCGACATCCCGATCGAGGTCGCGAAAGTCCTCTTCCTGAACAACGCCATCAACCACGGCGTCCTGGCGCCGCTCGGAGTCGCAGCCGCGGCCGCGAGCGCCGACCACCGCGCCATCCACTTCCTGCTGGAGACCGACCCGGGTCCGGGCCTCGGCTTGCTCCTGGCGTTCACCTTCTTCGGCAAGGGCATGGCGAAGCTGTCAGCCCCTGGCGCGATCGTGATCCACTTCTTCGGCGGGATCCACGAGATCTACTTCCCGTACGTCCTGTCCCACCCGATCATGATCGTGGCGATGTGGGCCGGCGGGATCGCCGCGGACATCGTGTTCGTCGCGACGAACGCCGGGCTGGTGGCCACGCCGTCCCCTGGCAGCATCTTCGCCTACCTCGCCGTCATTCCACCGGGCCAGCACATCGCGGTGCTGTCCGGGGTGGCGGTCGGCGCGGTCGGCTCGTTCCTCGTCGGCTCGCTGATCCTGCGGCTCTATCCCGTCAAGGAGACGGAAGAGGAGCTCTCGATGGAGACCCCGACGGCGACGTTGCCCGCTGGGCTCCCGGCCTGACCCAGCGACACCCTTCGCACCCCGTCCGCACGCGCCGCCCGGACGTCCCCGACGCCGGGCGGCGCATCATCACCGGGAAGGATTCGCCATGACCGTGAAACAAGCCGAGGACGTCCACCTGGTCGCGTTCGCCTGCGAGGCGGGGATGGGCTCCAGCCTGATCGGCGCGAACCAGCTGAAGAAACGGGTCAAGGACGCCGGTCTCGCGGTCCAGGTCATCCATTCCCCGGTCAACCAGATCCCGACCAACACCGACGTCGTCATCGCTCACGAGGGCCTCGCGGCGCGGGCCCGGAGCGCCGCTCCCCAGGCGGTCGTGCTGTCGTTCCGGAACTTCCTCAACAACCCCGCCAGCGACCTCCTCATGAAGCGCCTCCAGGCGGGCCAATCGATCTCGGACGAGGCGGGCGGCGGATGATCGGGGAGGTCCTGACCAGCGAGGCCGTCCGGGTTGGCGCCCGGGCGACCGACCAGCACGACGCGATCGAGCAGGTCGGGGCGATCCTCGTCGCGGAGGGTCTCGTGACGGACGGCTACATCAAGGCGATGCACGAGCGCGAGACGATCGTCTCGACCTACCTCGGCAACGGTATCGCCCTGCCCCACGGCACGAACGACGCCCAGGACACGATCCTCCGCACCGGGCTCGCCGTCGTCCAGTTCCCCGACGGGGTCCCGTGGGGCGAGGAGCCGGCGCGCCTCGTGATCGGCCTCGCCGCGACGTCCGACGAGCACATCGAGGTGCTGTCGCGTCTCGCGACGATCCTCGGCGACGCCGACGTCTGCGATCGCCTGGCGCGAACCACCGACGCCGGCGAGATCTACACGACCCTGATGACGCCGCCACCCGAAGGCGGCGATCGGGACGAGGAGGCTCCGCCGGGAACCCGCCGCACGGTCCGGATCTCGAACCCGTCCGGTCTCCATGCGCGACCCGCGGCCCAGGTCGTGGCGCGCCTCCAGCCGCTTGACGCGCAGGTGACGCTGGAGGTCAACGGCAAGCGCGCCGATGCTCGGAGCATCACCTCGGCGCTCGGCCTGGGCGCATCGGTCGGCGACGAGCTGACGATCACGGTGCACGGCCCCGACGCCACCGCCGCGCTCGACGCCGTCCTGGCGATCGTCACGAGTGGGAGCGACATATGAGCCGTCTCGACCGCGCCGCGATTGCGGCCGCGCTCACGGAGAAGCTGTCCGCGACGCCCGATCCTGAGGGCATCGCCGACCTTGTTGCCAGCCAGGGGCGCATCGCGATCGCGGCGACGCCCGCCGAGATCGACAGCGCGATCAGCAAGTTGAAGCCGCTGCAGGGCTATCGCTGGATCGCGATCAACGGCGGCGACCTGTTCGGGGCCAGCCCGAAGACGATCGGGACAAAGATCGGGATCGTCGATTCGACCGGCAAGGTCCTGAAGGCGGCGGATCTTCCCCGACCGAAGGCATGACCGACCGGGCCGCCGACTCGCCGCTCGCGGACTCATCGCTCGAGGCCCCCGCGACCGCGCTCGCCTGGAACGTCTATGGCGCCGGCATCGACCACATCGGCCGCGGCGGGCGTCCCGAGCCGGTCCCGGTCCCGCGGGCGGGCGACGACCAGCTGCTGATCCGCGTCGACGCCGTCGGGCTGTGCTTCTCGGACATCAAGCTCCTCCGGCTCGGCGGCGACCACCCGAAGCTGTACGGGCGCGATCTCGCCAACGACCCGACCCGCCTCGGACACGAGACGTCGGTGACGGTGATCGAGGTCGGGGCGAACCTGCGCGATCGGTTCCGGACCGGCCAGCGACTGGCGATCCAGCCCGATATCTACGTCGACGGCCGGAGCACGGCCTACGGCTACACGATCCCCGGCGGCCTGATCCAGTACCACGTCATCGGACCGGAGGTCCTCGCTGCGGACGACGGCGCCTATGTCGTCCCCGTCGACGACCGGATGGGCTTCGCCGAGACGGCCCTGACCGAGCCGTGGGCGTGCGTCGAGGCGGCGTACACGCAGCGGCGTCGGCTGGAGCCGCGGCCGAGTGGTCGGACATGGATCGTCGCGCATAGCGGCGACGCGCGGCGGTATACCTTCGGCGAGGCGCTCCGCGGCGCCGCCGAGGTGACTGTGACCGGCGCATCGGACGACCTGCTGGCGGCGATCCGCGCCGCGATCGGGACCGAGACGCGGCTGACGGAGGCGGGCATCGACGACGCCGTCGCTGCCGGTCCGTACGACGACGTGATCGCGATCGGCCACTTGGAACCCGAAGTGGTTGAGCGAGCCGGCGACGCCGTCGCCTTCCGGGGGACGATCAATCTCGTCGCCGCCGAGCCGTACGCCGGACCGGTGTCGATCGACGTCGGGCGGCTCCATTACCACTACGTCGCGTGGCTCGGGACGTCGTCGACCGATGCGTCATCGGCATATGGCGAGACCCGCAACCGGGCCGAGCTGCGGCGGGATGGCGTCACGATCGTCGTCGGGGCGGCCGGGCCGATGGGCCAGATGCACGTCGAGCGGGCGCTCGCGATGGCCGACGGGCCGCGGCTCGTTGTCGGGGTCGACCTCGACCCGGACCGGCTCGCGGCCGCCGAGCGGAAGATGGCCCCGCTCGCCAAGGAGCGCGGCCGCGACCTGAAGATCGTCCGGATCGGTCCGGAGGCGGGCGCGCTCGAGACGCTGGCCCGGTCGCTGACCGACGGCCGGGGCGCCGACGACGTCGTCATCACCGCGCCGGCAGCGGCCGCCGTGGCGTCCGGGGCGGCCGCGATGGCCCCCGACGGGATGCTCGTCCTGTTCGCCGGCGTCCCCGTCGGGACGCGGGTCGCGCTCGACCTGTCGCCGATCTTCCTCGGAGGCGCCCAGTACACGGGCACGTCGGGCTCGCGGATCGCCGACCAGGCCCGCGTCGTCGCGAAGACGCTCGACGCCGAGCTCGCCCCACGGCGGGCGCTCGCCGCCGTCGGCGGCATCGAGACTGCGGCGGAGGCCCTTCAGGCGCTCGTCGACGGGCGGTACCCGGGCAAGATCGTGATCTTCCCGCAGATCAGCGGCCTGCCACTGACAGGCCTCGACGAGCTCGCCGGCGACCCGGAGATCGGGCCACTGCTCGACACCGACGGGTCGTGGACGCAGGCGGCCGAGCGTGCCCTGTTCGCCCGCTACGCACAGGACGTCCGGGCTCCCGTCGCGACGTGATCGTCACGGTCACCCCGAACCCGAGCATCGACCGGACCCTGACCGTCCCCACCGTTCGGCGCGGCGAGGTGGTCCGGGCGTCGACCGTCGCGGACGAGGCAGGCGGCAAGGGGATCAACGTCGCGCGAGCGCTGGTCGACATGGACCGCGCAGCCGTCGCCGTCGTGCCCGCGTCGGAGGCGACACGGCGTCGCCTCGAGGACCTCGTCTGCGACCACCCACCGCTGCGGGTCGTCCCGATCGACGGGGAGATCCGGGTGAACGTGAGCCTGGTCGAGCCGGACGGCACGGTCACGAAGATCAACGAGCCCGGCCCGACGCTGACGCCCCGTGAAGCCGACCGGCTCGTCGACGACGTCGCCGACACGATCGACGACCTGGGGGCCGTCGAGTGGGTCGTCGGCTGCGGCTCGCTGCCGCCGGGTGTGGCCGAGGGCTTCTACGCCCGGCTCGCCGAGCGTGTCGGGACGTCGGCCCGGGTGGCCGTCGACGCCGATCGGGGAGCGCTCCGGGCGGCCCTGTCCCGGCCGCTCGCCCTCGTGAAGCCGAACCGGTCCGAGCTCGAGGAGCTCGTCGGCCGGCCGCTCGAGACGCTCGGCGCGGTCGTCGACGCCGCGTCCGCGCTCTCCGCGAACGGCGTGGAGCGAGTCCTGGTCAGCCTCGGCGCGGACGGGGCCGTGTTCGTGGACGCCTCCGGCGTGGCGTGCCATGCCGTGGCCCCGATCGACGACGTCGTCAACCCGGTCGGTGCGGGGGACGCGCTCCTCGCCGGCTTCCTTGCAGCTGGCGCTGACGCGGGCGCGCTCTCGACGGCGGTTGCCTGGTCGGTCGCGGCCTGCCGTGCCGCGGGGACCCGGATGCCCTCCGTCACGCCGCGCGACGAGGCAGCGGTCGTCGTCCGGTCGACGATCGACCGCTCGCTCATCCTGGACCGATGATCGAGGACCGCGCCACGCGGATCGCAGCCGTCGCCGCGGCACCGGGGGTCGCCGTCGGGCGGTGGACCGAGCTGCGCCGGACGGCCCTCCCCGCGCCGCGCCGGATCGATCCGGCGGATGCCGCGGCGGAGACGGCCCGCCTGAAGGCCGCCGCCAACGACGCCGCTCTCGAGCTGATGGAGCTGAGCGATCAGGTCGCCGGATCCGGGCACGAGGGCGAGGCGGCAATCTTCGCGGCGCACGCGGCGATGGCCTGGGACCCGGCCCTGATCGATGCCGCCGTTCGCGAGATCGAGGGCGGGACGGACGCGATCGGAGCGATCCGGGCCGCGGGACAGTCGACGGCGGCGACGCTCGCCGCCGTGGAGGACGAGCTGATCCGGGGCCGGTCGACGGACGTCCTCGACGTGTGCGATCGGATCGCCCGCCGGCTCGCCGGCCTGCCCACCGACGAGGACCTCCTGCCCGAGCCGGCCATCATCGTCGCGGAGGATCTCGCACCGTCGTTGACGGCCACGCTCCCGCGCGAACGGATCCTCGGGATCGCCCTCGAGTCGGGCTCGGCGACGTCGCACGCGGCGATCCTGGCCCGGGCCTACGGGATCCCGGCCGTGGTCGGTGCTGCCGGCCTCATCGCCGCCGTCCGTGCCGCCGGGTCATCGAAGGACCTCGCGATCGACGGCTCGACCGGGGTCGCGATCGTCGACCCGGACGACGATGACCGCGCCCAGCTCGCCTCGCGGGCGACGGCGGATCGAGCCGCGCGCGAGCGCGACCTCGAGGAGGCGACGCTCGACGCGGTGACGACCGACGGAACGGCGGTGACCCTCCTCGCGAACATCGGCGGCCTGGACGAGGCGCCGACGGCCGTCGCCAACGGCGCCCGCGGGGTCGGCCTGTTCCGGACGGAGTTCCTATTCCTCGAGCGGAGCCAGCCGCCGTCGGAGGATGAGCAGGTCGAGGCCTACCGCCGGGTCGTCGAGGCCTTCGGCGGAGCGCCGGTCACGATCCGCCTCCTCGATGTCGGTGGCGACAAGCCGATTCCCTACCTTCCGATGCCGCCCGAGGACAACCCGTTCCTGGGTGTTCGCGCCCTTCGTCTGGCCGAAACGCGACCCGAGCTGTTCGTCACCCAGCTGCGGGCCTGCTACCGCGCAGCCGCGGCGGGGCCCGTGAAGGTCATGGCGCCGATGGTCGCCGACGGGCGCGACGTGGAGACGCTCCTCGCTCTCGCATCCGACGCCCGGACCGCCCTGCTCGCCGAGGGCGTCCCGATCGGCGACGTCGCGCTCGGCGTCATGCTCGAGATCCCGTCGGCCGTGCTCACGGCCCCGGCCTGGTTCGGCCGGACCCGGTTCGCAAGCCTCGGCACGAACGACCTCCTCCAGTACACGCTCGCGGTCGATCGCGGCAACCCGGCGCTCGAGCGCTACCGCGATTCGCTTCACCCCGCATTGCTCCAGCTGATCGGCTCAGCCGTCCGGGCCGCCGACGCGGCCGGGATCGAGTTGTCGGTGTGCGGCGAGATGGCTGGCGATCCGGTCGCGGCGCTGGCCCTCGTCGGGCTCGGGATCCGCTCGCTCAGCATGACCGCGCCCAGCCTGGCGGCGGTCCGCCGGGCGATCCGCGGTGCGTCGGCCGAACGCCTCCGGGAGGCCGCGTCGGCGGCCGTCGCGGCGCCGTCCGCAGCGGAGGCACGCGCGATCTTCGCCGCCGTCCAGCCCGGCTGACGACGCGCCGCGCGGCCGAGAATCGCGCCCGCCTGGCATTGACACTCGGATCGGGTGACTGCTAGGATTTGTTAGCACTCAACACTAGCGAGTGCTAACGTCCCTTCCAGCGACGAGCACCGCTCGTCCGCACCCCACGAGGCAGCAGCGTGGCGCGACGAAACCGCTCCACCGGTTCGCTCGATCAGCGCTCGGAATCGATCCTGCGGGCCGTCATCGAGGAATACGTGGCGACGGCG
>Ga0070699_100002527_pt1 | contig 16426 bp, 11 predicted proteins | sample KBSK1503metaG_FD_65473 | JGI IMG/M metagenome (GOLD analysis project Ga0070699, IMG submission 65473) | Corn, switchgrass and miscanthus rhizosphere microbial communities from Kellogg Biological Station, Michigan, USA - KBS K1-50-3 metaG | ecosystem: Host-associated > Plants > Roots >...
AAGCGTTCCGCCACCACATACTGGCAGTGATTGAACATCCGTATCAAACCAGACTGTCGCACTCGCGGCTGGGGATTCTGTACAATGGCCAGCTGTTAGGAAGACTGTCGACGACAAGAGCGTACCACTACAACGCCATAGCGCATGACCACCTGCGTCGTAAGCCACCATGAGTCCTACAAAGGGATGCCCCTCACCATCAGGCGTACCATCCGTCACAGCTCCCACCGGGCTCACTGCAACCGCCAGGATTACAAGTACCGAAAAAACAGCAAAAAGCATTTTATTACGCATGAGCATATTCTCCTTGATTTTTTGATATTATCTTCTGAACAGGAAAACCAACTGATGTGGACGTAATCGCCAGGCACCTCCTTATAAAAAAACAGACCACCAAATTTAAAATTTCGGCGGTCTGGCGATCTTTCAGCCACTACGTATCTGGTTGAAAGATCCATGACTTTGCGTCCCTGCCTCACAACAGGTTTGCCTTTTCGGTGTGCAGGACATTATAGTGGCCACTTGGGCCAGGCCAGGTAACATATGTAACCTTTTACCTGGAAGATTCCTGCTCTATAAAATCACGACGCAGGCAAAATAGATAAGTTACAAATTATTAAGACATCTTGGTTACAGGGTAATTAAAAATGCTGGTTTCATCTGGATTCGATTATATTTTGGCTACATGTGGAGACCTATCAGGAACTTGATTGAGCGTGTTTTCGTCAATTGATAGGTTTGTTTCTACGGCCGTAGAGAGCAAGAAAGGTATAAACAGGAGTAGAAAATATGAAAATTGACTGGCTAAAAATCACCCTCGTTGGATATTTATCATTCTCGCTGCTGGGATGTAATCAGATCGCAACTCCCGCTGCACCAAACGATACGACCGCACCTGCCTCGCCACAAGGAGATTCCACCCCTATGAACTCAAATTCGCCAACACCAGCCGTCTCCGGTTTGGATAACCTTATCGAAAAAGCCAAAGCGGATTTAGCACAACAACTGGCTATCTCCGTCACTGAGATCAATCTCACAGAAGCCACATCTGTGACATGGTCTGATTCAAGTTTGGGATGTCCGCAGGAGGGTATGGTATATGCGCAAGTTCTAACGCCCGGTTACCTTATTTTGCTGGAGCACGGTGGCAATACGTTTGAATATCATGCGAGTACTAGCGATTCCATTATCACTTGCGAAAATCCGTTCCCACCTGTTCCAGACATTCCTAATAACACTTAAATAATGAAACAGGCTGATGGAAATTTCCATCAGCCTGTTTTTTCTAACAAACGTACAAATTATGGATCAACACGAACAATGGTGGGGTTGGGCAATCCAGCAGTACCACTATAGGCAACACTGCCAAGATACTTCGTACCCGGAGTCAACCCACTAAAGTTCAGTGTGATTGCGCCAGATGTTCCCAACGTAGCCGAGGCTGGAGCAGTCACCGTCATATTGCCAGCGTCTGCTGAGCCAAGCACCCACGTGAACAGGGTGAAGTTGGCCGTTCCTGTCACTGCAAAGCCATGTACCCAGACTCTGTAAGTGTCAGCTGGTGGGTTGAGCAAATTGGCCTCTTCTGCTGAAGTGCCACCACCACTCGCAGCAACGAGTGCATTCGTGCTGACACGGAATACATAAAGGTCGAGGTCGCTTGCGGGGCTGACATTCGCATCGAATAACGAGAATCGTGCATAAGTAGTTCCTGCTGGAACGACAACGTCGAAGCTGATTGTGCCGGGCCCGCCTGGTGTGAAGCTATCACCAGGATCATCACCGACACTGCTTGCAAACGTTGTTGCGGGAACGAGTCCGCGGGCAGATGCGGTAAATGCACCGGTATAACCAAACAACACGTTATAGTTGGTGGCACTGCCATTGCTCGAAACCGAGGCAGGAGCACCCAGCGCTACCGGACGAATAACCATAGGCGAGCGGACAGAGTGAGACCCGTCACTCCAGGTCAATTGACCACCAACATAAGCATTAAGCGCCGCAGTTGTGCGGGTAAAGGTGACTGTGTAGGTCTTTGTCTGCCCAGGGTTGATGGAGAAGGAAGATGGCGTAACTGTTACATTGATACCAGCCATACCACTCACTGATGCGGTGTAATTAGCAGCTGAGCCACCAACATTTGTTACCTTGCGGGTAACAGTCTGCGTGCCAGGTAAATCGCCAATGGCAATGGATGCGCCATTGAAGTTGCTTGGGTCAGTTGAATATCCCGCGCCGACTAAGGCAGAGCAGGTGGCCGGATTGACACCGGTTGTCGTTCCGCAAAGGAAGGCAAGCCAGTCATTAAAGCCCGAGTTGTAGACCAACCCAGGGTTAGCGGCATTGTTGGGCCGAACATGACCAGCACCTTGGCGGAAGATCACAAGCGGATTAGTGTTTGGACCATCCAGAATATCACTGCCAGAGGTCATCAATGCTGATTTGATCATCATCGGCGACCAATCAGGATGCAGATCTTTGAGCAATGCCCCCAAGCCAGCAACATGTGGACTGGACATGGATGTACCGCTTAACAGATCGAAATCACGACCGTTTATGGCGGGCGAAACAGAGGCCAAAATATCTTGTCCAGGAGCGATCACATCAGGTTTGAGCAAGTCACCACCGCCAGCAGTCAATGGCCCACGGGATGAGAATGTAGCCGTAAACGGAGCCGCTGCGTTAAGGACAATGGATGCCTGATTAATTGTAGCAGTAGCACCTACAGTAGCTGCATAATTCTTGACTGCCGTTCGGTCAGTGTCTGCCAGATGCACAGTGGGAACAAAGTGGAAGTCGGCATTTAGTGAGCCAGGAACCACGTTGACCAAAATCATACCAACACCACCAGCAATCTGAACAGCGAGACTCTTATCGACACGCGCATTGGTTCCGCGATCACAAACAACAATCTTGCCGGTTACAACTGCAGGATCGAGTGTGCCCGAGAAACATAATGCAACTTGAGCTGGATCGGCACCAGCAAGTCCGGCGGTGGTTGAATCGATCAAAGGAGCAGGTCCAACGGCAGTTGCTAAAGAAGCTCCTGAATATGTAGCCCCGTTACCTAGTGTAACTGAGCCTGCGCCATTGCGGTTATGTGTGCCAGCTGCAACAGTTGTCAGCCAAGGGCCAGGATGTGCTACTGTTCCAGTAGCAGGCCCACTGTTACCAGCAGAGGCTGCCACGAAAACACCCGCGTCGGCTGCAAACAGGAAGGATACCTGTACAGGATCAAGGAAGTTGGTCGTTGTGCCACTAATGGAGTAATTGATTACGTCCACACCATCGGCAACAGCCTGATCAATCGCTTCAACCAGGTCGGCGGTAAAGCCACTTGCGGTTGAGCCGTCTTCTGTTGACCATAAGGCCTTATACATCGCGACACGCGCGCGTGGAGCCATGCCACTGATCGTTCCAAACACAGCGGCAGAACCTGTCGCTTGAACGCCATAATTTCCACCAGCGGTGGAGGAAGTATGGGTTCCATGCGAGTTGTAATCACGCGGCGAGAGGAATTCCCACGGTCGCTGTGCCTGGATGGCGGCGTCGCCACCCCATGCTGCGTTGAAGTGTTGCGCCGCGATGAGCTTCTTGTTGCAGAGATTGGCATCCCACGATCCGTCGGTGACGGTCTCGACCGAATCACATTTTCCGTGGAATCCAGAAATTTGCTGATAGATAAGCTTTCCATTTGCATCGCGATCCGAGAAGCTGAGGCTCTCGGGCCAGACACCTGAGTCGATGATGCCAATGATAATCCCGTCACCAGCTCCTCCACTATTCTTGGTACCGGTTGGCCCCCCAAGTTGTGCCCACAAACCACCTGGCGCATCAAGACCGAGGAAGGTCGGGGTGGAAGAAGTATCCATGGTTTGGAGGGTGTCTGGGGTAACCGCGAGAACGCCATCAACACCAGCCATCTTATTGGCTTGTGCGACGGTCATTTGGGCGGCAAAACCATTGAAACTAAAGCCATAATCATATAACTTGGTACCACCAACTTTGTCCAGGGCTCCATTATGCTTTCCATTGAGGTAAGCAACATACTTTGTAACATCTGAGCTATTAGGGTCAATTTTCTGACCGTTCCCTGGCTTTGTGGCTCTCAATCCGTTAACTCCCCCATCATATGCCACTACAGGCTTATCCAACATTTGAACAATATAAACCCCATTGGAACTTTCTTCAATCTGCCCTCCCCCATTTGACTTGAAGCTTGGCTGGGCAGCAACTGGCAAAACACTCGAAAGCGCCATTGCCAAAACCAGCACAAGCGAGAAAATGCTGAATTTCTTTCGATGCATGATCTTGTCTCCTCTTCAAGAATATGTTAATACCTACAACATTAATTGGGACAAAACTTCTTCGTTAATTGAATTTTCGCAGAAACCTCCTTTAAAACAAAACCACCGAAACAAAAATTTCGGCGGCCTGGCGATCTTCCAATCTCTACGCATGAGATTCAAAGACCCATGACTTTGCGTCCCCGCCTCGCAACGGGTTTGCCTTTTACGATATCTTAATATTATATTAGCTTCATGGGAAAAGGCAAGTCTCCTGTAACCTTTTCCTCCCTGAATTTTTTGGGTACAAGTTTTAATACTTTAGAAAAGTTAGAAAGACATTACCAATACTTTTATCTTTTTCTAAGGTCTGGAAAAACTATTCAAGGAATATAGTCGTCTAAAATAAAGAGGTCACTTTGTCTGGAAAGGAGATTAAATTGAAAGCCTGTTGGGTTTTGGCAACGATTCTACTTGTGCTTACTTTTGGAAGCTGTAGCTACTTACCATCTGAAACAGCAAACTCTCCAGCCCTGCCTCCGGCCAATAACCAACCTCAAAATGGTGCTACACAAATGCCTTCCGAAAACCCCTCTGGAAATCCAATCTCACCGATTAATACTCTCGACTTTTCAGAAATGACTCCATTACCAGCTGACACAAATCCTTTCGTTAAACTAGTGGAACAGGACCTTGCTAACCGCTTAGGAATAAATGTAGACCAAATCCATTTTCTGAAAATTAGCGATATTGACTGGCAGGATATTACAAAGGGCTGCACTTCAACACCGGGGCAAACACTCTCGAAAGGAAGGGTATCTGGTTATCGGATATGGCTGGAAGCAAACGGCAAAAACTATCTATACCATATCGGCTTGGATAACACAATCTTTCGATGTCCAGAATAAGTTGGTACAAATCAATAGCGATAAATAAATTGCCTCAGATCTTCATCTGAGGCAATTTATTTCATTCAAAAGCTTGATACTTTATATTACTATGGCAACTTCAACACCCAGGCGCTACGACCATGTGTCGCAGCGTAAAGAACGCGTGAACCTGGGACAATTGTCAAGCCAGCAACTTCGACATTCGGCAGACCAATGCCGCCGAGTAGCCAAGACGTTGTCCCGCTTGGCAATCGCATAACGCCGAAATCACTCGCCGCGTATAGATCACCTGTCACATCATCTCGTACGAGATCGGTCACAGGCAGGTCCGCAAGGCCCCCCGCTCCTCCATCAATTCGCGTCCAGGTTGCATCAGGAGTGGCTGGGTTATAAGTGACCTCGAAGACATGACCTGGTTGAGAGGGAGTATTGAAGTTATAGCCAGAGTACGAGATCCAGGCATGATTTGGGTTTGTCGGGTCAACATAAATACTGGTTACAAAACGACCCGGATCGGCTGTCGCTGACGGTAAAGTGTCAAGTCGGGTCCACGTTACTGCTCCTGGTGCAGCATCCGCGTTCTTGGAGATAAAGACTCTACCAAAGTTTGTTGCTGCCCATAGAGTCCCTGTATCGCTCGGAGCCCGCTCAATTGCGGCAACACAACATCCATTGAATCGGCTGGTGCCTCCATATAATGGGTCATTTGCTGTCAGGTCAGTATGGTCAGCTGGTCCTATGCGAACAAAGTCACCGCAATTCGGATCCGTTCCAGACGTAGTGAACTCAGGGCAGTTTGCCTCCAGATAAGCTTGGTTACCGCCCCAATCCTGGGTGCGCCAAATGCTCTGTGAACCTTCGAAGATTGTTCCCGCGGCAGCCGGGTTAGGGTCAGCTATGATGGGCGCGTAGAAGTTTGAGCCTTCCGGGCTGCCTGCAATGGGGCCGGAAATGATCACCCATTTAGTCGGGTCGCCATTCTGGAAGTTCGCGTCATGGAACTGACCGAAGAATGAGTTGAATCGGAGGGCAGGATTCGCAGCGTTGAAGCCAGATTGGCCGCCATCGCCATAGATGACCTGCGGCCAGACAACGGCAGAACCAGTTGTTTCAAAGGTACCATTATCCTGCGTGCCGCCCATCAAGTTCTTGGGATTCGCGGCATTCACCGAGAGGCTTTGGAACTGCAGAGTAGAAAGACCTTTATTCAGACTAAAAAGGTGGCCCGGAACGCGCGAAAGTAATTGGCGACAGGCGGTCAAATAGGGTTCGAAAACGCCGCGGCTGTCACATTGATAAGATACATCCTTGAAATCACCACTTGAACGTACCAGACCTCCATCTGAGGCTTCAAAGAAGGTGAATGGATCATCTGGTTTGGTAACTAAGAAATGATGGTCGGGGTGCAGACCATTCGGTGCGGTATCCGATGAACCATCCCACGATACATCGGTAAATGTCTCTCCAGCATCAGTCGAGAGCACAACACCGCGACTGTTGGATACCCAGCCATATTCACCATATTGATACGAGCCACCCAAATACACGATGTCAGGATAGCCAGCAGGGCTATATATATACTGATCATACCAACACTGCCCGGTGCAGTAATTGTAAGTGCCATAGTAAGGGTTGCTCGGGTCAGAACTGGTTAGTGATTTCCAGCCGATATTGACGCCGCCAGAGGTCAGGGATGCCGCTGAAACATCGGCATTATCCACACGCCAGAAACTGCTTGCGGGAGCACCCTGAGCGCCATCGCCTGCGTAAATGCGAAGATGACCATCCTTGAGAGACAAAGCAAACTCTGTCCGATCGGTATTGAATGCAGGAGCAGTCGGTGCAAAGATCTGCTCAAATGCGCCGCCACCTGTCGAACGCCAGATACCCTGTTGGTAAGCAGAAGCATACAGTCGAGTATGATCATTAGGATCAAGCGCGACACGACTCACACCACGGATCGACGCATTACCATCCCAGATGAATGTAAAGGTTGCACCGCCATCTGTTGATTTAAAAAGACCAAAAGGCGGACGCGGTGTCGGTGGATTGGTCGTGGCCCCACCCGTTACTGAACTCACGCCGCGCACACCGCGGGTAGAACCTACATATAGGATGTTTGGATTCGTTGGATCGACAACAATGGAACTGATAGAGCGTCCTGCAAAGGCATCCCCTGTATACGTGCCGTTGCCTGGAGTTGTTAGTCCGGTAACTGTAGAATTGAGATGTGTCCACGTATTTCCCCCATCAGTGGATTTGTAGATACCCATGCCTGCTTCCGAATCACCTGAAGCATGTGACTCACCTGTGCCAGCGTATAGAGTATTGTTCGCCGCGTCGTAGGTCAATACACCTATCGCATTCGTGGCGAAACTTCCAGACACAAAATTCCAGTTGGCGCCACTGCCAGAAAGCGCATTATCAGTACGCCACACACCGCCACCTGCCGCACCAACCCACAGCCGACAATTATTATTATTACAACTTGAGGCAATTGCCAGTGCGGTGATACGACCCGATGTTGTGTAATCTGCACCGGAAAAAACCAGCACACCAGGGTAGTTGGCTGAGCTTGGACCCGCCAGAGTCCATTGACCGGGAACATTCTTGCCTCTCCCCACACCCTTGGCTTTGATTTGGTTAAACGCGTTTTGCGCATTCAAAGTCAACTGGAGGGGAATTTCATCTGCGGGATAGGCACGAAGCACATATTCCTCTTCGGCCTCACTACCCGGTCCTCGTTCACCTTCATTACCATTCCCAGCCTTGGCTTGTTCACTACTGGGAGCATCCGGGTCACCTTTCACAAAGCGCTGATGCTCCATAAGGGCCTTAGCCACTCTTTCATTCTGATATTCCTTGTAGGCGGCCGGTGCCCCAAAAACCATACCAATGACTAACACAATAACCAGTGCTGTCATCGCAACACGTTTATTTACTTTCATATCCTGTGTCTCCTCTTCAAGAATATGCTACAGATATTTGGAACAAAACTTCTTCGTTACTTTGTGTGTCAGCCTCCTTTACGAAAAAACCGCCGAATTCTTATTTCGGCGGTCTGGCGGTCTGACAACCCATACGCATCAGGATGACAGATCCATGACTTTGCGTCCCCGCCTCACGACGGGTTTGCCTTTTCGATATATTACAATTATATTGCACTGATGGGAAAACGCAAGATTCTTAGGCGGCAATTCATGTGAAAAGGTTACAGGTATAATCCTAACCCATGCCCAGACGTATTCTCCTGCCCTCTATAATAATTGTAGCTATCCTGACAGTTGTAGTGACAGCCTATTTTATGTACCGACCCAACTCTGCGCGCTTGCTGGCCTTTCGTACCTGGATGAACAACCCCGCCTCTCACCCAGACTGGAAGTTGGCTGCGGGAACCCAATGCGGCTCTGCCCCGTTTCTTTTTCCCACCGATGGCTTTATTGGCTTTCTGTGGGGTGATTCATTCCGCCCAGGTCATTCACACCAAGGCATTGATATCTTCGCCGGGACGGATATCGGAGTCGTAAGAGTCATTTCTGCCTATCCTGGATATCTCACCCGCGAAGCCAACTGGAAATCTGCGGTCATCGTCCGCGTGCCCAGCGACCCATTGAACCCGGGGACACAGATCTGGCTTTACTATACTCATATGGCAGATCCCTATGGCAATTCCTTTATCTCCAAGGAATTTCTACCAGGCACTTCTGAAAAATATGTAGAGGCAGGGACCTTCCTTGGATATCAGGGCAATTATTCTGGAGACCCTAATAACCCTGTAGGTGTTCATCTTCATTTCTCCGTCGTTGAAGATGATGGCACCGGACAATTCAAAAATGAAACCGAGATCAAAAACACATACGATCCTTCGCCCTATTTGGGACTACCAGTGAACGCCCATGAAAACCCGGATCAAGTCCCTGTATGCGATACGAATGAAACAGAAGGAACAGAGGGATGACCAAACTTATGGGCAAGGTAGTTCTGATTACTGGAGCGGGCAAGGGGCGTGGGAGGTTGCTTGCCAAAACACTTGGAGAACGCGGAGCGATCATCGCTGCAAATGACATTTCCCCTATTAACGTTGAACAGGTTGTACAGGAAATCAACCAACAGGGCGGCAATGCCAGAGCCTACATCGAAGATGTTGCCAAAAAGGTTGGCGTGCAGAGTCTTATTAACCAGGTTGAGGATGATTATGGGCGCATCGATATTCTCATCAACCATGCCGCGGTTCAGCCCAACGTCGCTGTACTGGAGATGGATGAATGGGACTGGCATCGTGTGTTGGATGTTAATCTTACTGGTACATTCTTAATGACTCAATCAGTAGGGCGTGTGATGCGCGAAAAAGGTGGAGGGGTGATCATTAATCTTGTAAACACACATCAGGAACCGGCTGGCGCGAAGCGTGAAGCGGCTTTTTTGTCCAGCATGAATGCACTTAGGGGCTTCACTCGTCAGGCTGCATATGAGTTAAGTCCACATAATATTCAAGTCTATGAAACAGAAGATGTTGAAGCCGTGATCAAACTGTTGGAGGAAATCCCATGAAGGAACTCAATGAATACCGCGCCCACTTGCTCAATAAACTGGTTGCTTCGGCCAAAGAGTTTCGAGAGGTGTGTCTAGCAGTTAAAGAGCCTTTTGCGCCTCTGGAAGAAGGTGGCTGGAATGTTCATCAGATCGCGGCGCACACGCGGGATGTAGATCAACTTGTATATGGGTTGCGTGCGAAAAGAACTGCTAAGGAAGATAATCCCAAATTTCAAAACTTTGATAGTGATGGATACGCCCGCGAACATTATTCCTCCGACGAATCATTGGATGTAATATTGAATGGCTTTATGCAAAATATTGAAGAGTTGGTTGCGATGCTGCGAAAATTTTCCCCAGAAACCTGGTCTCGCGTTTCGCGCCATGAAAAGCTGGGAAGTGGATTAACTTTACAACTGTGGGTCGAGCGCGGGCTGGCACATATACAGGAACATTTGGAGACCGTGAGAAAAGCGAAATAATTTATCCCTGATACTCTTTTACATCACCAAAGGGGAATGCCAATTAAACCCGAAACCCACATCAGAATGGGGTTGTAAATTTGCAAGCCAATTAAAGCGACAATGACTCCGAGAATAGCGCCCGCTACGATATCAGACATATAATGGACACCCATGGCGACACGCGCAATTGCCACCAGTGGCGCCCAAATCCACAATAATATGGCTAACCAGGTTGGACCCAAGGCGCTGGCCACCGCAGCAATCAGAAAGGCCCGGGCCGCATGCCCGGATGGAAACGAGTGCGGATCCGTATTGCGATAGATATTTCCCCATTCCCCTTCCGGACGCTTCCGACGCACCCGAAATTTGATCACTAAAACAAAAACTGCCAGCAAGCCGATGCCGGCAGCCTCCACCACCTCCCATTTCCTCCAAAAGGAGTTGCTGAAGAACCAGCCTATCAGTAAACCCAAAAGCCAAAACCATGAGTCACCGGAATGGGCAAAAAACACGGCTATAGCGCGCAATGCGCCTGGCTTTTCAGCCACGCGCATTTTTTCAGAGAGGCGTGCATCCCATCCAAGAATGACCTGCAAACTCATCGGGTTTTGACTTTTTCCTTTGACACTTTTGTTACTGTGCGCTTTTTAGCAACTGGTTTCGGTTTGGCTTTTGTCTTTGAGAAAACACTGCGTGCGGCTTTCACCTTTTCGCGGATTTGTTGTTTTGAAAGATCCTCGCGTAACAATTCCAACTGATGTGGTTTATCCACATCCATACAAGGCTCGGCATATGGCCAGACGATGGCACGCCCCTTAATCCCAATGCGTTCGCTCACACGATTCACTGCGTCCTCCAGGGTCAGACGTCTGATGAAAAGTGCGAAGAGTGTACCAAAACCAATAATGCTGGCCTGTTTGAGCGGGCTTTTGCGATTTCCGATCAGCTGCTCCCACATTGCAAGATGTTCCGTGGCATTCCGAACATGGCTGATATTGATATCAGCGCCGCACACATCCATATCTTTCAAATGAGTGTAAGTCCGTTTTGAATCTGGGAAACGTTTCTCCATTACATTCTTGGGGCAGACTCCATAATAAAGGTCATCTTGAGTGGTTTGGCTGGTTTCAACGAGCCAATCGACCATTTCTGGTTTCAGTGTCGGGATATCGGAAGAAACAATTAAGACATACTTGTTTTTCTTGTTCAACTCAAGGGATTTGTTGACCCCTGCAACAATATTCGCCAGCATGCGACCCTGATTTGAAAGAAAATACATGGGTTTCTTACAAATCAACCCGCTTTTGGATGACAGGCCAATCACAATGACATTATCCACATGCTTTGCATCGCTCAGCGCATCCAACACCCATTGGATCATAGGCTTGCCCGCCAAGTCAATGAGGGCTTTTGAATCGCCATTTGAATAAGTATATAACGGGTCTTCAGGTCGGGGGATTCCGCCTGCAGTTAGGATTGCATCCATAATCAGTTTAACTCCTGCAATTGAGGTTCAAAACCAAGTTTATCAAGCATTTCTGATAATTCGGGCCAGGTAAGAGGGCGTCCTTTGCCCGAGGCAGCCACCAGCGCGGCTTCCATCATATTGGTACCAAACGAGCGTCCATCCAATACAGGTGTGGTGGTAACGAGGTATTTCACACCCGCCTTGCGGAAGATTTCAACATCTTCTGGTGTAGTGGTATTGGTCACAATCACTTTGCCGTTCAGGTCATCGGGCATGCAACGTTTGATGTAATGACAATCTCCGGCGATGACTGTTGCCCAGGCATAATATTTTCCCCATTTCGGAGTACGCTTTTCCTGTTTTTCACCAGTCGGATACAGCATTTCAAAAGGCAGCCTTCCAGCCACGGGCATCAACAAAGCTGCAACTGTTTTCAAGGTACTAATTTTATGAATTGCAATCGGAATATCGAGGCCAAACATCAGGTCACCAAAAACGGTTTCATACCCCGCCTCAACAAAGGACTTTGAAAGCCCCCAGCGATCCACACCCACAGCGACCATGACTTTACGGCCGCGGGCATTGATGTAATCACCAATCTTATTATCCAAAAATGCTGGGGCTTTATTTTCGAGTGTGTTTTTGAGACCGCCGCCATCTACAAGAGGAGTTTGTTTTACAAACCGCACCATGGGCTGAACCGAATAAAACGGATACCACTTGCCATCAGCGAGCGCGCCGAGGTCTGCGCCGCCTACACCGAAAGCATCCACTTTGCCATCGAGTTCCTGATATTTCAACGCTGCGGCTTCCATGTCTCCATCAGTACCTATTCGTTCAATGCTGACCTTTTCGCCCAATAGGGTCACTTCCACAGCCTTGTTTCGTTTGGATGAACCAATGCTGATACTAACTGCGCGTTTCATAGTGAGTCCTCCTCAGATGAGATGAGATATTATATAACGGAATCAGGTTTCGCTGTCCCGAAGGGAGGAAGCGTGAAGTAAAACGTTGAGCCTTTTCCCTCTGCGCTTTCAACCCAGATTCGACCTCCATGAAATTCGATGATCCGTTTTACAAGCGCCAGGCCAATTCCGGTGCCTTCGCTGAGCGCATCCAATTTATCAAACAAACCAAAGATACGTTCACGATATTCAGGCTTGATACCTATACCATTATCTTTGATATAAAAAATAGGCATATCATTCTCTTCTCCAGACTGGCCAATTTCTATACACGGCTCAATTTGATCACCTATATATTTTGCAGCATTATCCAGCAGGTTTTGCAGCGCCTCCACCAGGCGTGATTTATCCACATGGACAACAGGCAGATTTGGTTGTAGATTAATCACGATGCCATGCTCCTGAATGCGCCCTTGTACCAACTCAATGGCCTGATGCGCCAGTTCTTCAAAGGCAATGCTTTCAGGAGGATTAATAAAACGACCAATGCGCGAGAGTTCCAGTAAATCATCCAACAGTTGACCCATTTTATCGACCGCGTTGGCAATTCGTTTGCTATCGCTCTTGAGGCGTTCCAGGTTGCCATGCATGGCATCCTCTTCAATGTAGCCCAGAAACCCCTTGATAGTGACTAACGGAGATTTCATATCATGTGAAACTGTATAGGTGAAACGCTCCAATTCGGCATTTTTAGCGGTAAGTTCTTCGATAAGCTTTTCGCGCTCTGCTTCCACCAGCTTACGAGTAGTGACATCTCGAACAAAGGCTGTAAACAGAATTTCTTTCCCTAACTCCAATGGGGCAATTTCAAGTTCAATTGGAAATTCATGGCCATTACGGTGCAGGGCGCTGAGTTCAATGTGCTTGTTGAGAACAGGGCCTTCGCCTGTATTTAAGAAATGGCGCAAGCCTTGTTTATGAGCTTCCCGATATTGAACCGGAATGACAAGATCGTAAAGCATTTGACCAATGGCCTCCTGAGTCTGCCAGCCAAAGACTGCTTCACCCTGTGGATTCCAGTCAACAATACGACTTTCACTATCAATCGTTACGATCGCATCCAACGCAGTATCCAGAATAAGATGAATCCGCATTTCGCTTTCGCGTAAACTTTCTTCAACTTTTTTGCGTTCGGCAAGTTCAAGCCGCAACTGCGTATTTATATGTTGCAATTCAGCGGTACGTTCCTCGACCATAATTTCAAGCCCAGCCTTCGCTTTGCTCAATTCCTCAGCCGCTCTTTTGCGATCAGTAATATCACGAGCAATCCCAAAGGTGCCAATGACCCTTCCTCGTTGATCACGCAATGGCATTTTCGTTGTCGAAACCCAGGTCTCTTGACCTGTGGGCCAAACGACAAATTCTTCAAAATCCACTCTTGGCTGACCAGATCGGATAATCTGCTGTTCATCCTCATAGGCTTGTTGAGCGTGGGGAAAAAAATCAAAATCAGACCTTCCTGTCACTTCAGCGGGATCATGCAAACCCAACATTATCGTCTGGGACCGGCTATTTCTGATGAAACGACCGTTAAGATCTTTAAAAAAGATATGGTCAGGCACATTATCCATGAGAGTCTGAAGTAAATTATTGGCTTGGGAAAGCGCAGCAGTTCGTTCCTGAACCTGAATCTCCAGCTCATCGTGGGCCCTTTGCAACGCTTCTCTCGTCTGCTTGCGTTCAGTAATGTCACGAACCATTCCCAACATGCGGCCATCGGACAACATTCTGGCGGTTATTTCCACTGGTAAAAGTGAGCCCCCCTTACAAATCAGCTGGCGTTCTGAAATAATGGTCTTTCCGGAACGTAACTCATCCAATCTGGGGGGAGTCTGTGCTCTATCAACATCGGGAATAAGGTCATTGATGAACTTACCCTGAAGTTCTTCCAATGAATAGCCGAGCATGGCACAACCAGCACGGTTAACTTCAACATACTTTCCGGTTGTATTGGTGATAAAAATCCCATCGCCCGCCTGCTCAACCAGGGCACGGTAGCGCTCCTCACTCCATAGTATTTTCTCTTCTGCCTGCTTGCGCTCGGCAATCTCGCTCTGCAATTCGACTTCGCGCTCCAAGGCATCCGTTAATGCTGTGCGCAATGTGATGCCGAATCGGTCAAGAAACAATGCAATCAGGCCGTTAAACAAAATAAAATTGATCGCCATTGTCACATTATCCATTAGCAACTGAGGTGCAGCACGGCCTCCCAAAAAAGCACTGAAACCAACCACCACAGCACTTGTTCCGAAGGTGATTGCCAGGATGCCGCGACTTAGCAATAAGCCAGCCAAAATGATCGCGAGAGTAAACTGGAATAATATTCCGTCACTTTTTAAAAGATCAAATACGACGGTTATGGCCAGTGTGGGTGTGAGGAGCAGGGTGATGATAATGAACAACAAGGGACCACGAAAATAACCGCGCCGTAATAACGCCAGCGGAAGCGCAACAAGCAGGAAACCGAAAAGATTGCCTCTCAGCGCGTTGATTTTTTCCTGAGCAAAAAGGGTGGGAAGGGTCATAAGAACAACTGTGGCAAGAATAACCACCGCCATTAAGCCAATCAGAATAAATTGAAGCAGGGAAGCAATTTGCCTTTCAACAGAATCTTGAATGGGAGGGTCACCCAGCCAGGGAGAGAGACGGGATGTAAAGAGACGCTTCATTTATCTTCTCCTTGTATTGGCAGAACAAAGTAGAAAGTGGCTCCTCTCCCATATTCACTCTCGACCCAAATCCTACCGCCATGGACCTCAATAATTCTTTTCACAAGGGCCAGCCCTACCCCGGTTCCCTCGCTTCTAGGGTCCAATTTATTGAACAAGCCAAAAATACGTTCATGAAATTCAGGCGCGATGCCCAGGCCATTATCTTGGATATAAAAAACTGGCCAACCATTTTCCTCGCCGTGTTGACCCACCTCAATATGCGGATGCTCCTGCTCGCCCATATATTTGGCTGCGTTGTCAAATAGGTTTTGCAGTACTTCGATCAAGCGTGGCTTGTCCACATAGACCATGGACAGGGCAGGTTGAACACTAACTTTTACCTGCCGCGCTTCCAAACGGCCCATCACAAGATATAAAGCCTCACGTACCAGGTCATTAAAAGGCACATTTTCAGAGGCATTCACTACACGGCCAATCCTTGAAAGTTCAAGCAGTTCGTTAAGCAGGTTTTGCATCTTCCTAACTGCTTCCTGTATGCGTTCCATGTCACGCTTCATACGCTCGATGTTGCCAGATAGGGCGTCCTGTTCCAAGTAGCCAAGAAATCCATTAATGGTCACCAGGGGAGATTTCAAATCGTGTGAAACTGTATACGTAAAGCGTTCCAATTCACCGTTTTTATTTTCCAGTTCACTAATCAATTTCTGACGTACCGTCAATTCATCCTGCAATTCGCTGAACAGACGGGCATTCTCGAGTGCAATCGCAACCTGATTGGCATACGTGACAGCCAGGGCAGCATCGCGCTCGGAAAATTGGCCAACCTTGTTTCCATCCAGTGCGATGATGCCAATAATTCTTCCTTTAACCTTCAATGGGATCGCCATCCAGGCATGGATGCGATCATGGGGAGGATCAGTGAACACGGAGAAACTTAATTGAACATCCTCATAAAGAACGTAAGGTGCGTTCTCACGCAGAACGGGGTACGAAGGTTCTTCATCCTTGATCTCAAATTGCAAGCCTACATGACCAGTAACATCCTCCAGGCCGCGAACACGGACGATTTCAAGCCTGTTTCCATTCAACAATTGAACCGAGGCGCTGTTATGTGGCACAACTCGGGCAAGCTGTTCAAGAATCCGATC
>Ga0070699_100002528_pt1 | contig 16425 bp, 11 predicted proteins | sample KBSK1503metaG_FD_65473 | JGI IMG/M metagenome (GOLD analysis project Ga0070699, IMG submission 65473) | Corn, switchgrass and miscanthus rhizosphere microbial communities from Kellogg Biological Station, Michigan, USA - KBS K1-50-3 metaG | ecosystem: Host-associated > Plants > Roots >...
CGGGCTGGCTTGAGAGTAAGTATGAGAAACCTGGTAACCGCGATTCTGATGACGATAGTGACGACGATCCTGCTGGGGTTGATCTATCCGTTGGCCGTCACCGGTCTTGCGCAAGTGATCTTTCCCGACCAGGCCAACGGGCAACTGATCAAGCGCGCGGACGGCACGCTTGCGGGCTCGCGTTTGCTGGGTCAGCCGTTTTCTTCGCCGGGATATTTTCGCGGGCGGCCGTCGGCTGCCGCATACGATGCCAGCGCTTCATCGGGATCGAACCTTGGTCCAACCAACCAGAAGCTGATCGAGCGCGTGAAAGCCGACGTCGAGAAGTTGCAGGCTGAAAATCCCGGCAAGCCGGTGCCGATCGATTTGGTAACCACTTCCGGCTCGGGGCTCGATCCGCACATTTCGCCCGCGGGCGCGGAGTTTCAAGTGCCTCGTGTGGCGCGCGAGCGCGCAATGAGTGAAGCGGAAGTGCGCAGCTTAGTCGCGGCGCACACGGAAGGACGGCAATTCGGATTTCTCGGCGAACCGCGCGTGAACGTGTTGGAGCTTAATCTCGATCTGGACCAGCGAAGACCAATGAAGCGATAGTCGAAATGGCAGCGGAGTTGAAACGACCATCACCCGAAGCACTTCTCGCCAAGCTCAAAGTTGGCGACAAGCCGACCTTGCGCGTCTACATCGGCGCTGCGCCGGGCGTGGGTAAGACCTGGCAGATGCTCGAAGACGCCCACGCCCTGCAACGACAGGGAATCGACATCGTGATCGCGGTGCTCGAAACCCATGGCCGTAGTGAAACGGCCACGCTCGCGGAAGGTCTCGAACGCGTGCCGCTGCGCAAAGTCGAGTATCGCGGCGTCGTGCTCGAAGAGCTGGATCTCGATGGCGTCATCGAGCGCGATCCGCAGGTCGCGATCGTTGACGAGTTGGCCCACACCGACGTGCCTGGCTCGAGAAATCGCAAGCGTTATGAAGATGTGCTCGAGCTTCTCAATCACGGCATCTCCGTCATCACTGCCGTAAACATTCAACACATCGAGTCGCTGAACGACGTCGTTGAGCGCACCACCGGCGTACGCGTACGTGAGACGGTGCCGGACCATTTCTTCCGTCGGGCTGATGAAGTGGTGAACGTCGATGTTTCCGTCGAGACGCTGCGCACGAGACTGAGGCAGGGAAAGATTTATGGGGTAGAGAAGATCGAGCAGTCGCTCAACAACTTCTTTCGCAAGGGCAATCTGTCGGCGTTGAGAGAACTGGCGTTACGTCAGGTGGCCCAGGACCAGGCGACCCGCGCGCATGTTTATCGCGAGCGGGAGGGTCTGGTCCAGGCGGTGATTCCCGAAAAGGTGATGGTGGCGATGGCGTCGCGCGGCAGTGCGAAGAAGCTGCTCCGCACCGGGTCGCGCATCGCGGGGCGGCTCGCGTCCGATTGGTACGCAGTCTACGTCGAGACGCCGCGCGAGGAGATGGGCCGGATCAACCCCGAAGACTACGCTGCACTACAGGAAAACATTCAGTTCGCCCAGCAACTTGGCGCGCGCGTGGTGAAACTGAAAGCGCGCAACGTCGCGGACGCCTTAATCGCTTTCGCGCGTGGCGAAGGAATCACGCACGTGATCTTCGGGCAAACGTCGCGCTCGCGTTGGGACATGTTGCTGCACGGTTCGGTGATTAATCGTTTTCTCGACGAAGTTCGCGACGCGACCGTGCAAGTGGTGCCAATGGATCTTTCAAATGATGGTAACGCCGAAGGCGTTCGCTAATTTCAGCCCAGGGTTCGAACAAAGTGAGAACCCTGGGTACGCATAGAGAGAATGCGTAGAACCCTGAAAGGGTTTGGCAAGCGGCGAACCCTTTCAGGGTTAGTGCGGATGTTGGATTGGGTACCCCAGGGTTGTCGCTGCACTCCAACCCTGGGCTGAGATTAGTGAACGCCTTCGGCGTAAGGCCAGGCTGAAAATTCGGTATTAGGCCGCTGAGATTAGTGAACGCCTTCGGCGTTAAGGCCAGGCTGAAAATTCGGTATTAGGCCGCTGAGATTAGTGAACGCCTTCGGCGTAAGGCCAGGCTGAAAATTCGGTATTAGGCCGCTGAAATTAGTGAACGCCTTCGGCGTTAGGGACATACATGAGTCTGAGAACGAAGCTGTTGATCGGCTACGGGGTGTTTATCGCGGCGCTGGTGGTACTGGGGACGTGGAGTGCGTGGCGTCTGCACGATATGGGCAAAGTGTCGCGCCGCATCATTTCGGAAAACTACGACTCGGTGGTGGCGGCGCAGGAGATGAAGGAGAGTTTGGAACGACAAGACTCCGCGGCGCTCTTCGCGTTGCTCGGCGCGCACGAAAGAGCGCTCACACAACTGCACGAACATCGCGCGCGCTTCGATCAGAACCTGAACAGGGCCGCACACAACATCACCGAAGCTGGTGAAACGGAAGCCATCGCCGCCATTCAGAACGATCGCAACGACTACTATCAACGCTTCGATGCGTTCATCGTCAAACCAACCGCTAACGAATACTTCGGACAGCTCGAACCGCAGTTCAACCAGTTGCGCGCTGACTGCGAACACCTCCTGCAACTAAATCAACGCGCGATGCTCGGCAAAGCCGAAGCGGCCGCGGGCGTCGCTCAGCTCTGGTTCTATCGCACCTTACTCATCGCCGGTCTGCTGGTCGCGATGAGCGTCGCGCTCGCGTTCGTTTTGTCTCAAAGAATCGTTGGACCGTTGCGCCGGCTTACGGAAAGCACCGCGAGAATTGCAGCCGGCGATCTCACCGCTCGCGTCACAGTTGATTCGACCGATGAAGTGGGCGTCCTCGCAGCCGAGTACAACCGCATGGCCGACAACCTGCGCCAACTGCGTGACTCGGATCTCGGCAAGTTGCTGGTGGCCCAACAAACCACCGAAGCTGCGATTGACTCACTCTACGATCCCGTAATAGTCACCGATGCTGACGGCCAGGTCACCAAACTCAATCCCGCGGCCGAAGAGATCTTCGGTTCCGAAAAAGAGAACGCGGGCATGCACGTCGGCGAGGTCGCGCGCGACGCTCGCATCGCCGGCGCGGTGGCGGAAGCGCTGAAGTCACAACATCCGGTGATGGTTGAGGAGATGTCGTCGGTGCTGCCGCTGGCCGTCGCTGGTTCGGAGAGGGCCTTTCGCCTGCGCACGACACCGATGCGCGATCACCAACGTCACCTGCTCGGCGCCGTCACCTTGCTCGAAGACGTCACTCACCTGCGCGAGATCGATCGTCTCAAGTCTGACTTCATCGCGACTGCTTCGCACGAGTTACGCACGCCATTAACGAGCGTGCAAATGGGCGTTTATCTGTTGCTCGAACGAGCCGCCGGCGAGTTGACGGACAAGCAAGTCGAAGTGTTGAGCGCGTGTCGTGAAGACTGTGAACGGCTCGATAAATTGATGCGCGATCTGCTCGATCTTTCACGCATCGAGGCGGGCGAAAGTAAACCCACGCTCGCACTCGTAAAGACAAAAGATCTGATCGACGACGCGACTGAAGAACTGCGGCCGCAAGTGGAATCCAGGGGCCTCGACTTCAACGTAGACGCGCCAATTACGCTGCCGGCAGTGAGAGTCGATCGCACGCAAGTCGAACGTGTGCTTGCGAATCTCGTGGTTAACGCGATTCGTTACACGCAACAGGGCGAGATAAAGATCAGCGCGCAGCCGCGTGGTAACTCGGTGGCCGTTTCCGTTTCGGATACCGGCAGCGGCATCCCGCAGGAATACTTGCCGCACATCTTCGACAAGTTTGTGCAAGTGCCGGGCGCGACGACGGGCGGCGCCGGTCTTGGCCTGGCGATTTCAAGACTGATCGTCGAAGCGCACGGCGGACAGATCAGTGTGCAATCAGAACGAGGCAAGGGCTCGACGTTCACGTTTACGTTGCCCGCCGCCGCCTGAAAGAACGAAGTATGAGGGAACGAATACTGATAATCGACGATGAAGAGCACATCAGGCGCATGATGCGCTTAACGCTCGAAGCCGCGGGCTACCAGGTCGCGGAAGCGAGCAATGGCAATGAAGGTGTGAACCTGTATGGCGACGGCTCGAGCTGGTCGGCGGTGGTCCTGGACCAGCGCATGCCGGGAATGGATGGTCTGGAAACACTGCGCGAGCTGAAACAGCAGAACGCAGACGCTCGCGTTGTGATGGCCACTGCCTACGCGTCGATCGAGCTCGCGGTAGATGCGATGAAATTCGGTGCGACTGATTTCGTGCGCAAACCGATGACGCCGGAAGTACTGCGCAATGCAGTGGCCGCGGTGATAGTGAAGAACAGAGCCAAGGCGAAAGAACCGCAACCGCTCATTCAAACCATCACCATGAACGGCTTCACGATTCTCGACGACGAGGAGTCGCCGCCGCTCGATCATTCCGAACGACGATTCGTCGTGACGACGCCCGCGGGTCAGAAGCATGACGTGCTGGTCGAGATCGACGCGGAGGCGGTCTCGTTCGTCGAGCGCCTGACCGGACGGCGGCTCGCGCCGGAGAGTTCTTTCTGGACCGCGCAAGCGCGCCGTCTCTTGAGCGACTTTCTGTGGAACGAACGTAAGGTGCCGCCGATGCGCAGACTGGTTTTGCGCAGTCTCGATCCCGATCGATTGCCGGTAGCGGCGCGCTGGAAAGCGGAAGGAATAAAGGGAAACTAATGGCGGCTACTGCGATCAAGCGGTTACTCGTGGGACGAGCACTGCGAACCGAGCAGGCGATTCACGAGCGGCTCACCAAGAAAACTGCACTCGCGGTTTTTTCGTCCGACGCGCTTTCCTCGACGGCTTACGCGACCGAAGAAATTCTGCTCGTGCTCGCCGCCGCCGCGGCCGCGACTGCCGGCGGTTCGTTTGGTTATGTCGTGCCGGTTTCAATCGGAATCGCGGTGTTGCTGGTGATTGTAGCGACGAGTTACCGGCAGACGATTCATGCGTATCCTTCGGGCGGCGGCGCCTACATCGTCGCGAAGGAAAATCTCGGCACGAATCCCGGGTTGATTGCCGCTGCGGCCCTACTCGTTGATTACGTGCTCACTGTTTCGGTGTCGATCGCGGCGGGTGTGGCGGCGATCACGTCGGCGGTGCAAGGGACACAATACGCCTGGATCGACGATCACAAAGTGATCCTGTGTCTGATCTTCATTGCGTTTATTGCGACTGCAAACCTGCGCGGTGTTCGTGAATCAGGCGCGCTGTTTGCGGCGCCGACGTACGTATTCGTCGTCAGTTTTCTCTTCATGATCGCGTTCGGGCTCTTTCACTACTTCACTTACGGTGGCGCTGCGACAGTGCCGGAAGAGTTGAAAGTTGCGGAAGGCTACAAGCTGCAACCACTCACGTTGTTTTTACTGCTTGGAGCGTTCTCGAATGGTTGCGCGGCGCTGACCGGCATCGAGGCGATTTCGAATGGCGTGCAGGCGTTCAAGAAACCCGAAGCGCACAACGCGGCGACGACCTTGATCTGGATGGCGCTGTTGTTGACGACGATGTTTCTCGGCACGAGCGTGATGGCCTACCTGTATCACGTGCATCCGAAGGCGAATGAGACTGTGATCTCGCAATTCGCGCGCATCATGTTTACCGGTCCGTTCGGTTGGTTTTACTACGTCGTGCAGGCAGCGACGGCGGCGATCCTCGTGCTGGCTGCGAATACGGCGTTTGCCGACTTCCCTCGACTGTCGAGTTTGCTGGCGCGCGATCGTTTTCTGCCGCGACAGTTTGCCAATCGCGGCGATCGTTTGGTGTTCTCGAACGGCATCGTGATTCTCGCGATCTTCGCCGGCGTTCTCGTGATCGCTTTCGGCGGCGACACGTCACGACTGATACCGCTCTACGCGGTTGGCGTGTTTCTGTCGTTCACGTTGTCGCAATCAGGCATGGTGATCCATTGGCTGCGCGAACGACGAAAGCTGCGTGCTGAACAATCGCAAAATAATGTTCAAGCAAAGGCAGCGGACAGTATGTTGCCTGATGTTGGACTGGAAGATGAAGATCGCTCGTACTTCGTAACCGACGAAGTCACCGCGCCTGCAAACTGGAAGAAGTCGCTGGCGATCAACGCGATTGGCGCGTTAGCGACGTTCATCGTGCTCTGTGTATTCATCGCGACGAAGTTCATTCACGGCGCGTGGATCGTGGTCGTTGTCATTCCGTTACTGGTACTGTTGTTCAGGGCCATTCACGGTCATTACGTGATGGTGGCGAAGCAACTCTCGACTGAAGGACTCGAGCCGTTGCGGACGATTAAGCATACGGTGATCGTTCCGATCTCGGGTATACATCGTGGCGTGGTGTCGGCATTGCAGTATGCGAAGTCGATTGCGCCGGACAGGGTGCAGGCGATCTACGTTGACTTTGAAGAGGAAGCGACGGCGAACTTGAAAGACAAGTGGGAACGTTGGGGCGCGGGCGTGCAACTCGTGGTGCTGCCGTCGCCTTATCGCGAGCTGACGCGGCCATTGCTGCGGCATATCCACCGGCTCACGAAGGAAAACTCTGACGACATCATCACCGTGGTGCTGCCTGAATTCATTCCGGCGCGCTGGTGGCAACACGCGCTGCACAATCAAAGCTCACTGCTGTTGAAAGGCTCGCTGCTTTTTAAAAAAGGCGTGATCGTCACCAGCGTCCCTTATCACCTCGAACATTAGCCACAAAAAGGCACAAAAGGCCACATAAAGATCTCTCTTAAAGGACGCGAGACGTCCATTCAGATCTTTATGGGCGTTTTGTGCCTTCTTGTGGCAATGAGAGAATGTCGAAGCGCGTGAACGAGAATTGCAGGAAGATTTTTGCAGCCGCGCCATACTTTCAGGCATTGCGGTTGGTTTACTGGGTCGTAATGTGAACGCCGAGGAGCAGAAACAACTGGTGCGCGGTCGCGCTTACTCGATTGGCCTGTCGTTTGTGGCTTTTTGTATCGGCGTGGCTGGTTTGCTTGGCTGGATCCTCGATAACGATTTTCTAAAAAGAATCTATCCCACCCTGGTGACGATGAAGGCAAACACCGCCGTTTGCCTGATGCTGTCGGCCGTCTCCTTATTCCTGATCCAGAACCGAGAAGCAGCGCCCGATAAACGTCTCATCAGTCGCGTGCTTGCCGCGACCGTCATGATGGTGGGACTGATTACACTCAGCGAACATGTTTTCGGTTGGAACACAGGTCTCGACCAACTGCTGTTTCACGAGTCGCACGCCGAGGCGGGCTTATCATTCCCAGGGCGGATGGGAGTCGCAGCTTCACTCAACTTCTCATTGCTCGGCATCGCGCTTTTGTTTATTGACGTGCGTATCAGGCGCTGGTTCCGTCTCGCAAACATCGCGGTCTTATTTGTGGTCGCAATTACACTGCTGGTTTTTCTTTACTACTTTTACGGCATCGAGCAACAGGAACCCCTTGCCTACTATTTCACGATCGCCCTACATACCGTCGTAGCCTTTCTCGCTCTCGCCGTCGCCATTCTGTTAGCGCGACCCGAACGCGGCGTGATTACCGCACTGCTGGGAAACAGTCCCGGAGCCGTGGTCGCGCGGCGCATGTGGCCGGCTCTCTTGATTGTGATCATGCTGGGGTGGATCAGGATCATCCCGCGCACTGCGGGCGGGCCCAGTCAGGGGTTTGCCACGGCGGTGTTTGTTTTAGCGGTACTGCTCCTGCTCGCCGGTCTGATCTGGTGGACAGCCGTCTCGCTGAACCGCACCGATCGGGAGCGTTCTGTTGCTGAAGGCCGCCTCGAGGTGCTGGCTCGCGTCAGCGAACTGATTCGTACGCTGCACGATCCTTACCAGCTTTCTTACGCCGTGGCCCAGACGGTCGGCATTCATTTAAGAGTTCGTCGGTGCTTGTTCAATGAGACTGACGTCGAGCGCGATCTCGAGATCGTCCACCGTGATTATTGTGATGGCGCCGAATCGGTTGCGGGCGAACATCGGATCTCCGAGTACAGCAGTGTCACCTCACGTGAGATGGAACTGGGAAACACTGTAGTCAACTCCGACTCGAAGACCGATCCGAGAACCGCGGCTGATTATCATCGCGGCTACGAGGCAAACAGTGAGCGAGCGTATATTGCCGTGCCGTTATTGCGCGACGGACGTTGGGTAGCGTCACTCTGGACCAGCGACGATGAGCCGCGCCAGTGGACCAAAGAAGAAGTATCGTTACTGCAAACTGCTGCCGAACGCACCTGGACCGCGATTGAGAAGTTACGCTCGGAAGTTGAGCGTGAGCGACTGCTGCGGAGCGAACAGGAAGCACGCGATGCTGCGGAAAAAGCGAACCAGCTCAAAGACGAATTCCTCGCTACGCTATCGCACGAGCTGCGAAACCCGTTGAACGTGATTCTCGGCTACTCGGAATTGTTGCTGCGCATGCCCGAGATCGAAGGCTCGCCGCGTTTGATCAAAATGGGTGAAGCCCTGCGGCGTAACGCGCAGTCGCAGTCGCAATTGATCAACGATCTGCTCGATCTATCGCGTTTACAGCGCGGCAAGATCTCGCTGAACCTTGAGACAGTTTCACTCGCAGCCATCATCGACAGCGCGGTTGAAACGGTGCGTACGGATGCGGCGGCCAAAGAGATTGAGATTCGTTTGCACACGGGCGATCAGCTCCTGCTGGTCGAGGGCGATCGTTTACGGCTTCAGCAAATCGCCTGGAACGTACTGAATAACGCAGTGAAGTTTACGCCCGCGGGCGGAACGATTGAGATCAGTTTAAGTAACGATCGCGACAGTGCTGTTTTAAGCGTGGCGGATACAGGGCAGGGAATTGATGCGAGTTTTTTGCCGCACGTGTTCGAGATGTTTCGTCAGGCTGATGGCAGTAACCGGCGGCGGCATGGTGGTTTGGGAATCGGTCTCGCGCTCGTGCGACAGCTCGTGCAGCTTCACGGCGGCACGATCAGCGCGGAGTCGGCTGGTCCAAATAAAGGATCGCGGTTCACAATTGGTCTGCCATTGTTGCGTGAAACCGCAACGTCGAATTCACCGTCAGTGGTTACCGCGGGCGCCGTGGAGCTCGCGGTGTTTGCGCAAAAGAGTTTTCTTGTCGTTGACGATTCAGAAGACACGATCGGGATGTTGACGGAGCTGCTGCACGTTGCGGGTGCGAATGTGACTTCGGCGACGAACGGAAACGACGCGTTGCGGATCGCGGAAGAAAACGAGTTTGACGTGATCCTTTCCGACATTTCGATGCCGGAGATGGATGGGTTTGAGTTTCTCAAGCGGCTGCGGAAGATTGATGGACGCCGGGAGGTGCCGGTGCTCGCCATCACCGGTTTTGGTCGCAATGACGATATCGCGCGCGCGACCGCGGCGGGGTTCTATTCTCACCTCACTAAGCCACTCAACCTCAAGGCACTCGCTGACGTGCTGCAACGACTCGCCGACGAGCAAGGTGGTCCGGATCGCACCGAGACGAATGTCGATCAGGATGTCAGCGCTGGCCCGGTTTTCTAGGCGCTTCTCACAAAAACATTTCACGCCAAGGCGCCAAGTTCACGCAAAGGCGCAATTGACTCTTCTTTGCGCCTTCTGTTTGGACCTTTGCGCCTTTGCGTGAAACTCCGCCGTTTGCACCAACTCCATACATCACAGTGAATTCAGATCGCACACTTACGGCGCTCTAGTTTGTGGCTTTGTAAGGCAGTTCTCTCACTGGCATCTTCGTTGCGTTTTCTACTGAGTATGCAAAGTCGAACAATGCGATTTTCGTGTTGTCTTGGTGTGCTTGTCGCAATTGCGAATGCAGCCTACGCACAGCAGAGCGCGGCGCTGGCGCCACCGGCAGTCGTATCTGCTGCCGACAAGGCAGCGATTCAAATGTTTGAGAAGCAGGTCAACGAATACATCGATTTGCGTAAGCAGGCCAAAGCTAACGCGCCTAAGCTTTCCAAAGACAGCACGCCGGAACAGATTCACGCCTATCGAACTGCACTCGAAGAATCGCTCCGAAATGCGCGTGCCGGTGCGAAGCGTGGCGATGTGTTTCGTCCCGAAACGGCGGGCTATATTCGTCGCACCTTGAAGAACGAGTTTCAGGGGAAAGATCGACGCGAGCTGCGCGACACGATCTTCGAGACCGAGACTCAGGGCGTGGTCCTGCGCGTGAATTATCCGTATTCAGAGAGCGCTGAGCTGTCAGAAATGCCCGCGACCTTGCTCGCAAAGCTGCCGCAGTTGCCAAAGGACGTCAGGTATCGATTTGTCGGACGAAACATGTTGCTGGTGGATCGCGAGAGTAACGTCATCATCGACTACATGCCCGACGCATTGCCATGAGGGTCAACGCCATGAGAAGGCTTCGTACTTATAATTTCCTGCTGGCGTTTGTTATTACCGCCACTCTCTTTCTTCCGGTCTCTGCCCAAAAAGTTAACAGTGCAAATGCCCACAGCTTGCCGGCGAAACTCACGCTGCCGGTTAAAGACGGCTCGGTTCGGTTTGCCGTCATCGGCGACACGGGTTCGGGTACTGAAAAGCAAAGAAACGTCGGCGACATGATGGTCAAGTACCGGGCGCTGTTTCCGTTTGAATTCGTGTTGATGATGGGCGACAACCTGTACGGCGGCGAGGCGCCGCAGGATTTTGAAAAGAAGTTTGCCGAGCCTTACAAGACGCTGCTCGACAACAAAGTGAAATTCTATGCGACTCTCGGGAATCACGATCTGCCGGTGCAAGTGAACTATGAAAACTTCAACATGAACGGCAAAGAGTATTACCGTTTCAAGAAAGGCATCGTTGCTTTCTACTCGCTCAACAGCAACTACATGGATAAGAAGCAGGTGCAGTGGCTCGCAGACGAGTTGGCGAAAGATACATCTGAATGGAAGATCTGTTTCTTTCATCATCCGCCCTACTCGTCGGCGAAGAAGCACGGCTCTGACGATCAGTTGCGCGAAGTCGTCGAGCCAATCTTCCTGAAGTATGGAGTCAACGTGGTGTTAACAGGCCACGATCACGTGTATGAGCGAATCAAGCCGCAGAAAGGGATTTACTACTTCGTCTCTGGCGCCGGCGGCAAACTTCGGACAGGCGATATCAAAGAGACGTCAGGATTGACGGAGAAGTCTTACGATCGCGATCTCCATTTCATGCTGTTCGAAGTGGCGGGAGATCAGATGTACTTCCAGGCGATCTCGCGTACTGGAGAGACGATCGATTCCGGTGTCATAATGCGCAAGCGCCCCTGAAACAAGCGACCCTTTTGCGCCTTGGTGTTTTCCTTTGCGCCTTTGCGTGAAACTGTCTTTGCTTAAGGAATGAAGATCATGCCTAAGGATGACAAGCAGGTAATTCGTGAATCAGTTGAGACGTGGCTGGCCGCCAGCAAAAAAGGCGACTTATCGACCATGCTTAACCTCCTCGCTGACGACGTGTTCTTCATCGTTGCCGGCAAAGAGCCGTTTGGCAAGGAGGAGTTTGCGGCAGCGAATCGTGAGCAGATGAAGGGCATGGAAATGGACGCGTCGATTGATATCAAGGAGATCGAAGTCGCGGGCAACTGGGCCTGGATGCGCAGTTTTCTGGAAATAACTTTTACACGTGACGGAAAACCGGCGAGGCACTCAGGCCATATTCTCACGATCTGGCAGAAGCCGTCGGATGGGCGTTGGGTGATCAAGCGGGATGCCAACTTTGTGAAGCCCGAAGGGGTTTAATTGCCATTGATGCTTGCGCCTTTTGTGGCGCAAATCGATTGTGAAAAGGCGGAAATAGTATGAGTAAATTTGTGCAACGGGAGGAGGCTCAGGGGAATCTTATACTCGGTTCTGACAGCATTCGGAATCAAGCAAACAGGCCCGATAACTTTCAACGAGATTTGCCAGGTTGAGGAGTGTTAAATGAGTTCTATTAAAAAAGTATCCCCAGCGATTGTTACGATTCTTGCACTTATTTTTTCGATTTCTGCCGCCGCTTTTGGCAAAGAAAAGAACAGCAAATTCCCCAATATCAAGATCAAAAACTTTGGTCAGATGGACGATCGTTTCTTCCGCGGGGCTCGTCCGGAAAATGACGACTATCAGGCGCTGGCCGCGCTCGGTGTGACCACCATCATCGACCTGACGGACAACTCGATGGAGTATGAGAAGCCGGCAGTCGAGGGCGCCGGGCTGCGTTATGTGAATATTCCGATGGTTGACAAGAGCTATCCGAGCATGGACCAGGTCAACGAGTTTCTGAAAGTGATTGACGATCCGGCAACGGGCAAGTTCTACGTACACTGCGCCGGTGGCTGCCATCGCACGGGAGTGGTCGGAGCCGTGTATCGCTTCAACCACGATCACTGGAATCTCGAACAGGCGCTGGCCGAGATGGACCAGTACGAATTCGGTTCCGGCTACGGACACGGCAAGCAGCGCGATTTCGTGAAGGACTACTGGGATCAGTTCCAGTCCAAACAGACCGCCGCCGCCGCGACAAATCGCTAATCGAAGTTACATTGCAAAACACGAAGGGCTGCTCACTCGAGCAGCCCTTTTGACTTAAGAGACAATTTCATTCACAGCGGTGGATTTAACATCCGCTTTCTTTCCTCAAAGATTTTAGCTGAACGTCAGTGGCCGAGAATGGTGACGGCGCTGCTGAGGAATAACTGTAGCTTTAGTTGCCCGACCGTCCGCTTATCAGGCGTTACTGCTTGCTGGCCTTTACCATTTGGTTCAGGACGGATCTAAGAGCCAGATTTCAATTCTTGCAACTTTGACACATCAATCGTTAGTGTTGAGTTTTCTTGTAGGAAGGCGAGAGCGGCATTTGGGGAATCTATTTCTGAAATGCATTGCGCAAGACCAATTACCGCTTCGGTAATATTGTCCCTTGAGACAGAAAAGGCCTTCCTCAATAGAGGTGTCGCTGTTACCCCAGTCATTCTTATCAACTCACTTAAAATTGATACCATGCATTTGCCGGTAATCCTATCGTTTTACTGGGTTAGGTTTGTGATACGGTGCACTAACTAGTAAATGGGGTAACACTTGAGTAACGTCGAGCATTCCACCTCAAATTAACCATTAAGTGTGATGCGGAGATGATCAGACCATCAGGATGGCGACAACTGATTGTGAGTCGGCAAACTCTTGCGCTTGCATTTTTAATTGTTGTTGTTGTTTTCGGAATTGCTTACTTGCTGGCGTGGGAGCTCAGACCGGATTATTTCGTCATACAGCAAGAAGTTAATCTATACCCGATTGGCAGTATCGACTCGTTACTCAACAGAGATCAGTTCAACGCAATCTCGCTCGAAGCGGGAGGACTTACCGAACTGTCAACTCAGGCAAACGAAATTGTTAAAACCGAAAAGAGTTGCAATCCTCATTCAATTGGAACTTTGATTACTTTTCCAGGCTTCTACTTCCACGACGCGACTGAATCGTTATCCGCACCACCATTGACAACTACTCGGATCTTACTTGCGGTAATCGGAGCAAACGTGAACTGTCGCCAGACCTTATTGTTTCCAGTCACACTGCAGCCAGGCACGGTGGTCCAGGTTGATCCCTTCCAGTACTGCACGTCGAACCGGTTGCGAAGGGCGAACACGCACGACTGTGTTTCTCGTACCGGTATCCTTGCGATGGATTTTCAAGGTGACTAAATGTGCAGAACAGAAGTTGCGTAAAACTGAAGGGGCACGCTCGATTGGCCCACCTAGTGCGCTTTAAGACGGACTAGAAGAAGAGCAGATCAGACGGTTTCAATCTTCCGTAGCTCTTCGATGAATAGTTGTTCAGCTGCGCGTTCTTCATTGAAATAACTTTCCCAAAAGCCTGGTTTGGACCAAGGTTCCGGCGTCAGATGAAAACTGCCATGGTCATCTATTACAGCCCTCCAATTCGAGGGCATTTGAGTACAGACGGTCACAAACTGCCGGGCGTTCACAAGAATCGGTATGTTAGGGTTATCTCCAATAAGCCTCAGCATCAAATCACGTCCGACGAAAGCATGAACGCTCAACACCAGATAAGTCTTACCGACTGTGAGCCAACTACTTATTTCTTCTTTCGTCCCAGTGATCGGATTGACGACGCTCTCGCATATCACTTTCATCTCGGGGCCCTCGCCACAACCGTTTTATAGTCTATCGTCCGATTCACCACCTGCGTCACTCTATTGTAATAGAAATGCATCTGAAAATACCCGCCTCCTGGCTGGTGAAAAGTTTCAGTTGTGTATTTCCCCCAATCAGCTATCTTACTCCCATCTCTCGTGAGTTCTTGGATAACTGCGGGATTCGATAGTTCTGACCCTGCAACAATCTCAGTGGAGTTTTGTATAACAGCTGGCTGCAAACCGCCATCCGCAGTGAAGATGGAAGCCGCTTCTTCTGCCGCCAGCTGGGCAGCTAGCCGTGGACCGGTGGCGATGTTCCCAGCAACCAAGCCAGTGTCGGCAATGTCTTCTATAATCCCTGCTGGGCCAGGTAGTCCTATAATCAAATCAAACTGCTGACATGTTGGACAGCCCGGTACCGGAGGAACTGTAATTCTGGAATTTTCATTAAATCGCTGAAGGGCGCTCATTTCTACCGTCTCCGCCTTCCTATATGCAGCGGTATATGTCGCTTGGGAAACAATTATCGTGGTAGCGGCCACTGCAGCACTACGGCTGAAGAACCTGCCCACTCCCTTCCACGCACGTTTGTACCAAGGTTGCCGTGCACTGTTAATGGTGACTCGGTCGAGTGGTACGCCCTTGGGTGGCTCAGCATCATCCTTCCTTGGGTCTTGTGCCCAGTTTCCACTTGGGTCAACATATTTCAGAGGATTGTTCTTCACATAAGCGTAAAGATTTAGAGTTTGTGGGTTTACTCTCTTTCCCCCAAAAGCATCCGGGCTTGTAAAGCAACCTTCAATTGACGAGTAATATCTTGCGTTGAAGTAATCTAATGTTGTCTCGAGATCCCGTTCTTGATTGGTGAACTGCTGGCGAATGCCGTCACTGGCTGAATAACCCTGTGCGGTGCTGCGGCCGGCGGTGGGCGCAAACAATTCTTCGCCGAACGGCAGATAGTCGTGACGCTTCACATTCGCGAGATTGCCGGTCTGGTCGATGATCATGCGAGGCGTGCCGAGATGATCAGTAACCAACCAATGGATGTTGCTTGAGGCAGCTATTGAATCACGGCCCCACGCTTCCACTTCCACCACGCGACTGTAAGCATTATCCGCACTACCATTCACCAGCACGCGAATCTTACTGGTGGTGATCGGAGCAAACGTGAATTGTCGCCAGACTTTGTTGTTTCCAGTCACACTACCGCCAGACACCGTCACCCAAGCCAAGCCATTCCAGTATTGCACGTCAAAGGCTGTAGTGCCGTAAAGACTGAAGGTTTGCGTCAGTGTCGGCTCAACCGGATTCTGCGGATCGTCCTGCTGTGTGATGACATCTATTTCGCTGATGGTTTTGCTGCCGTTGAAGCTGACTTCAACCCAGTCCGGAAAACTGTTAAAGGTGCTGTCCAGCCAGATGGTGTTATTCGTAGCTTGACGCGATCCGTCAATTACATTGCCGGCAACGTAGGGTGAAAGCGTCGATGACGCTGTTACTGAGCCGCCGTTTGTAGCCCGCGCATAATTCACCGGCGGCGCTGTCCAGGCTTCCACTTCCACTACGCGACTGTACGCGTTGTCCACACCACCGTTAACAACTACTCGAATCTTACTCGTGGTGATCGGAGCAAATGTGAACTGTCGCCAAACCTTATTATTTCCAGTCAAACTGCCGCCAGGCACTGTGGTCCAGGCAGACCCATTCCAGTACTGCACGTCGAAGGCTGTGATCCCATAAAGACTGAAGGTTTGCGTTAGTGTTGGCTCGACCAGATGCTGCGGATCATCCTGTTGTGTAATCACATCAATTTCGCTGATCGTCCTGCTACCGTTGAAGTTGATTTCAACCCAATCCGGAAAACTGTTGAAAGTATTATCCAGCCACACCGTCGAATTGACAGCCTGACGCGATCCGTCAATTACATTGCCCGCAACGTACGGCGACAGCGTCGAGGAACTGCTCACGATCGCCCCGTTGGCCGCCAAGGCTACATTGCCCGAAGATGCTGCCGCTGCCGGCTCAGCCGTCACCAGCAACTGGCCGTTGCGATAGCCATACTCTTTCTGAGGATTCGCTGCTGGTCCATTGGCTGGATATTCAGCCAGTAGTTCGCCGCCGAAGCCGTAGACTTGCCAGGTCGTAACGCCATCAACCGTGCGCTTGATGCGTTGACCACCAGCGTCGTAAGCATAGAGCTGCGCCTGGTTGTTGCCGCCCCAGGCTGAAATGATCTTGTTCTCGGCGTCGTAGGTGCGATTACCGGCGCCGGTGTAGGTGTCATTGGTGAGATTTCCGGCTGCGTCGTAACTCATCGCGCCTGACTGGCCCGAGGGTACAC
>Ga0070699_100002529_pt1 | contig 16422 bp, 16 predicted proteins | sample KBSK1503metaG_FD_65473 | JGI IMG/M metagenome (GOLD analysis project Ga0070699, IMG submission 65473) | Corn, switchgrass and miscanthus rhizosphere microbial communities from Kellogg Biological Station, Michigan, USA - KBS K1-50-3 metaG | ecosystem: Host-associated > Plants > Roots >...
AAAGCGATGGCAAAAATGGATTTTCGCCTCGTGCCGAATCAACGCCCCGATGATATTCTCGAAAAACTCAAAGCGCATCTCAAGGCGCAAGGGTTTGACGATGTGCAGGTCACGAAATTGAGCGATGGCGATCCGGTCGTCACGCCGCTGGAAGGTCCGTTCGTGCAAAAGATGATTCAGATCGGCAGGGCATTCACTGAACAAGAACCGGAGATCGTTCCGCTGGTGGGTGGCACGCTCCCCTTACTCGGCGCGATGAAGAATAATGTTGGCGTGTTGGGCATCTCCACCTCGGGCAACCCGGCTTATTATGGGAGCGGCGCGCACGCGCCAAATGAACATATCCGCGTGAAGGATATTCCGCGCGCAATCGAATTCAACATGTTCATGTTCACCCAGTTGGGCGAATAAAATTCACCGTCCCGCAGGTTTAAACAACAGTTCAAGTTGATCGTAAAAAACCTGCGGGACGTTTTACAAAAGGAGGCGCACATGAACTTCATTATCTGGATCATCTTCGGCGCACTGGCGGGCTGGATTGCCAGTATCCTCACCGGCAAGAACCGCAAGATGGGCGCAATTGCCAACATCGTAATTGGCATGTTTGGCGCATTTGTCGGCGCGGGGATCATGAATACGTTGGGCATTCCCGTTCCAGAAGGTTTTACCGTTACCGGTTTTCTCATCGCAGTGGGTGGAGCTGTCGCATTGATTTTTGCAACAAGTTTGATCCGCTGATAAGTGACGACAAAATCAAACACGATTAACCCCAAACTTAAGGATTCAGCCACGCATTACACCGATTGACACGGATTTTTGAGTAAGGGTCGCCAAATGAGCTAATCAAAAAGCCAGCCCAGTTTAGCGGGTTGGCTTTTTTCGTGCAAATTCGTGACATCGTGCCCGAAGGGTAAATCCGTGGCTAAAAGATCGAAAGATTAAATTCGGGGTGTGTCATATTTTGTTTCTGGTTTGTCTTAGTCTGTGATGCGGGCGTTCATCCACTATCAGGATGAATACCCGGCAAGGAGCAGGTATTCATCCTGATCAAATTCCTGCCATTGCTTCACATACAGGTCTATTAAAGGTCTTGACGAAGTCTCGATTGTTGTGGCGCAGGGTTGCCCCTTTCCATGGATATCCCTTGTATCGAACGAGATCTCGTGGGATATCAATTTAGGAAGTGCGCGGAAGTCCGCTGCAAACAGGTCATTATTGGAGCCTTTACCGGCAGAGATCGTATATTTTGCTTGCAGAAGTACAAATTCTCCACTCTTCAGAGGAAACGGAAAGCCAAGCTTTTTGCCATGCAGAAATACTTCCTCATTGGACAGGTTCAAATAGTTCAGGTCCAGACTATTTTCCAAACGAATGGATAAAACCTCCAGCGGCAGATCTCCCGTATTTTCCATGCGGATATTGATTGTAAGGCAGGCCTTGCTCATGGGATAATAAACTTTATCGTTGATATAAAACACACCCCGCCCATCAAAGCGACACTTCACTCCCCTGGTTTTTTGCATTCGCGTGATATGGAGGTTATACCCATCATACGGGTCGGAGATCGAATAGGCATATTCGTTCCCAGCCAGAAATGAAACGGACAGTTTTGATTGGGAAATTTTTTCAACGGGCTTTGGGAACAATATGTTTCGATAAGCCAGAGACAGGTCTCTATATGCTCGAAATGCCGACCAAGCAAGCCCCACAAAAGCAAACCCAAAATAATAACTCTGCGGCAGAGAGAATAGGGGGTTGATAAATTGAAGGCTAAACGCAAGAGCATCCAGAACCAAAAACAGCAGGAAGATCCGATTTCTCAGGAGGGCAACGATAAAGTTTCTGAATCCAAAGAATGGACGTAGGGCAGGATCTGTTTGCTTTACGAAGGGTTGCATCTTTGTGATTGCCATCTCAGGCTGGGCCTCACATATACATTAGTATATAACAAACGTTCCCTGCGTTGACAGCTTGTTATGCAACTGTTGTTTTGCCATAGCTGATTTGAACCATAGTGAGCGCATGATAACCTTCCGCATTGCCGCAGGTTGGTTGCCACATTAGCCATCATTTCCATCACCATGATCGTGGATGACCTGCCAAACACAACTGTTCAATCTGTAATCCGGGCCTTCATCCATTCGTTGGAGTTGTGGAAATCGGATACAGCCGTGCCTGGATGAACAAGCTCATCGAACAACGGACGATCCGCTGCATCGAAAGTTTTATCCAGAATGACAAGCGCATCTTCCAAATGACCGAGCGTGCGCGGTCCGATAATGGGCGCCGTGACACCGGGCTGGTCTTTCGTCCAGAGCAACGATAATTGCGAAGCAGTCAGCCCGCGTTCCTGGGCCAGCTTACTCACAGCCTTGCCCACATCAATACCGCGTTGTGTGATTCGCGCCCTGACCATGTTGTTATCCCAAAGTTTTGCGCGTGAATCTTCAGGGAAGCTGGTCGCTTCGGGGTAGCGCCCTGCCAATATACCCATCGCCAGTGGTGACCAGGGCAAAATCGCTAGGTCATATTTTTGGCATAATGGGATCAGTTCATTTTCGATACGTCGGTCAAGCAGGTTATACGGCGGCTGTTCGCTGACGTAGCGATTCAATCCATACCGTTCACTGATAGCCAGCGCTTCCATCACCATCCAGGCTGGGTGCGTGGAACAACCTACATAACGAACCTTCCCAGCGCGGATCAAGTCATCGAACGCACGCAGCGTCTCCTCTTGCGGGTACGTCATTGGCGGGCGATGCAGTTGGTAGAGGTCAATGTGATCCGTTTGCAGGCGTTGCAAAGAATCTTCACAGGCTTTGATGATGTGATAACGCGTCCCGCCCCCATCATTGGGCAATTCTCCTACGCGGCTAAATACCTTGGTTGCCAGCACAATTTTGTCACGCAGATTTTTCTCTTTCAAGAACTTTCCGGTAATGCGTTCGCTCTCGCCTTTGGTGTATACATTGGCCGTATCAAAGAAATTGATACCACCCTCGACAGCCTTTTGCATGATCGCAAAAGAGTCTGACTCATTCGTCGCCCCACCAAAATTCATGGTTCCCAAACAGATCGGCGAGACCAACACACCCGAACGACCCAATCTTCGATATTCCATGTTGTAGAATCCTTTCAGCAATTGATGTTCCGGTTAAAGCGCTGCGACTTAGAATACCACTCTTTTTTATTGGAGGATAATTTGATCTCTTGTGAAAGTTCTTTCTAGCCACGAATTAACACCGATGCGCACGGATTGATTTTTAGAATTCGTGACATTGTGCCCGAAGGGTAAATCCGTGGCATCTGTGGCTGAATCCTTAAGTTTGGGCTATCACCACGCCTCTACTCAGTCAGCGCTGGAAAAGTTAGTGATACGGTTGTACCTTTGCCTGATGCAGATTCAATCTCAACATTCCCAGCATGAGAATTAACAATCGCCTTGACAATCGCCAATCCCAAGCCATTGCCAACATATTCAGATGCATTTCGACCTCGGTGAAATCGTTCAAACACATGCGGCAGGTCTTTGGGTGGAATGCCAATACCAGAATCAGAAACGGTCAATGTGATTTCATTGGCAGAGTGTTCAACATTGAGTGAAATCTCTCCGCTGGCAGGCGTGAACTTAAGAGCATTCTCCAGCAGGTTCATGACCACCTGTCGCAATTGCATTTCGTTTCCAGATATAGTTGCAATCTCATCAGGAACATTCATTGTAAAGTTGCGGTCAGCCTGCTCAGCCCGAGAAGCAAACTGCTCACCTGCTTCAGAAACAAGCTGGATGAAATTAACTGTCTCGAAACTGGATTTCGCGTCAGCGTCCGCCGCTTCAATGCGTGACAGATCGAGCAGGCTCTTCACCAACGCTTCCAGCCGCTGGACCTGTTCCTGCGCGCGCGACAGGTAGCGGGTCCTCTCTGCCGCGTTCTTACCATCCCGAGCCAGTTCGATGTTGGCCTGCAAGGCCGTGAGCGGAGTATGTAGTTCGTGCGCAGCGTCCGCAACAAAAGCTCGCAGCGTAGAGACCGTCTGTTCCACCTGTTCAGCCATCCCGTTGAACGAACTCGCCAGCGAGATAAATTCCTGCTGCTTCTCGTGAGGCAAGTCCACACGTACAGCCAGATTGCCTTGTGCCATTTGCTGAGTCGCGTGTTCCAACGCCAGCACGGGGCGCGTCACGCGTTGACTCATGAACCAACCCACCAGCGCAGCAATGAGCATTGCAAAGATACTGGCAAAGATCCATGCCTGGGTCACCGAGGCAATTACATCTGCGCCGTAACTGGGTCCGTTGGAAAATTCCAGCACGCCCAACTTGTTTCCATCGGGGGCCAGCAGCAGAACACTGACACTTTCCTCTGACCTTCGAGCGCTATCGGCGATAGTTGCTTTGGCGACAAAATCGTATCCATATGGCGAAGCGCTGACCGGAACGATAATATCTGCCGACTTCTCAGTAAAGACTTGTTTTTCACCTGGAGCGCTTTCATCACTTCTATAAATCAGGACTGGACCCTGATTTTGAGGCACATCGACCGGCATGCTAAACATCACATTACCTACAAACGGCATGCCCGCGGACACAGCCACAACTTGATTTGACTCGGGTATGCCTGAATCGGCCAGTATTCTTTCATTCGCGTCCAGCAACCGGATTCGGGTCTGGGATAGAAACGCCAGCCCTCTGACCTGATTCTGAAGCGAACCTTCAGGCAGGTCAGACTGTAAAATTTGCGCAATAACCGGCTGTAGGGCAGTTGCATTTCCAAATAGATAGTCACGCTCCTGATTGGTGTAATACGCCTGCAAGACGAATAACATCATGGAGCCAAGCGATAATGCCGCGAGTAACGCGATTACTGCATAACTGGCCGGCAACCGCCAACGAATGGAATTTCGATTCATGGTCTTTTACCTTCTTACGTCTGTCATTGCGAGGGTTGAGATGCGATAGCATCGAAATCCCGAAGCAATCTCCAATATTGTGAGGGGATTGCTTCGTTGTCGCTTCGCTCCTCCTCGCAATGACACTTAACGGTATTTGAACACTACCGGATTACTGATAAAGATAACCTCAGCGATAATTCTATCGCCACTTTTGCGTCCCCATACGGTGACAAAAGATTGAGAGGTCAAATCATCCAGAGAACCTTCTTCCACGGTTTGTTGCATCACCAGGGTCTCACCCGAAGTTAGCGGCGCACTTGGAGGCTGAGTAGTCTCGAGATAGATCATGGTGTCGTTGTTGATAACAACTTCCACTTTCGGACCGTCGTTTTCCATAGGGGAGCCTGCCATAGCCTCTCCTTCACCTCCACTGCTGCTTTGCAGGACCATACCGCCCTGCCCAGCATTCAGCGAAACAGACTGAATTACGATGGTCTTATCCTTGCGCTCCACAAATGACCCGATCACTTCGGGTTGCGTCGTCGGTAATTCTGGGGCAGGTGTCACTTGAACCGAAATGGACACCATTCCTCCGTTCCCACCCAACCCCAGTGGACCGACTCTGCCATTTAAAAACCTGCCCCCGATAAATGCAGCCACACCCACCAATACAACTAGAATACTGAGACCAACGATCAACTTCTTATTTTGCATGATTTACTCCTATAAATATTATGTTCCTGGCTTCTTAATCGACTGCGGATTGGTATAAAAGAGAACCTCCGCGATGATTCTGTCTCCGCTCCGGCGACCCCATACTGTGATAAAGGATTGAGTATCCAAGTCGTCAAGAGTGCCTTCTGCCGCGGCTTGTTGGACGTTGTGAATTTCGCCGTTGACTGGCTCAGGAATCTCGGTGACATCCTTATAAATTTTGGTTTGACTGGTCACCACAACTTCAACTTGGATGCCGCTGTTCTCATCCATGGGGGCTTCGCTGGAAATTCCTCCAGCACCCACCGCAAAAGTGACAGCTTGCACCACTAAAGTGTTATCTTTTCTCTCCACGAACAAACCGGTGATATCTGCCTTGGTAGTGGGAAGTTCAGGCGCAGGTGTGATGTCATTGAGCGAGATTGAGACGCGCCCTCCGTTCGGTCCACCAAGTGCCACATTTCCAACGTTGCTGTTGAGCATTCTTCCACCGACAAATGCCGCTATTCCAATGAGGAGAATCGTGAGTCCTAAGGTGATGTAAAGCTTTTTGTTTTGCATAATTATTTCCGTTCGGTCATTGCTTCGTCGGACTACGCCCTCCTCGCAATGACAGGGTGTATTATTCGTACCTCAACGCCTCAATCGGATCAAGACGCGCGGCGCGAATGGCGGGATATAAGCCAAACACAATTCCAATCAACACTGCCACACCAAATGCCAACGGAATACTGCCCGGATACAACAACGCTACCCCCTGATTCAAGGCCGCTGCCAATGGAATGGCGAGAATGCCAATCACTATTCCTGCCACACCGCCGCTGGCGCTGATGAGAATCGACTCGAGCAGGAACTGACTCACAATATCGCGTTGTTTCGCACCAACCGCGAGACGCACACCAATTTCACGCGTCCGTTCGGTGACGCTGACCAACATTACATTCATGATGCCAATGCCGCCAACTATAAGTGATACTGTCGCCATCGCTGCGAGCAGAAGGGAAAATGTCTGTGCCGCTTCCTGTTGTTGACCAAGAATATCGTTACGCGTGAGCATGTCGAAATCGTCCAAATAGTTTCCATCGGCATCCTGCTCGACCTGGTGCCGCTCACGCAAGTAGTTGGTGATTTGCTCCTTGGCTTCATCAATGCGATTGACATCAGTAACGTGAACCACCATGTAAACCGAAGGTTCATCCTCATACAAAGTTTGAATCACGGTGCTGATCGGCATCAACAAACCTTCGTTAGGATCGGAGCGATACCGTTGTTGCACATCGGTACTTTCCAATTCGGCGACCACACCTATGACAGTGCAGCGTGTCCGCTCCACCCAAATTGTTTCACCAATGGGGTCGTCACCGGAAAATAAATCGAGCGCCGTTTGATAACCCAACACACAGACTGGGGCGCCCGCGTACACTTCGTCAGTGGAGAACAGTCGGCCTTCACCGATAAAGTCATCAACTGTGAGTAAAGTGCCCGCGGTCCATCCCACAGGTTGTACATCCCCACTTGAAGCAATCCCTTCGAGGGCATCTGCTGTTGTTCCTATCGCATTGATCTCTACCGTATTTTTTCCAAAGCGTGCCTTGACGGTTTTCGACACAGACATTTCCACGCGCTCCACCAGAGAGATGTTTGAAAGCATGTCCAGACCATCCGCAAAGCTCAGGGTTTTTCCAAGGGGTTTGAACTCTCCATCATCCATCGCAAAACGCTGACCAATTTGAATCTGATTCGCGCCGAGCGATTGAAAGGTGGCATCCACTGCGGCGCGGGCGCCGTTACCCAACGCTAGCATCGCGATTACTGACGCCACACCGATGACCACACCGAGCATCGTAAGCGCCGCGCGTAATTTGTTTGCAGAGACACTTCGCAACGCCGTTCGTAACAAATCAATGAGCGACATGAACCGAATCGCCTTCCGTCAGAATTCCATCTCGCATATGACAAATCCGATTGGCATACTGCGCCACATTCGAATCATGTGTCACCACAATGATCGTCCGACCTTCATCATTCAATTCCTTCAGAAGATGCATGATCTCTACACCCGTTTTGCTGTCGAGATTTCCTGTGGGCTCATCGGCCAGGATGACTGCAGGCTGCGTGATCAACGCCCGCGCAATCGCCACGCGCTGACGTTCACCGCCCGATAATTCCATCGGCTGATGGTCAGTGCGATGATCCAATTGGACGCGAGACAACGCTTCACGCGCCAGAGCGAGTTGATTCTGCGCCCCAAACTGTCCCTTGCGATATGCCAGTGGCAGAGCAACGTTTTCCCATGCAGATAATCTAGGCAGCAGGTTGAAGTTTTGAAAGATGAAACCGATGCGCCTGCCGCGTAAATCGGACAATTCATCGCGGCGCAAAGAAGAGACAGATTTGCCTTCAAGCCAATATTCACCTGAAGTCGCGCGGTCTAACAAACCAATCAGATTTAGCAAAGTGGATTTGCCACTCCCCGAGGCGCCCATCAATGCAATGAACTCCCCCGCGTGAATGGTCAAGTCCGCTTCGCGCAATGCAATCACATTATTGTCACCCATTGAATAGGAACGAGTGAGTTTTTCTGTGCGAATAACCGCTTCCTTCGTCGCGTCACTCATCGTGTGACTACCTGTTCACCTTCGCTCAAGCCTGAGACGATCTCAAGATACGTGTCACCACGTAAGCCAACGGTGATCTCTTTGGCTGTCTCTTGCATTCCATCCCAAACTTTGACAGTCGTCGTGCTCCCACTCGAAGCACGTACCACAGCCCGTGGCAGACACAGCACACCCGCGTGTTTTGCAATCGTTATAGCTGTATCTGATGTCATTCCATCCGCCAGACCATCGGGAACATCCCTCAGGGAAATATAAATGTTATACAGTGGACGATCACCTGCGTTACGTTTGGGAATGATGCGGTCCACCTTTCCCGTTACAGTCACGTCAGGGCGTGCATCAAAAAACACTTCTACAGCCTGCCCGACAGTCAACAAGGGATAATCCTCCTCTGTCACATTGGCGAGGACTTCCAAAGCCTTGGGGTCACCAATCGTAAATAGACTTGTCTCAGCCGGATACGTTTCTCCACTTTGTGCATTGACCGCAAAGACGATACCATCAAACGGAGCCTTGATCTGCAAACTATCGAGCACTGCTTTTGCTGCATCATATTTTGCCTGAGCCAGTGCCAATTCAGAATCTGCAGCGGTGATATCGCTTTCAGTGGGATTGCTTATATACCAACTTAAATTGGATTGTAGATTTTTCAAATCTTCCTTGGCGGTCGTCAGGCTTGCCAACACCTGTGATCTTGCCAATGGATCTTCTGTTTTCTTGTAAGCAGTCTCCAATTCTGAAACGACTTGCTTTGCCACGCCGATTTTTTTCCGCAGGTCTTTGATGAAATCATCGGTTGCCCGCGGATAATCCAGATTTGTCCTGTCCTTTTGAGCCTCTTCCAGCACATCCTGTGCTTCAAGCAAATCCAATTGCGCCTGCGTAGTGGCAACCGGGTCAAGTTCTGCAAGAATTTCCTCAGCCTTTACCTGGTCGCCAACGCGAACATTCACCACCGATAATCTGCCTGTCGTTGGCATATTCACTTCAGCTTCGTTCACATTAATCAGATTTCCTGGTGCGGTCACAGTCTGCTCCACGTCACACATGGTTACTGAAACAGTTTGTGGCGCAGGAGTTGGTTCGGGTGTTTGCGTCGTTGCAAAGCCAAAATATCCAGAAGCGCCAATCACCAATAGAGCCACTACAACAAAAAGGATCACAACAGTTTTGTTCACAATGAATCTCCGTTTAGCTTTTGGAGCTGGGAGCTTGCTCCCGTTATACGCCCGCAAGCTGGCTGACTCCAAAAAAATACAGACAAGGGCTTGCCTTGTCTGTAAGTCTATCCGGACGCGATTTCAGCCAGATTGTAGTGTGATTAAGATTTCGTAATCACCCCCTCCGCCTTACAGGCACCTCTCCCAAATTCCAAAGAAAGGAATTTGGGGGAAGAATTCATTTTGCCAATCGATACCCAATCCCTGGCACGGTCAGAATCAGGGATGGCTGCTCCGGTTTCAACTCGATCTTTTCTCGTAACCTGCGAACATGCACATTGACCGTTTTTTCACTCTCCACATCAGGAGAAAACCCCCACACGGCCTCAACAATCTGCGCACGCGATAAGGCCTGCCCGCGATGACGCGCCAGATACATGAATAGACGAAACTCAATAGGCGTCAACGCGATGACTTCATCTCCACGTCGCACCTGACCCGTAGCCTGCTCCAGCACAAGATCCTGAATCACCACTACAGCTGATTCGGCTGAAGAATAATCGCCATACGCCCGTCGCAACTGCGCACGGATTCTCGACACAAGCTCGCGCATACTGAACGGTTTGGTCATGTAGTCATCTGCGCCCATTTCCAAGCCCAGGACCTTATCCACTTCGTCGTGTTGGGCCGTCAACATGATGATGGGTTGATGAAGGCCCAGTTGACGAATCTGGCGGCAAAAGTCAAAGCCAGAGCCGTCTGGCAGGCGCACATCCAATAGAATTAAATACGGAGTCTGCTTGCGCACAAATTCCACACCGCTTGAACCAGTTTTACAAAGTTCCGGCGTAAAGCCATGTTGTCGCAGGCCATCCAACAGGCTTTGCCCAATAGCTGGGTCATCTTCAATGACAAGAATTTTTTGCGCGGTAGCGGTCATTGATGGCATTATAAATCACCCTGCACCATCCATAATTTGTATTAAGGATCAGGCATACCATCGCAAAGAAAGGTATTACTTGCTTGATCCCTAACTCTATTCATAGACCATTATTGTGGACACGATCCAACATCTTGGATTGCTTGCTGAATCCGTTCTATTCGACTTTCTGGGTTTGGATGGGTACTAAAGAACTCTGGTGGCTCATTGCCCTGGCTGGAGGCAGCCAGAATTTCCATCACGCGAATCATTTCCTGCGGGTCGTATCCGGTATCATTCATAAAGCAGACTCCCAGATAATCCGCCTCGAGTTCATCATCACGCCCAAACTTGAGATTGATCAATTGACCAATCAGTGCCGCGATTTGGGCTGTGTTGGCACTGGCCGGGTTATCTGGATCATATGTTGCAATGACGGCGGCACCTGTCAGACCTTCAGTGAGTTGAGCCTTGGCAATGTGCTCGGCAGAATGACGGGCAACGACATGTCCAATTTCATGACCTAACACCCCAGCCAATTGACCTTCGCTCTCCAACCGATCAAATAACGCACGCGTGATAAATACCTGTCCACCAGGTAATGCAAAGGCATTGATGGTTTGTTGATCTTCAAGGAGATGAAAATCATATTGATAGGGAGTTTCACTGGCTGGCGAACTCTGCACAATTGAATTTCCGATATTGTCTACCAGCGCCTGTGCATTCTCATCAGGGTCCAACCCACCAAATTCAGCAGCCATTTGTGGAGCTGCCTGCAAACCTAACGCAATTTCCTGATCAACAGTAATACCTATATATTGTGTTTCTCCAGTCACAGCATTATCCTGCCTGGACCCAAAATAACTAAATAAGGATACAGCGGCGATGATGGCTGCAAAAATCAGCCGTCCCCCGCAGGAACCACCACCGCGCCTGCTTACACGGGGATAACCATACATTTTGCACTCCCAGGCTACGAAGAAGCCATATAAGATAAATTTAACGTACAAGAAAAATATACTCTCTTCCACAGAAAGTTCACACGGGGGATATCCCTAATTGCTTATCTTTTTTTTCTGCGTATACTTTAGTTGAGTATTAGATACTCATAATCCTATAATAATGGAGGAAGAAATGAACATACTTGTATGGATCATCTTTGGCGCCCTCGCTGGTTGGATCGCTAGTATGATCATGGGGGCAGATGCTCAAATGGGAGCGCTTGCCAATATCATAGTGGGCATCATCGGTGCTGTCATCGGTGGGTTCATTATGAATGCTTTTGGCGCACCGGGTGTCACTGGCTTCAACTTGCCTAGCATGCTTGTGGCCATTGTAGGGGCGGTCGTCCTGATCTTTCTTGTGAGATTGGTGCGACGCGCCTAATTGTTTCGTCAGTATATGGCCATCGATATCAATGAAGCTAAGGTAGCACGTAATGAATTTGGCATGTGGCTAGAGTGGACTCTAGCCACTGCCCTTGGTATGTTGGTGGGATTCTTACCATCGCTTATTCTAGTCAATTTGTTGGATTTGGCTTTCGCACGACTCATTGTGCCCTTGTTGGCTGGTTTCCTGGTTGGTTTGGCCCAATGGGTGGTTTTGCGAAAATATATCAATGGGGTGGCGGACTGGGTTTTGGCAGGCGGAGCAAGCTGGGCAGTCGGCTATGCTCTCGGTCTGCTTATTATGAGCGGCCTCACTGGCACGGGTCTGGATGCTTTGATTGGATATGTTCTTTTTGGAGTAATTGTTGCCTTTGTTCAATGGCCCATCCTGCGCAGAGAAATTCCCAATGTTTGGCTGTGGGTCCTGGCCAATGTCATTGGCTGGACAGTAGGTTTTTATATGAGTGAAATTGCGCTGGATCTTTTCTTTGATGGTCCAGTCATAAATCCTGTCGCTAGCACCTCAGTGCTCTCGGGAGTAAGCGGTCTGGTTGCTGGAGCAATCACAGGCATAGCCCTGATTCTGATCGTCCGTCAACCGGAACAAGTCTAAGTATTATCTGCACATTATCAAGGACCTCACTTCCCAGTTCTTTTTTAGGGGAGGTGAGGTCTTTTTTACTACCTGTAAAGGAATAAGAAATGAAGGTTATATCTGGTTTATTCAATGTACTAAAACGTACCTATCTGGAGTGGAAGGAAGACCGCGCAGCCAGGTTGGCAGCTTCGCTTGCCTATTACACAATTTTCTCTCTTGCACCTTTGTTGGTCATCGCGATTGCGGTGGCAGGTTTCTTATGGAAACAGGATCTGGTTGAAGCGCAGGTCATGTCAGAAATTCAAGGCCTGGTCGGAGTGGAAGGAGCAGCCTTTGTTGGAGATTTAATCAAAAGTGCCAGCAACCCGGCCGAAGGCATCGCCGCCACCATCATCGGAATATTGACGTTACTGTTCGGCGCTCTTGGCGTTTTCAATGAACTCCATAACGCGCTCAATGTAATCTGGGAAGTAAAAGAGGAAAAGGGAGAAAGCTTTTTACAAACCCTTAAAAAAGCAATTTTTGATCGCTTCCTCTCCTTTACAATGGTTCTCGGGATTGGTTTCTTACTGCTCGTCTCGCTTGTAATCAGCGCTGGTCTCTCGGCAACCCAGGAACTGGTTGGCAACGCTTTTCCCATTCCAGAATTTCTCCTGCAGATTCTGAATTTGATTATTTCCGTTGGAGTAATCACCATATTATTTGCCATGATCTATAAATATTTGCCGGATGCAGAAATACCCTGGCGCTATGTTTGGCTGGGTGCGTTTGCTACAGCTGTATTCTTTTCATTGGGTAAAATGATAATTGGGTTGTATTTGGGAAACAGCGCCATTGCATCCTCCTTTGGTGCAGCCGGATCGCTGGTACTGCTTTTGGTATGGATATATTACTCAGCCCAACTTCTTTTCTTTGGCGCGGAATTCACCCAGGTCTACGCCAACACCTACGGGTCGAAGGTGCTTCCTAAAGGTGATGAAATAGCTACATCTGACTCAGGTACTCCGAAAAAAGAGGAGGAACGTCGTCTCGTTTCTTCGCCAGCTATACCAGCCAGGCTGCCAGAAAGAGTCGATCCTACTCTAGAGGTGGAAAACAGACAGGTGGCCCGTTTCGTTTTTGGACTCATGGCTGCTTCCTTTTTTACGGGTATTGTGACAACGTTTTGGGGACTGAAAAAAAGATAGCGGCCTTCACGTCAAATATTGATAGAGGGTCGACACATATAGACGCCAACGAATATAATTCCGGTATGCCCAATCTACTTATCCTGACCTCTGACGCGGAAGAATACACGCGTCTCATTCAATCGAACCAACTCCCTGATCTCAAAATCACATCCGAATGGGAAGACTGCGACATTGTTCTCGGCGAGCCCAAATTGATTCGGGAGGCGCTTCCGCGTCTTTCCACCTCGAAGTGGATTCAATCTATTTATGCCGGAGTCGAATCTTTGATGGATTCCTCCCTACGCCACGACTATATCCTTACCAATGCCCGCGGTGTGTTCGGTGAGTTGATGTCTGAATACGTGTTTGGCTACCTGCTAGCACACGAGAAAAAAATCTTTGAGCGCTACCAAGCTCAACAATCCAAAAAATGGGATCGGTTTGCGTCAGGGATGTTGCGCGGTAAGACTCTGGGGCTGTTGGGTGTAGGTTCGATTGGTGCACATATTGCAGAGGTGGCCAAATCTTTTGGAATGAAAGTTTGGGGTTTCACGCGTGAAAGTGAGGCAAGCACACAGGTGGATAGATATTTTCACGGATCAAATCTGCTGCAATTCGCCAGCGGACTGGATTATCTTGTCATTGTCCTACCCAGAACAAACGATACAAATCAGATCGTGAATGCCGGCCTGGTAAACGCCTTACCTTCTCATGCAATCATCATGAACGTAGGGCGCGGTAATGCAGTAGATGAACCTGCTTTAATCGAAGCGCTGAATGAAAATAAAATCGCTGGTGCCGTGTTGGATGTCACGGCCCAGGAACCGCTCCCTGAGGACCACCCGTTTTGGAGGACACCGAATTTACTGTTGACTTTTCATACATCTGCCGTAAGTTACCCCGAAGATATCACACGTTTATTTGTTGAGAACTATCATCTTTATATCGAAGGCAAGCCTTTGAATTATCAAGTTGATTTTGAAAGAGGTTATTGAGAATGTGTCACTCTGAGCGCAGCGAAGAGTCTCTACTGCAACAGTACAGATACTTCGCTCTGCTCAGTATGACATCCAAAGGAGAATTCTTGACTATCACTCTAGCTAACATTCAACAAGCCGCAAAACGCATCGAACCCTACATACATCACACACCGGTCTTGACCAATGAAAGTCTAAATCAACGCGTGGGTGCACAGGTATTTCTCAAATGCGAGAATATGCAAAAGGTTGGCGCATTCAAATTTCGTGGGGCATGTAATGCCGTCTACTCATTGAGTGACGAAGAAGCATCACGCGGGGTCTGCACACATTCCTCAGGCAATCATGCCCAAGCGCTCGCACTTGCCGCACGGATGCGTGGCGTTCCGGCCTACATCGTGATGCCAAATAACGCACCCCAGGTAAAGAAAGAGGCTGTTGCAGGCTATGGCGGTCACATCACGTTTTGTGAGCCCACGCTTGAGGCGAGGGAAAGCTCATTGGAAAGAATCAGGCTCGATACGGGTGCGAACGTAATTCATCCTTATAATGACGAGCGCGTAATTGCAGGTCAGGGCACGGCCGCATTGGAACTGTTGGAGGAAATCCCTGATTTGGATGTGATCATTACGCCTGTGGGGGGTGGAGGACTATTGAGCGGTACATCTATTGCAGCGACAGAACCAAAAAAGGGAATACGCGTGATAGCCGGTGAACCCGCAAACGCAGATGATGCCCATCGGTCAATGCAAGAGGGAAGAATTGTCCCATCCGTAAGTCCAAAAACGATCGCAGATGGATTGTTGACATCGCTTGGCGCATTAACCTTTCCCATCATTCAAGAGCGCGTTGAGCAAATTGTCACAGTGAGTGAACAGGGTATTGTGGATTCGATGAAGTTCATTTGGGAGCGCGCAAAAATCGTGATCGAACCTTCGGCAGCAGTTGCAGTCGGGGTGTTGTGGGAAAAGAAAGTTAATTTGACGGGTTTGAAAGTAGGCGTGATTCTTAGTGGTGGCAACGTGGATTTGGGCAAGCTACCCTGGCAAGCATGAATATGAACAATATTAAAGTAATAAAACAATCAACAAATGGAATGGATTATCCGCGCTTTTCTCAAGGCGGGGACAAGGTATATACCGCTTATATGAACTTGTCAATTGAGGAAAGAATAGATCTAGCAAAGTACGCGCTTGAGGCAGAAAACAAGAACACACAGTGGGCCATTCTTAGAAACCTTGCAGTTTATTATCCGGATTCCCTAAATGAATTCTTGGACGCAATCCTTCACAAAGGAATAGATGATGTAGGAATCGCATTCAAGAATGCCAGAGATGAGATTTGTGAGGAGGTAATCCAAAAGATTGAACAGACCTTATCAGAAAAGAAAAAGTTTGAATTGCTGGTCATTCTTGCTTGGACTGGGACTAAAAAGGCGCAGGATAAACTGAGTGAATTTATTTCTACCCCGGTTATATATGGTGATTCCAAACTTTACGCATATGATTTCACAACATACGCTGGCTGGGAATTGGATGGGGCTGGAAAAAGACGAGACCTTTATTTCCCTGATTGTTTTCCGCTTTACACTAAAAACGTCGATAAACCCAGGCTCACAAGAGAGACTTGCCCATGGTGCAAAAGATTCTTGTTACTTGCCTATGAAGTTGATGAGATAATGACTTATTTACCAGTCTTCAAAAAGGATAAAAAAATTTTTCGAGTCATGACTTGCAGTCACTGTACCCATTTTTCAACTTTGTATTCTGAAATCCTTGTCTCTGGAGATTGTGTCTGGAGTACCCATAATACAAGGCCAAGTCACATGAAACACACAAATGGAGAGTATGGTGAATATCAAGAGTTCACCCCACAAACCATAATTGAAAAACGAAAGAAAAATCCTTTTGAATATGAAGCCTGGCTCCCAGTGCCACCAGGCTTCAACGGTAGTATAGGAGGCTTTCCTGGATGGGTACACTATCCCGA
>Ga0070699_100002530_pt1 | contig 16422 bp, 17 predicted proteins | sample KBSK1503metaG_FD_65473 | JGI IMG/M metagenome (GOLD analysis project Ga0070699, IMG submission 65473) | Corn, switchgrass and miscanthus rhizosphere microbial communities from Kellogg Biological Station, Michigan, USA - KBS K1-50-3 metaG | ecosystem: Host-associated > Plants > Roots >...
GTCGGCGGCGACCTTCACGTCGCCGTTGCCCCACACCGGAATTCGCAGCTCGCTCTTCACGTGCGCGATGTAGCTCCAATCGCTCGCGCCGGAATAGGCTTCATTTCGGGTCCTGCCGTGGATCGCGATGGCCGCCACGCCGATTTCCTCGAAGCGCTTGAGCAGAGGAAGCACGTCGTCACTCTCCCAACCCTTGCGCACCTTGACGGTCAGCGGAATCTTGACACGCTTGCGAATTTTCTCGACCACCTCGGCCGCGCGATCGAAATCTTTGAGCAGCGCAGATCCCGCGCCGCTGTTCACGATTTTGCGTACCGGGCAGCCCATGTTCACGTCGACGATGTCGACGCCCTCCGCTTCCACGATGGCGGCGGCGTCATCCATGCGGTCGGGATCGCCGCCGTAGATCTGGATCGCGACCGGCCGCTCGGCTTCCGAGTACGCCAGCATCTGCTTCGTCCGCGCGTTGTCGCGCGTCAGCCCCTCGGCCGAGATGAATTCGGACACCACCAGGCCCACCCCGCCGAGCTCTTTGACCAGCGAGCGGTAGTACGTGTCCGTGACCTCGGCCATCGGCGCGAGCGCCAGAGGCGGGTCGATGCGGACCTCCCCGATGGAAAACGGCTTCATGGCTCGATTGTGAACCGGCGAGGGTGTTGCTGTCATTCCGACCCTGAGCGCAGCGAAGGGGAGGAATCGGTGTGGGAGTGCGGTGCGAAACTGCCGATTCGTGCCGCCCGCCCACACCGTTCCCTCGCTACGCTCGGGATGACACAAAAAAGAGCTTCACGTTCCGCCCCTCGGCGTACGGATCGAATTCCATGACCTCAACCGGCACCAAGCCTGCGGAGGCCAGAGCGTCGATGATCTCGCGTTCGGTGTAAGCGCGCTGCACGCGCAGCTCGCGGATCTTGACGCGTCCCGACGGCAGATCGGCCCAACCTGTAACCAGCGCCTGCGCGGTGCGATCGCGCGTGCGGTACTTGGTCGCCATCTCCAGATGAAAACCTTCGCCATCCGCGATAAAGGGCTCGTCGTTTCCCCAGATGGCCGGATAAATCTGAGGATGATTCACATCGAAGAGCAGAAGGCCGTCGTCGTCCAGCACCTCGGCGATCCCGCGAAAGGCGGCCACCAGATCGTTTGTGCTCTTCAGATGATTGAGGCTGTCGTACAGACACGTCACGCGGGCAAACCTGCCTCGAATGGGAAGCGCGCGCATGTCGCCGGCGATCCGACGCCGGGCGCGGCGCCGCGCGAGCTGCAGCATTGGAAGCGAGAGATCGACGCCGGTCGACCGATATCCGCGCCTCGAGAAAAATTCGATCGCCAGGCCGGTGCCGCACGCGACATCGAGGTGCGTTTTTCTTTTTGCCGGAAATCGATCGAGGACCTGCGCCAGCAGCCGGCGCACCGCTCGAAAAAAACGGTAGCCCAGGGCTTGATCGTAGGCGTAGGCGAAGGAGCCGTAGGACTCGTTCAACGCGCCATCGCCTGAACGGTGATCATCTCGCGTTCGAGCATGCGGTTTTCGGGATCGAGGGCCATGGCCTGCTGATAGTCGGCCACGGCCTCCTTGATATGACGCGTAAACGCCAGGTAGCGCGCGCGAGTGAGAAAGGCTGCGCGATACGTGGGCAGGACCTCGTTCGGCACTGGATCGTCGTCATCATATTCAACCGTTCCGTCGATGAGGCCGCGGGTGGCGATCGGCACTCCTCGCACGTCGCGAAAGATGTGACCGCGCGCCACTTCCATGACGATGCCGCGCGGAACGATGTCGTACTCTTTCTTCAGCCGGTCGATCAGCTTCTTGTCGCGGCTGTCCCACGCCAGGGCGGTGTCGATGGTCATGTACACCGGGCCGCTCTGCAACTGGCGCGCGATGATCGAGAGAATCAGGTCGTCGAGCCGATTATTGAGCTCCTCGCGCGCCGGGATGTCCTTCCACAATTTGTGATTTTGATCGAAGCGCTTCAGCACATCCAAAAGGGCGCGCTGTTGCGACTCCGATCCGCGCATCAATAGTGGATAGCGAGCATTCAGCTCCTCGTGGTACCAGTCGCTCTGCATGAATCCGGTCGAGATGATCGCAACGTCGCTGCGCGCGCGCTCGACGTCGAGCATGTAGCGCATCGGCGAAAACATCTGCCAGTCGTTTGTGACCAGCAGCGGCTTTGGCCCCATCGTGTGCAGCGCGTTCATGGTGTAGTCATGCGCGACCCAGAAACGGCTGCGATTGCGAACGGGATAGGCGACGATCAGCGAGAGGATCGGGACCAGCAGCATCGCCATCGCGGCGCGCGGCTGCCACTCGGAGATGCGTCGCGCGCCGAATGCGAACGCCAGGATCAACGCGAAGAAGGAAGGAATGGCGTACGCGTCCTGATCGTGCTTGACGGGATAGAACAAGACCCACGCGACGTCGGCCGCAATGGTGAGAGCCAGATACCAGAAAAGTGTTCGCTGCCGGCGCCACAGCGCGATCAGCCCGATGGCGGCGACGATCAGCGACACCGGCAGCCACGGCGGGCCGAGCTCGCGGGTCAGGTAATCGGTGTAACGATCGACCTGCGCCGATCGCGATCCGCTCTCCGAGCTGAGATACGCGCGATACGGCTTGCCGGTGATGTGATCCCACACGCGTTGACCCGTGCGCAGATTTCCCCAATTCATCGAAGGGTTGTGGGCCGCTGCGAGGGGCAGATAGAGATAGATGAGCAGGCCGGCGCAAAGAAGCAGACCAGCCACCATGACCAGCTTCGACCGCCATATCTCGACACCAGCAGTGCGCGTGATGAGAACCGCAATTCCGAACGCGCCCAGTCCGATCGTCACGTGATGGTCGCCGAGGGCCAGGCCGAACAGGAGCGCTGCAATGTAAATCCATGCCGCCCGACGGGTGCGGGTCCACAGCAGCATCAGCCACGCGATGGCCGCCAGCAGCGCCGTATTCAGCGCGTAAACCTCGGTCTCCACCGCGTAACGCCAGACGGTTCTCGAAAACGCGAGCAGCAGTCCGGCCGAAATTGCGATCAGCGCGATTGCTGTTTCGTTCAAAGTGACCACAGGCGGCGAAGGTACTGGCTTGGCGCGTTTCTTTCCCCTCACCCGCCGCTCCGCGGCACCCTCTCCCGCGGGGAGAGGGTCTCGTAGAAGCAGGATCTCGAATGCCGCCAATGACGTGAATGCGGCCGCGGCCGCAGAAAAAATTGCTGACGCGAGATTCGCGCGCCACGCGATCGTGCGAATCGGGAGCAGCGTGAAGAAATGCGTGAGCAGGACAAAGAGCGGAAAACCCGGCGGATGGGCGTTGCCCAGCGACCAGGCGGCGTCGGTCAGCTCGCCGCTGTCGATGAGCGCCACCGTCGGCGCCAGCGTGATCAGGTAAACGGTGAGCGCGACCACGAAAACGAGAAGCGCGATCGCGGCGCGCCGATTCACCACCGGTAGAAGCCTTCGCCTGTTTTCTTTCCCAGCTTTCCGTCGCGCACCATGCGCCTGAGAATCTCAGGCGGCTCGAACCGCGGCCCCAGCGCGGCCGCCAGGTACTCGGCGATGCCAAGGCGAACGTCGAGTCCCACGAGATCGGAGAGCCGCAACGGCCCCATCGGATGGTTGTACCCCAGCTCCATCGCGCGATCGATGTCCTCGACGCTCGCGACGCCCTCCTCGAACATGCGCATCGCTTCCAGTCCAATCGCGATGCCCAGGCGCGAGGTGGCGAAGCCGGGACTATCGCGAACGACCACCGGCTCCTTCCCCATCCGCTCGGCCACTTCGCGAATCTGCGCGACGGTGTCGTCGGACGTCCGCTCCCCGCGCACGATCTCGACCAGCTTCATGAGATGCGGCGGATTGAAAAAATGCATGCCCGCGAAGAGGTCCCGCCGCTCCACCGCCCCAGCGAGCTTGCTGATCGAAATCGACGAGGTATTCGACACCAGGATGGTCTCTTCGCTGCAGAAGACATCCGCCTGCGAGAAGAGATTCTGTTTGAGGTCGATGTCTTCCGGCACCGCTTCGATGATCAGGTCCGCGGTCCGGACAGCGGGCTCGAGATCGCTCGCGAGCTGGATCCGCTTGGTGGCTTCATTCGCAGCCGCGGCGTCGACTTTCCCCTTCTCGACGCCTTTCCGCAGCGTCGATTCGATGGAGGCTTTTGCAGCGTCGAGCGCGCCGGAATCGACATCGTGAATGACCGTGTCGTACCCGGCCAGCGCGGAGAGATAGGCGATTCCGCGGCCCATCGTGCCGGTCCCGATCACGGCGACCTGACGAATCATGCGCCGGGACTATAACGAAGTTAGGATGTTGGGATGTAAGGAAGTTGGGAGGCTCACACTCAATCCGAATTCGACGCTAGATCCCAACGTCCCGACATCCCAACATTCCAACTCAATAGGAGGACGCCATGGGCATGGTGAAGGAGTTCAAAGAGTTCGCACTGAAGGGAAACGTGATCGACCTGGCAATCGCTGTAGTGATCGGAGCAGCATTTGGAAAAATCGTCACCTCTTTCGTCGAAGACATCCTGACGCCGCTTCTGGGCGCACTGATCGGGAAGCACGATCTCTCCGACTATTTCGTGACGCTGTCGCCCGGACACTATGAGTCGCTGGCTCAGGCTAAGGCTGCCGGAGCGGCCACCCTGAACTACGGCGTGTTTCTCAACACGGTGTTCAATTTTGTGATCGTAGCGCTGGCGATTTTCCTGTTCGTCCACCAGATGATCAAGATGATGCAGAAGAAGGCCGAGAAGGCGACGCGCGATTGCCCGCAGTGCTTATCGCCCATTCCGGTAAAGGCCGTGCGATGTAAGTTTTGTACCCAGCCGCTCGCTACACCGAGCGCATCGCCAGCTTGAGGATCTCGCGGTGGGTGAAGAAATTCACGGCCGGATCATCGAGGTGGAAGGTGTACGTGAACTTCTCTTCATTGTCCGCGATGAAGGTGAACTTGAAGTAGCGGGTCTCGTTGCCGTCGCCGAATTCCTTGATGCTCGATGAATATCCGTCATCCGGCTCGACTTTGAGCACGCGATAGAGCCGGTGCGCGCTGATCGGAAGGTCTTCGGGCGGATAGTGGATGAACTGGATGGCGTAGATCGATTTCGGATCGACTTCGCGCTCCGGATACGGCTCCTGCATGCCCTCGGCGGTCACGCCGGTGAACCACGTTTCCTCTTCCTTGAAAAGGACCAGGTTCGCGGAATTCTCGGTCATCGGCAACACCGCCCGATCGAGATGGATGTGCTGTTCGGGATCGGTGGCGTCGCGAAGCTGCGAGAGGAGATCGATCAGATATTGAATGCCTTCACGCGTTCCGGTCAGCGCGACCTCATCGTCTTCATCGGAGATCCAGACATCGAGCCAGGCGTTCTTCGGCAGCTTGACGCGGCTCTCGAGCGTGTCGAATGTGATGGCCGCAAATCCGAGGCGTTTGGCGGCGGCATTGAGGAAATCGTTGCAATGTGGATCCTCCACCAGGTGCTGCCGCGCATACTCGATAGCCGCCTCGTAGGCGCGCTTGCGCCCGAAATCGTGCGTCAGATCAAACGGCCCGATGATCTGATCGAGGAGCTGGGTGTAGCGTTCGACCGCCTTCGACATGGTCGTGACGATTATATCTTTGGAGTGCGGTGCCTTGGCACCGCTTTCATGGCCGCAGCTTGCTGCGGCCGCCGGCAGCAAGCTGCCGGTTTCAAAGCGGCGGCAAGCCGCCGCACTCCAAATCAGTCGGCGGCCGCGCGCATCGGAACGATCGTGGCTTCGATCTTCTCCGCCGTCCGAATCGCTGTAATCGGCGCCGCCACACCGAGCTGCTCCTCGGTCAACAGCCGATGCAGATCGTCGACGCCGGCAATCGATTTTCCGCCGTAGGAGACGATGACATCGCCTTCGCGCAGGCCGGCTTGCTCAGCAGGGCTGCCCTTCTCCACCGACATCACCAGCACACCCGATTCAAGCGGCAGATCGTAAAAGCGGATCACGCGGCGGTGCAGCGGAACGTTCTGTCCGGCCACGCCGATGTAGCTGCGGGTGATGCGGCCGTCGCGGATCAGCCGTGCGGCCACGAACTTCGCGGTATTGATGCCGATCGCGAAGCAGATTCCCTGCGCCGGAAGAATCACCGCGGTGTTGACGCCGATGACGTCTCCGCGCGAATCGACCAGCGGGCCGCCGGAGTTGCCTGGATTGAGCGCCGCATCAGTCTGGATGACGCTGTCGATCAGCCGTCCGCTCTTCGCACGCATCGTGCGTCCGAGGGCGCTGATCACGCCGGCGGTCACGGTGCATTGAAAACCGTAAGGATTGCCGACCGCCACGACCAGTTGCCCGGCCCGGATGGCGTCGGAATCGCCGAACTGTGCGGCCACCTGATTCGGCGCAGAAATGCGGATCACCGCGAGATCGGTGTGGGGATCATCGCCGACCACCGTCGCGCCGAATCGTGAGCCATCGAGCACGGTGACATCGATCTGCGAGGCGCCACTCACGACGTGGCTGTTGGTGAGAATGAAGCCGTCGGGAGTGAAGAAGAATCCCGAGCCGCCACCCTGCGCTTCGCCACGCTGGCGCTTCTGGCGAACCTCGATGTTGACCACCGACGGGGTGATGCGCGCAGCGGCGTTGGTTACGGCCTCTGAATATGCATCGAGAAGCTTGGTATCTGAGTCCATTGCACTCAAGACAACAAGCGCGTATTCCCTAAATCATCCCGCGGAGCGGTTACGCGTCTTCCAATCCTTCTCGATGTCGGCCAGGAAGCTCGCCATATCGTCGGCGTGCTCTTCCTCGACCGCCAGGATCGATTCGAGCATTCGCCGGGTGGTGATGTCATTGCTGCCGACGTAGTTGATCATCTCGGTGTAGCTGTCGATGGCCACGCGCTCGGCGACCAGATCTTCCTTGATCATGTCGACCAGCGTCTTGCCTTCGACATACTCCGAGTGAGATCGCGTCAGCAGTCCCTGGGGGCTGAAGTTCGGCGCGCCGCCGAGCTGGATGATGCGCGCGGCGATCTGATCGGCGTGGCCCTGCTCGTCATTGGCGTGCTGCAGAAACTCCTGCGCGATCGGATCGGAGTGGATCCCCTGCGCCATGAAGTAATGTCGTTTGTAGCGCAGCACGCAGACGATCTCGGTGGCCAGCGCCTCGTTCAGAAGCTTGATCAATGTCTGCCGATCGGCCTGATACGCCTCGGTCACAGCTCCTTCCTCGATGTGCTTGCGTGCGCGGCGGCGGATTTCCTTGACGTCGGTGAGAAATGGCTTGCTCTTCATGGCGTCCTTATATCACTGGCGTCGTACGTTCGCCCGCGCCATCGAAGCTCTTTTCGAACGCCGGTGAACCACATCGATCGAAGAAAAATGTATCCCCAAAACCCGACCATCAGAGGATGGAGAAAAATCGCATTCAGGATCGAATAGCGAAGCGAGCGGAACAGCACGACACGGGTCAGCGAAATCAGAATGACCACCGCTATGGCGACAACATCGCCTGCCAAAGCGAGCGCGTAGGGCAGCAGGTGCAGAATGCCCATCAATAGGAGCAGCACCGCACCCAGCAAGTAGCTGCGGCCGAGGGCGAAGAAAATATTCTTGGTGAAACCGTCGACGATCCCGCGGGCGCTGTCGTACATGCGGACGGTGAGAAGATCGTCGGCGCGGACCACGCGTGTGACATAGTCGTGTCGCCGCGCGAGATGCGCCAGGCCGATATCGTCGACCACGGCGTCCTTCAGCGCCTGGAACGCGCCGATCGATTCGACAGCGTCGCGACGGATCAAGTTGCCCGCTCCCCCGCCCAGTCCCAGGAGCGGCGTCTTCGAACGGTTCGAGTACCACAGCGGCATTCCGCTGAATGCGAAGTAAGCGAGCATCGGCATCGCGACCTGCTCCGCGAATGTGGGCATTTCGAAATGTGGGAGCAGCGCCACCATCGCTGCGCCGCTGGTTTCGAGGTATTCGACCGCCGCCCGGATCGCAGGAGGCGCGTAGATCAGATCGGCGTCGACGAAGAGCAGCAGCTCGCCTCGAGCGCGTGCCCTTCCCTCTTCGAGCGCCCATAGTTTGCCCAGCCAGCCCGCGGGAGTCTCCTTCGCCTCGATGACGGTGAGCCGAGGGTCGTGGAAGGCGTGGAGAATGCCGGGCGTATCGTCGGTCGATCGGTCATCGACAACGATCACCTCGAAGTTCGAGTAATCCTGCGCAAGAAATGCGCGCACGGTTCGCTCGATGATGTGAGCTTCGTTTCGAGCCGGGATGACGACCGAGACAAGAGGTTGCCTGCTCGGTGTGCGATCGCCCTTCAAACGCGGGACGGATCCGAGATTGACGAGCGTCTGGACGAACGCCAGGATCCAGAGGATGAGGGCGAAGAGCGCGAGCGCGTGCATAACAGTTGTCGGTTGTCAGTTGTCGGTTGTCCGCGCCGCTCGACAACCGAACACCGAGAACCGACAACGCGCGAAGCGCAATTATGCCGGCCCGATGCGGCGCTGCGCCTCGAGGGCGTAGGGAGAATCGGGGAACTCGGTCGTGATCCGCCGATACGCTTCCTTCGATTTCTCGCCGTTCCCCTGCGTCTCGTACGCGTGGGCGAGCAGGACCAGCAGCGTGTCCGCCGGCAGAACCGGATCGCTCTTGTTGATTTCCGCCTGCAGCTCGCTCGTGACCGGGCCGGCTTCGCCGTTCTCGATCCGGAGCTGATAGAGGCTGAATCGCGCCGAGCCGACCAGCACGTGCTTCGGATGCTCGCCGATGAATTCGTTGAGCAGTTTTCGCGCGCCGGCGACGTCGCCGTGGCCGGCATCCAGCCTGGCGAGGTAGAGGTCCGCCAAGTCGGCGGCGTTCGTTCCGCTGTACCTGATCTTCAGATCTTTGAATTGTTTCTCAGCCGCAGCGTTTTTCTCCGCCTCGGTTTTGAACTTCGCGCCGGGCGCCGGTTGCTGTTGCTGACCGGCGGCCGGCAGCAGCGGCGAATCGATGGTCTCGATAGCCGCCGCAAGCACTCCCTGGGCGCGTTGTTCGCGGGTGTGGCGATAGTAAAAAAGGGCGTACACGATGACCGCCAGCGCGACCACGCCGACGGCCGCCGTCAGGACGAGGCGCTGGTTTTCGCGCGCCCGAGTGGACAGGCTGCCCATCTCGTCGACAAACCTGTCGTGTTTGAGCTCTCTACGATGTTCACGGCGCATGTTTCGGGAAGACCCTCCGGGAAGAGTGCCAGACTGTAACTTAGGGTGTGACAACGGTCAATGCGCCGCCATGATTCCGCGGTAAAATCCACGCTGCGGCTGAGGCACTGTCATTGCACAGCGTCCTTTCGATCACGGCGGGGTGACTCATGAAATCCAGGGTGCTCGGGGCAATGATGGCCGCCACGGCGCTGGCGGCGGGGCCGCTGCTCGCGAGCCGTCCAGCCTCCGACCTCGACCCATCAGGCGCCACTATCCTCTGCTATCACATCGTCGAGTCGCCGCAGGACCCGCGGATGGAGATCAGCCGCGAAGTCTTCCGGCAGCAGATGCGCTATCTGGCGATGACCGGGTACACCGTCGTTCCGCTGAAGGAGATCTTTGAGTACGTCGCCGGGAAGCGGCCGACGCTGCCGAAGAATGCCGTCGCCATCACGATCGATGATGGCTGGCGAAGCACGTACACCGAAGCGTTTCCGGAGCTCAAGCGGAAACATTTCCCGTTCACCATCTTCATCTATCCCAAAATCATCGGCCAGACGGTCTACGCCTTGACTTGGAAGCAGGTCAAGGAGATGGCCAATTCGGGCGCCGACATCGAGAGCCACTCCTTTTCGCATCCGTTCCTGACCCGCCGGCGCAATACCACGCTCGACGAGAAGCAGTACCGCGACTGGCTGCATCGCGAGCTGGTCGAGAGCCGGCGCATCCTCGAGAAGGAAACCGGTCAGCCGGTGCGATTCCTCGCCTATCCCTACGGCGATTACGACCATTATCTGACCGCCGAGGTGGCCAGGGCGGGCTACGACGCAGCGCTGACCTGCGAATACGGCCGCGTCACGCGCGGCATGAATCCTTTCCGCCTCAAGCGGGTCGTGATCGAGAAGAGAATGGACTTCGCCACGTTTCGCCACTACCTCGGTGCGCGTCCGTTGCCGCTGGAAGCGATGACACCACCGCCCGGCCAGGTTCTCGATCCTGCAGAGATGGTGACCATCTCCGCCCGCATTCCGAACCACGAGAGCCTCGATCCGAAATCGGTCGGAATGGCGCTGGTCTCGATGACCGGAACGCTTCCCTACTCCTACGACGCGCAAAACGGTCTCATCTCGCTGGTGGTCAACGAAGGGCTGCGGGGAACACTGCAGCGAGCGCTGGTGTGGGCTACGGAACGCAAATCGGGACGGCGCGTCGAAGCGAGCTGGACCTTCCGGCTGCCCGACATCTTCGGCGATCCGCTCCTTTGCCCGCCGATCGATCCCGGCGCCGTGCCGCGCCCGACGCAAGTCGCGACCCCGGCGGGATCTCCTGCGCCATTGCGATCACAACCCGCGGCACCTCGATTGCAAAATTAGTGGCTTGATGCCCCGGTTTCTCGCCGCAGCACTGCTGCTGAGCGCTGGCACCCTCCTGGCGCAATCCTCTCAACCCGCGGCAACGGTCATCTCCTATCACCAGGTCGAAGCGAGCGGAATCCGACGCCAGAAGAGCGACGAAGAAATGCGCTTCACCACCAGCCGCGACAACTTCATCTCGCAGATCGATTACCTGCAGCAGAACTGCTATCACGTCATCCCGCTCTCCGATCTCGTCGATTACATCAACAGCCGCAAGGACTCCCTGCCCTCCAAAGCGGTTGTGATCACGGTCGACGACGGCTGGCGCAGCGCGTACACGGAAATCTTTCCGATTCTTCAACAACGAGAGATGCCGTTTACGCTCTTTGTCTATCCGCAGGTGATCGGCAATGCGGAGGGATATGTCACGTGGCCTCAGGTGACCGAGATGGCCGGCCGGGGGGTGGACATCGAGGATCACACATTTACCCACCCATTTCTGACGCTGGGCGATCGCGACGCTCTCAAGTCAGATGACTACGAGCGATTTCTCGCGCACGAGCTGCTCGACAGCAAACTCGAAATCGAGAAGCACACTGGAAAGCCGGTGCGATTCATCGCCTATCCGTACAGCACGTACGATGCGGCCGTGGAGCAGGCCGTCAAGCGTTATGGGTATGAAGCAGCCCTTTACGACCGTGACCAGGCCGGGTGCATCAGCCGCAGCACATCCCCGATGCACATCAAGCGCTTTCCGGTGCTCCACGACACGACGGTCGAGCAGTTCAAGACGTTTCTGTTGCCGTAGTGGCTAATGCTTGACGGGAGGTTTTTCCTTGGCCTCCATTTTCTTCTCGGCCTTTTCCTCCGCCTTGGTCTCCTGCTTGGCTGAAACGATCTCGCCGCTGATGGCGTCGACGTTGACTTCCGTGGTGCCGCCGCTGCTGCTCTTGATATCGAACGAATAGATCAGCTTCCCGTTCTCGCGCTCGAGCTCCGCGCTGGAAACTTTTCCGGGCGCTTTCTTGAGAGCGATGCTGCGGGCTTTCTTCATCGAGATCTTCGCTTCCTTCTGCATCGCCTTCTGGCTCTCTTTGGATTCACTGGTTGCCGCCATCAGGGGGGTGGCGAGCAGGAAAGCCAGCGCAAGAATTCCGACTTTGTTTCGCATCTTTTTTGCCTCCGGATTGTCGATCAAGCAGATGATGAGCCAGAAATGATGAACCGCAGATGAAACCGCTCATCTTTTTCATCCTGATCGCGACAGCAGCCTCGGCGGATGAGAACCCGTTCCTGCGCGAGCTCAAGCGTTACGGCCACGATGCCAAAGATCTCGCGACGCAGCCGCTGCGCTGGGACCAGCATCAATGGACGCGCTTCGCTGAAGGAACGGCGGCAGTGGGCGCGTTTTACGCCGCCGATCGCCATCTGTACGACGAGGCCCAACGCCATCGCTCCGCGAGCACCAATGACTTCGCAAAGGCGATCACGCCGTTCGGCGGACGGCGAGCCCTCGACATTTCGGCGCTGCTGATCCTCGGCGGCGCATTGTCGAGAAACACCAACGTGCGCGACGCGGGCCGCGACTCGCTGGAGTCGGAGATCTGGGCGGGCGGCGTCGTCACTCCGCTGCTCAAGCGGATGTTCGGCAGGTCGCGACCCTCCGAGCGCGTCGGCTCACGGCGCTTCCGACCATTTTCCAGCGGACACGAAAGCTTTCCCTCCGGGCACGCCACCAATGCCTTCGCGTTCGCGACCGGCATTGCCTCGCACTACGACAACTGGATCGTTCCAACGATCGTCTACTCGATCGCCACCGGCGTCGCTTTCTCGCGCATCAACGATCGCGCACATTTTCCATCCGACGTGATCGCGGGAGCGCTCATCGGGCGCGCGGTGGCGAAAGGAGTGTTTGCGCGGCATTCAGGCAAGAAGACGACCTGGCAAATCGTGCCGATGTATCAGAGGCGCGGTAGCTCGATCTTCGGATTTTCGTCGCGGGCTCGGTAGAGAATCGCGATCTTTCCGATGACGCCGGCGATTTCGGCCCCTGCCGCTCGCGCGAGCTCGTTGGCGAGACCGCGGCGGCTGGATGCGTCCTCCACGTCGATGCGGACCTTGATCAATTCGTGCGCGTCGAGCGATCGGCGCGTCTCGTCAATCACGGAGTCGGACAGCCCACCCTTCCCCACCCGCACTACCGGCGAGAGCGCGTGTGCCAGGCCTTTCAGAAACTGACGCTGCTTTGCATTGAGCATGGCAAAAAAGGAAGGGCAGCCTCGCGGCTGCCCTTCATCGCTCCGATCGGAGTTGTATTACGGAAGCATCAGGCGGATCACTACTCGGCGATTCTTGAGTCGCCCTTCCGCCGTGTTGTTGTCGCCGACCGGCTCACGTCCATCGCGTCCTTCGATGGTGATGCGCGACGGATCGATGCCGTGGCGGCTGACGAGGTAATCCTTCACCGCTTGTGCGCGGCGCACATCGAGGTCGGCGTTCGGGCCGGTGGCCTCGCGGTTGTCGGTGTATCCGATCACGATGGCGGTTGAAGTCGGCTCCTGCTTCATGCGCAGGGCGACGTCGTCGAGAATGGCTTTCGCGATGTTGGTCAGACGCGCGGAGCCGATCTCGAAGTGGATCTCGTCGGTGCGGATCTCCGTCGGCACGCGCGGCGGCGTCACCGGAGGCGCCTCAGGCGGCGGCACCGGGGCCGGTGGCGGAGGTGGAGGTGGCGGCGGAACGGGGGTTGGGGCGGGGGGTGGGGCAACGTAGCGCGCCACGTGCAGCGGCGCGAATGTCAGCCCAACCAATCCGCTCAGGCCGCAATCGGAAAGCTCCGTGAAGCGGCATTGATCGTTGTCATAGCTGAACTTCTGGACGTTCCAGCGCACACCACCGTTCAGCGCCCATCCGCTCTCGCCGAACCAGTGACGAAGACCGGTGACCAGGAACACCGGCGTTTTCGGTTTGAAGTCGCCGCCGGTGTAGATCACCGAGTTGACCTCGCTGATCCAATTCGTGTAGTGCCACCATCCCTGCGGAATGTTCAAGCCGCCATCGATGCTGATTTCATTCGGCAGGGTGACGTCAGTGACCGATCCCGGCGGGAAGTTCGAGTGGCTGGCGTTTCTTTTTCCGACGATGGCGTACGAACCGGCCAGGCTGAAAACGCCGCTAGTCCAATGGAGGCCGCCGCCAAATTTGCCGTTACCGCTGCTGATGCCGCTGTTCTTCTCGCCGGTCGGCACATCGGCAAACACTGACAGCGCAACCCCCGACCCTCCCGTCCCGGTGGCGCCGAGGCCGAACTTGGTCGCTAAATGGAGATCGCCAAGACCACTGTCAGCGAATCGACCCCGGTAGAGCCATCCGTTGACGAAGCCGGCACGATCGCCACCCTGGCCGCGGAGTTTCTCGTACGGAAGCATGCCGCTGATCTCCCAGCGGTCCGTGAGGCCGTAACCTGCCGACAGGCTGACCATGTCGTGGTCATAGCCGTAATCCTTGTAGGGACGGGCCGAGGGGAGAGCAAAGGCGCGGGCAGGCCCGGCGGTCAGACGCCAGTTCTGCGCGTAGATGCCGAACGAGAAGTCACCGCGATGCAGCGTATTGGCGGTAACAGTCGTGAAAAGACCGGTCTCGCCACTCCATGTGGGTGCAGCAATCCCAATCTGATCATCGCGCGTCAACGTGCCACCCATCGTCCCTTGAGCGAGGAGCGGTGGCACGAGGAGCAAGCAGAGAAGGAACATTAGCCGATGACTTAGACGCAACAATTCACACCTCCTAAAACTCTCGCACGGTATCCGTCCGCATCGTCGTATAATGCCCGCGCGCTTACAATTCGTGTGCCAGACGAGGGCACATGACTTTTGGTAAACGCTTCAACTCTCTGAGTTTACCATACTTGAGTCGCGGAACATCAGCCTCCGGTCGATGGAGCGGACGATCTGACATGCGTATCTGGCGACGCGTCACCTTCCTCCCGGTAATTCTTGCCACGACTGCGATCCTTGCGCAGGAACCACCGCCACCACCGCCCCAGCAGCCTCCCACTCCTCCTCCGCAAACGCAGCCCGCCCCGGCGCCAACGCCCCAGCCGGAACAACCACCGGTGCTTTCGCGCGCGGCCAGCGGCACGTACGAGCGACGCGAAGCGCTGCCGTATTTCAACCTCTATCTTCCGGAAGGACAGGCGAGCATCCGCATTCGGAAGTTGATCAAGAACGTGCTCTTCGAAAGTCAGATCGATTACAAATTCGCCAACGGCGACATCAGCACATTTCTCCGCTACAAGTATTACGCGCGCAGCTACACCTACAAGCTGTCGGTATTCGACACCATCGGATTTCCGAACATCGGATCCCGCTCGACCACCGAGTTTCAGCGCGTGCGCGGCGGCCTGCTGCTCACCGAATTTCCCCGCGACTACAACCATCGCTACTTCTGGCTGGTGCAGGACGACCGGCTGACGTTTGGCGATGTCACGATCGTCGACAATCGGAAAAACAATATCTACACGAAGGTCGGTTACCAGTATGGGACGCAGTTCGACGAGCGACTGAATTCAATCGTCGGTGAATCCCGCGGCCGCATCATTCCAGTGCTGACCGCCTTCCGCGAGCTCGGGCCGCAGAAGACGAGCTTCTCGGCCGCGCTGACCGAAGCGGCCAAAGTCGGTCCAGGCGATTACAAATACACCAAGCTGGAGGGAGAAGCACTCCGCCGGTGGGACATCACGCCGACATCGTTCGTCGTGACGCGCGCGCACCTCGGCATCTTTCCTCTCAAGTCGACAGTGCGCACGTGGTGCACGGATGCCACCAATCAGCACTGCGGGACCGGAACACCGCCCCCCGGCGCGATCGACGTCATGCCGACGGAGCGCTACAGCATCCCGAATTATGAATTGTTCGACATGGGAGGCCGCGACGCCTTGAAGTCCATCTCCTCGAAGAACGCTTCAGCCGGGACGAACGAGATTCACATGACGAATGAGTATTTCGTTCCGGTCTTTCGCAACCGCGATTATCGAACGTACGCCCTGCACTGGAACACGCTCTACGCCATCGGATACCTCGGCGCCGGTCACGTGGCCATCGCCAACAGCCACGGCAACGCCGTCGACGCCGGCCTCGGTACCGAAGCCGCGGTCACGGTGCGCGATTACGATGTGGTGCTCAGCGTGATCTACGCGCGCACGGTCCACGCCGACCCTGGACTGAAGGGCAGCAAGGTCCGATTTTCAATTCGCACGATTCGCTAGCGCTGCTGGATATTCGTCTTCACGCCGCGCACGCCGTCGATATTGCGCAGCACGCCGATCGCAACGTCCGTCTGCAGAGCAGACTGCACCTTGCCGGCCAGCGTCAGGACGCCCTGTTGCGAATCGACGCGAAGCGAGCAGCCGTCGAGGGCGCGATGCATCGCCAGCCGGCGCTCAGCCACCCGTTGGATCGCGGCGTCATCAGGCGGCTCGAAGACGCGGATCAGATTCGCCACCCGCGGATATCCGAGGCTTTGGACGAGGGTGGCGGCTCGGACGGCGTCTGCCGGATCGGTGGTCTTGCCGCGGAGCACGACGATGCCGCCGACTTCCACGGCTTGCAGGCCCTCGATGTTCGTGAGGCTCTGTAGCTGCGGCGTGATGTCGACGACCGCTGTCGAATCTGCATGTAAAGGATTAGCGATCAGCATCAGCGCGGCGACAACCGAAGCGCCGAGAATGGAAGTTTTCGATTTCATGCCTTCCCTAAGAGCAGCGTGCGTGCCACTTTAGCCGCCGTTTAATTTCAGGGGGTTACGCAGCGCGAAAAAAGAGCGAGACCACAGCGGGCTCGTCGGTGGGAACGCCGCGCTCGTGATGCAGGTAGACGCGCCAGAC
>Ga0070699_100002531_pt1 | contig 16420 bp, 13 predicted proteins | sample KBSK1503metaG_FD_65473 | JGI IMG/M metagenome (GOLD analysis project Ga0070699, IMG submission 65473) | Corn, switchgrass and miscanthus rhizosphere microbial communities from Kellogg Biological Station, Michigan, USA - KBS K1-50-3 metaG | ecosystem: Host-associated > Plants > Roots >...
GTCGTCCAGCTCTGGGAGGGAATCCTGGCCCTTCCGGTGATCGGCACGCTCGACAGCGCGCGCACGCAGGTCGTCATGGAAAACCTCCTGCAGCGTATCGTCGAGACGGGCGCGGCCATCGCCATCATCGACATCACCGGCGTGCCCACCGTCGACACGCTCGTGGCGCAGCACCTGTTGAAAACCGTCGCCGCCGCGCGGCTCATGGGCGCGGACTGCATCATCAGCGGCATTCGCCCGCAGATCGCCCAGACGATCGTTCATCTGGGGGTCGAGCTGCAATCTGTGATCACGAAGGCCACGCTGGCGGATGCGTTCATCATCGCCCTGCAGAAGACGGGCGCCGCCATCGGCCGCCCGTCCAAGGCCTGAGGATCACGGGGGTGGAGCGGATCCCGATCCTCAAGATGAACGAGTTCTTGCTCGTCAGCATCCAGGTGGACATGCACGACCGCCTGGCCATGACGCTGCAGGACGATCTCACCGAGCGCATCGTGCGCGACCGGGCGCGCGGCGTCCTCATCGACATCTCGTCGCTCGAGATCGTCGATTCGTTCATCGGGCGCATGATCGGCAACATCGCGGCCATGTCGCGAGTGCTCGACGCCGAGACGGTGGTCGTGGGCATGCGTCCCGCCGTCGCCATCACGCTGGTCGAGCTCGGGCTGTCGCTGCCCGGCGTGCGCACGAGCCTGAACGTGGACAAGGGCATGGAGCTGCTGCGCGCGTCGCTCGGCGGCGGCAACGGTCACCGCGATGCCCGTCGATGAGACGCTGCCCGTGCGCTCGTCACACGACATCGTGATCGTGCGGCAGGTGGTCCGAAGCTGGGCCATCGAGATCGGCTTCAATCTCGTCGAGCAGACCAAGATCGTCACCGCCGCCAGCGAGCTCGCGCGCAACACCATCGACCACGGGGGCGGCGGCACCGCGCGCCTGCAATCCGTGCGCGACGGCGGCCGGAGCGGCTTGCGGCTGACCTTCGAGGACAAGGGCCCTGGCATCGTCGACTTGAACCTCGCGCTCAAAGACGGCTACACGACGGGCGGCGGCCTGGGGCTCGGGTTGAGCGGCGCCAGGCGCCTGTCCAACGAGTTCGACATCGTGTCCCGTCCCGGCGAGGGAACACGGGTGACGATCACGCGATGGAAATGATCGCCCCGCCGAGCCCACTCTGCATCGACGACGAGAGCCAGGTTCCCGAGGCGCGGCGGACCGCGACGCAGCTGGCCGACGACCTGGGGTTCGACGCCACCGGCATCGGCAAGATCGCCCTCGTCGTCACGGAGATTGGCACGAACGTCCTCAAGCATGGGGGGGGCGGCCAGATCGTTCTCAGCGACGTCCGACTTGGTGACGTCCGCGGAATCGAGATCGTCGGAATTGACCGCGGCAAGGGCATCGCCGACCTCGATCGCTCCCTGCGGGACGGTTATTCGAGCGCCGGCAGCCCCGGCACAGGGCTCGGGGCGATTCGGCGCCTGTCCGCCGCCTTCGAGATCTTCTCCGTGCCCGGTCAGGGCACCGCGGTGCTTGCGCGCCTCTGGGCCACCGCGCTCCCGTCGGCCGAGGCCGGCCCACGAATCGCGGTGGGCTTCGCCGGCGCCGCCCACACCGGCGAGTCCGTGTCGGGAGACGCGTGGGCGGTCGCTCAGAGCGCCGGGCGCACCAAGCTGCTGGTCGTGGACGGGCTCGGGCACGGGGCCGTCGCCGCCAACGCGGCGCGCGAAGCCGTGCGCCTGTTTCACGACAACGTCCGGCTCGCTCCGGCCGCGATCGTTCAGGCCCTGCACGACGGTCTGCGCAGCACGCGTGGCGCGGCCGTCGCCGTGAGCGAGATCGACTCGGACCGCAACCTCGTGAAGTTTGCCGGCGTCGGCAACATCTCGGCCGCCATCGTGACGCCCGGTGCCCGGCGCCACCTGGTGTCGCACAACGGCACCGCCGGGCACGCCGTACGACGCATCGACGAGTTCACCTACCCCTGGGCCAAGGACGGCGTTTTCGTCAAACACACCGACGGCCTCGCGACACACTGGGACCTCGACCGGTACCCCCGCCTCACGAGCCGCAGCCCGAGCCTCATCGCCGCGGTGCTCTATCGCGACTTCAATCGAGGGCGCGATGATGTCAGCGTCCTGGTCGCCGCCGAGGCGCGCGCGTGAGCGCGGCCGTGCTAATGGTGGCCATCACGTACGAGCACGACATCGTGGCCACGCGCCAGCGCGCGCGACAGATCGCCGCGAACCTGGGCTTCGAAGCTCAAGATCAGACGCGCATCGCGACGGCCGTCTCGGAGATCGCGCGCAACGCCTTCAGCTACACGGGCGGCGGCCGCGTCGACTTCCTGCTGGAGGGCCGCACCCAGCCCCAGCTGCTCGTCGTGCGGGTCGCCGACAGCGGGCGAGGAATCGAGAATCTTCGCGACGTCCTGGACGGCCGCTACCACTCCAAGACCGGAATGGGTCTCGGCATCGTCGGCGCCCGGCGCTTGATGGACCAGTTCGAGATCGAATCGTCGCCCTCCGGCACGGTCGTGCTGCTCAAGAAGCTCTTGCCTCCCGGGGCGGGCCTCGTGGACGCCAAGCTCCTGTCGGCGGTCGCCAACCGCCTGACTACGGAGCCGCCGCGCGGAGCGTTCGAAGAGGTCCAGCTCCAGAACCAGGAGCTCCTCCGCACGCTCGACGAGCTGCGCGCACGGCAGGACGAGCTGTTGCGGCTCAATGGCGAGCTCGAAGACACGAATCGCGGGGTCATCGCGCTCTATGCCGAGCTCGACGAGAAGGCGGATCATCTGCGGCGCGCCGACGAGCTCAAGTCGCGCTTCCTGTCCAACATGAGCCATGAGTTTCGGACGCCGCTCAATGCAATCCGCGCGCTCACGCACGTGCTCGCGCAGGGCGTGGACGGAGCGCTCGGCGCCGAGCAACAGGTTCAGGTGGGCTACATCCGCAAGGCGGCGGACGAGCTGGCCGAGCTGGTGGACGACCTCCTCGACCTCGCCAAGGTCGAAGCCGGCAAGGTCGTGGTCCGGCCGGCGGAGTTCGACGTCAGCGCACTCTTCAGCTCGCTGCGTGGAATGCTGAGGCCTCTGCTCGTGAGCGAGTCGGTGTCGCTGGTCTTCGAGCCGGCCGGCGACCTTCCGCCCCTCTACACGGACGAGGGCAAGGTCTCTCAGATCCTGCGCAATCTCATCTCCAACGCGCTCAAGTTCACCGAGCACGGCGAGGTGCGCGTCTCCGTCGGCCTCTCGCCCGACGGACGTTCCGTCGCCTTTGCCGTCGCCGACACCGGCATCGGGATCGCGCCCGAAGACCAGGAGCGCATCTTCCAGGAGTTCGGCCAGCTGGACAACCGCGTGCAGCGCAAGGTGCGCGGGACGGGGCTGGGTCTGCCGCTGTCCCGCAAGCTCGCCCAGCTGCTCGGGGGCGCCCTCACCGTCACCAGCGCCCCCGGCGTGGGCTCGACGTTCGTCGCGCAGATCCCCGTCCACTACGTCGAGCCCCTGCCCTCGACGCCGACGACAACACCCGCCTGGGAGAAGGCGCCGCTGCAGGCGCCGGTGCTGGTGATCGAGGACAGCCCCGAAGAGCTGCTCGTCTACGAGAAGTATCTGAAGTCGTCGGGCTTCGACGTCGTGCCGGCGGCGACGACTCGCCAGGCGCGGCACGCGCTGGCGCACATCAGACCGGTGGCGATCATCCTCGACATCCTCCTCCGGGGGGAAGACTCGTGGAGGCTTCTCGCCGAGCTCAAGACGAGCGCGGCGACCCGCCGCATTCCGGTCCTCGTGGTCACCTCGGTGGACGACGAGCGCAAGGCGCTGTCGCTCGGCGCCGACGCCTACGCGCGCAAGCCCCTGGACCGAGGCTGGCTCCTGGAGCAGCTGCGTGGCGCGACCGGCCAAGAGCCCATCCGTCGAATCCTGCTCATCGACGACGACGAGATCTCGCGTTACCTCATGCGGCGTCTGCTCGACGATCTGCCGTGCGTCGTCTCCGAGGCCACGAGCGGAACGGCGGGCGTCCGCCGCGCGCGCCAGGAGTCCCCCGACGCGATCCTGCTCGATCTCGCCATGCCCGACATCAGCGGAGAGGAAGTCCTCGAGCAGCTGGGCGCCGACGCCGCGACGGCCAGTATTCCTGTCGTGATCGTGACCTCCAAGGTCCTCGAGGACGACGAGCGCAAGCGTCTCTCGGAGCGGGCGATCGCCATCGTCGATAAGGGCTCCGATCGCAAGGTCGCAGCCAAACAGATCCGCGCGGCGTTCGAGGCGGCGGCGCTGTTCGAGAAGTCACGATGAGCAAGCCGATCATCCTGAACGTCGACGACTACGCGCCCGGGCGATATGCGCGCACCCAGCTCCTCCGTAGCTGGGGGTTCGAGGTCAAGGAAGCCGGCACCGGCGCCGAGGCGCTGCGGCTGGCGACGCTGGAGCATCCGGCCCTCGTCATCCTCGACGTGCAGCTGCCGGACATGGATGGCTTCGAGGTGTGCCGCCTCCTCAAGCGGCATCACGACGGAATGACCGTGCCGGTGCTGCACGTCTCCGCGACGTTCACCAGCGGAGCACACCAGGCGCTCGGTCTCGACGGCGGCGCCGATGGCTACCTCGTCGAACCGGTGGAGCCCGCCGTCCTGCGCGCGACGATCGATGCCTTGCTGCGGCTGCGGCGCGCGGAGCGCGCGCTGCTAACCATGACGCGGCAGTGGGAAGCCACTTTCGATGGGATCGCGGACGGCATCGCGCTGCTGGACCCGGAGCTGAGAGTTCTGCGCTGCAACGCGGCCTTTGGCCGGATGTTCGGTCCCGGCGACCCCGCACAGCGCTCGATCGTGGACTTCTGGGACGGCGCGGCCGACGTGGTGCCACCCTTCGTGCGCGTCTGGAAGAGCGCTCAGCGTGAAGTCGGTGACGTGTCGCGGGAGGGCCGCTGGTTCCGGCTCACCGTCGATCCCGTCAGCGTGGACGACGTCATGCTCAGCGCCGTGTGCTTCGTCTCCGAGATCACGGAGGCGCGACGGCTGGAGCGCGAGCGGCAGAGTCGCTTCGAGGACGAGCAGCAGGCACGCGCCGAGGCCGAAGCCGCCACCCGCGCCAAGGACGATTTCCTGGCGATCCTCGGCCACGAGCTGCGCACGCCGCTGATGCCGATCGCCATGGCCGTCGCGCCCTGCAGGCGCGGACGCCGGACGATCCCGACGTCACACGAATGCGCGACATCGTCGAGCGTCAGGTGCGCCATCTCACCCGCCTCGTCGACGATCTTCTCGACATGGCAAGGCTGACGCGGCGCAAGCTGCAGCTGTCCATCGAGCGCGTCGATCTGTGCACCGTCGTCGCGGATGCGGTGGAGGCGACGCGCCAGCAGGTCGAAGCGCGCCGGCACCGCCTCACCGTGCGCACGCCCGACACGCCGGTCTGGGTCGACGGCGACCCGGTCCGGCTCGCGCAAATCGTCGTCAACCTCGTCGCCAACGCGGCAAAATTCACACCGCCCGAGGGCAACATCGCCGTCACGCTCACGCCAGAGGGCCAGCAGGCGATCGTCACGGTGCGCGACGACGGCATCGGTATCGCGGCCGAGACCCTTCCAAAGATCTTCGAGCCGTTCACGCAGGGCTCGCGCGTCGTCGAGCACGCCGACCGGGGGCTGGGCATCGGCCTCGCGCTGGTGCGCGGCCTCGTCGACGCACACGGCGGCCGCGTCTCGGTTGCGAGCGAAGGCCCGGGGCGCGGCAGCGAGTTCACCGTGCGTCTCCCCGTGCGCGATGCCCGCACGATGGCAGCCGTCTCTCCCCAAGCGCCGGCGACCGAGACGCCCGCTCGGATCCTGATCGTGGAGGACCACGCCGACAGCCGCGCGATGCTCGCGGAGATGCTGGGCCTGGAAGGGCACGAGGTCACGGCCGTCGCCGACGGCGCGCAGGCTATCGAGGTCGCCCAGGTCTCTGCGCCCGACGTCGCGATCGTCGACATCGGCCTGCACGGCATGAACGGATACGAGGTCGCGCGGCGCCTGCGTCTGGCGCTCGGTGACGCCGTCCTGCTCGTCGCCGTGACCGGGTACGGCCAGGCGGAGGACATCGCAGAGTCCCGCACGGCCGGATTCGACGCGCACGTGACCAAGCCCGTCGCCGGCGACGAGCTGCTTGCCGTGATCCGCACCCGGACGCAGCGCTGAGCGCGCCCTTCGTCCTCCTGATCTCGATCGACGGCTTCGCCGACTTCTACTGGCGCGATCCGCGCGTGAAGGCGCCAACTCTGCGAGCGCTCGCCGAGCGCGGCACCGTCGCCGACGGCGTGACCGCGGTCTTCCCGAGCACGACGTGGCCCACGCACGTGAGCCTGGTGACGGGCGTGAAACCTGCGCGCCACGGCGTCGTCGCCAACCACGTGCTCAACCGCGCGACGCGGCGCGCCGAGGACCTCACCGGCGACCCGATCTATGACGCGGGCGCGCTTCTGCGAGCGCCGACGGTCTACGATCTCGCGGCCGCCGCCGGACGCCGCGTCGCAGCCGTGGATTGGCCCGCCACGCGCCACTCGCCCTCGATCGCGTTCAACCTTCCGTTCTTCAAGGATCAGCGCGTGTTCGAGACCGAGACCGCGCGCGCGGTCTGGGACGAGCTGAAGGCCGCCGGCTTCCCGGTCGAGCGCCAGGGCGAGTGGGCGCTGCTGCCCAAGCGCTTCATGAAGGACGCGATGGTCGCCGACGTGGCCGCCCACGCTGTGCGCCGGCACACGCCGGACATGCTGATGGTCCACTTTCTCTGTGCCGACAGCCATCAGCATCTCTACGGTCCGCGCGCCCCGGAGGTCTACTGGGCAATCGAGTACATCGACGCATGCATTGCGCGGCTGCTCGCCGCGCTCCCCGCCGCCACACGCGAGCGCGCCGCCATCGTGATCGTGTCCGATCACGGCTTCCTGCCCGTCGAGCACGATATCCGTCCCAACGTTCGGCTGAGGCGGCTGGGCGCCCTGCGCGGCGACGCCGGGGCGGGATTCTCTGGCGAGGCGTGCTTCGTGATGAATCTCGGCGCCGGCTATCTCTACGGCCTCGACGGCGACGCCCGGGCGATCCGGACGCTCGCCGGCGAGATCGAAAAGATGGAGGGCGTGGCGGCTGCGTGGACGCGCGAGGGCTTCGCAGCCTTGGGGTTGCCGGCCGATCATCCGATGCTGCCCGACGTCGTCTTCGAGGCGAAGCCGGGCTTTCAGTTTTCCGACGAGACCGCGGGCGAGGCGGAAAACGGCGCGCCGAAATACCGCGGCACTCACGGCCAGCGTCCCGAGGCGCCAGGCAACGCCGCCTTCTTCATGGCGTCGGGCGCCGGCATCCGGTGCGGAGCTAATCTCGGCCGGATCGAGAGCCGCGACGTCGCGCCGACGCTGGCAACGCTGCTCGGGCTGGCGATGCCCGACGTCGAGGGACGCGTGCTCACCGAACTCCTAGACGGCTAAAGAATGGGGGGCCCCGAAATGGCCCCCCATACCCCCCTCGCGCTCGGAGCGCCGCGGCGGAGCTGCGGCGCTTCTCGATCATGCGTTTCGTCGATGGACGCTCAGCGCCTCCCACAGGCGCGCGGGGGTCAGCGGCAGCTCGTTCGTCTCGATCCCCAGCGCGTCGGCGACGGCTCCCGCCAGCACCGCCGCCGGCCCGAGCGTGCCGCCCTCGCCGACCCCGCGCACACCGAGCAGATTCTCGGCGGGCTCCTCGATGTGATCGAGCTCGAATGACGGCAGCATCGTCGCCGCGGGCAGCGCGTAATCCATGAAGCTGCCGGTGATCAGCTGGCCGTCGTCGTCGTACACGAGATGCTCGAAGAGCGCGCCACCCAGCCCCTGCGCGATCGCGCCGTGGACCTGCCCCTCGACGACCATGGGATTGATGACACGGCCGGTGTCCTCCACGCACACCCAGCGGCGGATCGCGATCGTGCCCGTCGTCGGATCGACTTCCACGAGCGCGCCCTGCGAGCCGGCTGCGAACGTGCCGCGGATCGGGTCGTAGAAGCGCGTCGCCTCGAGTCCCGGCTCGACGTCGGGCGGCAGGCGGTTGGTCTCGAGGTTCGCCACGCGCGCGACGTCGGCGAGCGTCACCGACCGGTCCGGCACACCCCGCACACTGACGGTGCCGTCCTCGATCTCGAGATCCGCCGGCGAGGCTTCCAGCAGGTGGGCCGCGATACGTAACGCCTTGTCGCGCACCGCGCGCGACGCCAGCGCCACCGCGCCGCCGCCGATCACCGCCTGGCGCGAAGCAAAGGCGCCGAGCCCGAACGGCGTGGCGTCGGTGTCGCCGAGCACGACGCTCACCGACGCGAACGCGACGCCGAGCTCGGCCGCCGCGATCTGCGCCAGTGTCGTCTCCGTCGACTGGCCTTGCGAGGTGACGCCCGCCAGCACGGTGACCGCGCCGGAGGGATCCATGCGGATCGTCGCCCCCTCGTGGCCCGTCCGGAATGGCATGCGCGGCCCGGCGGAGGCCGCGCGACCGAGCCCCGTGAGCTCGTTGTAGTTCGCGAAGCCGATCCCGAGATAGCGTCCCAGACGCCGGAGCCGCGCCTGCTCGACGCGGAAGGTGTCGTAGTCGAGCGCGGCGACGACTTTCTCGAAGCACACGGGATAGGCGCCGCTGTCGTGCACGAGTCGCGTGGCGGACGTATACGGCAGGTCCTCCTTCGTCACGAGGTTGATTCGACGAATCTCGACGGGGTCGAGGTTGAGCGCGCGCGCGCCGAGGTCGAGCACGCGCTCCATCACGAAGGTCGTCGCCGGACGAGCGACGCCGCGATACGGCCCCGCGGGCGCGGTGTTCGTGGCCACCGCGCTCACCTCACAGCGATAGTGCTCGAGCTTGTAGGGACCCGTCAGCAGCCCGCCGACCATGAGCGGCTCGATCCCCACCGTCCACGGCACGACCGAATACGCGCCGGTGTTGCACAACACGCGCGCGTCGAGCGCGCGCAGGCGGCCGTCCGCGTCGAAGCCGGCCCGGACGGTGTAGTGATGATCGCGCGCGTGGGCGCACGCCAGGAAGTGCTCGCGACGCGTCTCGACCCACTTCACCGGCCGCGCGAGCCGCATCGCCAGCAGACACAGCGCGACGTCCTCCGGATAGACGATGCCCTTGACGCCGAAGCCGCCGCCGACGTCGGGCGCCACGACGCGCAGCTTGTGCTCCGGTAGGCCGAGCACCTCGGCGAGCGCGTGACGCGCGAGATGCGGCACCTGCGTCCCCGACCAGAGCGTCAGCTTGCCTTCCGCGGCGTTCCAGTCCGCGACACCTCCGCGCGTCTCCATCGGCGCGGCGGTCTGGCGGTTCGTTCGAAACGTGCGCTCGACGACGACGACGGCGCCGTCCATCGCCAGATCGACACGGCCGTTCTCGAAGCGGCGCGAGAGCAGAACGTTGCCGGGCGCCTCCTCGTGCACGCGCGGCGCACCGTCGCGCGCGGCGGCGTCGGCTTCCACCGCGGCCGCCAGCGGCTCGTAATCGACTTCGACGAGCATCGCGCCGTCCTCGGCGGCGTAACGATCGGTTGCCACGACCGCCGCCAGCGCCTCGCCGGCGTGGCGGGCCTTCGGCCAGGCGAGGACAGGCTGCGCGGTCGTCACGTAGCCGGGCGCCGCGGATCGTGCAATCAGGCGATGACGCGCGAACGGCTCGTCGACGCCCGTGGCGACGAGCACGACACCGGGCGCGGCCGCCGCGCGCTCCGTGGCGACGGCGCGAAGACGGGCGTGGGCGTGCACGCTGCGCACGAAGGCGACGTGCAGCATCCGGGGCAGCTCGAGATCGCCGACGTAGCGCCCGCGCCCGGTGATCAGCCGCGCGTCCTCGCGCCGCGGCTGCCGCGCGCCGAATGGAGAGGCGGCCACGGGACAGCGGCTCTCAGAGCATCGCGTAGCCGCCGTTCACCGAGACGACTTGCCCGGTGATCCAGCCGGCGCGCGGAGAGGCGAGCAGGAGAACCATCGGGGTGACGTCGTCGGCGCGGCCGACGCGGCCCAGCGGATACTGGGCGACGATCTTCTGCATGCGCTCGGCGTCTGCTCCCCCCGCGTGGGCGTCGAAGCGGTCGGTCTGCACGAGCGCGATGGACACACAGTTGGCCCGGATCCCGACGCGCGCGAACTCGCGCGCCAGCGATCGGGTGAGACCGACCGTGGCCGCGCGCGCGGTGGCGGTGACGAGCAGCCGCGACTCGCCGACGCGACCGGAGTCCCCCATGAGGCTGACGATGGCCCCGGAGCGGCGTGCCGCCATGCGTCTCACGACGGCGTGCGTGATGAGCAGCGTCCCCTTCACCGTCACGTCGATCTGCGTCGCCCACTCGGCGGGGGTCGTCTCGAGGAAGAGCTTGCGCTGCGTGGCCGCGGCGTTGTTGACGAGAACGTCGATCGGCCCGAGCTCGCGCTCGACGCGCTCGACGGCCGACGTCACCTCGCCCTCGTCTCTCAGATCGGCGCCGACCGGGAGGCTCTTGACGCCGAGCGCCCGCGCCTCCTTGGCGGCGGCTTCCGCGCCCGCGGCCGACGAGTGATAGTGAAACGCGACATTCGCGCGCTCGGCGGCAAACGCGAGCCCGATGGCGCGGCCGAGCCCTTGCCCCGCGCCCGTGACCAGAATCACCTTGTCGGCCAGCTCGAGATCCATCGCGTCAGCGATACTATCAGCGGCGGCGCCTGAGAAAAGTTTTTCACACCCGAGCGCGATTCCGCGGCGACGCACGCGTTTTGGGCTTACCCTGAGCCGGTCACTTACCGATGATCGAACAAATACCCGAAGACATTACACGCGCGCGCCTGGCCGCGATCGTTGACTCCTCCGACGATGCGATCGTGAGCAAGACGCTCGAGGGCGTCATCACCACCTGGAACCGCGCGGCGGAGCGGATGTTCGGCTATACCGCCGCCGAAGCGGTGGGTCGTCACATCACGCTGATCATTCCCCCCGACCGGCGCGCCGAAGAGAACGAGGTGCTCGCCCGCATCGGGCGCGGCGACACTGTCGATCACTTCGAGACCGTCCGCCAGACGAAGGACGGCCGGCGGCTGACCATCTCACTCACCGTCTCGCCGATTCGCGACGGCAAGGGCGTCATCGTCGGCGCGTCGAAGATCGCGCGGGACATCACCGAGCTCAAGCGCGGCGAAGCCGAGCGAATCCTGCTGCTGGAGGAAGCGCAGGCCGCCAACCGCGCGAAGGACGACTTTCTCGCGATGTTCGGTCACGAGCTGCGGAATCCGCTCGCCGCCGTCGCCGCCGCCGCCGACGTGCTCGGCCTCGCGCACACGATCGAGGAGCTCGAGCGTCCGCGGACCATCATCAAGCGCCAGATCATTCATCTCCGACGGCTGATCGACGATCTCCTCGACGCGGCGCGAGTCCGCGCCGGCAAGATCGTCCTCGATCGCCGGCCGGTGAACCTGGGGGAGGCGGTGGAGCAGGCCCTCAGCGTCGCGCGCGGCGTGGCCGGTGCGGGCCGTCACGTCCTCGAGACGCAGCTCGATCCGGTCGGCGTCGACGCCGATCCCGTGCGCCTGGACCAGATCATCCTCAACCTCCTCAGCAACGCGATGAAATACACGCCGGCCGGCCGCCGGATCGGCGTCCTGACGTACGCCGAGGGCCCGCGGGCCGTGCTGCGAGTGGAGGACGAGGGCGTCGGCATCGGCAAGGACATCCTTCCGCAGATCTTCGGCCTGTTCGTTCAGGGTGAGCGCACGGTCGACCGCGCGCAGGGCGGTCTGGGAATCGGGCTCACGCTGGTCCGCACGCTGGTCGAGCTGCACGGCGGGACCGTGACCGCCGAGAGCCCGGGCCCTAGCCTCGGCAGCGTCTTCACCGTGCGCCTGCCGCGCATCGAGATCGCGGCGCCCGCCGATCATGGCGAGCCTCGGCGTGCGACCATCCGCCGCCGGGTGCTGATCGTCGAGGACAACGACGACGCCCGGGAGATGCTGAAGGTCCTGCTGGAGCACGAGGGCCATGAGGTGTTCGAGGCGTCGGACGGGACGGAGGGTGTGCGGGCGGCGTCCCGGCTCCATCCCGACCTTGCCCTGGTCGACCTCGGGTTACCGATCATCGACGGCTACGAAGTGGCCCGCTTCATCCGGCGCCAGGATCACCAGCCGCAGCGGCTCGTCGCGCTCACGGGTTATGGACAGAGCGGCGACCGACAGCGGGCCCTCGAGGCCGGCTTCGACGACCACCTCGTCAAGCCGGTGGATCCCGATCGACTCGCCGAGCTGCTGCAGCACCTGCGCTGAGAAAACTTTTTCTCAGTAATTCCACCGATTCCCCGCCTCCTGACCGGGTGGTAGCGTGAGGGCAATTCCGCTGAGGAGTGGTGAATGTCGACTATTCCGCCAACGCCGTGGGAGCAGGCCGTCGAGAACCCGGCCCCCGGCGAGCATGTCGTCCAGATGTATCGCGACCCCGATCTCCTCGTCGACGTCGTCGCGCGGTACTGCCAGCAGGGTTTCGTCAAGGGCGAGGCGGTCATCGTCATCGCGACGCACGAGCATCGAGCGGCGTTCGCCCGGCGGTTGACCGCGCTCGGCACCGACGTTGCCGCCTGCACGCGCCGCGGTCAATACATCGACCTCGATGCTCACGAATGCCTCGAGGCGTTCATGATCGACGGCGCGCCGGATCGAGATCGGTTCGTCGCCGTCGTCACGCCGCACCTCACGAGCGTGCGTCGCACGGGCTACGACCGCATTCGTCTGTACGGCGAGATGGTCGAGCTGTTGCGGCCGACTGCCTTCGCGGCCGCCATGCGACTCGAGGAGCTGTGGCACGAGCTGCTCGAGCGCGAGCGCCAACCGCTGCTCTGCGCATATCGGGTCGATCCGCTGGATCGGCTGGACGGGCGCGTCCTGGTGCCGGCGATCGCGCGGCGGCACTCGCATGTGGTGCCGGCCGACGACGCCGCGCGCTTCGAGAACGCCGTGGAGTGCGCGTTCGTCGACGTCTTCGGCGCCGATGCGGACACGACGATGCTGCGACAGCTGTGCGAGAGGTATCGGCCGCAGTCCACGACGATGCCCTCCGCGCAGGCCGTGCTGCTGAACCTCGACGATCTGAATCCCTACCTCGGCGACGCCGTGCGCGTGATTGCCGCGGAGCACTACCGTGGAGGCGTGCGATGACGTCCGTGACGCTCGAGAGCACCCTCCGGGGCGGCGATCATCTGTGCGCGATCTACGAGACCGACGACGAATGGCTCGGGACGACCGTTCCCTATTTCGTCGAAGGGCTCGCGCGGCGCGAGGCCTGCGTCTACGTCGCGCCCCAGAAGAACACCGCGCACCTTGACGTCGCGCTGCGCGCGGCCGGCGTGAACGTGGACGCCGAGCTGCGGCGCGGGGCGCTCCGCTTCGCGACGCCCGAAGCGACGTATCTGCGGCCGGGGCGCTTCGATCCGGACGTCATGATCTCCCTGTGGCAGGAGCTGATCGACGCCGCCGGCGCCGAGGGCTACACGAGCCTGCGCGTGGCCGGCTGCCCGACCTGGATCAACGACGAAGTCCCGGGGGTCGAGCGCTGGGCCGAGTACGAGGCCCAGATGAGCGAGCGCTTCCGGGGCCGTCGCGTCATCAAGCTCTGCGAGTACGATCGGCGGCTCTTCTCACCCACCGTGCTGCTCGACGTGTTGCGTTCGCATCCGTTCGCGGTCGTCCGGGGGGCCGTCCGCGCTAACCTCTTCGTCGGCATGGCGAACGCGCGCGCCGAGAGCGATCGCAACAAGCTCGACGACGACCTCGCCGACGCGCTCGCGCGTGAGCGCGCCGCGCGCCTGGCCGCCGAGGCCGCGTGCCGGAAGAAGGACGAGTTCATCGCGGTGTTCTCCCACGAGCTGCGCACACCGCTGGCGTCCGCCGTCGTGGCCGCGGCGCTGATCGAGCGCCTGTCACCCACCGATCCTCGCGCCGTCACCGCGCGCGAGGTGCTCGGACGTCAGCTCGATCAGGCCCGCCGGCTGGTCGACGACCTCCTCGACATCGAGCGCGTCACGGCGGGCAAGGTGGAGCTGGCCGCGAAGAGCGTCGATCTGGCGCAGCTCGTGCGCGACAGCGTGGCCGGGATCCTCATCCCGACCCACCGCTTCGACATCGACGCCTCTCCGGCCAGGGTCATGGGCGACCTTGGCCGTCTGCGGCAGATCATCGGAAATCTCCTCACCAATGCGATGAAGCACACCCCCGCCGGCGGCAGCATCCGGCTGAGCGTCGGCCAGCATGGCGGCGAGGTCGTGCTCCGGGTCGACGACAGCGGCGGCGGGATGCCTCCCGAGCTGGTCGGGCGCGCGTTCGAGGCGTTCGTTCAGGGCCAGGCGCCGGGCAGCACGCCGAGCGGGCTGGGGCTCGGGCTCTCGGTCGTGCGGCGGCTGGTGGAGCTACACGGTGGTCGCGTGGATGCGCTCAGTGAAGGACTCGGGCACGGCAGCAGCTTCGTCGTCCGTTTCCCCGCGGCGCCAGGCGCGTCGCCCGAGGCGACCCCGGCGAGCTAGGAGCGCGGCGTTCGGCACGCGAGGACGTGACGGATCTCTCCCGCGAGCGTCTCGGGCAGGCAGGGCTTGGTGAGGTATCGATCGCTGCCGGCCGCCTGCGCCTCGCGCTCGCCGCTCGTCGACGGATACCCGGTGAGGATGATGATCGGAATCGCGCTCGTGCGTACGTCGCCCTTCAGCCGGCGGGTCGCCTCCCAGCCGTCCAACTTCGGCATGGTGAGATCCATGACGATGACGTCGAAGGCCCCCTGCTGCGCCGCGGCGACGCCGGCCTCGCCGTCGGCGGCGACGTCGACGTCGAAGCCGTCGTGCTCGAGAAAAAAGGCGTAGATGAGCCGGTTGTCCTCGGCGTCGTCGATGACGAGCACTCGAGGACGCGCCGGATCGCTACGTAGCTCCACGAGGACAGGGTACCGCGGCCTGGCAAGATAACAACGCATGCGCCTCCGCTCTCACCTCGTCGGACTCGTCCTGGCCGTGCTGCTGCCGATGATCGCCTTCTCGGCGATCGCCATCGTGATGCTCGGCCACTCTCAGCGGGCCGCCGCCGAGCGCAGCGCGCTGGAGCTGTCGCGGGCGCTGATGAACGCGGTGGACGAGAGTCTTCGCAACACGATCACCACCCTCGCGGCGCTCGCGACGGTGCAGAGTCTCGAAGAGGACGACCTGCGCGCGTTCCATCGTGAGGCCCGCCGTGTGGTGATGACGCAGACGGATTGGATGGAGGTCATCCTGCTCGCGCCCGACGGCCGGCAGCTCCTCGCCACCGGGCAGCCGTGGGGAGCACCGCTCCCCTTCGCCGCCGAGCCGGCCAGCGTCGAGACGGTGGTCGCTTCACGCCGCCCCGTGGTCAGCAGCATCGCGCGCGGTCGCCTCACCGGCGCCTACGCCATTCCGGTGCGCGTGCCCATCATCCACGGCGATCGCGTCGTCTACGTGCTCACCGCCATCATGAAGCCGGAAGCCATCGTCAACGTGCTGGCCCGCCAGCGGATGCCCGACGACTGGGTCGGCACGGTATTCGATCGGCAGAAGAACATCGTCGCGCGGACGCGCAACCTGGAGCAGTTCCTCGGCCGCCCCGTCTCGCCGGATCTCTCGGCGCTGCTGGATACGCCGGCCAAGCACTGGAAGGTCACGCGCACCCTCGAGGGATCGGCGGTCTACTCGGCATGGGCACGCTCGTCAGAAACCGAATGGGGCGTGGGACTCGGGATTCCTGAGGCGGTCGTGGAGGCGCCGCTGCGCCGCTCGCTGATCGCGCTGGGAGCCGGCGGCGTCGGCTGCATCGTCCTCGCCCTCGCCCTGGCCGGCCTCATGGGCCGCCGCATCACCGAGCCGATCGCGGCGCTGGCCGCCGCCGCCAAGACGTTCGGACAGCGCGGCACGCTGGTGACCCAGGACGCGACGAGGGTGCAGGAAGTCGAGGACGTGCGGCGCGCGTTCGAAGATGCCGCGGTGCTCGTGCAGCGCCGCGCGGCCGAGGCCGACGAGGCGAACCGCGCAAAGGACGAGTTCCTCGCCGTGCTCTCCCACGAGCTGCGCACGCCACTCAATGCGGTCTACGGCTGGGCGCGGATGCTGCAGAGCGGCGCCGTGAGCCAGGACCGCGTCGCTCGCGCACTGGACGTCATCGTCCGCCAGTCCAATGTCCAGGTGCAGCTGATCGACGACCTCCTCGATGTCTCGCGAATGATCACGGGCAAGATGCGCCTGGACGTCCGCTCCGTCGACCTCAAGGGCGTCGTCGAGCAAGCCCTCGATGCCGCGCGGCCGGCGGCGGACGCCAAGGAGATCCGGATCCAGCCCGTGCTCGATCCGCGCGCGGGCCCGGTCAGCGGCGATCCGGACCGGCTGCAGCAGGTCGTGTGGAACCTGGTGCTGAACGCGG
>Ga0070699_100002533_pt1 | contig 16416 bp, 15 predicted proteins | sample KBSK1503metaG_FD_65473 | JGI IMG/M metagenome (GOLD analysis project Ga0070699, IMG submission 65473) | Corn, switchgrass and miscanthus rhizosphere microbial communities from Kellogg Biological Station, Michigan, USA - KBS K1-50-3 metaG | ecosystem: Host-associated > Plants > Roots >...
CCCCATGAACATCCACAGCAGGTAGCTGGTGTTGTCCGGGCTCAGCGGGTTCAGCCCGATGCCGCGGAAGATGTCCGGCAGCGCGATCAGCACGATGGACTGGTTGATGGTCGCCATCAGCACGCCCAGCGTGGTGTTCGACAGCGCGATCCACTTGTAGTGCGGCCCAGGCTCGGCATTCGCGGCACCGCGCGAGCGTGCGCGCCGCCCTGTCACGCCGTTGTGCGAGCTCAGCGCGCCGTTCGGGTCCTGCCCCTGCGTCCCGTCCCCCGCCTCGCCGGGCATGCCAGCACCCGGCTGACCAGAATGTGAATTCATATGGCCTAAGCCCTCACAGGTAACTTCGGCAGCATCAGAAACTTGCTTGGCGTCAACTAACTATAACGCATCGTCCCTGCGAGCCGCCGGGCCGGGGCGATCCGCCCGGGCCGCGTTCCGGGGACGGGACCATAGACGGTTACTACGGATGCCTGCGGGTCGACGTCAAGCGAAGCTGCGTGCTCTAAAGAACGATCGAGGGATGGGCCTCCGCGGTGACGAGAGTCGCGGCGGCGCCGGACTAGATCGCAGCCTGAGGACCGCTCCCGGGGAAGGATTTGAACCTCCATCTGACGGGACCAAAACCCGTTGTCTTGCCTGGTTAGACCACCCGGGATAGTTCAAGTCCTCACTTTACCCGGACCCAGCCGGTGAACACGGGCCGAGCACGATGAATGCCGGACCCGATGGTTGCCGTTCGGCGTGTGACCGGCGGTCAGTCCTCGCATAGGTCCGGGTTACGCGGGTAGTGCGACACGAACGAACGGCACGTCGGCGTGCCGTGACGAGAGCGACACGAACCGCTATTCGTCTCGCATTATGAGACGCCATCCAGGGAGCGTATACGAATTCATACGCCCATTTGCAGGAATTCACTCTCCGGACCTTGCCCAACCTACGGTGACGTAGGCTACGGTTACGTAAGCGTACAAACGCTCGTGCCCGTTTCGCCTAGTTCCAGAGGAGCACGATGACCACTTCTCCCGACACCGTCAACGCGGCCGAGGCCACCACCGCCGAAGCCACCAACGCGAACCAGGCAACCCCTGCGTCCGCCGGGACCACCGGGGGAACCGTCACCGCGACCGCCAGACCCCAGCCGCGCCCGGCCCAGAGGGTCCGGCCGGACCTAGACGAAGAGCCGAACTCCGCGTTCCAGCGCTTCCTGGTCGGCCTGTTCGTGGCCATCCCGCTCGCGGCGCTGGTCGCCGCCATCCCGCTGCTGTGGGGCTGGGGCCTGGGCTGGCACGACGTGCTGATCGCGCTGGCCTTCTACTGGCTATCCGGCCTCGGCGTGACCGTCGGCTACCACAGGTACTTCACCCACGGCTCGTTCAAGGCCAAGACCGGCCTGCGGGTCGCGCTGGCCATCGCGGGCAGCCTGGCCATCGAGGGACCGGTCATCACCTGGGTGTCGGACCACCGCAGGCACCACAAGTACAGCGACCGGGAGGGGGACCCGCACTCCCCGTGGCGGTACGGGGATGACGCGAAGGCGCTGTCCAAGGGCCTGCTCTACGCGCACATCGGGTGGCTCTTCGACCCGAACATGACCTCCCAGGAGAAGTTCTCCCCCGACCTGCTCGCCGACCGCCGGATCAAGGCGGTAGACGGCTGGTTCCCCGGGCTCGTCGCGGTCACGTTGCTGCTCCCCCCGCTTATCGGCGGGCTGTGGGGGATGTCCTGGCAGGGCGCGCTGACCGCCTTCTTCTGGGGCAGCCTGGTCCGCGTCGCGCTGCTGCACCACGTCACCTGGGCCATCAACTCGATCTGCCACACCTTCGGCAGCGAGGAGTTCGAGGTCCGCGACAAGTCGAAGAACGTGTCCTGGATGGCGATCGCGTCCTTCGGTGAGTCCTGGCACAACCTGCACCACGCGGACCCCACCTGCGCCCGGCACGGCGCGCTGAAGGGCCAGCTCGACCCGAGCGCGCGCGTCATCTGGGCGCTGGAGAAGCTGGGCTGGGCCTACGACGTGCGCTGGCCGGACGAGGAGCGGCTCACGGCCAAGCGGCCGGTCACGGCGAAGAGGAAATTCGGCTCGATGACGCGGCGCGCCGGCCGGATACGTGCCACGGTGTCCGCGGAGTCGCGATGATGAACAGGTGAGTGCGCAACCGCATCCATCCGGCCGCAAGAGGATGACCGGGAAGGAACGGCGGGAGCAGCTACTCAATATCGGCCGCCGCCTGTTCGCCGAACGGGGCTTCGAGGGAACCTCGATCGAGGAGATCGCCGCGCAGGCGGGCGTATCCAAGCCGGTGGTGTACGAGCACTTCGGCGGTAAAGAGGGCCTCTACGCGGTGGTCGTCGACCGGGAGGTCGAGCGCCTGCTGACAATGGCCACCGCGCTCCTTGACGGCGCTCGCACCCGGGAGAAGTTCGAGGCCGCGGCGGTGAGCCTGCTCCGGTACATCGACGACAACGCCGACGGCTTCCGCATCCTGGTCAGGGACTCCAACCCCGGTTCTGGCACCGGCACCTACGGCACGCTGCTGAGCGACATCGCCGGCCAGGTCGAGTACATCCTGGCCGACTTCCTCGCCTCCCGCGGCCATGATCCCAAGCTCGCCCCGCTGTACGCCCAGATGCTGGTCGGCATGGTCGCGTTTACCGGGCAGTGGTGGCTCGACGCGCGCAAGCCCAAGCTGGAAGAGGTCGCCGCCAACCTGATCGACCTGGCCTGGAACGGCCTCTCCCAGCTGGACGCGAACGGCCGGCAGGGGAAGGGCGAGAAGGGTTCAGCCCCGCATTAAGGCCGGCGCCGCGCCAGGCGCCAGCGTGACGGCGGCCGCGCCCGCGGGCGCCGAAGGCAGGCCCTCGGCTACCCACGCGCGGTACCCGCCGATCACGTCCGTGGCGCGGTGCAGGCCCAGGTCCAGCAGGGCCGCCGCCGCCAGGCTCGAGGTGTATCCGTCCACGCAGAAGACGATGATGCGATGGTCGTACCCGGTGACCCAGGGCAGCCGGGCGTCCGAGAACGGATCGAGGCGCCACTCCAGGTGGTTCCGCTCCACGATGGTCGATCCGGGTATCTCGCCCTGCGCGGCGCGCTGCGCGGCCGGCCGGATGTCGATGAGCACACCGTCGCCGGACAGCTCGGCGAAGGCCTGCCGCGCCGTCAGCCGCACCAGGCGGGTGCGGGCCGAGGCCAGGATCTCGTCGATGGTGCGGGCCCCCTGCGGCCGGACGGTCACCATGCCGCAGCTCCTTCGGTGCTCAGCATGACCAGGCCGCCCGGGACGAGCTCGTAACGCGTCATGGCCGGAAGCGGCGGTGAGTAGGCGTGCACGCTCACCGCCACCGACGACGCGGCCGCGTTGCGCACGTCGTGGATGTAGCGGGGGCCGAACGCGCGCGCCCCGCCCGCCCCGATCGGCTTGGCCAGCACCTGGCCGGTGGTCCGGGCCCCGACCACCCGGCGTTCCACCAGGGTGCCCCAGACCACGGCGAACGCGCCGGCCGACCCGCCGTGGTCGTGGAAGCCGGTCGCCTGGCCGGGCAGCCAGCTGATCACCCACACCTCGTGGCTGTCGTCGAGGTGTATCCGCTCGTACCAGCGGCCCGCCGGGTTCAGTCGTACCCGGCCGAGCCAGTCCGCTGGGCTCGCCGCCAGCCGTCGCACCACGTCGCCAAGCTGGCGCGCGCCCAGTAGCTGGCCGGGATGCACACGGGCGGGTGCAGTCCCCCGGATCATCGTGCTCATTTTCGCGTCTCTCCTCACGTTGACACCGCCGGCGGCAGCGCCGGCGAAAAGGCGAACCGAAGAGACCAGACGTGCTGGCGGCGGGGGCTGGGCCGGGCTGGTCTGGTCAGAACATGCCAGCCAGACATCGCACGCCGCCGGGCGCCAACAGAAGAGCGCCGGCGAGAACGCGCTGACAGGCAGGCGTTGACGGGAGAGGCAAGCCACGGCGCATGTCGTGATCCTGCCAGAGTTTTCCTATTAAAGCAATGGGAAAAATCGGAATGGCTGCGTCAGCCGGGGCGGTGAGCCACGGCGAACACGCGGCGGAACGGGAACAGGGTGCCGAACGACCGTGGCGGATACGCCTGGCGCATATGCCTGCCGTACTCGGCGAGGAAGTCCGCGGCCCGGTCCGCGTCGAGCGCGGCCAGCACGGGGCGCAGTCCGGTGCCCTTGTACCACTCGAGCACCGGGTCCTCGCCTTGCAGGATATGCACGTACGTCGTCTCCCAGGCATCGACCTCGCAGCCGGCCCTGGACAGCAGTTCCGCGTAGTCCGCCGGGTCGGCCGTTTGCCGGTTCAGCTCCACGCCCCGCAGCAGCGGGCGCCACCGGGCCGAGGCCGCCATCTCGCGCATGAGCGCGTGCGACGGCTGGTCGAAGTTGCCCGGGACCTGAAAGGCCAGCCAGCCGTCGGCGGCCAGCTGGTCCGCCCAGCGGACCAGCAGCTCGCGATGGCCGGGCACCCACTGCAGCACCGCGTTGGAAATGATCACATCGGGGAGGCACTGCGGCTCCCAGTGCCGTACATCGTCGACCATGAACGACAACCCAGGCGCGTGACTCGTCGCGACCGGCCCGGAACCCGATGGCGCCGCCGATCGCGGGATAGTTGCCGTGACGAGCCTGCGGGCCGCCTCGATCATCTCGGGCGAACTGTCCACGCCGCGCACCATGGCGGCAGGCCAGCGCTCCGCGAGCAGGGCAGTCAGGTTGCCTGGGCCGCAGCCCATATCGACCACGTATCCGGGAAGCTCAGCATTGACCCTGGCGAGCAGGTCAAAGAACGGCCTGGCGCGCTCGCCTCCAAACCGTAGATAAAGGGCCGCATCCCACATGGTGGTCAATCCTTCTCTGAAACCGCGAGATGCAGGGCTGGCACGGGCACGATCCCCGGCACCACCTGCTAACCGACCTGATCTCCTTGTACAGGAGGGCGAGTCTTGACGTCAAGAGATACGCTCTAGTAATGGGCCAGCGCGCCGGTCCCGGCACGGAGGCGGACTCCGACGACGAGATACTGGGCGAACCGCTGCTGCGGGACGAGGTGGACGACCTGGTCGCCGCGTGGCGAGCGCAGCGCCCTGACCTGGACGTGGAGCCGATGCAGGTGCTCAGCCGGATCTCCCGGCTGGCCCGGCACCTGGACATCGCGCGGCGCGGCGCGTTCGCCGAGCACGAGCTCGAGTCGTGGGAGTTCGACGTGCTCTCGGCGCTGCGCCGGCAGGGGCCGCCATTCCAGCTCACCCCGGGAGCGCTGCTTCGCGCCACCCTGGTCACCTCGGGGACCATGACGAACCGGATCGACCGGCTGGCGACCGCCGGGCTAGTGCGCCGCGAGCCCGACCCCCGGGATAAGCGAGGCGTGCTGGTAACCCTCACCGCGCAGGGCCAGGCGCGGGTGGATGCGGCGCTGGCCGGCCTGCTGGACCGCGAGCGGACGCTGCTGGCGGGGCTGGACGAGGGTGAGCGCCAGCACCTGGCCGACCTGATGCGGATCCTGCTCGCCCCGTTCGACGCGGTGGAGTAGCACTCAGGAGTCGAGCTCGGCCGCGACGGTCAGCCAGCGCTCTTCCAGGTCTGACTTCTCCGCCTGTACCGCCTTCAGCTCGGCGCCGAGCGAGGTGAGCTTCTCGTAATCGGTTGCGTGCGCGGCCAGCTCGGCGGTTAGTTCGGCCTCGCGGGCCGTCAGCCGGTCCAGCTGGCGCTCCATGCGCTGCAGTTCCTTACGCGCGGTGCGCTCCTCGGCCGCGGAGAGCCGGCCGTCGGCCGCGGATCCGGCCGGCGGCCGTGCCGTGGCCGGGGGCCGGGGCGTGGGCGCCCGGCGGGCCGCCCGGACCCGGTCCAGGTACTCGTCCACCCCGCCGCCGAGGAAGGAAAGCGTGCCGTCGCCGAGCAGCGCCACCACGTGCTCGGTCACCCGCTCCAGGAAGTACCGGTCGTGGCTGACCGCCACCAGCGTGCCAGGCCAGCCGTCGAGCAGGTCCTCGAACTCGGTCAGCGTCTCGATGTCCAGGTCGTTGGTGGGCTCGTCGAGCAGCAGCACGTTGGGTTCTGCCATCAGCAGGCGGAGCATCTGAACCCGGCGCCGCTCCCCGCCGGACAGGTCGCCCACCCTGGTCCGCTGCCGTTCCGCGGTGAAGCCGAGCCGTTCCAGCAACTGGCCCGCTGACAGCTCGCGGTCGCCCACCTGGATCCGCAGCCGGATCTCCTCCACCGCCTCGCGGACCCGCTGGTCCGGGCCGAGCTCGGCGAGTTCCTGGGACAGATGGGCCAGCCGCACGGTCTTGCCCCTGACGACCGTGCCGTCAGCATGCAGCCCGGGACCGCCGGCACCTTCGCCGTCGAGCACGTTCAGCAGCGAGGTCTTGCCGCTGCCGTTGAGGCCGACGATCCCGACCCGGTCGCCGGGGCCGAGGCGCCAGGTCACCCGGTTCAGCAGCGGGCGCTCGCCGGCCGATACCGTTACGTCTTCCAGCTCGATGACGGTCTTGCCCAGCCGGGCCGTGGCGAGCCGGGTCAGCTCGACGCTGTCCCGGGGCGGCGGCTCCGCCGCGATGAGCGCGTTGGCCGCTTCGACCCGGAACTTCGCCTTGGTGGTCCGGGCCCGGGCGCCGCGCTGCAGCCACGCGAGCTCCTTGCGGGCCAGGTTGCGGCGGCGGCGCTCGGCGGCTTCCTCACCGCGATCGCGTTCGGCCTGAGCGAGCACGTAGGCCGAGTAGCCGCCGTCGGCGGAGTGCACCTGGCCGCGATCGACTTCCCAGGTCCGCTCGCAAACGAGGTCCAGCAGCCAGCGGTCGTGGCTGACCACCACAACGGCGCAGCCACGCTCACGCAGGTGCCGGCCGAGCCAGTCGATCGCCTCGATGTCCAGGTGGTTGGTGGGCTCGTCCAGCAGCAGCACGTCACGCTCGGCCACCAGCAGCGAGGCGAGCGCGACCCGCCGGCGCTCGCCGCCGGACAGCTGCCCGGCCTGCGTGTCCAGCCCGACCCCGGGCAGCAGCTCGGCCATGATCGCGCGCGCCCGGGGGTCCGCTTCCCAGGGGGTGGCCGCCGCTCCGCCGCCCTGCTCGCTCCGGGGGGGACGACCCCCCCGAGCCCCCCCGAGGCTGAACACGATCTCGCCGACCGTCCCGGCCAGCTGGTCGCTCTGCGGCAGGTAGCCGAGCCGCAGGCCGGCCGCCATGGCGACCCGGCCGGAGTCGGGCACGATCCGCCCGGCCAGCAACCCGAGCAGGGTGGACTTCCCGGCGCCGTTGCGGCCTACCACCCCTACCCGGTCGCCAGCGGACACGCCGAGCGAGACGCCATCGAGCAGCGTGCGGTGCGCGTAGGCCTTGGCCGCCTTCTCCAGGCTGATCAGGTTCACCGCGGCGCGGTCACCTCGCCGGGGAGACGATGGCCGCGCCGGGCACCGGCCCGCTGGCCCGGGCCACCGACCGGCACACGCCCGCGCCGGACAGCGACGCGGCCAGGTCGAGGGCGCGGTCCGCGCTGGCCGCCAGGAACACGCAGGTCGGTCCAGAGCCGGACACCAGCGCGCCGAGCGCGCCCAGTTCCAGCCCGGCGGCCAGGGTCTTGCGCAGCGCGGGGAACAGCGACAGCGCGGCCGGCTGCAGGTCGTTGCTCAGCGCCCGGCCGACCAGCCGGGCATCGCCAGAGCGCAACGCCGACATGAGCGCGGAGTCCAGCTCGGGTTCGGGCGCGACGTCACCACCCGCGCGGGCCCGCTGCCGGTCCAGCGCCGCGTACACCGCGGGCGTGGACAGGTGCCCGTCGGCGAAGGCGAGCACCCAGTGATACTGGGTCGCCGGGGCCAGCGCCGACGTCAGCTGCTCGCCCCGGCCGCGGCCCACCGCGGTCCCGCCGAGCAGCGCGAAGGCCACGTCGCTGCCCACCTGGGCGGCGATGTCGAGCAGTTGCGGCTGGCCGAGGCCGCAGTCCCAGAGCTCGTTGCAGGCGACCAGGGCCGCGGCCGCGTCGCCGCTGCCGCCGGCCAGCCCGGCCGCCACCGGGATCCGTTTGGCGATCGTGATGTGGACGCCGGGAGCCGATGGCACCGCCGCCCGCAGGGCGGCCACCGCGCGCAGCGCCAGGTTGTCCCCGTCGGCGGGAACCCGGTCCGCACCCTCGCCGCCGACCGTGACCCCGTCGCGCCCGGCGGGCTCGGCGGTGATCTCGTCGTACAGCGAGACGGCGTGGAAGACCGTCACCAGGTCGTGGTAACCGTCTGCGCGCGGCGGACCCACCGCGAGCTGAAGGTTGAGTTTGGCGGGCACCCGCACGGTCACACCGGTCACGATGGTCAAAGCGTACGCGGTGCGGCCGGTGGTGCCGACTGGCGCGCCGCGGCCAGGCGCGCGAACTCCGCGACGCCGAGCGATTCGCCGCGAGCGCCCGGGTCGAGGCCGGCCGCCCGGAGAAGCCGCTCGGCCTCCGGCGCCGAGCCAGCCCAGCCGGAGAGCGCGGCGCGCAGCGTCTTGCGCCGCTGCCGGAAGGCCGCGTCGACCACCGCGAATACCTCTTCGCGGCTCGCCGTGGTATCCGGCGGATCCCGCCGGATGAACGCGACCAGCCGGGAATCGACGTTCGGCACCGGCCAGAACACGCTGCGCGGCGCCGGCCCGGCCGGCCGGGCCGCGGCGAACCAGGCCAGCTTCACCGACGGCGTGCCGTACACCCGCGACCCCGGGGGCGCGCACATCCGGTCCGCCACCTCGGCCTGGACCATGACCAGCCCCCGCTCCAGCGACGGCAGGACCACCAGCAGGTGCAGCAGCACCGGCACCGCCACGTTGTACGGCAGGTTCGCCACCAGCACCGACGGCGTCGCCGGCAGGTCGCGGGCTTCGATACGGAGCGCGTCGGCGGCGACCACGGCCACCCGGTCCGCCAGCCCCGGCGCGCGGGCGGCGACCGTCCGCGGCAGCTCGGCGGCCAGCACCGGGTCGATCTCGACGCCCACTACCCGCCCGGCGCCGGCCTCCACCAGGGCGAGCGTGAGCGAGCCAAGCCCCGGGCCCACCTCCAGCACCACATCGTGCGGCTCTAGCGCGGCCAGCGCGGCGATCCGGCGCACGGTTCCGGGTTCGACCACGAAGTTCTGCCCCAGCCGCTTGGACGGGCGCACGTTCAGCCGCCCGGCGAGCTCCCTAATATCCCCAGGAGTGAGCAGCCGCACCACTGCCCCCTCCGCTACCACGGCATTTCGCTCCGCCAACCGGCACGATGTGACATTGAGCCGGTTATAACCGGCACGTTGTCACATCGTGCCGGTTGAAACGGCCGCACGGGACTCCTGGGACCACGACGATGTGACATCGTCGTGGTCAGGTGCACCACGATGTGACATCGTCGTGGTTGGGCACGGGACCTGGAGCGGGCGCCGCAGTGGGATGCGGGCCGCCAGCCGGACGGAGGGCCGGGCACGGTGCTACCAGGGGCCGAAGGTGCGCTGGGCGGTGGCGGTGACCGTGTCGCACAGGTCGGCCAGGTCCATGCCCTTGACCTCGGCTAGGCAGCGCAGCGTGTCGGCGGTCAGCGCGGGCTCGTTGGGCTTGCCGCGGTTGGGGACCGGGGTGAGGAACGGCGCGTCGGTCTCGGCCAGGATGAGGTCGGCCGGGGCGGCCGCGGCGGCGTCCCGGAGCGGCTGCGCGTTGCCGAACGTGACGTTGCCGGCGAACGACATCACGTAGCCCGCCTCGGCGCACTGCTTGACCATGCCCACGTCGCCGGAGAAGCAATGGAACACCACCCGGTCCGGCGGGCCCTCCTCCTCCAGGATGCGCAGCACGTCGGCGTGCGCGTCCCGGTCGTGGATCATCAGCGCCTTGCCGGACCGCTTCGCGATCTTGATGTGCTCGCGGTACCACCAGCGCTGGACGTCGGGCTCGGCGTGGTGGCGGTAGTAGTCGAGCCCGGTCTCGCCGACCGCGACGACGCGCGGCCGGGTAGCCAGCTCCTCGATCCCGGCCAGCACCTCGCCGGCGGCGGGGCTGCCTGGGGCCGGGGCGCCCGTGCCGACCTCGGCGGAGACGGCCTGGGTCTCGTTGGGGTGGATGGCGACCGCGGCGTAGACCCCGTCATGTTCCGAGGCGCAGCGCGCGGACCAGCGGGAGGACTCCAGGTCGGTGCCGACCGTGACAATGCGGACGATCCCCGCGGCGCGGGCCGAGGCGACCACCTGTGCTAGCCCGGGGGGACGACCCCCCGGAACCCCCCGCTCCTGGGGGGACCCATCCCCCCAGACCCCCCTTGCGATCATGTCCAGGTGGGTGTGGCTATCCAGCGCCGGCCGAGGGAGCGGGGAGGGCTGCGCCGGGGCCGTCACCATCGGCCGTTCGGCTGATAAGAACTCATTCGGCGCCGAGCCGGGCCAGTTCCTCGTCTACCACCGACGTGTCCAGCTTGGTGAACAGCGGCTTGGGCGCGGCCAGCGGGGTGCCGGCCCGCAGCGGTACCGAGGCCCAGCGCGGCGTGCTGTCGTACGTCCCGGTGATCACCGGGTAGGACGGGCCGCCGGCCTCGTCGACCTCTTCCACCCGCGGCATGTCCGACCAGGTCCCCGAACCACCCAGCAGCTCGTGCACCTGCTGGGAGGAGCGGGGCAGGAACGGGGTGAGCAGCGTCTTGGCGTCGTCGACCAGCTGCAGGGCCACGTGCAGCACGGTGCGCATCCGGTCCGGGTCGGCCTCGCGCAGCTTCCACGGCGCCTGCTCGGAGAAGTACTTGTTGGCCTCGCCCACCGTCCGCATCGCCTCGTTGATCGCGAACTTGAACCGGGACGCGGACAGGTGCCCGCCGACCGTGCCGAACGCCTTCTGTGACCGGGCCAGCAGGTCCCGGTCCAGGTCGGTCAGACCCTGCCCGCCAGGTGGGGCTGCCGCCGGGATCGACCCGATGTTCTTCGCCGCGAACGAGACCGCGCGGTTTACCAGGTTGCCCCAGGTGGCGACCAGTTCGTCGTTGTTACGGCGGACGAACTCGCTCCAGGTGAAGTCGGTGTCCTGGTTCTCCGGGCCGGCCACGGCCACGTAGTAGCGCAGCGCGTCCACGTCGTAGCGGGCCAGGAAGTCCCTGACGTAGATGACCACCGCACGGGAGGAGGAGAACTTGCGGCCCTCCATGGTCAGGTACTCGCTCGAGACCACCTCGGTCGGCAGGTTCAGTTTGCCGAGCGGGCCGGGCTGGCCGCCGCGCGCGCCGAGCCCGCTGTAGCCGAGCAGCATGGCCGGCCAGATCTCGGAGTGGAAGACGATGTTGTCCTTGCCCATGAAGTAGTACGCCTCGGCGTCCGGCTCGTTCCACCAGGCCCGCCAGGCGTCCGGGTCGCCGCTGCGCCGGGCCCACTCGATCGACGCGGACAGGTAGCCGATCACCGCGTCGAACCAGACGTAGATCCGCTTGTCCGGCCGGTCCCGCCAGCCGTCGAGCGGAACCGGCACGCCCCAGTCCAGGTCCCTGGTGATCGCCCGCGGCTGCAGGTCGTCGAGCAGGTTGAGGGAGAACTTGAGCACGTTCGGCCGCCAGTGGCCCGCTTTGGCCTGCAGCCAGCTCCCGAGCACCTCGGCGAACGCGGGCAGGTCCAGGAAGTAGTGCTCGGTCTCGCGGAAGACCGGGGTCTCGCCGTTGATCTTGGACCGCGGGTTGATGAGGTCGGCCGGGTCGAGCTGGTTGCCGCAGTTGTCGCACTGGTCGCCGCGGGCGCTCGGGTAACCGCAGATCGGGCAGGTGCCCTCGATGTAGCGGTCGGGCAGCGTGCGTCCGGTGGACGGCGAGATCGCGCCCAGCGTGGTCTTGCTGAAGATGTAGCCGTTCTCCAGCAGCCGGACGAAGATCTCCTGGGTGACCGCGTAGTGGTTCAGCGTGGTCGTCCGGGTGAACAGGTCGTAGGTCATGCCCAGGCTGGTCAGGTCGTTGACGATGACCCGGTTGTAGCGGTCGGCCAGCTCACGGGCTGACACGCCCTCGGCGTCGGCCTGGACCTGGATCGGCGTGCCGTGCTCGTCGGTGCCGCTCACCATCAGCACCCTGTTGCCCGCCATCCGCTGGTACCGGCTGAACATGTCGCAGGGCAGCCCGAAGCCGGAGACGTGACCGATGTGCCTGGGGCCGTTCGCGTAGGGCCAGGCCGGGGCGGACAGGATGGTGCGCATAGCTAAAGCCTATGGGCAGCGGCCGACTGCTCCCGGTGATTAACCGACTCGTCAGGCAGGACAGCCGACGCCGCGGTCACCGGGTGCCTGGTGTGCTTGATGCCGAGGATGGACAGGAAGAACGTGCCCAGGACCACCTGGCAGCTCACGATCAGCGCGGTCACCGAGGGGATCATCAGCCGCAGCGAGTGCTCGTAGTTGAGGTGACTGAACTTCTGGCCGTTCCAGTACAGCAGCGAGAAGATCAGGCCCGCCAGGCCGGCCAGGCCGATGAGGCCGCCGAGCATCAGGCCGCGCTCCAGGCTGAGCTTCTCCAGCACCCGCTGGACCTTCGGTTCCTCGGGCAGGAAGCCCTCCGAGCCGGCGTATACCTGGGTGAACAGCCAGAACAGCACGGACTGGAAGCCGATCACGACCATGGCTGAGGCCGCGACCAGCGTGTCCACGTCAAAGGTCACGCTGCCGATGCTGAACGGGTGCGGTGCGACCAGGGCGCCGATGACCAGGCCCGCGATGAGCAGCGCCAGGCCGGGCAGGAAGAACAGCCAGCGCGGGCTGAACAGCAGCAGGAAGCGCAGGTGCCGCCAGCCGTCCCGCCAGGTGTGCAGGTGCGGCGGCCGGCTCCGGCCGTCCTTGGCCAGCGTGGTCGGCACCTCGGTCACGTGCTGGCCGGCCAGGGTCGCCTTGACCACCATCTCGCTGGCGAACTCCATCCCGGTCGCCTGCAGGTTCAGCGCCAGCACGCTGTCCCGGCTGAAGCCGCGCAGGCCGCAGTGGAAGTCGCCGATCTTGCTGCGGAAGAACAGCCGGCCGATGAAGCTCAGCACCGGGTTGCCGAGGTACCTGTGCAGCGGCGGCATGGCGCCGGGCGCGATCCCGCCCTGGAATCGGTTGCCCATGACCAGGTCCGCGCCCTTGCGCAGTTCGTTAACGAACGGCAACAGGTTGGTGAAATCGTAGCTATCGTCGGCGTCGCCCATGATCACGTACTTGCCGCGGGCCGCCTGGATGCCGCCCATCAGGGCGTTGCCGTAACCCTTGTCGCTGATCGGCACCACCCGGGCGCCGGCCTCTTCGGCCAGCCGCTGGCTGCCGTCCGTACTGCCATTATCGGCGACCAGCACCTCACCGCTGATACCGCTGTCGGCCAGGAATCTAATAGCCTTGCGGACGCACGTCGCCACGGTCTCTGCCTCGTTGAGGCAAGGCATGACCACGGTCAGCTCCACGTTTTCGTCTCCTTCAGCATCAGCGGATCCGCCTCTATGGCCCAGTCCTGGTCGCGCATCGTATTACCGTAGGCGAGGGACGAACGCACCGAACTGGCCGCTTGTTGGTTGTCAGGGTTCATCTGCCCAGCACAGGAGGGTACGGCTTGAGGGTAATGCCTGCGGCCCCGTCGCGTGAGCCATCGGCGCGGCGAGCCTGGTCAATCTGGCCAAACCGGTCTGGCAGGCCCAGCTGGACGACCCGGGCGGGCGCCCGGGACCTAGCCGCCCGCGCCTGGTCCGGGCACCGCCTGTTCATCATCGTGCTCACTCCCGCCGTGCTGCTCCGAGTCGACGCCGAACTCGGCTACCAGTGGCACGCCTGGTTCAACGACTCGTTCCAGTACGTACAGAACACGGTCAATTTCCAGCTCGACCCGACCCGGGTGTCCGGGTACTCCATCTGGCTGAAGATCCTGCAGCCGCTGCATACCTACGCCGTTGTAACAATATTGCAACACCTGATGGGGCTAGCGGTCGCGGTGATGATCTACGCGCTGGCCAGGCACCGCTTCCGTGCCCCGGCCTGGCTGGCCACGCTGGCCGCCGTGCCGGTGCTCTACGACGGGTTCGGGATCCAGCTCGAGCACCTGATCATGGCCGACGTGCCGTTCCTGTTCCTGCTCATGCTGGCGGTCACCCTGCTGCTGTGGGATCCTGTGCCGTCGCTGCGCCGGTGCATGCTCATCGGCGCCCTGCTCGGCATCGCGGAGATCCTGCGCTCGGTCGGGCTGCCGCTGCTCGCGGTGTTCGCCGTGTACATGATCATCAGGCGGGTCAGCTGGCGCAAGGTCGCGGCCGCCATCGTGGTCTGCCTGGTCCCGGTGTTCGGCTACGCGGGGTGGTTCTACCTGCAGCACGGGCAGTTCGCGATGACCGACAGCACCGGCGTGTTCCTGTACTCCCGGGTGATGACGTTCGCCGACTGCGCCAAGATGAAGGTGCCGGTCAACGAGCTGTCGCTGTGCACCACCGTGCCGCCGGACAGGCGGCCGATCGCGCAGGCCTACATCTGGACCCCCGAGTCGCCGCTGGACCGCTTCCCGCCGACGAAGTTCTCTCCGGTGCCCAACCAGCTGGCGGAGAACTTCGCCATCCGGGCCATCAAGGCCCAGCCGCTGAGCTACGCCAGGGCGGTGTTCGACGATACCTGGCGGGTGTTCGCCTGGAAGCGGGTGATCTTCCCGAACGCCCCGACCTATGACGAGTACATCTTCGGCTACCGCTCGCTGCCCATCCCGACCTGGGACCAGGCCGACCTCGGGCCGTACGGCTCTTACGCCGCCGCGTACGTGCACGGCAACCCGCTGACCCAGGTGGTCCCGCCGTTCGCCAACGTCATCCGGGGCTACCAGCAGTACGTGTGGCTGCCGGGCACCGTGTACGGGCTGATCCTGCTGGCCGGTCTGGCCGGCCTGGTGCCGGCCTGGCGGCGGCTCGGCGGGGAGGCGCTGCTGCCGTGGACCATCTCGTTCGCGCTGATCGTGATCCCGGCCGCGACGGCCGAGTTCGACTACCGGTACGTGCTGGTGGCCGTGCCGTTCGCCTGCCTCGCCGCGGCCCTGGCGTTCAGCCCGGGCACCGCGGGCGGCGAGCTGGCGCGCAGGCTAGGGAAGCGGAGGAAGCGGGCCAGCGAGGCTGCTGAGGTCGTTCGCGCTCACGACAGGGCGGCGGCGCCGGCGGGCGGCGCCGGCGACGACCAGCGTGATCTCGCCGCGGACGGCACCTGAGCCCTTCTTCTTCTTGGTCTCGCGCGGATCCGCCCCGCTGAGGCGGGCGGCCCAGTCGGCCAGTTCGGCCAGCGTGCCGCGCTTGATCTCCTCGTGGGTCTTGGTGAGCTCGCGGCATACCACGGCCGGGCGATCCTCGCCGTGCGAGGCGGCGAGCTCGGCCAAGGTCGATGCCAGCCTGCGGCCGGCCTCGAAGAAGACCTGGGTGCGGCGGTCGTCGGCCAGCTCGGCGAAGCGCCTGGCCCGCTCGCCCTGACCGCGTGGCGGGAACCCCTCGAAGCTGAACCGGTCGGTGGGCAGCCCGGAGACGGCCAGCGCGGTCGTCACCGCCGACGGGCCCGGCAGGGCGGTCACCCGCAGCCCGGCCGCGGCCGCGGCCGCGACGAGCCGGTAGCCGGGATCGCTGATCCCCGGGGTACCCGCGTCGGTGACGAGCAGGATGTCCCGGCCGGCCTGGAGCTCGCCGAGCAGTTCGGCGGTACGGCGCGCCTCGACCGCGTCGTAGTAGGAGACGACCCGGGCCTTCAGCTCGATGTTCAGGCTCGAGGCCAGCCAGCGCACCCGGCGGGTGTCCTCGGCCGCGATCAGGCTGGCCCGGGCGAGTTCGGCCACCAGCCGGGCCGAGGCGTCGTCGGCCCGGCCGATGGGCACCGCGGCGAGCGTCAGCACGCCGCCATCCTCGGTTCCGGCGTCGGTACTGGATCCCGGCATGTCTGTTGCGCCCCGTCTCTGGCCTGTGGCCTGAAGCTTTGCCTGGCACATCATCACCCGGCTAGCCGGACTTTACCGGCGCCAGTAGCATGTGGCCGGTGACGGCAACCGAGGCTGATATGCCCGCTGCGCCCCCCGACGAGGCCAGCAGGCTGGCGGCGCTGCGGGCCCGGCTGGCCGCGCCGATGCCGGACGACCGGCCGTGGGGGTGGCTGGGCCCGCTGCTGGTCACGGCGTTCGGCGCGTTCCTGCGGTTCGACCGGCTGCGGGTGCCGCGGGCGCTGATCTTCGACGAGACCTACTACGCCAAGGACGCCTGGAGCATCCTCAACCACGGGGTCGAGCTGACCCTGGTGAACAACGCCAACACGATCATCCAGGCCGGGCACACGAACATCTTCGCGCCGTGCGACGGGACCGCAGCCTGCGGGGAGTACGTGGTCCAGCCCGAGGTGGGCAAGCTGCTGATCGCGGCGGGCGAGTGGCTGTTCGGGCTGAACTCCTTCGGCTGGCGGTTCGCCAGCGCGGTGTTCGGCTCGCTGGCC
>Ga0070699_100002534_pt1 | contig 16415 bp, 15 predicted proteins | sample KBSK1503metaG_FD_65473 | JGI IMG/M metagenome (GOLD analysis project Ga0070699, IMG submission 65473) | Corn, switchgrass and miscanthus rhizosphere microbial communities from Kellogg Biological Station, Michigan, USA - KBS K1-50-3 metaG | ecosystem: Host-associated > Plants > Roots >...
GGGCAATCTTGATAGCATTCTCGTTGGCTTCTGCTCCACCGAGCGTGAAGAATGTTTTCTTCAAATCTCCTGGTGTGATTTCCGCCAGCTTCTTGCCTAGTAGTCCGCGCGGCTCTGTCGCCATGCCGGGGGCGGCGAAGGTCAACTTTGCGGCCTGATCTTGAATTGCCTTTACGACTTTGGGATGTTGATGTCCCACGTTCGTATTCACCAACTGGGATGCAAAATCGAGATAGCGTTTCCCATCCGCATCCCAGAAGTACACCCCTTCGGCTTTCGTTACAGGGATGGGGTTGACCTGTCCTTGATGAGACCAGGAGAAGAAGGTGTATTCCTTGTTGAGGTCAACGATTTCTTGGGAGGTTAATTTTTCAGTCATGGGTATTCCTCGGTGGTCGAGTAGGGCGAACGCTTTTCTCGCCCGTATCGAGACCATAACTAAGCAAAATAATTCTGGTTACATGATGGTCTCGATATGCCCTGCCATGCTTCGACTTCGCTATCGCTCTGCTCAGCGCAACAGGTCTACTCGACCACCAGATTTACTTCTTTACTTCCTTCACAATTTCCGCATACACACTCAATGTCTCATCAACGTCCACTTCACTATGTTCATAACAGAGGAACCACGGCTCGCGGGCATCATGGTCAGGCATCACGCCACGCTCAATCGCCTTCTCTACGAGGCCTAGATACATATCATGATCACTCTGGGCCCAATCCCGTTGACAGGTTATGGAATCAACATTCAATGAAAATGAGAACATCGCGGGGTAGCCAGTCATCACAACGGGGATATCGTTCTCTTCAAAGATATCCTTCAACCCGTCCATGAGACGTTGTCCGCGCTGGGCGATGGTCTTGAGAATTGGTTTAGATTTCATCAGGTTTAGAGTCGCATATGCGCCTGCAATGCCGGGCTTGTTATTGGTGTATGTCCCACCTTGCGCCACGCCCTGTCCGATAATTGACATGATCTCCCTCTTGCCACCAAATGCTGCAACTGGATAACCATTGCCAAGTGCCTTCGCGTATGTTGCAAGGTCAGGCTTGATTCCGTAATATTCCTGCGCTCCACCATTCGCAATGCGGAAACCTGTCTTCACCTCATCCAAAATAAAGACACAGCCATATTCTTCAGTCTTTTGACGAATCAGTTGTAGAAATCCATCCTGCGGGTTAATCGCCGCACAATTTCCCTGGCACGGTTCGGAGATCACTGCTGCAATCTGCTCTCCATACGAACGCATCACGCGCACGAAGCCTTCAAAGTCGTTGAACGGGAGTGTGATGATAAATTCACGCATCGACTTCGGAATTCCAGACGACGCTGGCACTGGAATCGGGCTACGTCGATTTCCATATGCCTCCACGGGCGCGTAGGTTGACCACAACGTATGGTCATGAAAACCGTGATAATTGCCTTCGAACTTCAAAATTAAATCACGCCCTGTATAGGCCCGTGCCACACGAATTGCGTGCATGGTCGCTTCAGTGCCTGAACATGCAAAACGAACCATCTCCACAGCTGGAGCCATCTCAATAATCATTTCAGCGACAGCTACTTCAAGTTCCCCAGTCATCGCGAAGAGCAAGCCTCTTTGAATCTCTTCGATTACTTTCTGATCAACTTCATCGTAAGAATGTCCTAAAATAATAGGGCCAAATGCCATGCGATAATCAATATATTTCTTTCCATCCACATCCCACAAATAAGCACCCTTGGCTTTATCCACATACGGAGTTATTCCATCGCCCCAAAACCGAAAATTGGAATTGACGCCCAGCGGCATCACTTCCATTGCACGTTTCTGCAATGCTTGCGTCTTTGAACCAAACATAAATTTTCTCCAGTTCGTCATTGCGAAGGCAAAAGAATATCGCCTGCATGACAGTTATGATTTACGCAGTCTCGCCCTCAGCAGTTTCCTTCAGCACTCTTTCAGGGATACGCCATTGATACACATCTTTGAGAACCAAGGGCACAATAGAGGTGGTCGTTTTACGAACCCCCGGAACCTTTCGTACCACCTCTGTCACAAAATGATAAATCTCTGCCGTATCTTTCGCAACGATCTGAATGCTCACATCCGACTCACCGATACCACACGCCACATAACTAACGTTTTCAAATTCTGCCATCTTCTTCGCCACTTCGAGAATGCGATCTGATTCAACTTCCAGCCACACATCGGCAATCGTCGTCAGACCAAAGGCTTGCGGTTTCGCCACCGCACTGATACGGATAATCCCATCGTCCACCATGCGGTCAATGCGATAACGTACTGCCCGTTCAGAGATATCACCGATTCGCCGCGCGATCTCTGAAGCCGGCATTCGGCCGTCGTCAAGGAGCAAATTGACGATTTTTACGTCGGTTTTGTCGAATTCATACATAATAAGGGATATCCATTTCCGAAAATGACATTGAAGTTGCCAATTTATACCCAAAGGATGAATTTGCGTCAAGGATGAGTTGCAAACGCGTCAGATTTAGATAAGGATTTGGGAACAGTAATCAGCCTCCCCTGGAGATGAAGCGTCCGCGTCATTCTTAGCTGATAATTGATTCTGTTTCTCAATCCAAGCCTCACCGACAATTTGCCAATCATCCAGAATATAAATACTGCATGAACACACAAATCCATTTCAAAAGTGTACACATTTCACATTGACTAATAGGTGTGTGGAAGATATAATCGTTTTTCGGCATTATCCCCGTGATATAGGAGTAAAAGATTATGACAACACCAGAACTCGCGCCTGTTATGGCGCTTGAACCAAAGACTAAATTAAGCGGAAAAGTTTTAAAGACCACACTTGCAGGCGCGTTGGTTGATATTGGGCAAAGCCTGCCCGGCGTCATTCACATTTCACAATTGAGCGAAAACGCAGTCAACAAAGTAGAAGATGTTGTGAAGGAAGGCCAGATGGTGGATGTGTGGGTGCGCCGCGTGAAAAAAGATCGCATTGAACTTACCATGGTTCAACCACTCGCCCTCGAGTGGAAGGAAATCGAACCTGAGATGGTGGTGAAGGGTAAAGTTGTTCGCCTGGAAACCTACGGCGCGTTCGTTGACATTGGTGCAGAGCGCCCCGGTATGGTGCATGTAAGCGAACTTACTCATGGATACGTCAAGACCCCCGGTGAAATCGTCAAAGAAGGCGATGAGATTGAAGCCAAGGTCATTGATGTGGATCGCAAGAAGAAGCAAATCAAATTAAGCATGAAGGCCCTTGAACCCGAAATCGAAGAATTCAAACCTGCGAAGAAGGAACCCAGGAAGGGCAGCAAACATGCCAAGAAGGAAGCTGAAGCCCCGACTGAACCTGCCGAGCCGAAGGAACCCGAATTGACCGCCTTCCAAATCGCCTGGCAACAAGCCATGGAAAAAGCCGAAGAAGGTAAAGACGTCAAGCTTCGCCGCGTAAAAGCCAGCCTTACCCGCGAGCAGGACGAAATTCTGAACCGAACTTTGGAAAAACGTCTTCCCACCGGTGGATAGTATAAGAAAGCAGCCGAGAGTAACTCGGCTGTTTTTATTTTTGCGCTTCCAGTTCCACTAAAAATTTTTCCTTGTTGGCAGAACGCGCGGTCTTCCCACTGGAAGTCTTTAAGATCCATTTTGGGTCAACAGCCCTCACATATCGCAAAGCAACAGCCGAATTTTTTGTCACATGTGCGCGGATAGCATCGGCAATTTTCTGTTGCTCCGTAGGGTCATCTGAATCCACTTCCGCAATCACCACAACGTCTTCCGTACCCTCTTCTTCGTTATACATTCCAAACGCCACCGAGCGCCCTGCATGGACGCCAGGCACTTGATATGTCAATGCTTCCAAATCCTGTGGGTATACATTTTTGCCACCGACAATGATCATATCTTTTTTGCGCCCTGAAACGAATACTTCGCCATCCACAATAAACCCATAATCGCCTGTCAGATACCAACCATCGACAAATGCTTTCCCAGTTGCATCCTCGCGATGATAATATCCGGTCAATATGCAATCGCTTTGGAGTGCAACTTCGCCAATTACGCGCTCGGCGACTTCGTTTCGATTTTCATCCAAGATTTTCACTTTGACATTTTGGAGTGGACGCCCCGACGACATCATCTTCATAGTTGGACGCCCATCAAGCGGGCTTTTTGCTACACGTTCAGACATAAACGCTTCCCGGTCAATCTCAACAACAACTGGTTCGCGCCCCAGCTGACTCTGAGTTACAGCGAAAACATTTTCTGCCATCGCATACGAAGTCTGGAGAGCTTCATATCTCAAGCCGTAATTCTTGAACTTTTCATAAAACGCCTGATGGCTCTCCCAACGGACTGGTTCAGAACAGTTGATGATGGCGCGCCACGATGACAAATCCACGCCTTCGAGATGACGTTCACGGATTTTTTGTGCACAGAAGTTGTAGGCAAAATTTGGCAACCAAGAAAGCGTGCCGTGATACTTCGTCACCGACTGCATCAGCTTGTACGGCGCACGCACCCAGTCAAAAGGTGATTGCAATACCAAATGGACGCCGGAAAGAATTGACAGAATGAACCCAGCGATCAATCCCATATCGTGATATAGCGGTAGCCAGGAAACAACTACATCATTTTCATTTAACTCTAATGATTTGCTATACGCGTTCAACTGATTGAAAACTGCTTGATGGGAAAGAGCCACACCCTTCTGCAGCCCCGTCGTTCCTGAAGAGTGTTGAAGCAGGACGATATCATCCGGTTTGCGTTGAAAACCTGATAGGGAATCAAAATCAATCGTAGGTTGAATCTTGATTTGATTCGTGGCAATAATGTCGCGAACCGAATCACTCACTTCCCAAGCCAAATCCGGAACTGCGGAATCAAATTCCGGATAGACGATAAGTGCCGCGGGCTGCGTTACCGAGATCAATGCAGCTAAGTCAGCACGGTAACGTTCAGGAGATAATTTCTCTGTGAGAAATGGCATAATGGATGGTATCGCACCATGTAAGATGGCGCCCCAAAAGGCATAAACTAAGTCCTCGCCATGTTGTAGAATCAACACAACTACTTCACCGGGTTGGATTCCCGCTTCAGCATAAACCTGCGCGTATGAATTTGCTCCGCGCAACAACTGCCCCAACGTGAGCGATAAATCGTCAGCGTTGGAGAATTGCAAGGTCAGCACGACCTGTTCTGGATTCTGCGAATGAAGCGCTCGCAGTCGCTCTAAGAAAGTCGTCATTTCTTGCGAGAGTCAATTAAAGCTGCCAGTTGATTTAAATTGTCAAAGGTATCGGCATTTAATTCAGTATCTTCGATACGAACACCAAAGGTATCTTCTACATATAATGCCACATCCATCAAGCTAAATGAATCAATTAATCCACTTGAAAGCAATGGCTCATCAGCGGTGATTTTTCGATTAGGTTGTTTCAAAATTTTTTCAGCCAGAAAACTGGCAATTTGTGAAGTGACTTCAGACATTATTTCTCCTTGGTTGAGCGCAGATAGGCTTCCATAAATTCGTCCAATTCACCATCCAACACAGCCTGGGTGTTACCAGACTCATGATCAGTGCGATGGTCTTTGACCATTTGATAGGGGTGCAACACATACGAACGGATCTGACTCCCCCACTCGGCTTTGGTGTATTCACCACGCAAGACGGCACGCTCTTCTTCTCTTTCAGCCTGTCTCAACTCTAGTAAGCGCGCCCGCAAAATGCGCATGGCAAACTCGCGGTTTTGAGTCTGCGAGCGTTCGTTCTGACAAGTTACGACAATTCCGGTTGGGATGTGTGTCAGTCTCACCGCTGTGGCATTCTTCTGAACATTTTGCCCACCTGCGCCCGATGAACGGAAAACATCCATCTTTATATCCCCCGGGTCAATTTCGATGTTGGCTTCATCCATCGCAACTTGTGGCAAGACTTCTACTAATGCAAATGATGTATGCCTGCGATGGGCAGAGTCAAACGGTGAAAGACGTACCAGGCGATGGACGCCTTTTTCAGAGCGCAAATATCCAAAGGCATATTCACCATCAACCTCTATAGTCACACTTTTGATTCCAGCCTCTTCGCCGGGAGTTGAGTCAAGGATTTCCGTTTTAAAGCCGCTGTCTTCTGCCCAACGCAGGTACATGCGTTGCAGCATCGCCGCCCAATCCTGTGAGTCAGTTCCGCCCGCGCCTGCGTGAATGGCAAGGATGGCCGAATCATGATCGTACTGCCCCGAAAGCATGGCAGTGAAGGAACGTTTTTCCAAATCCGCTTCAATGGCAGAAATTTCCTCCTCAAGTTCAGCGCGCAGACTTTCATCGTCCAGTTGCGCAAGTTCGAGCGCATCATGCAGGCGGCGTGAAAAATCCTGCCACGATTCCACTTCGGTCTTGACAGCGTTATATTGCTTCATCACCTGCTGGGCTTGCGAAGGATTGCCCCACAAATCAGGTGCTTCGATATCTTGTGATAATTGGGAAAGTTTTTGCTCTTTAGACGCTAAGTCAAAGACGCACCAGTAATTGCTGGGTTAATTCCTGCGCAGAATTCAAACGATTGACAAGGTCTTGCATTGTTGCTCCTTATAAACGCGCTTCGACTGCATTCAGAGTATCGTCATCACTCCGCTCAGCGCGAGAGAATTATTTTCCTAATATTCCATCCACGAACGCCTCGGGATCAAATGGTGTGAGATCTTCTGGCTTCTCACCCAGACCCGCAAACAGAATCGGCAACCTAAGTTCATGCTGGATGGCAAAGGCAAAGCCACCGCGCGCTGATGAATCCAGCTTCGACAAAATCACACCCGTCACACCAACAGCTTCCTTGAAGGCTTTGGCCTGTTGTAAAGCGTTTTGGCCGGTAGTTGCATCCAGCACCAACCATACAGCATGAGGCGCACCTGGGAGCGCCTTACCTATCACACGATGGACTTTCTTGAGTTCTTCCATTAAGTTGAAGCGCGTATGTAAACGACCTGCCGTATCCACAATGACCAAATCCACTCCGCGCGCAGCACCAGATTGGACTGCATTGAACGCCACAGCGCCCGGATCTGACTCAGGTGCGCCTGCCACTACATCCACATTGAGTCTATCGCCCCAAACCTGTAACTGGTCCATTGCAGCAGCACGGAAGGTATCTGCCGCGCCGAAAAGCAATGTCTTCCCTTCAGTTTGAAAGCGTTGACCCAGTTTGGCAATCGTCGTTGTTTTGCCAGAGCCGTTGACCCCAACCACCATAATTATAGAAGGCTTATTTGGCCATTTGGGAGGCGATGCCTTGTCAAGTCTTAGGAGGAGTTCAGTTCGGATTGCCTCTGAAAGTTCATCGGAGCGTGTCAGGCCCTGGTCTTGAACGACGCGGCGAAGCCCATCCAAAATTTCAGTGGTGGTTTCGATCCCCAAATCCGCTTGAATGAGGAGCGCCTCCAACTCATCCCAGGTCTCTGAGGTAATTTCCGTGGCCCCAAAAAGAGTTGCGATTCGACCAAAAGTAGCCTTGCTCGACTTTGCAAGACCGCTTCTCCATTTTGCAAACAGGTCAGCCATGACGGGCGATTATATCATGCGGGTTGTGTGTTATACTTTTTTTGACTGAGGCATTAGCCTCATCCATAACAAAAATCATAAAGGTGTACAACATGTCAAACGAACCTATTCATGTAACCGATGCCGCCTTTGAAAAGACGGTTCTCCAATCCAGCATCCCTGTCATTGTGGATTTCTGGGCCCCCTGGTGCGGACCATGCAAAATGGTCGCGCCGATTCTCGATAAACTCGCGAAGGAATACGAAGGCAAGATCCTGATCGCAAAAGTCAACACGGATGAAAACCCTGAATGGATGATGAAATACGGCATCCAGGGCATTCCGACCATGTTATTTGTTGCCGAGGGTAAGATTGTTCACCGTCAGGTGGGCGCTTTGCCGGAACGCATGCTGCGCGATACCGTTACGCAATTCATGGAGACAGTCGCCGAGTAAAAGACCAAAAGGAGAATACCATGAAAAAGTTCACAGTCTTTGCATTGATTTGTGTTTTTGCATTGGAAGCCTGCGGGGCGATTCAATTTCCCACCAACCCCGCTCCCAGTGTTGACACTGCGGGGACTGTGAACGCCATAGCACAGACAGCATTTGCGCAGACCCTTACGGCTCAACCCTCGCCGACAGCTGTTCCTCCCACATTTACATCGAGTCCCACCCCGGTCCTTGCAGAACCTTCGGCTACCCCCACTCTTGTCAACACCGATACGCCAGTACCTAATCTAACAACGTCAGCTACGGCCACGCTGGCTGTTGCTATCACTGCCACAAGCGGAACCAGTAACGTAACGACCACATCTACGGCAACTCTGGCATCCAATCAGCCAACGGCCTCTGCCACGCTGGGCATCCGCACTTACGGTACTTTACCGCCGCAAAATCGGCCCTATACCGATATTACCATTACCAACAAATCCAAAGCAGAAGCTTATATTTCTTTGCAGGTCGTCACTGACCAGGGTTACACAATTATCGAGTATCCCGTTAGAAAGTATGTCAGAGTTAGTATCCCAACTGGGGATTATACATATGTAGTATGGGTAGGCGGCAGAAAGTTTGTTGGGTACTTCCATGCCTCGCAATTTGAGGAACCGTCGATCACCATCTTCAGAGATAAAATTGTCGTCAATTAAGGATTTTTTCCCGGAATGAATTTAAAAATAATAGGTGCTTTTATTTTGCTGGCCCTGTTGGTCAGTTCATGTGGTGCGCCCGCAACCCCAACGCCCATGAGCAATACAGACGTGGAAAATACAGCGATCGCTGGGGCATTTACCGCCTTGGCGGAAACTCATATTGCTCTCCCAACAAATACGTTTTTTCCTCCAACAGAAACTCCGACTCAAACCCTTGTCCCAAGCAATACCCCCAAACCTCGCCAATTTTGGAACTATCCATTACGCCAACGCTCACTCCTCAAGCAACTGCCTTGGGAGCAGATCCATGCAATAAGCTTTTGAGTGCCTGGCAGGGCCCCACTAACAAGTTGATCGTTCGCTATGAATACAAACCTCAAAGCAAAAATGACAAAGTTGTATTATCCTTGTGGGTAATGACCGATTTAAAAGAATGTGGCTTTCTTGTGGGCTCGTCAAGTGGCCCTGTTGGGCAGTATTCCGCTCTGGCTTATATAAATGGCGACAAAGACTTTAAAGTCTCTGGCGGATTCCGACTTAATGAAGGCAGTTGGGAGATTATCATCAGAAATGATACCATTGTTGCAAAAGGCGGTTGCTACCCTAACTGTTAACAAACAAAATGAAAAATATAACCCTTCTCTTTCTCAGCCTGTTTACAGGCATCTCCCTGATAGCTTGTGGCGCGACACCCGCAACACCCTCTATTACACTTGAAGAGGTACAAAGCACAGCCGTGGCAGCCGCGTTCACAGCGGTGGCGCAGACTCAAGCATCCATTCCCACTGATACTCCCCTGCCTCCTACAGAAACGGCCTCTCCTATGCCTACTGCCACGGAAACACAACTCTCGCTTCCTACGGTGGAGGCAACATTTACATCTATTCCACCCACCAGTGCCTCAAGCAATGTTGATCCGTGTTCAACTAGGATTCTCTCAGGATCTCCAAGAGGCAGGGAAACTACCATCCGCATTGTTAATACCGTCAGAGCGCAGGTTACTGTTTCTGTTTATTTAAACGAGACTGCCGGTGCAGGGGAATGTGGATACCGGTCCTATGTTCTGGGATCGCGCGATAGCGTTTTGATCACCGACTTGGTGCAGGGTTGTTATAACCTTTGGGCGTTCAACAACGACACGAGAAATCCTGTCAATGCCTTTGGTTATGGCTGTATTAATAACCCAGATAAATGGACATTCGAAATCTCTTCTGGAGACATCAAGTTTAGTGGGCCGTAAATGGAGCCCTCGCTTTTAAGGCAAAATCATATATCGGCTTCATGAGATACTCATGAAGCCGATTTTTATTCTTCATTCCCAGGGAACTTCTTGCTTGAGCGAACATCCCACTGAAAAGGAGATAAGTGGACTCCCCCGTCGATCGCGTGCGTAGCACCCCGAAGTGGAACGAAGGGGGCAGCGACTCGACCCGCGCCACCACGCCCGTCGAAGATCCCTGAAGCGAAGCGCAGGGGGCAAATTCCTCTTGCAGGCTCACAGGAAAGTCAAGGTGAAATTCATCCTTTACTAGCTTCATCTTCCATCGCGTGAATAATGGCGAGTATAACGCCATCAATGTTATTCGTGACATCATTGTTCCAAAAGCGGATGACGTTGTAGCCCAGTGATTCTAAATATTTTGTTCTTTCGTTATCATATTCCTCCTGCTCCAAGTGCTGACTTCCATCCAGTTCGATAATGAGTTTGGCTTTAGGCGAACAAAAGTCGGGAATATAGTTTCCAATGGCATGCTGACAGCGGAAAGTGACTCGCAACTGGTCGTTTCGGATTCGTGACCAGAGTTTACGCTCGGCAGGAGTTGAGGCTTTGCGGAGCTGAACGGCTTGATATTTGGTTTTGGGGTTGCTTCTTTTAGGGCGTGGCATTTTGACCCCCACCTAGCCTCCCCCATTTACGCCCCACAAAAAGCGGCGGGACGGAAATGGGGGAAAGATAATTTCAACTTGGGCATTTACAACTATATTCATTCCAACTTCACATTCACCTTCCCCAAATTCCGTGCTCTTCGGCATTTGGGGAAGGACGGGATGGGGCAATCATGCAAAACTCTCCGCCAGCGGACTCTCAAACAAATCATCCACCTGCCGCGTGGATTGCGAAGCACCCCAAAGCGTAACGCGAGTCCATCGCAACTCATGCGTGGACAAAGACGCAAGTCCGCGAAGGCTCCGTGAAAACCTGTCAGATCTTTTCACGTGAACGCCTCACTCAACAATGACTCGAACAACCGCTCTACTCATGGCTGACATCCCAGTGGCAGAGTCAGCGATGGTGTCCAGAGGTTGGCATCATAGAAGCATAGATATTCTGTCTCAGTGACGGTCCCTGTAAATCCACCTGAAGGCCGTAGCAATAGGATGGATGATGAATTTGTGAAAGAATCATCGTCATTGTCAAGCCATAGGGCAACAGCGTAGGATGAGGGACGGTGTTGAACGATTATCCCTAGTCCTGTAGCAGGGTTATGAATGGCAAACCAAGATCCATTCCAGGTTGCGGCTTTGCAGCCGAAGTCGCAAGTAGTGTCCTTCATCAGTTTCCTACCGCTCGCATCGGGATGAAGTACCTGTGTAAATCCATCTGAAGGATAGAGTCTTGTGATGAATGGCCGCATATAATGTATATCTGAGTTTGTTCCAAAGTCAAATGTTCGCCTGATCATGATCAGGTTTGCTCTGCGCTTATTGTTGAAAAATTGATAGCGAGTGTTGACCGGAATATTCACTGAACCGGGACAACCGAAGGATTTGGAGTTGATATTGATCTTGGTCTTGGTTTGAGCCGTCCATGTACCAGTTGTGCCCCAACCAACGAGTGAATTAAAGAATAAGGAATCTGTACCTTCGTCCTCTGAAACCCAGCTGTTGCCGAAGTACTCGAGATCGCCCGAGCAGTTGGAATTTGCCGAGGCGTTTGTCAGGTTGACTGAGCCGTTCCAGCGCAAGTCAATGATTTCTTCAGGGTCGGTTAGACTCCACTTCACGTAGAAATTTCCGACGATGATCGTGCGGTTGGTGATCGGATTCAGGATGAGATCAACATAAGGAACTGCCCATCCCACCACTGAGATCGCAACTAGGATAGATATGATGGCAATGACTTTGCCAACTGCGGCTCTAAATAAAGATGGAAATAGAGAAGGTATATTCACCCACATCAATTTCAGGAATCCGATGGTGGCAGTTGCGGTTAGTATTCCGAGAGAAATATTGATGTATTTTCTGTCGCCGATTAACCTTAATGCTTTGATACCGAATTGCTTAAAACGATTATCTCGATTCAATGCAAGGGTCTTTAGCATAAAGGCTGTTTGTACAGGCATCTCAACAAACACATGGATACTTCCAGCTTTCACATCCATAATTTGTAATTGACTTTGAGGTGTGTTGGCAAGCTTTGAAATAAAATCAATCAGTTGCTCGCGCTTTTCAGGGTTGAATATGGTTGGGTCAATTCCCTCAATAACCAGTTCAGCCTGACGAACAGCTTGTTCTCCATCAGGCCTCCTGGTTGCGAAATATTCCTTGAGGGTACCAAGTAATTGATTTACGGCAGTATCAATCCCCAGGCCTTGAACATCAATATGTTGCAAACCAACTAATTGATAGCGCATTTCAGCTGGAAGTTGTACAGGATCTAGTCTCATGATGTAAACCGCACGTCCGGAATCTTGAGCAAGGTCGATTTCTTTACGAACATTTTCAGAAAGAGCCGAATTGGATGAGAGCATGAGTACAAAGGCATCGCAAGTGTCAATGGCTTCAACAATTTGGACGCGCCAAGTCTTGCCCGCTTTGATATCCTCGCGGTCCAGCCATACGTTCATTCCTGCGGCTTCTATTTTCCCCACAATCTGATCGACAACCTCTACATTGCGCCTTGAATAACTTACAAAGATTTTACTCATAAGGTATTCCATTTCCTAGAAGCATCGGAGCAGGAAGAGATTGCGATATCAACTGCGCTGCTTTCAACCCCTCCACCTGCCGCGTGGACTCCCCCATCCGCCCCCGTCGATCGCGTAGCACCCCGAAGTGAAATGAAGGGGGCAGCGACTCGACCCTCCCTCCGGTCGCCACCACGTCCATGGTCTTATTTAGCTGTAGTAGTTTTTTTACTTCCAATTTTGAATTCGTCCTACACGAATATTGAGGCAGCCATTTTCTACCCCTTACTGGATGGAGCGATTCGGACTGAGCAATTGCATGAAAATCAGAAGGCTGCTCACCAGCAATGCGGGCACATAAAGGGTGACAATTGCCCAATTCAGGCCAAGTGCATAAGTGAACACATTGTAGCGCACTGATTGAATAATAGCGTTCAGCGTGTCCAGGTTCCCAACAATCATACACAGCCAGACCAGTGGGATCGCACCAGAGAAGCGGGCACGTAATGCGATCAACGCCAGCAGTGCCAGGAAGGCTGTTGCCAGGTCGCCATATCCGATCGTCACGCGGAACGCCATTGGCACCGCAGCCTCAACAGAGCCAGGAGCGAGGATCGTCCCGCCGACCGTGCGAAATGCATGAACCCACAATAATGGCACTAGGGCTGTCTCGAGTGGCAGCTTGGATAGGCGCGGCGCTACATACCAGAAAGCGATGAGCGCATATGCTACGAGGCTCAAGGTAAATTGAATTCCGAAGAGTACGACAGGTCCCATAATTCATTCCTCCTCGCGCCTGATCGCGGGAAATAAACTAACATGGTTGAACGCAGCAGCTTCTTTTTATTGATAGTTGATATTATATGTCAAATGCTCGAGCATCCTCCCCCGTAGCGACTCGATGTCTCGACTGGGCTCAACAACCGCCCTCGCCACCAGGCAAGCCTAGTAAAATGTAAAACCCATGTTCAAAACATGTGCCACTCTTTGCGGAGCGGCACATAAATCATACAAGTTATTTGGCTGGTGCCATGAATTGGAAATAGGCAAACCCAAGCGTGAGAAGAAAATAAATTGCGAACGCCGACCAGCCAACTGAATTCATCACTCCGCTGACTGTTCCCATCAAGGCAAAGATAGCGCCAACGGTATCCGCGACCAGGCTTCCCATGATGATGGGACGCACGCCGGCGCCCGTGAAACCTCTCGCCAACCAGGTTGTCATCCCCAACCCCAGCAGTTCAATGCCGAAGAACCGCGTTAGCAATATTTCGGACGCGCTTGTTCCCAAGCCATACGTTGTGGCCATAAATGCTGGCGTCAGGATTAAACCAAGGGCAAAGACGAGAGCAACTACGGCAGCAATGGTAAGAAAGGTGCGAAGATTCATAAGATTCTCCTTTTCAATAGTTTGGATGTCACCTTTTACAACCCTCATGGTCAAGGCGAGGTACGATAGGGATAGGATGGTTTAGCCATGAAACACCTCACTCAAAAGGGACTCAAACAACCCCTCCACCTGCCGCGTGGACTCCGAGGCTCAAACGTCGAGTATCCGCCTCCGTCGCAGATCCCCGAAGTGGAACGAAGGGGGCAGCGACTCGACACGCGCCACCACACCCTTTAATTACTTACACAAATTGCTTGATCTTCCAGACAATACGCGAATTTTTGGCCAAAACTATCTCAATATTTTGTCTCCAAATCCTTTGGTCAACTCGCGATTCACCTCTGCTAATGAGATCTCTGTTTCCTCTACCCTGGGTCTCAGTCCAAGACGTTTATAGATGACAAGTGCCTCTTCCAGCTCTATCTTTGCTTGATCATATTCACCTTTGTCCTTATGAATTAGACCGATTCCCCAATGGTAGTGCCCCAGCCCTCTTTCTTTGCCAAGTAAATTTGAGAGTCGTTTCAGTTCCTCATATTGCTTTGCCGCCAGATCCCAGTGCATCAAAACGCGTTCAATATTCGCAAGTTGATCAAGGGAAGATGTTATTCCAGGCTCATAATCCAGTCGTTGAAACATTTCATACGCTTCAGTAAAAATTTCATGTGCCTTTTCATTTTCGGCCTTGGCGACCATTACATCTCCCAGGTGGATAAGACAATAAGCAATTTGTTCGTTCTCGACTGAATGTTGCCTGGCAATTTCTATTCCTTCTTCTAAGGCCAATTGTGCGCCAATGAGATCTTTTTGCCTCAATAAAGTCAGGCCAAGTAAACGTTTCGTTGCAGCCAGGTACAAGGCGTCGCCGAATTGTTCAAAAATCTTGATGCTTTCTTTCGATTTCTGCTTGGCCGCTTCGAGGTTGCCACTAACATAATAAAACCAACCAACTGGAAATCTGCCAAGTAAAGCGACAGCTGCCAAGTCGTTCTGATCTTTGGCACGTTTTATGGCATTCTCACCATGTCTGATGGACGCCTCCGCATGACCTTGAAGTTCAAAAAAAACGGTAAGTGTCAGCGAAAAATCAATCAACATTTCATTCTTCTGATTTCTAAAACACCAATCAACACTTGACACGATATTCTCCATATCAACCTCTAATTGAGAATAATCCCGTCTTTGGTTTTGACTATCACCTTGTTCGACAAAGGCTCGATACTTTACTAGGCGGGATACCCCCTTATACTCCTCTGTGTCGCTAATATTACTGGTCCGTGGGAAATACCTAGTGACCAAATTTAGATAATAATTTGCAATACGTTCTCGTGCCTCATTCTCCATTTCTTCCGAGTCGCGACCAAGCCCTTCAAGCACAAAATTCTTTGTAAGCTGATGAATACTAAATCGCTGACTAGAAGAATCTAATTCGTCTGTAGCGTCCGCCAATGACATCTCGACGAGTTGACCAATGGCATCGTCTAATTCCAAATCCCGAATATTACTACCAGCTTCAACGGCAGATCTGGATGCAGACTCCACAAACAATCCCAATACCCGTAGGACCTTTTTAGCGCCATCGGATAGTAAATCCCAAGAACCTTTCACTATATCTTTAAACATGCATCCCCTTGCAGCGCGAATGGAGCGGAGAACGCTGTCTAAAGATTGACCCTTTTGTTTCATTTGTCCTATCGCCCATTTGATAGCCAACGGTGCTCCACCGGTAGCTTGAACGATTTGAAGCAGGACTTCATCTCCTGCATCTACAAGCTTTTGGAGACCAATTCGTTCTCCCGCTTTCTGTATCAAGGCAAAGGCTTCGGTTTTATGCAATCCCTGAAGAGAGATTGATGTACCTTCCTGTACTAATAATTCTAATTTATTGCGACTAGTAATCAGCGTTTTAGACGGATCAGGCAGTTCAAGAAGGAACTGATGTAGGCGATCATCAAGCTTGATTTCCAAGTTGTCAATAATGAGTAAATAGGGCTTTTTTTGTAACATCCCCCGAATGATTTCTTTTTCATCCAATTCATCCAATTTTTGACGGACAATGTCTCGTCGTTGTAGCGTGAGCGCTATGCTATCTAGCAAATCTTTCAACTTTAATTCACGATCACGGGCATCGACCCATATAAAGCCGTCAAACTTCGCCACGGTGTTTGGAAGTAAATTTTCCTGTCGGGCAACCAGGCATTCATGAGCAATCTCCAGAGCGAGGCTCGTTTTACCTATCCCACCCATTCCATCTACCCCTATTACTTTTGAGTTTGAGCGTAATGACTTATGGAGGAGTTCCTTCTCAGCCTTCCTACCAACAAACTCAACACGTGGCGGCAAATTTTCGGGAATAGTTTGGATGGCTATATTCTCTGGTGGCTTTGAGACGGACTGAGAAACTATGTTTGCGACTCCCGGCTGGCTATGGCCCAAAGCAACTAACAGGC
>Ga0070699_100002536_pt1 | contig 16407 bp, 17 predicted proteins | sample KBSK1503metaG_FD_65473 | JGI IMG/M metagenome (GOLD analysis project Ga0070699, IMG submission 65473) | Corn, switchgrass and miscanthus rhizosphere microbial communities from Kellogg Biological Station, Michigan, USA - KBS K1-50-3 metaG | ecosystem: Host-associated > Plants > Roots >...
TCGACCATCACCGCGAGCCGGTCGTAGTCGGTGCGCTGGCCGACGCGGGTTTCGCTGACGGTAAAGTTCGCCCGCCGGACCGGGTTGTAGATGGCGTCGATTCGCACGACATCCACCGGCATCGAGCGGTCCACGACGTGCATTTCCGATTCGACGTAGCCGCGTCCCTTGTTCACGTACAGGTCGCAGTTGACGTCCTTGTCGTCCTGCAGCGTGAACAGGAGGTGATCCGGGTTGACGACCCGGACACCGGCCGATTCCTGGATATCGCGCGCGTACACCGGGCCCTTGCCCTCGCGGCGAATGCGAAGGATCGCTTCGTCCTTGTCCTCGTCGAGAACGAGGGTGAGCGCCTTGAGGCGCTGGATGATCTGGTGGACGTCCTCGAGCACGCCCGCCACGGTCTGGTGCTCGTGCACCACGCCGTCCATCCGGAACGCCCACACGGCCGAGCCGCGCAGCGAGGACAGGAGGAGCCGGCGGAGTGAGTTGCCGAGCGTGTAGCCGAATCCCCGCTCCAGCGGCTGCAGGCGGAACTCGGCGATATTGGGATTGTCCTCCCGCTTGGTCATTTCGACCATGTACGGGCGAACCAGTCCGGTCATGTCGATCGTCATGCGCAATCCGTCCCCGGGTTACTTCGAGTAAAGCTCGACGATGAGCTGTTCCTGCGCGTTGATCGGGATACCGTCGCGGGTCGGGAGCATGGTGACCCGTCCGGCGACCTTCCCGGTGTCCACCGACAGCCACGTCATCGGCGCGCCGCGGGTCGCGCCGTCCAGCGCGATCTTGACGGGCACCAGGTCGCGGCTCTCGGGCGCGACGCGGACTTCCTCTCCGGGCACCACCCGGTAGGACGGAATGTCCACCCGCTCGCCATTGATCTGCACATGGCCGTGGCGCACCAGCTGCCGCGCGCCCTTCCGGTTGGTCGCGAACCCCATCCGGTAGACGATGTTGTCCAGCCGGGTCTCCAGCGCGATGAGCAGGTTGGTGCCCTTCACGCCGCTCTCCCGGCTCGCCCGCTCGAACGTGTTGCGGAACTGGGTCTCGGAGAGGCCGTAAATCCGCTTGACCTTCTGCTTTTCACGCAGCTGCCGGGCGTACTCCGACATCTTGCGACCACCCCGCCCGCTGGTGGCCTGGCCGTGCTGACCCGGCGGATACCCCCGGCGCTCGACGGCGCACTTCTCGGTGAGGCAGCGCGAGCCCTTCAGAAACAACTTGGTGCCTTCGCGGCGGCAGAGCCGGCAGGCAGGTCCCGTGTATCGTGACATGGCTCAGACCCTGCGCTTCTTGGGCGGACGGCACCCGTTGTGGGGAATCGGGGTGACATCTTTGATCGAGACCACGCGGAGTCCCACCGACGCAAGCGCCTGGATGGCCGACTCGCGGCCGCTGCCCGGACCCTGCACCAGCACATGGAGCTTGCGCACGCCCATGTTCATCGCCTCCCGCCCCACGTTCTCGGCAGCGACGGTGGCGGCAAAGGGCGTGCTCTTCTTGGAGCCTTTGAACCCCGCCTTGCCGGCGGTGCCCCATGCGATGGTGTTGCCCCGCATGTCGGTGATGGTGATCAGCACATTGTTGAACGTGGCCGAGATGTGGGCGATGCCCTCGGACTCGACGACCTTCTTGCCCTTTTTGACGACCGGCGCCTTGACGGGCGCGGCGGTCGCAGCGGGGGCGGCTGGTGCGGCGGGGATTTCGGGATTCGTCATAGGTTACTTCTTCGTCGCCTTCTTCTTGCCCGCGATAGCGCGGCGCGGCCCCTTTTTGGTGCGCGCGTTGGTATGAGTCCGCTGGCCACGGACCGGGAGGCCCTTGCGATGGCGTGAGCCACGGTAGCTCCCGATGTCCATCAGCCGCTTGATGTTCATCGCGATTTCGGTGCGGAGCGCGCCTTCCACCTTGGTGCTCCGCTCGATCAGCTGCCGGAGCCGCGCCACCTCGGAGTCCGAGAGATCGCGGACACGCGTGTCGGGGCCGATGCCCGAGTCGGCCAGCAGCCGGTTGCTGGTGGGACGTCCGATGCCATAGATGTAGGTGAGCGCGATTTCGATGCGCTTTTCCCGGGGGAGATCCACGCCTGAGATACGAGCCATCGTTAACCCTGCCGTTGCTTGTGCTTCGGGTTGCGCTTGCAGATGACGCGGATCACGCCCTGGCGCTTGACCACCTTACAGTGCTCACAGATCGGTTTGACGCTCGAACGTACCTTCACAAAAATTCTCCCAAGTGAGTTTCGGGGGGAGCTATCAAGTATAGACCGGGTATCCGGAGCACGCAAGGTGCTAAGATGATGGCGCTGCTGAAGGTTCCGGCGCGCAGCCGGGGTGGCTGGCAAAGGACGGACGCTCCCCGATCCGTGCTGTCTGACCGAACACAAACCGAACAAAATTGCGGAGCGGCGCGCTTAGACCAGGTCGATGTGGGGGAGTCCCATGAAGGCTTCGACCAGCTTCGGGTCGAAATGGGTGCCAGCCTGCCGGAGGATCTCCGCCAGGACGTCGGCCAGCGGCCAGGCCTCGCGATAGGGGCGCGGGTGGCTCAGCGCGTCGAAGACATCGGCGAGCGCCACGACACGGGCCGGCAGGGGAATCGCATCGCCGCGCAAGCCCACCGGATACCCGGCGCCATCCCAGCGCTCATGGTGATGATGCGCGATCTCCGCAGCCATCCGGATCAGCGGCGAGCGTCCACCGGCGAGGATTTCCGCGCCGATGGAGGTATGCCGCTTCATTACCTCGTATTCCTCTCCGCTCAGCTTCCCCGGCTTGAGCAGGATCTGATCGGACACGCCGATTTTCCCGATGTCGTGGAGGGGGGCGGCGCGGGTGATGTCTTCCACTTCGGCGCCGCTGACGCCGACGCGCTCGGCGAGCATCCCCGCCAGGCGGCCGACCCGTCGGGTGTGGCGCCCGGTGTCGTCATCCCGGAACTCGGCCGCGACCGCGAGCCGCTCGAGCACCTCCAGCCGGGACTCTTCGAGCGCACGGGTCCGTTCGCGCACCTGTCGCTCGAGCACCTGATTGTATCCAACCAGCTCGAGGTGCATGAACCGCGGCACCAGCAGATTGTGGATGCGCAGCAGCACCTCGTCCACGTCGAAGGGTTTGGTGACGAAATCCATCGCCCCGAGCGAGAGCGCGCGCTGCTTGGACTCGGCGGAGGAATCGCCGGTGAGCATCAGGATCGGGAGATACGTAGTCGGAGGAATGAGCGGCTGGAGCTCGGCGAGGACGCCGAATCCGTCGAGCGGCGACATGTGGAGATCGAGGCACACCAGGTCGGGCTGAAAGTTCGCGAAGAGAGTCGCGGCCTGCAGTGGATCGGTGGTTTCGAACAATTTGGTGAATCCGGCTCGCTCCAGGACCCGGCGCAGCACACCGAGATTGGCCGCCTCATCGTCGACCAGGAGGATGCGCGCCTGCTTCAGCTCGAGGCGGGCCGCGGCCAGCGGACTTCCCGGCTGGTACGGGGAGAAAGGAGTGCGCTTGTGATAGTGCATCGGTGACGCCGGGTCACGCTCCTTAGCCCATTTGACCACGAAGACCCCCCATCCCCTGACTTGAGAACCGCTTGCCGTCTTCTCAAAACTCAATAACCGTGCCGGAAATGGAACTCGTGGGTCGGCGCGGTCTTGCGGATTCCCGGGGATGAGCCGGGCGCCGCATAGTTGCAACAACCTGCGGCGTCCGAGGCGCGCTGCGATGCGATGCCCGGCTCACACCGGACAGGAGGGGTGAAGCTCGAGGAAGGACTCCACCAGGTGGGGATCGAAACGGGCGCCCGATTGCCGCCGGATTTCCCCAGCTGATCCTCCCAGGCGGGAGGAGCATCCTGCATGAGCTCGGTCACGTTCACCCGCCGGGGAATGAGGCCCGACACAGGACCGCGCCGCGGATCCGGTGTATCGTGAGGCTACCTCGAAAGCAGCGATTCCGCCACCGAGTATCGGCCGGAAGCGTCGCGGAGTAAGAGCGCGGAAATCACGGAACGCGAGGGACCGAGGCGAGCTCGATGGCCGCGAGGAATTCTCCCAGCGCCGCGGCAGGATCCGGAGCGTGGAGCACAGGGCGCCCGACGACGAGATGCGTCGCGCCCTGCCGGACCGCTTCCGCCGGTGTCGCGGTTCGGCGCTGGTCGAACGCCGCGTCGGCCGAGCGCCGGATGCCGGGAACGATGATGAGCGCATCGGGGCCGAGGCCGGTCCGGATCCGCTCGATTTCGAGTGGGCTGCACACGACCCCCGCCAGGCCTGCGGAGACGGCGCTCCGGGCCAGGCGGGCGGCTTCGTCGAGCAACCGGACCGCCGGGCGGCCCAGGGTGGCGGCATACTCTCCCTCGTCGTGGGAGGTGAGCACCGTCACGCCGACCACCGCGAGCTCGTCTCCCGCCGCCTCGGCCGCCGCCCGGAGCATCGCGGGGCCCCCGAGAGTGTGCACCGTCACCATCCGGACGCCGAGCCCGCGCGCGGATGCCACCGCCTCCTGTACCGTGTTAGGGATATCGTGCCATTTGAGATCGAGGAACACCGACAGTCCGCGGGTCACCACCTCGCGGACCAGGGCCGGGCCCTCCGCGGTCATCAGCCGGGATCCGACCTTGACCCAGCGGAGCGCCGGGAGCCGGTCGAGCAGTTCGAGTGCCGCATCGCGGTCGGGGAGATCGAGCGCCAGGATCAGCTCAGCCATCGTCTGTCTCCAGCTCGTGCGCGATGCGTTCGGGGAGCCGGGGATCGGCGAGCTGTGCGGTGCCGATCGCCACGAGCGATGCGCCCACCGCGAGATACTGCCGGACGTGATCCGCGGTGCGAATGCCGCCGATGCCGATGACCGGGGTCTCGGGAAGCCGTTCCTTGACCCGCCGGACCGCGAGCAAACCGATCGGAAGGAGTGGCGGCCCGCTCACCCCCCCGCTCCCGTTGCCGAGCCGGGGGGTGGATCCGTCGGCGAGGTAACCGGGGATGGTGTTCACGACGGAAATGCCGTCGGCCCCCGCGGCAACCGCCGCGGCCGCGATGGCGGGAATGTCGGGAAGGACGGGAGAGAGTTTGGCGACGAGCGCGCGACGGGTCACCACCCGGCAGGACGCGATGATCCGCTCGACCGACTCCGGATCGGCGCCGAACTCGATCCCGCCCGCGGTGGTGTTGGGGCACGAGAGGTTGATCTCCCATGCCGCCACGCCGGGAAGGTCCTCGAGTCCGGCAATGACCTCGCTGTATTCCGTTTCGGTGAATCCGACGACATTGACCAGGATTTTGGCGCGGCGAAGCCTCGTGGTGAGCCATGGCAGATCCCGGATTCTCACCTCCGCGAGTCCCGGATTCGCCAGGCCGACCGAGTTCAGCATGCCCCCGGGAAACTCGGCGACGCGCGGGGCCGGATTGCCGTGCCGGGGTGCGAGCGAAACCGCTTTGGTGATGATGCCGCCGAGGCGGTCCAGGTCCACGACACCATCGAGCTCGCGCCCGTAGCCCGCGGTGCCGGCGGCGAGAAGAATCGGATTCTGAAAGGAGTGGCCGAACAGTTCGCGCGGGAAGCCCGATCGCGTCACTGGTTGCTCGCGCGGCCGCTGGTGGCTCTCGGGGCCGGTACCTGCCCCACCTTGCGCTCATACTCCAGCAGGTACGCCACGACCGCATCGGCCATCGAGGCGGCAAGATTCTTCTGGCTTCCGGGTCTGGTCAGCAGCTTGGCGTCGTCGGGGTTGGTGCTGAACCCGACCTCCACGAGGATGGAGGGGCGCCGCGCGGTCGTCAGGACGACCAGCCCCGCCTGCTTGACGCCGAGATCGGGCCCGGTGTGCGACTCCTGCAGATACGATTGCACCAGCTCGGCCGCGCGAGCCGATTCCCGGAGATGCTCGTTGAGCTGCAGGTCCTTGAGCAGGAAGTCGAGGCCTCCGAGCTGGCCCCCTTCGGCATCGGGCCGGTCGAACCGCACCGCTTCGTTTTCCATTCGCGCGACGCGAGCGGCATCTTCGGTCTTCGCTTCGGCCAGGAAATACGTCTCGAACCCGCGGATGCGGGAGTATCCGGGGCGCTTCTTCAGGGAATTCACGTGAATACTGAGGAAGAGATCGCACTCCTCCGTACAATAGCTCCCGCGCTTGTAGAGATCGATCAGCGTGTCCCGCGTCCTCGTCATGACGACGCTGACCCCGCGGCGCCGGAGCTCGTCGCGCAAGAGCAGCGCGAGCTCGAGGGTCACGTGTTTTTCCCGCACACCCTGCGGAAAGAAGAGGCCGGGGTTCCCGGGGTCCACACCGCCATGGCCGGCGTCCACCGTCACCAGGTGGCCTTTTCGGAGCCCGTTGGGCAACCGATTGGGGTCTCTCGCCTCGACTTTCGCGGCGACCGCGGCGGGGGCGTTGTCGATAAGCCGTGCGGCGCGGGCGTCATAGCGGAACCGGTCGCCCAGCACGCGGGGAAGCACCTCGGAAAGAAACTGGATGGGGAGCAGCAGAGTGTCGCGACGGACCGATGCCGCGCCTGCAAGGGGCCGGAGCTTTCCTTCGAAGGTGTAGAGCGCGGCACCGAGCAGAAACCGGAAGGAGCGCCCCCCGACGGCCACCTCGGCCCATCCCTCGCCTCGTGCCGCGCTCGCGCCGAGCGCGTTCAGGAGCGCCGGAGCGGGAAGCACCGGGCTCGAAAAGGCATCCAGCTGCACGGGAATTCGCGCCTCGCCGCGTGCGCTCTGCACGACGATCGAGAGCGGCGCGCCCGGAACGGGCCGGGCCGCCGCGGCGAGTGAGGTGATGAGCAGGAGCGCGACACTCATCGCGAGCTCTTTATGGCGCGGGCCATTTCGCGGTCGGCGATGCGGCGTTTGAGATCTTCCCGTCGGTCATGGCTCTTCTTCCCCTTGGCCAGGGCGACGGCCACCTTGGCGCGCCCGCGGCTGAAATACACTTCCAGAGGAACCAGGGTCATGCCCTTTTGCTCCACCCCGCCGATCAACCGCTCGATCTCCCGGCGGTGCATCAGGAGCTTCCGTGCACGAACCGGGGACGCGGGATTCCAGCGGTTGCCTTGTTCGTAGGGGGTGATGTGCATCCCTTCGAGCCATACCTCGCCGTTGCGAAGAACGGCATAGGCCTCTTTGATGGACGCCTTGCCGTTCCGAAGGCTCTTGACCTCGGTGCCGGTCAGGACGACTCCTGCCTCCCAATGCTCCAGCAGGTGATAGTCGTGACTCGCCCGCGGATTCCGTGCCACGGAGATCCTGGGTTTGGCATCGGCAGCACGGGGTTTTTCGCTCATAAGTGGCTCTAGCATCGGAAGATAGGCCACTGAAACCGGTGGGGCAACGCGTAGCTTGACCCCCGGAGAGGGGTCCCCTACCTTTGGCGCCCAAGCCGAAGTGGTGGAACTGGTAGACGCGCTGCGTTCAGGGCGCAGTGGGCGCAAGCCCGTGGGGGTTCGAGTCCCCCCTTCGGCATACGCGAACGGGGCGGCAGTTGCCGCCCCGTTCGGGCCTTCAACCCTCAGTCGTCAGCCTTGAGCTGCTGAGGGCTGAGGGCTGATGGCTTCAGTACCTCGCCATCCGCGGCTCCACCTCCTCGGCCCATCGATCGATTCCCCCCTCGAGGCTGCGCGCCCGGAATCCCGCGCCTTGCAGCAGCTGTTGCGCCATGAGCGACCGTTTGCCCTTGTGGCAGACCGTCACGATCTCCGCATGCGCATCGAGCTCGGCCAGCCGGCCCGGGAGCTCGCCGAGAGGAACCAGGCGGCTGCCATCAATCCGAGCAATTTCCCACTCCCACGGCTCGCGCACGTCCACGACGAGGGTGCCCGGCAGCCCCAGGCCGCGGCGCAACTCGGCGGCGGTGATTTCGGACTGCGCGGTGCCGTTCCCTGCGCCGGTGCCGCAATACGCTTCGTAGTCGATCAGGCCCGTGATGCTGCGGTGCGCACCGCACACCGCGCACTCCGGATCCTTGCGCAGCGCGATCTCCCGAAAGCGCATCCTGAGGGCATCGACGAGCAGCAGCCGCCCGACCATCGATTCGCCGATCCCGAGAATCCATTTGATCGCCTCGAGCGCCTGCATGCTCCCGACCAGGCCGGGAAGGACGCCAAGCACTCCCGCCTCGGCGCAGTTCGGCACCAGGTCGGGGGGAGGCGGCTCCGAAAAGAGGCAGCGATAGCAGGGGCCCTCGGGCGCCCCGAAGACCGAAACCTGCCCGTCGAAGCGAAAAATGCTCCCATAGACGTAGGGCTTTCCCAGCAGGACCGAAGCGTCGTTCACCAGGTAGCGGGTGGGGAAATTGTCGCTCCCGTCGAGCGCGATATCGTACCGGCCCAGCAGATCCAGCGCATTCTCCGAGGTGAGGCGGACCGCGTGGGGGATGACGTCGACGTGAGGGTTGAGGTCGCGAAGCCGCGCGCGGGCTGATTCGGTCTTCGGGAGTCCCACGGCCGCCGTGCCGTGGAGCACCTGACGCTGGAGATTGGTGAGATCGACACGATCGGCGTCCACGACGCCGATCGTCCCGACACCCGCCGCTGCGAGGTAGAGTGCCGCGGGCGATCCGAGCCCGCCCGCCCCCACCAGGAGCACCCGGGCCCGCGAGAGCCGCTCCTGCCCGGGGACGCCGACCTCGCTGAGCGTCAGGTGGCGCGCGTAACGAACCAGCTCGTCCGGGGTGAGCGTGTCAGCCCTCCGAAGGGGCGATCGATACCAGCTCCGGGGCGGCCGGCTGGTCCTTGATGAGGTCCGCGAGGCTGATGCCGGAGAGGAGGTCGTCGATCCGGCGCTGCAGGGCATGCCAGACCGGGCGGATCGAGCAGCCGCTGCCCGGGCTGCAACGCTCCGCGTCCACCGGATGATTCGCACAGTTGATCTCGAAGGTCTGATGCTCCGAGGCGGTCATCACATCGAACACGGTGATCAGTCCCGGGTCCCGCGCGAGGTAATACCCTCCCCGCGCGCCCCGGACGCTCTCGACCAGCCCGGCCCGTCTGAGACGCAGCAGGATCTGCTCGACGTAGTCGCAGGGGAGGCGCTCGATTTCCGCCAGCTCCCGGGCCGCGATCGGGTCCGGCGCATCGCGCCCGCGCTTGGCGAGATGCAGCGCGATGATGAGACTGTACTCGGTCCAGGTAGTCACCCGCATGCACTGAATATCCCCCCGGAAAGGAGGGGGGACAAGCTGCGGGCCGCCGGATACCTTTCCGCGATGCGTCGCGCCCTCGCAACCCTCGCGGCCCTCCTTGTCCTTTCCAGTCTCTCGGCCCTCGCCCAGATCCGTGCGATCGCCCCCGGCGGGATACTTGCGGGCATCGTGCGCGACAGCGCGACCGGGGAGCCGGTGAGTTATGCCCTCGTGGCCCTGGTGGGGAGAAACCAGCGAGTCTTCGCCACCGCGACGGGACGCTTCGTCCTGACGGGAGTCGCCGCCGGAACCGCGTCGCTTCGGGTGCAGCAGATCGGATATCGCGGGGTGACCCTGCCGCTGGTCATCGAACAGCGCGGAGCGAGACTGCCCGCCGAGCGGGAGCTGATCGTGGCCCTGGTGCAGCGACCGCTGGTGTTGCCCGAGCTGGTCACCGAAGGCGACGCCTGCATCGGTATGCAGGAGGCGGGAAGCGCCGCGCCCGAAGGCGGCACGATTCTCGATGAGGCGTACCAGAACGCTGAGCGAATTCTCGCGCTCGAGCGGGAATTTCCCTTCGTGCTGGACTACCAGCGATCCACCGCGACGTTTGATTCGAGTTATGCCCCGACCGGCGGGGAGATCGACACGGTGCGCAAGGACAGCCGTTCCTTCGCGCCCTATCGGGCGGGTCGAGTGCTCGATCGAGCGGGAACCCGATTCGAGCGGGTCAATGCCTTTACGACCTCCGGCATCGCCCGGGAAGAGTTTCAGCGCACCCACTGCTTCTGGTATGCCGGGAGGGAAAGTGCGGGAGGCTTTCCAGGATACCGGATCGAGTTCGCTCCCAGGCCGGCACTCCGATCGGTGGATTGGGCCGGATCGATCCTGGTGGATTCGGCCTCGATGTCGCTCCTCAAGGCCGAAGCCCGTCTGGTAAACCTCCCCGACCGGGGAACCGGCTTCCTCTCGGTGATTTGCACGATTTTCTACCGGCCCATTGTGCCGAGCCTGCCACAGGAACACGAAGCCAAGTGCGTGTCCGCCCTGCGAGGGCCGCCGAAACAATTCCTCGTGGAACGGTGGCTGCTGGTCAATCGCGCCTTTCTCGGCAGACAGCCCGGGGCCTCGCCCCCGCAATAACGAGGTACCTTTTTCACGGTGAGCCCACGCGTCGGTGCAACCTGCCTGGCCTTCGCCTGCCTGATCGCGGTGGACCTGTCCGCGTCGGTCAGGACGCAGGACTCGGCCGGCACCGTGACCGGGGTGGTTCGCGACAGCGCGTCGGGGCGGCCGGTCGGCTACGCCTTGATCATCGTGGTGGGCAAGGACCAGCAGGTGTTCGCGGGTGAGTCGGGGCGCTTTACGCTCTCGGGCCTCGGCGGCGGCAGCGTGACTCTCCGGATTCAGCAGATTGGTTACCGGCCCACCCGGATCACCGTCCCGACGACGAGCGGTCGCTCGGGGAGTGCCGGCGCGCCACTGGTGATCGCGCTCGCGAGACAGGCCGTCGTGCTCCCGGAGGTCATGGTCCGGGGGAGTGTGTGCAGTGGAGTGGAGGAGCTCGCGAGCGAGGCCGAAGGGGGGTCCATCCTCGACGAGGCGTTCAAGAATGCGGAACGTCTTCTGGCGGTCGAGCGTTCGTATCCGTTCCGAGTCGCCTTTCAGCGGGCCACCACGATCCTCGACTCGCTCCGCCAGCGCACCGGCGGCTGGATCGATACCGTGTACTATGACAGCCGAAGCCTGATCGGGTATCGAAAGGGCAGAGTCCTGCCGCTCAACCCGCCCCGCGGACGCACCGAGACCGCCCGCTACTTCACCACCTCCGACCTGGCGCGAGAGGAATTCAGGAGATCACACTGCTTCTGGTATGCCGGACCCGACAGCTCGGTGGAGGGGTTCCCGGGCTACCGCATCGACTTCGCACCGAAGTCCGATATCAAGGGGGTGGACTGGGCGGGATCCTTCCTGATCGATACGCTCACGATGCGCCTGCTCAAATCGGAGGCGCGCATGGTCAATCTGCCGCCGAGGGGAACCACCTTCACCGCCGCGACGTGCACCGTGTTCTACAATCCCATCGCCCCGACGCTGGTGCAGGAGTTCCAGGCGGCCTGCATCCACGCGCATCGGACCACGCCGCCCCAGCTCGTCGTCGAGCGCTGGCTGCTGGTACGCTCGACCTTCCTGCGGCGGACGCCGGTCGACACCGCTACGCCCTGAACCGCTCAGCCCCCGCCGGGAAGCCCCTTCCCTCCCGGGACGCCGAGCTCGGTCATGGCCCGCAGATTCAGCACGTCCTCCAGCTCCTGACCTTCGAGAAGCTTTTTCTTCACCACCAGCTCTTTGACCGTGAGACCGGTCGCGAGCGCCTCTTTGGCCAGGGCGGCGGCCGCGGCATAGCCGAGCTTTGGCGCCAGCGCCGTCACCAGGGCGGGACTCCGTTCCAGCCAGTGGGCGCACTGCTCGGCATCCGCCTGGATGCCGCGAACGCAACGCTCGTCGAACACCCGGCAGGCGTTCGTCAGGATCATCAGGCCGAAGACGATGTTGTGCGTGATGACCGGCATCATGACGTTGAGCTCGAGCTGTCCCGCTTCGGACGCCATCGCCACCGTCGTATCGAGTCCGATGACCTGGTAGCACACCTGATTGACCATTTCGGCGATCGATGGATTCACTTTGCCGGGCATGATGCTGGAACCCGGCTGAACCGCCGGCAGCACGATTTCGGCAAAGCCGGTGCGGGGACCGGAGGCGAGGAGGCGCAGATCGTTGGCGATCTTGTTGAGGTCGAGGGCCCAGGCGCGCACCGCACCGCTCATCGTCGCGATATCCCCCATCGACTGCATGAGCTGGATTCGATCCTGCGCCTCGCGCAGGTCGAGTCCGGTGATCGCGCGGAGGTGCTCCACCATCAGGCGGGGGTACTCCTCCTCGGCGTTCAGCCCGGTCCCGACGGCGGTGCCGCCGATATTCATCTGGCGCAGCCATTCCGCGGCTTCGGCGAGCTTGGCGCGGTGCCGGGCTACCGTCCGGCCCCAGGCCATGAATTCCTGGCCGAGCCGGATCGGCGTCGCGTCCTGCAGGTGGGTACGCCCCGACTTGATGACGTCGTCGAACTCACGCCCCTTGCCCAGAAACGATTCGGCCAGTGCCTGCATCACGCCGAGCAGCGGAGGAAGCGTCGCGAGCGTGGCGAGCCGCATCGCCGTCGGAATCACGTCGTTGGTGCTCTGCGCCATGTTGACGTGATCGTTCGGATGCACCGGGGCATAGGTGCCGCGCGCCGAGCCGAGGAGCTCGTTGGCCCGGTTGGCGAGCACCTCGTTGCAATTCATGTTGTGGCTGGTCCCGGCGCCCGCCTGATAGATGTCCACCACGAACTGGTCGCGGTGCCGGCCCGCGAGAATCTCGTCCGCCGCGCGGACGATGGCGTCGGCAAGCGCGGCCTCGAGCCGCCCAGTCTGCTTGTGGGTGAGCGCGGCGGCCTTTTTGATCCAGATGACCGCGTCGACGAAGGCCGGGAGCGGGCGGATGCCGGAGATCGGGAAATTCTCCACCGCGCGCAGCGTCTGGATGCCGTAGAGCGCGTCCGCGGGGACCTGCTTGTCGCCCAGGGGGTCTTTCTCGATGCGAAATGTCATATCATCCAGTCGTGAGTCTTCGGCCTTCAGCCCTCAGCCTTCGGCCTATGCCTGAATACTTCTTCGAACCACTCGCCCTGGCGAGCTTTCACGCACACCAGGCCAGCAAGCGCGACATCGTGCGGGGCGATACTCTCTTCCTCGGGCTCAACTGCTTCGAGCCGGGCCAGTCCCAGGCGGTGCACGCGCACGCCGGCGCGGACAAATTTTACCTTGTCCTCTCGGGGAACGCGAGAATGATCGTGGGAGACGAGACGCGCGATGCCGCCCCGGGCACGATCGTCTGGGCGCCGGCCGGCGTGCCGCATGGGGTGGAATCGGTGCAGCAGCACACCGTGATGCTCATCGGGCTCTCGCCGCCTCCGCGACCCAGCGCGCCTCGGTGAGCGCGGCGCGCGCGATCCCGCGGGCCAGCGCCAGGAGCGGGGACCCCTGGGTGAACGCCGCGGCAACAGCATAGAGCATCGCCGGCGTGAAGCGGGTTGCGCGCGCAATCGCGAACACCGGGTCCCATCGCATCGGTCGAAACTTGGACTTGAAGGCGTCCAGCCCGTCGAAATTGTAGAACCGCCGTCCATGCGCCCGCGCGAGCCGAATGCAGGCCTCCAGCCATGGCGGGTTAGGACTCCCGGCGGTCACGAAGTGCCGCGAGAGCGGCGCCAGCCCGAGCGTCGCGAACCCGCTTCCGTCGGCCGCCAGCCCCTGCATCACCGTGTCGATCATCAGCTCCGCGGTGCCGTTCGGGGCGGCCCGCCCGCGGACGATTTGCTCGATGAGCCACCCCCGGCGCGCCGGGATCGGGGAGGCGACCGCAAACCCGACCGGCTCGGCTCCCCGGGTCGCCACGAACAGGCGGCGATCGTCGAGCGTCTGGAGCGGCGTGGCCTCGATCAGGAAGTGGAGCGGCGGAAGCCCTCGCATGGCGAGCCACTCCGCGAGACAGCGCCGAAGGCCGGCGTGAGCGGCGGCCCGGCCGGCGGGCCACTCCGCGACCGTCACCCCCTTGTTGCGCGCCCGGTTGAACTGCGCCCGGAGCGAGGCGTGCCCCCGCGTGACCGCCGTCCAGGTGCCCGGATCCCAGATCGGCTGTGCGCCCAGGAGGACAAAGGCGTGGCCCCCTTCGCGGCGACTGACCTGCTCGAGCCGTGACTCGGCGCAGAAGTAACACACGGCGTCGCCGGCCCGCTGCGCATCCATCGAGAAGGCTTCGGCCACCCGCGGCAGCCGATCTGGCGCACACACCGGGGCGCCGGCGACGACCCGCACACCGTAACGACGCACGAAGCCCACGACGGCATCCCCCTCGGGGGTGAACCAGTGGTCGATTCCCGGATTGAGGATCTGATAGGCCGCTGCGTTCCACCCGAACGCGAGCACCAGGCCGCGCGCGCGATCAGGGCTGATGGCGGGTCAGGAACGGGTTGGATGTCCGCTCCCTCCCGATGGTGGTGGACTGGCCATGCCCCGGGTACACGATCGTGTCGTCGGGCAGCGAGAGGAGCTCACGCCGGATGCTCGCGATCAGGGTGTCGTAGTCGCCACCAGGCAGATCGGTGCGGCCGATCGAGCCTTCGAAAAGGACGTCCCCGCCGAGGACCACTCCCTCCCCCACGAAACAGACATGTCCCGGAGAATGGCCCGGCACATGGCGCACTTCGAAATCTCCCGCCCCGATGCGAAGGTGTTGCCGGTGGGTCAGGCGGTGGTCGGGAGGTGGCGGTTTCTCGAGGTGGAGGCCGAGCCGGCGTCCCTGCTCCGGCAGGCGGTCGTAGAGCTCGCGATCGCCGGGGTGCAGGTGGATCGGCGCCCCGGTCGCGGCGCGCACCTCGGCCACGCCCTGGACGTGGTCGATGTGCGCGTGGGTGAGCCAGATCGCGGAGATCCGCCGATTCCGCCGATCCGCTTCGGCGAGCAATCGTGCCCCTTCTTCGCCGGGATCGACGAGAATCGTCTCGGCATGCCCCGGGTCGAAGACGAGATAGGAATTCTCCGCGAATGATCCATTGGTGATCGGAACGACTTCGAGCGCCACGGTCGTCACACCGGCTGGGTCGTCGTCCCGGCGGCGGATTTGCGCTCGGTGAGATACTTCTCGACCGCGATCGCGGCCGTGGTGCCGTCGCCGACCGCGGTGGTGACCTGGCGGGTCAGCTGGGCGCGCAGGTCACCGGCGGCAAAGAGTCCGGGGATCGAGGTCATCATCCGGTCGTCGGTGACGAGGTATCCGCCCGCATCGTGCGCGACGTGATCCATGACCAGGCCGGTATTCGGCTTGAAGCCGATGAAGACGAAGCACCCGGTCGCGGTCAGGATCGCCCGTGCGCCCTCGAGCGTGCTTTCCAGCTCGAGCTCCTGCAGACCGCGCGCATCGCCCCGCATCTCCAGCACCCGCGTGTTCCAGATCACCTCGATCTTGGGGTTCGCGAGGGCGCGCTCCTGAACGAGTTTCCCGGCGCGGAACTCGTCCCGGCGGTGAATGATGTACACCTTGGCGGCGTAGCGGGTCAGGTAATCGGCTTCTTCCACGGCGGCGTCGCCACCGCCCACGACGGCGATCGTCTCTCCCTTGAAGAAGGCCCCGTCGCAGACCGCGCAATAGGACACACCACGCCCGGCGTACTCGGCTTCGCCCGGTACGCCGAGCTTGGTGGGCGTGCCGCCGGCGGTCAGAATCACCGTGGGGGCCTGAAACTCGGCGCCGGCGCTCGTCGTCACGCGGAAGGTCCCGTCACTCAGGCGATGGATTCCTTCGACGTTTTCCATCCGGATGTCCGCGCCGAAGGCCTGCGCGTGCTCGGTCATTCGCGCCGCGAGCTCCGGCCCGAGAATCGTCGTGAAGCCGGGATAGTCTTCGACTTTCTCTGTGTTGAGCAGCTCTCCACCGGGAATGCCCCGCTCGAGGAGCACGGCCCGGAGCATGCCGCGGCCGGCATACATAGCTGCGCAGAGGCCGGCGGGGCCGCCACCGACGATGATGAGATCGAGATCGGATGAGGTCATGGGTGCATCAATATAAATCGGCCGGCTCCCGGCGGGCCGGGCCGATCCGCAGGATGCTTACCGCGCCGTGGCAGGCGCTGATCGTGCCGACCACGACATCGACCGCGTCGTGGGAGCGCCCGGCGGAGAGCACCGTCGCCCGGCTGGCGCGGATCTCCGCGGCGCCGAACAGCCCGACGCCATAGGTATGATGCCGGGTCGTGAACAACGCCGGGCCCGCGGTGCGGCGGCGCGACGCCAGGCGCCCGGTGTACTCCACCAACGCCTCGCCCATGTCCCAGGTGCGGGGCGCCCGGATCATCGGGCAGACCAGCGGCTCGATGCAGTGGGTGGGACAGATCCAATCGGCGAACGACACGTACCGGGTCCCATCGGGCCCGAGGGTATCGTAGGGAGATCCGAGCGGCTCTTCGGGGGAGACCAGTGAGATGGCGCGATCCGGCCATTCCCGCCGCGCCGCCCCGGCCAGCCACGACGCCATCAGGTGCGGCATGAGGGGTGACGGGACCACGGCATCATCGGCGGACCCCGGCGGCGGCGGCGGCGCATCGAGAAACTCCCGCAGGAAGAAATCCCAGTCGGCGATGATCACTTCCCGACCGGGCGTCTCCGTGGCCTTGCAACCGGGGTCGCGGTCCACCACGAGGATCCG
>Ga0070699_100002537_pt1 | contig 16406 bp, 12 predicted proteins | sample KBSK1503metaG_FD_65473 | JGI IMG/M metagenome (GOLD analysis project Ga0070699, IMG submission 65473) | Corn, switchgrass and miscanthus rhizosphere microbial communities from Kellogg Biological Station, Michigan, USA - KBS K1-50-3 metaG | ecosystem: Host-associated > Plants > Roots >...
CAAGTTCCTGGAGGCGTGGCCGAACGTTCCGCGTGCGTATTCGCTGCTGATGACCGACGATCAGTTCCTCTGGTCCGCGTCGGGGCAGACTCAGAAGTTCACCAAGTACGACTTGAACGGGAAGCTGCTTTCCTCGTGGGGGACGTTCGGGACGATGCCCGGGGCATTCTGGGGTGTGCACCAGTTCGACGTGGACAGTGAGGGCAATCTCTACACGGCCGACGTGCACGTCGGGCGCCCTCAGAAGTTCCGCCCGAGACCGGGTGTGGACCGCGCACTGCTCATCGGGCGAGCGACACGCGGGCGGTAACGCTTTTCACACCGACGTAGCCGCGGAGACACGAAGACACGGAGGAATTCGTAGGTTTGGACTCCTCCGTGCCTCCGCCCTTCGAGGCGTCCCGAGCGAAGTCGAGGGACGTGGCACGTTGAAGTGAAAATGGTCTCGGCGGGTTCTGCGTTGGCCACGTCAACGTGGTCCTGTTCGCAATTCACCGCGTCGTCGTTATAGCTTGCAGACAGCATCAGTGACCACCTGATCTGCAAGTGCAGCCACAACGACCGGGCGCGCGCGACGAAACATTCCACTAGTGTTGGCGACCGCGGCGACGCTCTGGTCCACCTGACGCCGGCCTTGAACGGCGAAGGCCACCTCATGGTGGCATTCATTGCGTCGCAGCAGGTGACATAGGTGACTCGCAAACATGTGGACGCATTGGTCGCCCTCAATCCAGAGGTCGACCTGAGCATAAGAGGCTGCGTTCACACAAAGGAGGCACAGCCATGCCCGCTAACACCACACTCACGAAGTTCGAAGACATTCCGTGTTGCCCGGAGCTCAACACGGAGCCGATCTGCGACGTGCTCGACTTTCGTCGACGTCTGGTCTTTCCGTCGCCCGTCCGTGGGCCTCAAGAACAGCCCGTCAAGGTCGAAGTTGTCATTCACACGCGCTTCACCCGCTGCTCGGGTCCGCTCGCGCTCGGTGACATCGCCTACACGACGACGCTGCTGCCCGGGGAGAAGGTGCGACTGGCGACCACCGATCGTCGAAGCCGGTTCAGCTTCGACTCGGAATCGAAACTGAGCTATCGCAGCGAGCAGATCAGCGAGGAGCAGTACCGTTTGCGCGCGCTGCGGGCGTTCATGAGCGACGAGAACGTCGTGGATCGGGGACGCGACAACTACTCGGAGCAAGGCAAGTGGGACTTCCACGGTGACGCGAGCGGGTCCCTCGGCTTCTTTTCAGCGAGTGCCGATACGAACGCTCGAGGCAGCCATAGCGGCTCGAGCGCGAGCGACTATCTGCGCGAGCATCGCGCGCATGCGGAGATGTCGGACAACCAGTCGGTGGAAGCCACGCGCCGGGCGCATTCGGTGAGTATCGGCGAAGTGTCGTCGCGGACGCACACGCAGGGTGAAAGTGAAGACCACTTCGAGGCGTCGTCGCGCGAGTTCACCAACCATAACCAGTGCCACGCCGTAACGTTCCTCTTCTATCGCATCAACAAAACAGAGACGATCAAGTTCGAGCTCGTCTCGGTCGAGCGGCGGGTGCTCGATGCGGCGGCGCCGATGCCTGTGCCGGCGAATCCCTTCCGCCCGTTGGGCCAGCTGGCGACCATCCCCCAGGAGTTGCCGGCGACGAACCTGCAGCGTGTCGCAGCGCTGGACCGCTCCATCGAAAGCGACAGGAAGGTCCAGGTGCAGGCGCTCGCGCAGCTGCCGCGCGGCGGCAACACCGCTGGCGTCCTCACTTCGGTGAGCACCGCCGCCGTCGCCGCGCCAGGCGACCAGGCTCCCCTCGCGGATGCACTGCGCGAAAAGGCCCTGGCCTTCGTCGACGAGCAGCTCGTCAAGCAAGGGCTCCTCGACAAGGTGGGTGGCGTCGCGAGCCCCAAAGTGAAGGCCGAAGTGGGGTACGAGCGACGGACGTCGATCCCCACCGCTGGAGTGATCGTCAAGGCCTGTTTGGACGACTGCAGCGCATGCGAGCCCGAGCTCGAGAAGAAGATCGGGCTCGACCTGCAGCGGTTGGATCTGCAGAACAAGCTGCTGGCGAAGCAGATCGAGCTGCTCGAGAAGTCCCAGGAGTACCGCTGCTGTCCTGTCGCTGAAGCGGAGGACAACTAGCCGGCAGCGGCGGTGAACCGCTGCACGGCCTGCCGGCGCGATGATCGATTGGCAACCGCAGGTCCGGGGACGGAGTGAATCTGTCCCCGGCCACCACCGGACTTCGTGATGCGGTCTTCTCCGCCCTTTAGTCAGTCAGTGGGGACGGCACGCTTGGCGGCTTCTGAATAATCTCGCGGGCGCGCTGGATCTCCAACTCTTCGAAAATCAGGTTCGGGACGATGACCGACACCGCGTCATTCAAGTTGGGGCGGAAGCTGTAGAGGGTTCGCTCGCGCGAGGCGTCGAGGAGATCTCTGAACACCGCCGGTGCAATTGCGCCAAAACGCATCCCCCGAACGGCCACTTCCTTCCCGTCGAGCGACACCCGCACGATCGAGAAAATCATCGGGCCGTTCCCTGGACCGCCGCCGGGCCCCTCGGCCGGCGTGGCGACGCCGCGCACGATGTACCCGAAATCCTTGCCCTGCGCCTTCAGCAGATCGATGTACTTCTGTTTCAATTCCGCCGCGGGGACTGCTTCCGAGCTCTGCATCGAGATGACTCCGGCCTGCACATCGCCGCTCCGGGTGTGGCCATTCGACTGGAGCAGTCCGCGAAGCGGCGCGCGCCCGGCAATCAGCGTCACCAACCTCCCCTTTTCGACAAGCGTGACGTCTTTTGGACGAATGCCGAAGTCGTCCACTTGGTACGAGCCCGCTACTGGCCGCCCGTCGAACTCGGTCAAAGACGCCATGTCGCCCAGCGAGAAAGCATCGGTCAACACGCGCAGGCCGATGCGCGACAGAAACGGCGTGACCTGACCGCCACCTCCACCACCGCGACCTCCACCGCGGCCGCCAGCGGCTTCGGGCGGACGCCGCGCCAGTACCGCCTGCAGCAGCGTCTGGGCCACGATCTCCGCGCTCGCCTGTCCTTCAAGCAGCACCGGCCCGGTGTAGTCCTCGCCGATCGGCGCCACGCGCACTGCGCTCAATCGCGCCACCATCTCCTTCGTGCGACGGAGGATGTCGGGCATGGCCGGCAGATCCTCCAGATGCTTCTCGACGAGCGTGAAGCTCTCCCGCACCGTCATTCCATCCTCAGCCCTCGCGTCGGCGGACACGTGAATCGACGCGACCTGAATCGGCGCGACCACCTTGAACCCTTCGCTGTTCAAGTAGTAGCGGGTGCCGCGCGTGTCGGCCACCGATACTTCTGAGTTGTCGATCGCCTTCATCACAGGCCCAAGGAAGACGGCCGAGATGGCTTTCGTCCGTTCGGGCCAGGCGCGATTCACGACGATCGGCGGCAGCCCTGGCAACAGCGTCTCGACGGGCTGCTCGCGTGAGAAATCGGGAAGCTCCTCGCCGGCGGCGCGATTCTGGAACGCGGCCTTTTTTCGCGCGAACACGCCGACCGCACGTTTGTACGCGGCGTCGGTGGCCAGCCACATCTGACGGCGCATCGAGCCGTAGTTGTCGTCGAGCGGAAGGGTCGTGCTGCCGTCAGCCGACAGTTGCAGCACGCCCGACCCCGCGATAGGGGCGTTGAACAGCGAACTGTCGAAGGCATAGTCGCCCACACGCACCGCCACACGGAGCGTCCGATTATGGGCGTTCAGGTCATCGACAAGCGCGCCGAGCCGCGCGGTCACGCGCGTCACCACCCGATCCCGCACCTCGTACTCGATGTAATACGGCGATGGCTGATCAGCGAGGCGGAGATCGCGCATCGATCGCGCCATCTCGTCCTGCATCGCGGTGAAGATCGGCGAGTCCTGGGCCTGTGGCGGTTGCGCAAATGGGAGGACGAGCACGAGGACGACAGCGACTGCCAGCGTCTGCCCAGACCCTCGGCGAAGGCCGGGCGTCGACATCAGAACACCCCCCCGCCGCCCGGGGTCTGCCTGGGAGATGGCAGAATCGGCAGTGTCTCCTGCGACTGCGTCTTCTTCTGCACCTCGACCTCGCTGATCAGCAGCTCTGGAGACGAGGCCGACACGGGCACGCTGCCGCTCTCGGCGCCGCACACCCCGTTGAACACGTCCACCTTGTCGCTCGCCGCGATGAACTTCCCGAAGGCCGCCAGCGGCGTGCCGATGAGATCCACCCCCCGTACGAGCTCCGGTGCCCGGTTATCGGTGTACACGCGATACACGACGTTCGGCATCACGTTGAACGCGTTCGGATTGTTCCGGCCTGTCACGGTAAAGCCGCCTTCGATGTTGTCGAACAGCAGGCCGAACGGCTTGCCCTGCCTGCGAGCCTCGTCCTTCAGCATCGTCAGGAGGGCGGCCGACGTCACCGTACGGCTCGCCTGCACGACCAGATTCGACTGGCGTGAGACCGGTACGAACCCCGACTCGGCGCGACCGTGACCGTTTGACTGCGGAAACGCCGGTAGAGGCGCGCGTCCCAGCAGAAACGTTTTCAGGATGCCGCGGTCGACGAGGGTGACGCGTCGCCCCGGGACGCCCTCATCGTCGTACTGGTAATGGCCCATGAGCTCGATGTTCCCGCGGGTCTTCAGCGTGGGATCGAACACCACGCTGAGGAACGTCGGGAGGACGGCCTCGTTCACTTTGCTCCCGAACGTCCGGCCGTCGTCTGCGTTTCGCTGCCGATGACCCTCGACCCGATGGCCGAAGATTTCGTGGAAGAAGACGCCGGCCGCTCGACCCGAGAGGATCGCCGGCCCCGAATACGGGTCGACGATCGGCGCCTTCCGCAGCGCCGCGAACAACGTCATCATCTCGCGCACATCGGCGATGAGTTTCCTCTCGTTTGGCAGTCCGTCGATCGTGCGCGAGAAGTAGCTCGCGTAGAGCGGCAGTTCCATCCCGTCGTCGGCCTTTGTCATCGCCTGGATGAACAGGCGGCACCGCAGCTCGCCGGTGGCCAGATTGGTCCCCTCGCTGTTGACGTAGTAGCGGTTGTCGACCTCGACCGAGAGCGACACGCTGCTGCGAAAGATCAACGGGTCTTCTGCAAACGGGGCAGATACGCGCCTCAGGCGCGCTTCCCATTCCTTCGTGTCGAGCGTGTAGTCAGCCGGATCGCCCGCATACGTCTGAGGTTGCTCGCGTGAAAAGTCTGCGGCGGTTACGTCGTCCTTGATCTTCGCCGCGACGTTCGTGGTCACGCGCGTGAGCTGTTCGGTCGCCTGCTTGAACGCGCGATCGGTGGCACGCCAGAGTGCGAGCTGAATCGGCTTGTCGTCGTCGGTGAGCGGAAGCGAGATGCGGCCGGTGCGCGGATTCACGCCCCCGCCGTCGCCTCGAAGCGGATGGGTGTTGTCAAGCGCGTACTCGCCCACGCGCACTTCCACGGTGGCGAATCGGCCGCGACTCTCGTCGGTGCGCTCCAGGGCTCCCAATGACGCGATGACGGTGGACGATCGCTCGTCGTGCACCGTATACCCCAGGAAATAGGCGGGCGTCTGTTCCTTGTTGAGGACGGAGAAATTGCGCCGCAGCTCGGTTTGCAGGATACCGACGACAGCGCTCGCCGCCTGGATCGGCTGTACCACTGATTGGGGAGTGAGGCACAGTCCCGCGGCGACGACGGCCAGCTTCATTGATTTCATAGACCCTCGACGAGATCCACAGGTCGTCCAACCAAGGCGGCCTGCTCCGCCTGCAACGCCTCGGCGCATTGTGGCACAGCTCACGCGTGCGACTGAGTTAGCTCGGACGGGGCGCAAGGAGCCGACCACCTATAGTCGTTGACATGCCGGCGGCCGAGGGCCGATTATCCGCGTGTCGCTCGTGAGTGGTGCCGGCGGGCCAAAGAGTTTCAGCGGTCGGGAGGAGGGGTACATGCGGCTCCGGTTCCTGATTCTTCTCGTACTGGCGACGCCCTTATGCCTTGTTTGCCCCTCCGATAGCAGCGCCCAGGCTTCGGCGCCTGTGGCGATCCCACGCACCGCGGACGGCAAACCGGATTTCTCCGGAATCTGGCAGGTCACGAACACGGCGGCGTGGGACATCCAGGCCCACGCTGCCCAGAAAGGGGTGCCCGGCGGTCCAGGGGTCGTCGAAGGCAACGAGATTCCGTATCAGCCGTGGGCGCTCGCCAAGAAGAAAGAGAACTACGAACGGCGCGCCACGCTGGACCCCGAAGCGAAGTGTTACCTGCCGGGCGTTCCGCGCCTCAACTACATGCCCTTTCCGTTTCAGATCGTTCAGACACCCGATGAAATCATCACGATGTACGAGTACGTGCATGCCGTTCGCTACATCTTCATGACGGGGGCGCATCCCAAGGGTCCCATAGACTGGTGGCTCGGAGACTCGCGCGGCCGCTGGGAGGGTGACACGCTCGTCGTCGATGTTGTCCATTTCAACGATCAGACCTGGTTCGACAGGGCCGGCAACTTCCACAGCGATGCGCTGCACCTGATCGAACGCTATACGCCGATCGGTCCCGATCACATTCAGTACGACGTGACGGTCGAGGATCCCAAAGTGTTCACGCGGCCCTGGAACATGAGCATGATCCTGTATCGTCACAAAGAGAAGCTGTTTCAGCTTTTCGACTACGAATGCTACGCCTTCGATCTACAGCATCTCTATCCGTATCCTGAAATGAGGGTTCCGCGATGAGAACGGAATGCACGATCGCGCTCCTCGGGATCGCCGTGCTCTTGTCCACGACGGCGGCGCCTGTTCATGGCCAAGCTCGCGAGGAGGCGGCGAAGAGCCCGGCGCCGCTCGGCCGTCTGGCGGATGGTCAGCCGAACGTCCAAGGCATCTGGAGCGCCGTCCTGGCTGGGTCCGTGTCTCTGACCAATCCGATTAGCCAGGCGCAGGATTTCGAGAAGCAGAATGTGCGCCTGCCCAGTCGGATTATCGATCCTCCCGACGGCCTGGTGCCGTACCAGCCGTGGGCGGCGGCGAGACGGAATCAGCAGGCGGTCGACTACGATACGCCGACGAAGCCCGAACACATCGACACGCAGCACCGGTGCCTGCTCTCGGGCGTGCCAAGGATGTACACCATCGTTCCGAGTTACAAGATCGTGCAGACTCCCGGACTGATCATGTTCATTTGGTCGGAGTATCACGCATACCGGGTGATTCCGCTCGACGGTCGTCCGCATGTCGCGCCGAACGTAAAGCTCTGGATGGGCGACGGGCGCGGCCGTTGGGAGGGGAATACGCTGGTCGTCGACACTACGAATATCGTTGGAGCTCGCCTCACCTACACGGGCGACTTCTTCAGCGACAACGCGCACATCGTCGAACGGTTCACGTTTCCCAGCGCCGATCGGATGATCTACGAGGCGACGGTAGACGATCCGACCGTCTTCACGCGGCCCTGGACGATGCGTGCCGAGCAAAAGCGGATGCCGAATGAAGAGGTGTGGGAATCGGCGTGTTACGAGGGGGCCGTCAATCCCGACGAGTTTCTGATAAAGACCGGTCCGAAACAGCCATAGCGCGCCGCTCCATTCGGCTGCGTCAGGCTATTGCCGAATCACGCGGCCGCCGGGTTCGGCAGCCAATCAACCCGCGAAAGCGGGAATCGACGTGCAGTCCTACGGCTTGTACGGCTTCTGCGCCTCAGTGAGAATCTGGTTGAAGACCGGGATCTGGTCGACGGGCGGCGCGTGGCTTTTGAACGTCCTGATGTAGGCGAAGATATCCTTTGCCTGCGCGTCGGGCAACGTCGCCGCCGAGTAGTTCGGCATGCGGGTCGAGGGCTGCGTCGGCGCCAGGTTCGCGCGTGCCCGCAGGAAAGCGATGAAGCTCGACTCGGTCGCCAGGTTCGCACTCCGGTTCGAGACAAACGCCCGCGCCCCCGTCTCGCCATTGAACCCGTGACAGGCGTAGCACGTGTACGCCTCGTACAGCTTCTTGCCGTTCGCTGGATTCCCGGTTGCTGGACTCGCGGGTGCCTGGGCGTGCGTCGGGACGATCTGGAACGCGAGCGCCGCCATCGCAGCCGCAAGCGTGAACGCGATCTGAGTCCTGCTTCTCACGTGTGCTCTCCTTGAACGACTGACGAGGGGTCGGCGCGCGAACCCTAACCTGTGCACCTGCGCAACCCGCGAACCCTTATCGCGGCTGCGTGATTACGTCAATCAGGTACGGCTGACCGCGCTTCACCGACACGAGGCCGCGCTTCAACGCCGCACCCAGTTTCGTCGGGTCGGTGATCGGCCCCTCGCCCGCCATGCCGTACCCGGCGGCCATCATCCGGTAATCGATATGGGGCTCGCGCAGCGTCGTGCCGATGTGGCCGCGATCGCCGCCGCGCCCGCGCACGCCGCACATGTATTCCACGAACATCAGCTCCTGGTGCCACGCGCGGTTGTTGTGCATGACGGTCAACATCGGAAGCTCATGATGCACCGCGGTCCACAGCACGCCGGGCGCGTAATTGAGGTCGCCGTCGGTCTGGACGTTGATCACGATCTGGCCGCGGCTCTTTGCGGCCAGCGCGGCGCCCACTGACGCCGGTGCGCCGTATCCCATCCCGCCGGCGCCCTGCCCGCCCAGATAGCTGTACGGCTTGTTGTGATCCCAGAGCTGCGCGTTGTGGCCACCGGAGAAACTGCTGGGCGACGACAGGATCCAATCCTCGTCCGCGATGAGCGGCCACAGCTCCGCGTAGATCCGCGCGGTGCTGATCGGGCTGGCGTCCCACCCGGCACGCTTCTGCTCGAGCGCGCTCCGCAACTCCTCCATGCGCGCCTGCTCGTTGGCGGCCGCGTGCTTCGTGGCGCGCTCCTGAATCAGTCGCTTCCTGTCGGGTGTCATCTGGCGGCGAGTCTCCTCGACGAGAATGGGCAGGCTGGCTTCGGCGTCGATCTCAATCGTGCGGCCACGAGGCGCGCCGCCAGCCCCCGCGCGGCTCACGCCCGGCGCGATTCCACCGAACCCGATGTTCGTCGTGTCGCGGCTTAAGAGGGTCGAGAGAGTGGGACCGGACAACGACACCTGCGCGGCGGGCGCTTCGAAGCCGAGGGTGTAGTCGTACGCCGTGCTCGCGCCGGGACCGCAGAGCGGATGTCGTTGCGGGAAGCTCATGGGTCCCTGCGTCGCGCTCGTACTGGTTGACGCGCCGACAAGCTCCGCAAGCTGTACCGCGAGCTGCACGCCGTCAGGCGTCCGCAGACGGCCGACCGCAATCCGAGGATTCTGCGCGTCGAGAAGCGCCTTCGCGATCTCGCGCGCCTGGTTTGCATCGATGCCCGGCACCTTGGGTGCGGTGTACGCCGGGACGTTCAGGTCCCGAGCCTCCTCCTTCTGCAACTCGATATCGACAACGACCAGAGTCGGGCCGCACGGCGGCGTGATCGCCTCGTTGTAGGCGCGCTGGATGGCGGCGAGCGATTCGGCGAGCGTCCTGGGCTGAGCGTCCCATTTCGTGAAGCTGCGTACCATGCCGGCCATATCGTTCGCGCTGTGTGCAGCGATGAACCCGAGATCGCGGCCGGCGAGGAGCAGCGCCGGCGTGCGGTCGTAGTACGCCTGATAGATCGACATCGCAGCATGCTGCACACCAATCGTGCCGTGGAGCAGGGCGCACATCGGCCTGGCCGTCGCCTTGCCATACCCATGCGCCATCGTCACCGCCGACTCCTCGTGAAGCGCGGTGATGAATTCCGGCATCCTGTTGGGCGGGTTGCCGAAGTTGATGATCGACTCCTGCAGCCCTTCGAAGCTCGACCCGGGATTTCCCGCGATGTACTCGATGCCGAGATCTCGGAGGACCTGGACCATCAGATCCGAACCGGGACGGACGACAGCGCGCTCGCCGGGCCGAAGCGTCTCGGGCGGACGCACGTTGCCGGCGTCGCGCTCGACTTGCCCGGGTGAAGGCGGGGGAGCAGAATCCAGTGCGGCGCTCCTACCCTGCGCGGCGCCCGCACTCGTGACGGCAACGTTGGTCAGCGCCGCAGCGCCTGCGGCGGCGGTTGCCGCTCCCTTCAGGAAACCACGGCGTGTAACACTGCTCTCCGTCTTCTTCGACTTCGACATATTCGAGCCTCCTGAGAACATCAGCCCGAGCGGTGCCCGATTATCGCCAGTCTTGGCCGTCAGGACAATCGCTTCTCTGCCATTCCTCGAGAAATGATCGCCGCGCTGCGGCGAATCTCGATTATTGGTATCGGCGGCGCAGCCGGGTCGGGACGTTCGGGCCTGATTGATTCAGGCGAACGCCGGCCAAATTCGCCGAGGTTCCGCCAGGCGATAAGCGCGATACGCCGACGTGATGTAGACCTGTATGACGACGAGGTCTGGCGCATCGTCCAGATGCAGCGCCTCGACATGTTCGTCCTGAATCTCGACGTCATCGTCATCGCTCAAGTACCCAGCGAGCGTGGCAAGTCCCAGCGGTGGAAACAGCGAGTACATGATCGGCCGCCAGAACGGGCTCGTCGCCTCGGTAAGGGCCGGCAGGATCAGCTTGACCTTCATCCCTCGCCTACCCCAACCAGCAGGACCGAGATTTCGCGCGTCCTGGGCCCGTCCAGTTCCGCGAGGAAGATGCGCTGCCACCGTCCAAGCTGCACTCGGCCGTGGGCCACGTTGAGACATGCTGACGGGCTGAGCAGGAGGGCTCGGCAATGCGCATGGCCATTTGGTCGCTCGCCCGGGAGGAGGTTGACCGCGCGTAGATTGACGTCATCGTGCTGATACGGTCCATTCCCCGGCGCCGAGCGCTCCAGCAGCGCGGCAAAGTCATCAAGAAGCAGCGGTTCGTGTTCGTTGACGACAATCGCGGCCGTCGTATGCAGGCTCTGGATGTTGACCAGGCCCGCCTGGATGGCAGCCTGGGCAACAAGCGCTTCTATCTGCCGTGTCAGATCGATGAACTCGGTTGAGTGTTGAGTGGCGATTCGGATTCTCGTGTGCCGGTACGTCGCATTGGACGCGAGTGTTTCCATCGGGAATGCCTCCATGGCCGGAAGCATCGAATGCGGAGCCGCTCGAAGTCTTCAGCAATCCGTGAGCATTGCCTGAGATGTGAGTGATGGATCGCTCGTCCGGCTAAAGCCGGACACTACACCCTGAAAAGCGCGCTAGCGAGCTAGGTCGTTGGACGGCGCATGAGGCCGAGAGCCAGGCCAAGACCGAACAACGCTCCTTCACCGGATCCGATGACGGCCTGGGACACAGGCCCGAAGTCCGGTTCGCCGATCAGCCGACCGAGTGGTGTGAGGCTGACCTGCGAGCCCAGCGCTGCCCGGGCGATGGCGTGGACCGTGCCGCCAACGAGCGGCCGTCCGGTGAGGGTGAGGGCCAGCGCTGCCAGCCCGCACAATGCAGCGGTCAGCGCCGCGGCGTGGAGTCGCTTTCGGCCCCGCGGAGCAGCGAGACCGCCATCGGTTCGTGGCGTCGCGACGGCATAGCCCACCCCGGCGGCCGCGCCGATGACGAGACCCTCGAGGCTTCCGCCAATGTCGAGTGTCAAACCCACGAGTACCGCAAGGCCCCGTCGACCGATCCACTGGACGGCCGAGCCGACGAACAAGCCGCCGAGGGCGGCACCGCCGACCAACGCGATATTTCTTCGCGATCGGGCGACCGCTTCCGCCATCGACAACCCTGCGCCGACGCCGGCGCCGCCGATCGCGCCGCAGCCTCCACCAATGACCGCCAACACCGCGGCGACCGCGATCGGCGCGGTGCTTCCGGGCGCGGCAACGAGGATCAGTCCTCCCACTGCACCGGCGACGACGCCCGCCAGGCCACCGCCAAGCGACGCGCCTGCCCATCGCACGGCCACCATACGCGCGACGCGCCGCAGCCGAAGGCCAATCAGCGCGCGTGCGACCGCGATTGGGGCCGGAGCGCCAAGGACCGGAACCTGAGACGCGGCGGGAGAGTCCCAGCGTGTATCTCGCAGAAGCGCACGGCCGAGCGCGTGGCCGGGGCGGGTGTCAAGGCGCCTCAGCGCTTCAGACGTTCCAAGTGTATGGAGCAGCTCGGCGGCTTCACGCTGCTCCTCCTCCTCGTTGGCGCCGTGCGCCGCTCGGGTGACACGTTCCAGCAGCGGTTCGAACGCATCAGGAGCAGTGGCGCGAGTGTCCGGCAACATCCCCGAGCTCGCGTTCGGAGAGACCCACGCAGCGTCGTCCTCCTCTTCGACGACGTCGGCAAAGACGAATCGATACCCGCGGCGAGACACGGTGCGGATGAAGCGCGGCTCGCGCGAGTCGTCGCCGAGCGTACGGCGAATCGTGCGAATCGCTTGACTCAATGCGCTGTCGGAGACGATGACGTCGCTCCAGACGCGATCGAAGATATCGCGGCGGTGCAGCGCCTCGTGACGGCGCTCGATCAGGAAGACGAGAAGGTCGAAGTAGCGCGGGATGAGCGGCAGCTCGACCCCGTCACGGACGAGAAGCCGTCGTCGCGGCGACACAATGAAATTGCCGAAGTGGTAGCGGGGCACAGCCTGCAGCCGAGGCCAGCCGATCGTATCAGACGTATCAGAGCGCTTCCTGCAGAGGGCGCGAGGCTGTTTTATCGAGCAGCGCCGCGCTGCAGGCCGGGCGGCGCCGCCCACGCTCGTATGAGCGGTGACACTTCTGTCGCTCGAAACAATTCGCCAATTTTTTTCCAGCTCCTAACTCATAGGTAGACCGAGGCATTTCATTCGCGCCGCCGTGGCATCCCCTGTGCCTTAGGGAGGTGCTGGTAGCAGCTCGTTCGCGACATGCCTTTGCTGCAGCCTAATGGAGTCGAATATGTCAGGAAACCGAACCGCTCTCCGCGACCAGACGCAGCTGTTACTCGATGGACCGCTGAAACACATCAGGGGCGCGGCGCTCGCGGCGGTCCTCCTTCCACTGGCGTCAGTGGCTGCGACCCCAGCGTCGGCACAGGTCCTTTGCCCGTCTGGCGGCGTCTGCGGCATCGCCTTCAACGACGCGAATCACAACGGCATCCAGGATGCCGGCGAGGGCGGCTTCCCGAACGTCCATCTGTTCGTCTACGACGCCAGCACGCCTACCCCGACCCCGACCCCGCCCCCGCTCCCGACCTTCATCGTGGATTTGTTTACAAATGACAACGGCGCCTATTCTCTGTTCGTGCCGGGCGGAACACCAGTCATGATTTCCGCGGTAATCCCGACAGGGTACGAGATGTCGCCTTCCAGCGTTGGGAGCGACACGTTCGATAGCGACGGCGTCAACGGCGCCGGATTCTTCGATAGCGACGGCGTCAACCTCGCCGGATTCAGTGTCGCGACGATGATCGTGGACGGCACCGCCGCCGACTTCGGGTTCTCCACTCAGGCGGCTCCTCTGGCCTGCACGATACCGGCGGCGAGTGAGGTTATCAGCCCGACTTCCTGGAACAAGTTCAACGTCCCGTTTGGCGCGCCACCGGTCGCCTGGGTGCACGCGCAGTTCAAACCCACCGGCGTCCCGACGACCACGAGCTCCACCGTGCAGTTCACCGGCGTGTCGTTCGTATTGAACGGCATCTCGTACCCGATGCCGGATGGCTTCGTGAACTTCGATCCCAACGCACTCGCCACGAGTAACACGACATTCACCGGAACGCCGGGTACGTCGTCGGCGCGGTGGACGACGACCATTAACCCCAACTTCATCAGCGACGAGAACTTCTTCGTGGGCGCCGCAATTCCAGTCAACGCGGCGATCGCCGGAGGCGGGCAGGCGACGATTCGCTTCACGACGCAGACCGACGACACCGGCCTGTCGTTCTCGTGGCAGTGGAGCGCCGCCGTCTATACCTACTGGCCGTCGGATTGGAATCAGGCGATGATCCAGGCGTATCACGGCAACGGCCGGCACGCTGACACGCCGAACAACACGCAGGTTCAGAAATCGCTGATCCAGGGTCCGCGCGGTGGGGGCGGTTCGAATTTCACCGGGTCGTGGAGCGCGACAGGCCACGGCGCCTGCCCCTAATCTCAAGTTCAGACCATAAGCGTCGCGATTCTCCAGTCGGGGGGCTTTGTCCAGTCGCGCCCCCTCCCAGATCGTAGGGGCGGGCGGGTCGCAGACCGACGATTCCGTTAACTGCGGGAGGCCGTTAATATCGCCTATCGTCTCTGGTTAGCTTCGATCCGGGGCCATCCATAGTTCGCACCGCTCTCGAGACATGCCGCGCACCGGAACGAGCGCGGGTGCCGCGTCGGCTGTGGCGTCGAGTCCGGCGAGGTGAGGGCGCTGCCGGGAACGCGCAATGCCCTTGGACCGTTCTTTTCACCCGATGGTCAGTGGCTCGGTTTCGCCAGCGTGGCTGGCATGTCGAAGGTGTCGTTGGGCGGTGGCGCGGTGCTGCCGCTGGTACCCTTCGGAGGCAACGGCGCATCCTGGGGCGCCGACGGCGTGATTACGACGGCAACCCCGACGGGCCTGCAGCAGTTGCCGGAGACAGGGGGGACACTGCGCCCGCTGACCAAGATTGGGCAGGGGGAAGGCACGCATCGGTTGCCCGACGTGCTGCCGGGCGGGCGAGGGGTGCTGTTTGCAATTCCCGCCGGGCCCAACACTGGTCAGGTGCACGTGGTCTACTCGTCACCGAGCGGCGAGCGGCGCGAGGTAATCCCGGCCGGCACGGCGCCGCGGTATGCTCCAACCGGTCACCTGGTCTACGCGCAGACGGGGACGCTGTTTGCCGTGCCATTCGATCTCGACACACAGACCGTCACAGGCAATCCCGTGCCTCTCGTGCAGGGCGTGCTTCAGACAGTCGCTGGCTTCCCACAGTACAGCTTCTCGGATACCGGCACGCTCGTGTACGTGTCAGGCGCTGCCACCGTGCAGCGCACGCTCGTGTGGGTGGCGCGCGACGGCACCGAGCAGGCGCTGCCGGTCGCACCTCACGAGTACGACTGGCCACGTCTGTCGCCCGATGGAAAGCGCGTAGCTGTCGAAGTCGAAGGGCAGACTTGGATCTACGACATCGCGCGCGATACGTTGACGCGCTTGACGTTCACGGGCACCCAGAACGACGGGCCGCTGTGGACGCCCGATGCAACCCACATCGTGAACCGCTCGAATCGCGAAGGTACCCCCTCCAGCCTGTTCTGGGAGATGGCGGACGGCAGCGGCGGCAGCAAGCGACTCAGCACGGCCGATCAGGTGGCCGACCTGCCGCTCTCGGTTTCTCCCGACGGACAATTCGTCGCGTTCATCCGGACCGACCTGAAGACGCTGCGAGACATCTGGATCCTGTCGCTCAAAGACGGCACGCGGAAGCTGTTCCTCAGCACACCGACCACTGAAGGGGCCCCGCGCTTTTCGCCGGACGGACGATGGATCGCCTACGTGTCGGACGAGTCGGGCCGCCCGGAGATCTACGTGCAGCCGTTTCCGGGCCCCGGGGGCAAGTGGCAAATCTCGACCGACGGCGGCATCGAGCCCGGGTGGAACCCGAACGGCCGCGAGCTGTTCTACCGCAGCGGCGACCGGATGATGGCGGTGCCGGTTACCACGGCCCCGGCGTTTTCGGCCGGTCGTCCGACGATGCTCTTCGAGCGTCCGTACATGTCGAGCACGTTCCCGCTGACGGGCGTTACCTACGACGTCACGCGCGACGGCCAGCGGTTCCTGATGGTGAAGGATCAATCAGGGTCGGCGACGCAGATCAACGTCGTGGTGAACTGGTTCGAGGAGCTGAAGCGCCTGGTGCCGACGAAGTAGCGCGCACCGCTCACCCGTCTCGATCGGCCGGCGAAATTTGCCGGCTTTGCCCCGCCCACACATTTCCGGTTTCATCTGTCCACTGAAGCCCACCTCCGAAAGCCAGACCGGCACCGGGCTTTCGCCATTCCACAACGGGTCGAATCGAACTCCGGCGGGTCGACGGTTACGCGCCCGGGCTCGCTCGACACGAGCGACAGCGAAACCGGCACCAGAGACTCCACACCGACGGTAGTCGTTTCAGCCTTTTTCAGCACGAGGCTCAGGACTTTGGATCGGGGCCCACCTACAGTGGGGACGCGATGCAACCAGAATTCGACCCTTTCCCGTGCGCGACGTCCTTGCAGCCGACGGCGCGAATCCGGTCACAACGTGCTGTATCCAATAACTGCGAGGGTAAACGTCATGATCACGACTGAACGCCGATCGACATCTCTCACCCGATGGATGCTCGTGAGTTGCCTGGCTCTTGGGCTCACGGCGCCAGAGTGGGCCGCCGCGCAATCACGGTTCTCCGGAATCGTGGTCTTCGGCACCAGCTTGTCCGACTCCGGCAACGCGTTTGTGCTGGTGGGCGACGCGAGCACGCCGCCGGATTTCATGCTGAGTCCGCTCCTCATTCCCAGTGCGCCGTACGCGAGGGGCGGCCATCA
>Ga0070699_100002539_pt1 | contig 16402 bp, 13 predicted proteins | sample KBSK1503metaG_FD_65473 | JGI IMG/M metagenome (GOLD analysis project Ga0070699, IMG submission 65473) | Corn, switchgrass and miscanthus rhizosphere microbial communities from Kellogg Biological Station, Michigan, USA - KBS K1-50-3 metaG | ecosystem: Host-associated > Plants > Roots >...
CGCGCTACGGCGCCGCCCAGGCGCTCGCCTCGGCCGGCATCGCGCCCGTCGTCTTCGAGGGTCGCGAGGCGTTGGCGCTCATGAACGGGACCGCTTGCGAGACGGCGCAGGCGGCGCTGGTCGTGCTCGGCGGCGAGGAGCTGGTGGCCGCAGCGGAGACGGCGGCGGCCCTCGTCCTCGAGGCGCTCGGCGCCAACCCGGAGGCGCTCGACGCGCGCGTGCACGCGGCGCGGCCGCACGCGGGGCAGGCAGCCTCCGCGGCTCACCTGCGCGCCCTCCTCGCCGGCAGCCGCCGTCTCCGTGACGCGAGTGCCCGTGCCGGCCGTCCGGTGCAGGATGCGTACACGCTGCGTTGCGTGCCGCAGGTGCTCGGCGCCGTACGCGATGCGCTCGCGCACGTGCGCCGGACGGTGGCGGTCGAGCTGAATTCGGTCACCGACAACCCCACCTTCTTCCCCGAGGAGGGCGCGGTCGTCCACGCGGGCAACTTCCACGGGCAGCCGATCGCGCTCACCGTCGACCACCTGAAGGTCGCGCTCGCCGAGATCGCGCTCTTCTCCGAGCGACGGCTCGCGCGCCTGCTCGATCCGGCGCTGAACGGCGGTCTGCCGCCCTTCCTCATCCGCGACGACGCGGGCGTGCGCAGCGGGCTCATGGGGCTGCAGTACTGCGCGAGCTCGACCGTCGCGGAGAACGCCGTCCTGGCGCATCCCGCGAGCCTCGGCTCGGTCCCGACCAACGCCAGCAACCAGGACGTCGTCGGCATGGGGACGGTGGCGGTCCGCCAGGCGCGCCGCCTGCTCGAGAACGGGCGGCGTGTGGTCGCGATCGAGCTGGTCGCCGCTGCCGAGGCGGTCGACCTCGTCGGCCGCGAGCCGCTCGCGGCGGGTACGCGCGCGGCCCACGACGCGATCCGCCGGCTCGTGCCGCCGCTGGTCGAGGATCGGCCGCTCGGTGACGACGTCGAGCGGCTGGCGGACGCGCTCGCCGCGTTCACCGCCTGACCGCCGCGTTTTCCCGGGCGGCCGGCTTCGGCTATACCGGCGCCGCATGCGCCCCCGGACGGTCGTCTTCGTCGAGCCGCCCTACGTCTGCTGGGACCGGCGCATGGACCGGGTGCGAGAGGGGGAGGAGGACATTCCCGGCATCGGCACGCTCGTGCTCGCCGCCGTGACACGGGCCGCGGGACATCGCGTGCACGTCGTCGACGGCAAGCGCAGCGGCACGCCGCCCGAGGAGGTGGCGCGGCGCGTGGTCGCGCTCGAGCCCGACCACGTGGGCTTCTCCGCCACCACGATCTCGATCCACAACGCGGCGCGGATCGCGGCGCGCGTGAAGGCGCTCGTGCCGGCCGCCGTCACGACGGTCGGCGGCCCGCACGTGAGCGCCGTGCCGGTCGAGACCCTCGTCCGCTTCGGTGGCTTCGACTACGGGGTGGTGGGCGAGGGCGAGCGATCCTACCCTGAGCTGATCGCACGCCTCGCCGATGCGGAGGACCCGCGCGACGTCGCCGGGCTGGCCTACCGTGACGGCGGGACGGTGCGCGCGAATCCCGCTGCCCCCTACCTCGACGGCGACGCGCTCGACCAGCTGCCCGAGCCCGCGTGGGACCTGGTGCCCGACTTCCCGCTCCGCCTGCAGCCGAACGTCTTCAACTACCGGGCCTCGCCGGTGGCGAGCGTCGTCACGTCGCGCGGCTGCCCGTTCTCATGCTCGTTCTGCGACCGTTCGACGTCGGGACGGAAGGGGCGCTTCCACGGCGTCGACTACATCGTCCGCCTGTGCCGGCACCTCGCGGATCGCGGCGTCCGCCACATCCTCTTCTACGACGATCTGTTCACCGTGAGCCGGCGCCGGGTAGTGGAGCTGTGCGACCGTTTCCTCGCCGAGGGCTTCCGCTTCACCTGGAGCTGCAACAGCCATCCGAACCTGCTCGATCCCGCCACACTCCGGCTCATGCGGCGGGCCGGCTGCTGGCAGATCGCGTACGGCATCGAGTCGGGCTCGCAGCGCATCCTCGACGTCGTGAAGCACGAGGTGAAGCTGCCGCGCATGCTCGAGACGCTGCGCGAGACGCGAGCCGCCGGCATCCGGGTGAAGGGGCTCCTCATGATGGCGCATCCGACCGAAGGCGAGGACAGTCTCCGGGAGACCGTCGACTTCCTGCGCACCGCGCCGCTCGACCTGGTGCAGATCACGAAGTTCACGCCGTATCCCGGGACGCCCTCATACCCGACGGTGAGGGAATACGGCACCTTCGTCGAGGACTGGGAGCGCATGAACGCGATGAACTGGGTCTTCGTCCCGCGCGGGCTCACCGCGGAGGTCCTCGAGCGCTGGTTCCGGCGCGCCTACCGCACGTTTTATTCGCGTCCGGACGTCCTCTGGGGGCTCGCCAAGACGCTGGCGGGCGAGCCGCGCTTCCTCCGTCCGGTGGCCCGCTACGTCCACGTCGGCATCCGGGAGTGGCTCGCCGTCGATCCCGGGCGCAGCAGCGAAGCCGCGCTCGCCTCCTGACCGTGCCGCGCCCCGACGTCGCCGCCGTCGTGCCCGCCTTTCGCGCCGCCGCGAGCGTCGCAGCGGTCGTCGCGGGGGCGCGCCGCTACTGCGCGCGCGTGGTGGTGGTCGACGACGGCTCGGACGACGAGACGGCGACCCGCGCCGCCGGAGCCGGCGCCGAGGTGCTGCGCCATCCGGCGAACGCCGGCAAGGGCGCGGCGCTCCGCACGGGTCTCCGCGCGCTCGAGGCCGCCGGTGTGCCACGCGCTCTCACCCTCGACGCCGACGGGCAACACCTGCCCGAGCAGATTCCCGCGCTGCTCGCCGCCTCCGACGCGTCGCCCCAGGCGATCGTCGTCGGCGTGCGGCGCAAGACCGGGCACGAGATCGCCCGCGCCAACCGCTTCGGGAACTGGATCGCGGACCGGCTCCTCACGCTGATCGCCGGGCGCCCGCTGCCGGACACGCAGTCCGGCTTCCGCGTCTATCCAGTGCTGGATACTCTCGCGCTCGGGGCGGAGGGGGCGCGGTACGAGTACGAGACCGAGGTTCTGCTGCGCGCTGCGCGCCGGGGCATGCCGGTCGTCGGGGTACCGGTCGACGTCCACTACCCCCCCGTCGCCCAACGCGTGAGCCACTATCGTCCGTGGCGCGACACCCTGCGCGTCATCGGGGTCGCCGTGAAGGTGCTGGCGGGGCCGGCGCCCGGCTCGGCCGCCTGACCTCTGTCGCGGCGCGTCTTGACGGGCGCATGCATTTGGTGAAACCGGGCGCCTCACCCCGGATGAATCTCCCGAAGAGCTCGCGGACCTTCGAGGACGCCGCCCGTGCCATCATGTACCGGTGGGCGGTCGAGCGTGACACCTGGGTGAGCGCGGAGGAGATCGCCGAAGCCCGCACCTTCCTCCACGCGATCGGCATCCCGACGACGCAGCTGCCCGACGGGCGCTTCGCCCTCGAGGGCGCGGAGAGCGCGGTCGAGGCGTCGCGGCTGATCCTGGTGAGCCTCCGGTACCTCTACGAGCGCCGGTCGCGTTCGCCAGGCTCCTGATTCGGTCTGCGGCCGAGCGCGGCCTCGACCCGCGCCACCGCGGCGTCGAGCCGGTGCTCCGTCGCGAGCCGCCGCGCCACGCGCGGCTTCGCCGGCGCGGCGGGGAGCGCGAGCGAGGAGCGCGGTAGCGGCACATCGGCCACCGGCAGCACGACGCGGCTGGCGGCCGCGAGATACTCGCGCGCGGCGTCGATCCGGCGGGCGATCGGCGGCGCCAGCGAGCGGCTCGCCAGGACGGCGCCGAGCGACCCGTGGCGAGCGATCAAGGCGGCGGCCGTCTTCTCGCCGATACCCGGGACGCCGGGCAGGCCGTCGGACGGGTCGCCGCGCAGGAGCGCGAAGTCGCCGTACGCGCGCCCCGGGATGCCGTAGCGGCGTTGGATCTCGGCCTCGTCGACGACGAGGAGCTTGCTGACGCCGGTCAGGGGATAGAGCACGCGTACCTCGGGGTCGCGCACGAGCGCGAAGAGGTCACGGTCGCCCGACACGATCTCGACGGCGCCCCGGGCGCGGGCCGCGAGGGTCGCGATCACGTCCTCGCCCTCGAATCCCGGCGCGCCGGCTACCGCGAAGCCGAGCGCCGCGAGCAGCTGCCGTCCGAGCGCTTCGTCGGCCTCGACCGGGTCGGGCTCGGCCGAAAGGCGATGCGTCTTGTAGGTCGGGAGCGCCCTCACGCGAAAGGCCGGCCGCCAGTCCTCGTCCACGGCGATGGCGAGTTGCTCGGGGCGGCGATCGACGAGGAGCCGGGCGAGCATGCCAAGGAAGCCGTAGACGCCACGCATCGGAATCGTCTCGGGCAGCGAGTGGAAGGCGCGGTAGAGCAGGCTCGAGTAGTCGATCAGCAGCGTCATGCGGGCCGAGGATACCACCTGCTGGAGAGATAATCTGACGGCGAGAATGCGTCGGCTCGGTCGCGCCGCCGATGAGCGAGTGCGCGCCCCGGGTGATTTGCAACGGTGCGGCTGCTATAGTACCGCCTTGTCCCTTCTGCATGCGGAGTGAGAAGTCATCTGCCGGACTCTCCGGCGACGCGCTCGCCTGGCTCGCGCTCGGGGTCGTCGAGGAGCTCTCTCCACGCCACGCCCACGCGCTGGTCCAGCGTTTCGGCTCGCCCACCGCGGTGCTGGCCGCGCCCGCAGAGCTGCTGGTCGAAGCGGGACTCGCGCCCTCTGCCGCCAAGGCTCTCGCCGGGGCACCCATCCGGGCTCGGCGAGAAATGGAGCGACTCGCCGCCGTGGATGCCACCCTCGTGGCCTGGTCCGACGACGCCTACCCGCGTCGGCTCCGCGAGATTCCGGACCCGCCCGTGGTGCTCGCGGTACGCGGCACGCTCGTGGACGAGGACGACGTGGCGATCGCCCTGGTCGGCGCGCGGCGCGCGAGTGAGTACGGGCGGCGGGTGGCCGAGGAGCTCGGCGGCGAGCTCGCCCGAGCGGGCGTGACGGTCGTCAGCGGTCTCGCGGCCGGTATCGACGCGGCGGCGCACCGGGGTGTGCTCGCGGCCGGCGGCCGGACGATCGCCGTGCTCGGCACGGGCATCGACCGGGTCTATCCCTCCTGGCACGCGCGCCTCGCGGCCGAGATCGTCCGCCAGGGCGCGCTCGTGAGCGAGTTTCCCTGCGGCGCCCCGCCGCTGGCCTTCCACTTCCCGCGGCGCAACCGGCTGATCAGCGGCCTCAGCCGGGGCACGGTCGTGGTCGAGGCCGCGGAGGAGAGCGGCTCGCTCATCACGGCCGGCCACGCGAGCGAGCAAGGGCGAGAGGTATTCGCCGTGCCGGGACCCGTCGGCGCGGCGGGCCATCGCGGCCCGCACCGGCTGATCAAGGCAGGCGCCACCCTGGTCACGGGCGTGGAGGACATCCTCGCCGAGCTCGAGCCCGGGCTCGTCGCCCGGCTGGCGACGGCGCGTATGGCGGCCGCCGAGGCGGTGCTCAGCACCGACGAGCGGCGGGTCCTGGACGGTGTGGGTGCGGAGGGAGGGCACGTCGACGACGTGATCCGGCGCGCCGGGCTGCCGGCGGCTCACGCGCTCGAGACCCTGCTCGCGCTGGAGCTCCGCGGCCTGGTCTGCCAGCTTCCCGGCAAGCGCTTCCGCCGGCAGGCGGCGTGAGCCGCCGCCTCCCAGCCTGAACCATGGCGAAGAACCTGGTCATCGTCGAGTCTCCCGCCAAGGCCAAGACGCTCGGCAAGTACCTCGGGCGCAACTACCAGGTGAAGGCCTCGGTCGGTCACGTGGTGGACCTCCCGAAGTCGAAGCTCGGCGTCGACATCGAGCAGGACTTCCTGGCCGAGTACCACGTCATCCAGGGCAAGACGAAGATCCTCGAGGAGATCAAGAAGGCCGCGAAGGACAAGGAGCACATCTACCTCGCGCCCGACCCGGATCGCGAGGGCGAGGCGATCGCCTGGCACATCGCCAAGAAGCTCGGGCCGCGGCGGAAGAACGTCCACCGCGTGCTCTTCAACGAGATCACCAAGAAGGCCGTGCTGGAGGCGATCAAGAACCCCGGGACGATCGACCAGAACCGCTTCGAGGCGCAGCAGGCTCGCCGCATCCTCGACCGGCTGGTCGGCTACCAGCTCTCGCCGCTTCTCTGGAAGAAGGTGCGCCGCGGCCTCTCCGCGGGCCGCGTACAGTCCGTGGCCGTGCGCATCATCTGCGAGCGCGAGCGGGAGATCCGCGCGTTCAACCCCGAGGAGTACTGGACGGTCGAGGCGCGGCTCGAGGGCGGCAGCCCGCCGCCTTTCGCGGCGCGCCTGGCCGAGGTGGCGGGCCAGAAGCTCGACCACAAGCAGCTCCGTCTCGACAGCCGGGCGCGCGTCGATGAGGTGCTGGCGCGGCTCGCCGGTGCGCCGTGGGCTGTTACGAAAGTAGAACGAAAAGAACGACGCCGGCATCCGACGCCGCCGTTCGTCACCTCGCGGCTCCAGCAGGAGGCCTCCCGCAAACTCGGCTACCAGCCGTCGCGGACGATGCGCGTCGCGCAGCGCCTCTACGAGGGCGTCGACCTCGGGCCCGAGGACTCGGTCGGGCTCATCACCTACATGCGGACCGACTCGACCCGCATCTCGGGCGAGGCGCTCGGCGCCGCGCGCGACTACGTCAAGGGGCGCTACGGCGACCCCTACCTGCCCGAGACGCCCAACGTCTACCGCTCCAAGAAGGACGCGCAGGACGCGCACGAAGCCATCCGGCCCACCTCGATGGAGTACGATCCCGAGCGCGTCGCCGGCTACCTCGACCGGGAGGAGCTCGCGGTCTACACGCTCATCTGGAACCGGTTCGTCGCGAGCCAGATGGCGTCGGCGGTCTTCGACGCCACCGCGGTCGACATCGAGGTGGGCGACTGCCGCTTCCGGGCGACCGGCCAGATCCTCAAGTTCGACGGCTTCATCCGCGTCTACACCGAGGGGCGCGACGACGACCAGCCGAGCGAGGAGGAAGGCGAGGGCCAGCTGCCGCCGCTGGCCGAGGGTGACGTGCTCCGGCTCCTCGAGCTGGTGCCCGAGCAGCACTTCACCCAGCCCCCGCCGCGCTTCACGCAGGCGACGCTCATCAAGGAGCTCGAGGAGAACGGCATCGGGCGCCCGTCCACCTACGCCTCGATCGTCGGCACGATCCTCAACAAGGAATACGTGGTCGACGACGAGCAAAAGCGGCTCCGGCCGACCGAGCTCGGGTTCCTGGTGACCGACCTGCTCGTCGAGTCGTTCCCCGACGTCCTCAACGTCGAGTTCACCGCCGGCATGGAGGGCGACCTCGACGCCATCGAGGACGGACGCGAGCACTGGGTGGCGACGATGCGCCGCTTCTGGGAGCCCTTCTCCCGCGACCTCGAGAAGGCCGAGGTCGAGATGCGCGACGTCAAGCGCGAGGAGCGCCCCACCGACCTCGTGTGCGAGAAGTGCGGCAAGCCGATGGTCATCAAGTGGGGCCGCCGGGGCGAGTTCCTCGCGTGCAGTGGCTATCCCGAGTGCAAGAACACGAAGAACTTCACCCGCGACGAGGACGGCACCATCCGTCCCGCGGAGGTGGAGACCACCGACGAGGTGTGCGAGAAGTGCGGGCGGCCCATGCAGGTGCGCTTCGGCCGCTACGGGAAGTTCCTCGGCTGCTCGGGATATCCGGAGTGCTCCAACATGCAGCCGCTCCACAAGCCCGTGCCGACCGGCGTCAAGTGCCTCCAGTGCGGCGAGGGGGAGATGATGGAGCGCCGCTCGCGCCGGGGGAAGGTCTTCTACAGCTGCAGCCGCTATCCCGACTGCCAGTTCGTCGCTTGGGACCGGCCGATCCCCGAGCCCTGCCCCCAGTGCGGCGCCGCGTTCGTCACCGAGAAGGTGACCAAGCGCTACGGCACCGTCCGGCGCTGCGTGAAGGAGGAGTGTGGCTGGCAGGTGCAGCTCGACACCGGCGACGGCGAATACGCGCCACTGCCGGCGCGTCGCGCCGCCGCCAAGGTCACGGCGCGCCGCCGGACGACCGGCGACGGTGCCGCCCGTCCCGCCGCCCGCCGGCGCGCCAGCTCCACATGAGCGCCGAGCGAAGGATACTGAATGAGCGCGAGCGAAGGATACTGATGAGCGAGCGGGTCACCATCGTGGGCGGGGGCCTCGCCGGCGCGGAAGCGGCGTGGCAGCTCGCGCGCCAGGGTGTGCCCGTCGACCTCTACGAGATGCGGCCCGTGCGCGGGACCGCGGCGCATCACACCGACCAGCTGGGCGAGCTCGTGTGCTCCAACTCCTTCCGCAATGCGACGCTCGAGACGGCGGTCGGGCTGCTCAAGGAAGAGATGCGGCGCCTCGGCTCGCTCGTGATGCAGGTGGCCGACGCCAATCAGGTGCCGGCCGGCGCCTGCCTGGCCGTCGACCGCGACCACTTCGCCGCCGAGCTCACCCGCGCCGTCGAGGCGCTCTCCGGCGTGCACATCGTGCGCGAGGAGGTGACCGACGTCCCGCCGGGCCTCACCATCCTCGCCACCGGCCCGCTCACGTCGCCGGCGCTCTCCGACGCGCTCCAGCGTGCCCTCGGCCGCACGCACCTCTACTTCTACGACGCCATCGCGCCGATCATCACCGCCGAGTCGATCGACATGACGGTGGCCTGGAAGGCGTCGCGCTACGGCAAGGGGGGCGAGGACTACATCAACTGCCCGCTCGACCGCGCGCAGTACACGGCGTTCGTCCAGGCGGTCGTCGCCGCCGAGAAGGTGCCGACGCGGGGCTTCGAGCGCTGCCTCTACTTCGAGGGCTGCATGCCGATCGAGGAGATGGCGCGGCGCGGGCCGGCGACGCTGGCCTTCGGCCCGATGCGGCCCGTCGGTCTCGTCGACCCGCGCACCGGCCAGCGCGCGCACGCCTGCGTGCAGCTCCGCCAGGACGACGCCGAGGCTCTGCTGTTCAACATGGTCGGCTTCCAGACCAAGATGACCTATCCCGAGCAGCGCCGCGTCTTCCGCATGATCCCGGGCCTCGAGCACGCGGAGTTCGTGCGGCTCGGGAGCCTGCATCGGAACACCTTCGTCAACGCTCCCGCGCTGCTCCTGCCTTCGCTCCAGGTGATCGGCCGCAAGCGGCTGCTCCTCGCCGGACAGATCGTCGGCGTCGAGGGCTACGTCGAGTCCGCGGCGACCGGCCTGCTCGCCGGCCTCAACGTCGCGCGCCTGCTCCAGGGAGAGGCACCGCTCGCGCCGCCGCGTACGACCGCGCTCGGCTCCCTGCTCGGCTACATCACGCAGCGCGGAAAGAAGGCCTTCCAGCCGATGAACGCCAACTACGGCCTCTTCCCGCCGCTCTCCGGCTCGCTCCGCGGCCGGGAGAAGAAGCTCGCGCTCGCGGCCCGGGCCCTCGCCGACCTGGGACACTGGCAGGCGAGCGTGGGTCTCGTGCCCGAGCCGGCCGGTCGGCAATCGGTGGCGTGATGGGAACCGCCGGCGGGGCGCCGGCGGGAGCGGGCCGGCGCGCGACGGCCGCGGCGGTGATCGACGTCGGCAGCAACTCCGTGCTGCTGCTCGTGGTGGCGGTCGAGCCGGACGGCCGCGCGCGCATCGTCGACGCCGCGCTCGAGACGACGCGGCTCGGCACGCGGCTGAGAGACGGCGGCGCCCTCGACGCGTCCGCCCGTGCCCGCACGGTCGCCGCGGTCGCGGCGTTCGCCGCGCGCGCGCGCGGGGCCGGCGCCGGCCAGGTGTGGGCGTTCGCGACCGCCGCCGTCCGCCGCGCCGCGGACGGCGCCGCCTTCGTGCGCGACGTGGAGCAGGCGGCCGCCGTGCCGGTCGAGGTGCTGTCGGGGGCGCGCGAGGCGGCGCTCGCCTACGCCGCCGTCGCGCACGCGCTGCCCGGGCTCGAGGGTCCGCTGCTCGTCGTCGACGTCGGGGGCGGCACCACGGAGCTGACCCTCGGACAGGGTGACGCGGTGACGGAGACGGCGAGCCTGCCGCTCGGCGCGCTCGCCCTGACGGAGACCGGCGTCGGGGACCTCGCAGCGCGCGTCGACGACCTGCTCGGGGACTCGGAGCTCCTCGCGCGCGCGGCACGCACCGGCGCGCAGCTCGCCGCCTCGGGCGGGACGGCGACGGCGCTCGCCGCGCTCGACCTGGGACTCGCGCGCTACGACCCGCAACGCGTGCACGGCCATGCGCTCGGGCGCGAGGCGCTCGCGGCGCTCCTCGCGCGCGTGGTTACGCTGCCCGCGGCCACCCTCGCGTCGGTCGCTGGCCTCGACCCCGGCCGCGCCGCGATCCTGCCCGCGGGCGCCGTCGTCCTCGATCGCGTCGTCGCCGCGGCACGCGTGGCCGCCGTCACGGTCAGCGACCACGGGGTGCGCCACGGCTACCTGCGCGAGCGCCTGGCACAGGCCGGGGTGCGCGCGGATCTCCGAGCGCTCTGGTCATGACGCACGAGCCGCGCGGCGAGGCCGATCTCCTCGCGTCGATTCCGGCGGGGCCGGTCCGCGCGTGGCTCGACGCGGCCCCGGCCGACGAGGTGGCCGAGGGTCTCGAGGCGGCGGCCGAGCCGGGGGCGGCGCTGACCGGGCTCGTGCGGCTCCTCGAGGCGGCGCCGCGCCCGCCGCGCCGTGGGCGCGTGGCGCCGCTTCTGCGCCTGCTCGGCGGGAGCCCGGCGCTGGTCGCCGCGCTGGTGGCCGAGGTAGAAGCCTGGCCAGCGCTCCTCGACGCCGCGCTCACCGTGGCGTCGCGAGACGTGGTGGCGCACCGCGCAGCGCTCGACGCGGCGGGGGTGGCAGGCCCGCTGCCGCGCGCGGAGCTGCAGGCCGCGCTCCGCCGCTACCACCGCCGGGAGCTGGTCCGGATCGGGGGGCGCGATCTGCTCGGGCTCGCGAGCGTCGACGAGACCGTGCGAGAGATCACGGCGCTCGCCGAGGGCCTCCTCGAGGCGGCGGTCGCCTGCGCGCGCGCGCAGCTCGCCGCCGAGTGGGGCGAGGACTGGCTCGGCGATCGGCCCGGGCGCTTCGTCGTCCTCGGAATGGGAAAGCTCGGCGGCAGCGAGCTCAACTACAGCTCCGACGTCGACCTCGTGTATGTCTACGAGCGCGACGGCACCGACGTGCGCGGGCGGACGAACCGCGAGTTCTTCGCGCGCCTCGCCGAGGAGGTGACCCGCGCGCTGCGCGACGTCACGCCCGACGGGTTCTGCTTCCGGGTGGACCTCCGGCTGCGCCCGGGCGGCGGCGAGGGGCCGCTCGCGGTCTCCCTCGACGCGGCGCTCTCGTACTACGAGGCCTTCGGGCAGACATGGGAGCGTGCGGCATGGCTGAAGGCGCGGCCCGTCGGCGGCGATCGCCAGCTCGGCGCGGCGCTTCTCGAAGAGCTCCTCCCGTTCATCCACCGCCGCTACCTCGACTTCGGCACGATCGAGGACCTCCAGGTCATGAAACGCCGGATCGATGCCTCGCTGCGCGACCCCGGGGCGCGCGCGCGCGACGTCAAGCTCGGCCGTGGAGGCATCCGCGAGGTCGAGTTCGTCGTCCAGGCGCAGCAGCTGGTGCACGGCGGAAAGGATCCCCGCGTGCAGGAGCGAAGCACGCTCGGCGCGCTCGCCAGGCTCTCGGCGTGCGGCTACGTGGATGCGGAGGAGGCCACGGCGCTCGCCGCCGCATACCGCTTTCTGCGCGACGTCGAGCACAAGCTCCAGATCGTCCACGAGCGACAGACCCACGTCGTGCCACGGGACGAGGGAGAGGTCGCGACGCTGGCGCGCCGGCTCGGCTTCCGCGGCCCCGACGCCGGGGCCCGGTTCTGGGCCGCGCACGCCCACCACACCGCCGTCGTGCACGAGGCGTTCACGGCGCTCTTCCATGGTCCCGCCGAGGAGCGCCGGCGCCGGCGCGATCCCGAGATCGACGCGCTCCTCGAGGGACTCGACGACGCGGAGGCGACACGCCTACGCCTCGAGCGCCTCGGCTTCGCCGACCCCACCGCGGCCCGTCGCGATCTGCGGCTCTTGCGCGACGGGCCTCCCCACGCGCCGGCCGCGCCCCGCCGCCGCGCGGCGCTCGCGGCGCTCGCCCCCGCGCTGATCGCCGAGCTCGCACGCTCGGCGACGCCCGACCACGTGCTGCGGCACCTGGCCACCTTCTTCAGCACCGTCGGCGCGCGCACGAGCTATCTCCACCTGCTGCTCGAGAACCTCGAGGTGATGCGGCTCCTGGTGCGGCTCTTCGCGACCAGCGAGTTCCTCTCGCAGTTCTTCCTGCGTCATCCCGAGCTGCTCGACAGCCTGGTGCGGGCCGATCTCGTCCAGATCGTCCGCGACCGCGCCAGCATGGCCGAGGAGCTCGCGGCGCGTCTGGCGGCCGCGTCGGACCTCGAGGCGGAGCTCGACACGCTCCGCCGCTTCCGTCACGAGGAGTTCCTGCGCATCGGGGTGCACGACATCCAGGGGAAGCTCGAGCCGCACGAGGTGGCGTCGCAGCTGACGTCGCTGGCCGAGACCTGCCTCGGGGCCGCCCTGGCGCTCGCCCGCCGCGAGGTTCTCGCCCGCACCGCCGTCCCGTCCGGGCCGCCGACCGAAGGGCTTGCCGTCCTCGGCATGGGGACCCTCGGGGCCGAGGAGCTCGGGTACAACTCCGACCTGGATCTCATCTTCGTCTACGACGCCGGCGAGGCGGCCGCGTGGACCGGCCAGGTGACCCCACACGAGTTCTTCACCCGCATTGCACAGCGGACGATCAGCGCACTCCAGACGCCCACCCGGGAGGGGCTGGCATACCGGATCGACACGCGGCTCCGACCCTCGGGGAACCAGGGGTCGCTCGTGTGCTCGGCCGAGGCCTTCGAGGCGTATCACCGGACGAGCGCGCAGCTCTGGGAGCGGCAGGCGCTCATCAGGGCCCGCGTCGTGGCGGGTCCACCGGCGCTCGCGGGCCGGCTCGAGGAGGTGCGGACGCGGTTCGTCTACGGCCGTGGGCTCGACCCCGCCGAGCGGCTCGAGATCGGGCACATGCGCGAGCGCATCGAGCGGGAGCGAGCAGGTGGGCGGGGCGAGCTCGGCGACGTCAAGGCCGGACGCGGCGGACTCGTCGACATCGAGTTCCTGGTCGAGATGCTCCAGCTCTCTCACGGGCACGACCATCCCGCCGTGCGGGTCCGCGACACGCGCGGCGCGCTCGCGGCGCTGGCCGCCGAGGGCATCCTGTCCGACGACGAGGCCCGGGCACTTCGCGACGGCTACGCCTTCCTGCGGGCGGTCGAGAGCCGGCTCCGCCTGGAGCGCGATCAGCCCGGCGAAGCGCTCGACGCGGAGCCCGGGAAGCTCGTGCCGCTGGCGCGCCGGCTCGGGTATGCGGGCGGCGACGCCGACGCCGTGGCGGCGCTCCTCGCGGACCATGCGCGCCACCGCGAGACGGTGCGCGCCGTCTACGATCGTCGGCTCACGACGCCCCGCACGTAGTTTGCGTTGGGCGGCGGCTTCGGGCTAGCTAGGAAGGCGACCCGAGACTGCGTCTCGGGTCGGGATCGGAGGCAAGCGTTGCGGTGTTCGGTGCACAAGACGAACGTCATGCCGCAGCCGGCGAAGCCGGCGCGGCACAACGTGGCGTCCTCGGGCCACCGGGTGGCAACCCGCCGCGGAGGTGCGGTTCAGACCTGCGCACTCACGCTCCGCAAGGTTTGCCGCGCCGGCTTCGCCGGCCGCGGCATGACGTTGGTTCCTCTCCACCGCCGGGCATTCGCGCTGCCCTTCGCCGACCCGAGATGGAGTCTCGGGTCGGTTTCCTAGTCTCGGGATGCAGAAGACCGAGCGCATCTGGCTCGACGGCCGGCTGGTTGCCTGGGACGAGGCGCAGGTGCACGTGCTCACGCACTCGCTGCACTACGGCCTCGCGGTCTTCGAGGGCATCCGCTGCTACGAGTGCCACGACGGCCGCTCGGCCATCTTCCGTCTCCGCGAGCACGTGGACAGGCTCTACGGGTCGGCGCACATCCTCGATCTGCCGATCCCGTTCTCGCGCGAGCAGCTCACCGAGGCGTGCTTCGAGACCGTGCGCGCCAACCGCCTCCGCGAGTGCTACATCCGGCCGATCGCCTTCCTCGGCGACGGCGAGATGGGGCTCGCCGCGCGTCCCGCCACGCGCGTGGCCGTCGCCGCGTGGCCATGGGGCGCCTATCTCGGGGACGAGGGACTCCGCCACGGCATCCGCGTGAAGACCAGCTCGTTCCAGCGCTTCCATCCGAACACGTTGCTCAGCAAGGCGAAGGCGAGTGGCCACTACGTCAACTCGATCCTCGCGTCGTACGAGGTCCGGCGCGCGGGATACGACGAGGCTTTGCTGCTCGACGTCGACGGCTACGTGTCGGAGGCGAGCGGGGAGAACGTGTTCATCGTGGCGGACGGCGTCGCCAAGACCACCCCGCTGCCCACCGTGCTCGGCGGCATCACGCGCGACGCCGTGCTCCGGCTGCTCGCCGAGCTCGGCGTCCCGTGTCGCGAGGAGCGCTTCACGCGCGACGAGATCTACCTCGCGGATGAGGCGTTCTTCACCGGCACCGCCGCCGAGGTGACGCCCATCCGCGAGCTCGACGACCGCCGCGTCGGCGACGGCAAGCCGGGCGCGACCACCCGCCGACTCCAGGAGCTGTTCTTTGCCATCGTCCGGGGACGCGACGATCGCCACCGCTCGTGGCTGGCGTACGTTTGAACGGTCGTTACGAAGCTGACGCCGCCGAAGGAGAGGAAGCGCGCGACGACGGCGTGGTCCGGTGGCACGGAAGGTGCTCCCCACGGCCCGACCCCGCATGTTTCACGCGACGATACGCTCTGGCTCGGATGAGCCGCTGCGCCTCTCCGGCGAGGTCGTCCCGTACGACCTCCAGGTGCTGCGCGAGCACGTGCTCGCGCGGCGGGGTCTGCGCACGCGCCTCGAAGTTTGCCTTGCCCCGAGCCTGCGCCCGGTGTTCCTGCAAGCCCTGAGCGACCTCGGTCGGCGCGGGGTCGAGCTCGTGCTGCGCGGCTGGGAAGACCTGCTCTGACCGGCCGGGTGCGGGGGCGGAGCCGCCGCCCTCGCCGTTCCGTCACCGTCCGGCGGCCGGCGCTCTCCCGCACGCCCGGGCCCGCCTGCGCGGGGCCGGCTTGCCCGTTGCTCGTGCCGGCTCGGCTTGCCCTCTCGCGGCGCGTCAGGTAGTCAGGCCCGGTCCGCAATCAGGGAGGAGCATGATGCGACCTAGCCAGCTACTTGTGTGCCTCGCCGGCCTCGGGCTCGTGCTCGCCGGCTGCGGAGGCGGTGGCGAGAAGACCCCGAGCCAGACCCCGAGCGCGGCCCCGAAGCCGACGACGGCCGGGGCGCCCAACGCCGCGGCGCCCAACACGTCCACCACCGTCGCGGGCACACAGACGGAAGAGGAGAGCGAGTACGAGCTCGACGTGATCGCGGAGGCCGAGCCCGACGAGGGGCCGCCGCCGTTGAAGGTGCAGTTCACCGCCTCGGTCGAGGAAGAGTCGGGCGGGCCGTTCTCTTTCAGCTGGGACTTCGGTGACGGCACTCCCAAGGTCACCGACCAGAACCCCGTCCACACCTACGAGAAGGTCGGCGAGTACACCGCCACGCTCACCGTCAGCGATCAGAAGGGACACAAGGGGACGGACGAGATCGACATCTTCGTCGAGACGGACGAGGAGGGCGGCGGCGGGCAGGAGTGACCGTCGTCAGGGGCAGGCGGCGTCGATCTGCTGCTCCGCCGACTCGAGCGCCGTGAGCGCGGGGGCGAGCGCCGCGCTCTCGCGGTGGCAACGGTAGCCGCCGCCTTCGAGGCACCGGCCGAGGGCCGTGCTCAGCTCGCCCGCGGTGCTGGCCGCGTCGCGCCAACGGGCGCGCGCTCGCTCGCAAGGCGCAGCCGCCGCGAGCTGGCGTGCGATGGCGGGGACGAGCCCACGCGAAGGCGGCTTCTCGACCTCCGGGGGGGCGACCGGCGCGGTGGCCTGCGGCGGCGTCGAGGGAGGCCCTCCTACGTCGACCACCTCGATCTGGGAAAGGCCCCGCAGCACCATCTCGGGACGGCCCGCGAAGCGACGGACGAGCCCCGACGCACGCACCCGCTTTCCGACGTAGAGACGTTCGGGCTTCGCCGGCAGGCCCGAGAGCATGGGAAGGACGACGATCACGCGCAACGCGTGCGGATCGTCGGGCGCGAACTCGAGGACGCAGGTGTCGCCGGTGGTGCTCGCGGCCGCCACGACGCCGTCGAGGGTCACGAACTCGCCCACATGCCGCTCCGCCTCCTGCCACGGATAGACGGGAGGAACCCTGGCGCCCGCGGACGTCGCGCTCGCCAGCAGAGCAAGGAAACCGAGGAGTACGCCTCTCATGGGGTCCTCTTGACCGGCACAACGACCGGCTCCACA